>Ga0074046_10005405_pt1 | contig 10216 bp, 7 predicted proteins | sample BogForMeECP23OM3_FD_94441 | JGI IMG/M metagenome (GOLD analysis project Ga0074046, IMG submission 94441) | Bog forest soil microbial communities from Calvert Island, British Columbia, Canada - Bog Forest MetaG ECP23OM3 | ecosystem: Environmental > Terrestrial > Soil > Wetlands ...
ATGTGCAGGTCGGAGATATACCGCATCACGCAAACCGTGAGCGCGAGATCAAATTTCACAGCATCCGCTTCTGCCGGCTGACGGACGGCAGGTTTAAGTCTGGCGAACCGATCACTCCACCGTGGTCCGTCGTAGTCACCCGCCGAGAGTCCTTTTTGCTCGGCCTGGAGCATTACGGCAATCAACTGCCGCGCTTGTCCGGTAGGTTCCATCCCCTTGACCCACCACAACGAACTCCCGCCGAACTCGTAAAACTTCTTTACATGCTCGCGGTAGTCGCTGAAATCCGGCCAACGCAGATCGGAGAAGCTGCCGGCGTTGATGACCTCGCGCAGCCAGGCTTGGCCTTCGGAGCTCAGCTCCTGCGCACTTGCATTCCGGCTGCTGGAGTTTGCAGGCTCACGCGGATCGGAATTCGTTGAGGTGAAGCCCAATCCGCAAAATAGTGCGATCAACGTCAGCGCCACTGAAGATCGAGATCGCAGTCCCCAAGTCCGCGATGTCTTCACCAAATCCTCCGGGGACGATGTTCTGGTCAGAATACGCCGACTTTACCACTAAAAAGTCTTCCTGCGAAATTACAGCGGACGACATGGGATGTTCAGCTTGCGAATCCGATACGCCAGCGTTGTCCGCTTCATCCCCAGTCTTGCCGCCGCGCCGTTGGGCCCTCCAATGACCCAGTTGGACTCTCGAATGGCCCTCAGAACATGTTCGCGCTCGACCTCCTCCAGGCTGCTGAGCTTCGCACTTGGAGCTTGAGCCGCCACTTGTTTCAGCTCGGCAAGAGGAGGCCGGAGGACGCTCCCGGGCGAGAGGATCACCGCCCGCTCGATGAAGTTTTGCAATTCGCGCACGTTGCCCGGCCACGGATAACTGGCAAAAACCTCCATTGCGTGGGAAGGTATGGACTCAATGCGCCGGTTCATTCGCCGGGCGTACTTGTCGACGTAATGGCGCACCAGGATGGGGATGTCCTCGCGACGATCCCGCAATGGGGGAACAGGCAGAGGAAAGACGTGCAACCGGTAAAACAAGTCGCTTCGGAACTCGCCGTCTTCGCACATCTGTTTCAAATCCCGATGAGTCGCCGCAATCACCCGGACATCCACCTGCTGAGTTCGCGTGCTACCGAGCCTTTCAAACTCGTGCTCTTGCAAAACCCGTAACAACTTGGGTTGCAACTCGAGTGGAATGTCGCCCACTTCATCCAGAAAAAGGGTTCCCTTGTCCGCGACCTCGAACCGGCCAGCCTTTCGCATGATGGCCCCGGTGAATGCCCCCTTCTCATGCCCAAAAAGCTCACTCTCCAGCAACCCTGAAGGAATGGCGGCACAGTTCAGCTTGATAAATGGCCGATCCCGCCGGGCGCTGAGATTGTGAATGGCGCGAGCAATGAGTTCTTTTCCGGTGCCCGTCTCCCCCTGGATCAATACCCCGGAATCGGTTGGCGCCACCACCTCCACCTGCCGGAGCACACGCTGCAGGGGAACGCTTCGCCCCACGATCTCCTCGAAGTTCAGTTCACTGCCGATCTCATCTTCGAGGCAGACCCGCTCTTCGCCAAAATGGTCCTTGAGTTTTTGCAGTTCCGCATAGACAAGTGCCTTCTCAACCGCAATGGCGACGTGACTCGCCACCTGCGTCAGAAAATCGACTTCATCCGGAGTGTAAGTTGCGTCATCGCGCTTTCCCATTGCCAGAATGCCCAGCATTCGATCCCGGCCTGCGAGGGGTAGAATGCACCCATACTTGAAGCCGGCAACTGACCACATGGCAGCGTCGCCGTCCACGGCAGCAAGCTCTTCAATGCTGCCGCTCCACGACTTGCCCGTGGCGAAGACACGCGCTCCGATCGCTGCGGCCAATGAGTCCACCGCTTTACCGTCCAGCGTGATATCGAGTGGCATATCGAAGGCATTTACTCGCAACCGGCTACCTTCCGGATCGAGCAGCCCTACCATCGCAAAATCTGACCGGATGACCCGCCGCGCGCCCAGCGTCACTTCTCTCAGGAGATCATTGATCTCTAGATTGGCAACCACGCTGTTCGTCAGGTCGACGAGCAGTTTGAGACGGGCGCTTTGCACGCCCAGTTCTGATTGTGTGCGGCGGGTCTTCTCAAGATGCAGCGCGTGGGCGACGGCCATCCCAACCTGATCGGCGGCCAGCGATAAAAAACGCATTTCTTCCGCAGAATAGTCATGTGGCCGCAGGCTGGCGACGCTGAGCACCCCAAGTGAGCCATTCGGTGTACGCAACGGCAGGCGGCACAGAGAGCGATACTCAAACCCCCGTTGCTTTAAGGCTTCTCTGCGTACGGCGAATCGTTCGTCCCGCCTCCAGTCCGCGATGCAGAGTGGCTGCTGCTGTTGATGGACCCACCAATATGTGGTTGCTTCCATCGGAACGTCCGGCGTCGGGAGTTGTCCTGCCCCAACGGAGTGCCAAAGCACTTCGCTCGTGCCGTCCTTGAATACAACGAGGTCCAGAAAATCAAAGTCGAGCACCGGACGCAAAACCACTGCGAGATTGCGTGACAAGTCAGCCGGCGTTAGGGAAGCTCCAGAAAGGGAGAGACGCGAAAGTGCTTCGTAGTGTTTTGCCATCCTTTCAGATCCAGGCAAAGACCCTTCCGATCCCATCTGGTGGAGATTGCCAATAAAGGAGGCCTGCGGTGTCAGTCCAAACCCTGCGACGCTCATGATATGCTCCTTGCGATTTCTAGGACTGGTAGATCCCGTGTCGACTCGCACATGCGGAAATTGTGGCCTACCCCGGCTGAATTCCGCGACGTTCGGTTCCTGACTTCCATGCGCTGTACCGTCCCAGTTTCGTAACGCGATGCAGTGACGTTAAACTTATCCAAGGTTGAGTGTCGTGATCGCGCAGTCATGTTTTGGTGGAAAAGGCGTTTCCGACCCGTGTTGGAGTCCGGCCAAGGAGGACGTATTCGCCGGTGCGACTAGAGAACAAGACGAGAGACTGATGTTTGGCCGCTGTCGGCATGCCCTCCTCGGCATCTCATTGCGCGATAAGGAGTTCTGCAAATACTGACGAGAGGGCCGGCGAGGGCCCTAGACTGCCGGGAGCATGCCGCTACTTTCGGAAGTTTAACCAAATCAGGAACGCAACCGGCGTCTGCAACCGAACGCCTCCAGTTTGCCGAGGCTAACCTGCTCTCTGTTATGCATCTGCGTTTCATTGGGATGTCGCCGCGACGGTACCGGCTAGCCGCGACGTGTCGGGTTGTTATCGCAGATGCTGCGGCATATTTTGTGAGCCGAATCTACGCAGCCGTGGGCAAGAAAAACAAGGTCTTCGAGTGGCTGGAAGTGGCCTACCGGGAGCGATGTGAGTGGATATATTGCTGAAGATCGATCCTAGCTTCGATAGCCTGCGCGACGACGCGCGCTTTCAGGATCTGGTGCAGCGCATCAACTTTCCCGAACCGACGTAGCGCCTGGTCCCTCCGAACAAATCTGCTGACAGGTTCTCGGGCGCGCGCGGCGCCAACGCTGTCAACACTTCGACAGTTGACAAGGCCATCCGATTGTCACGCGACAAATCAGGATCCGAAAGCCCGGCATAGTCTCCCGCAAAATCCAATCCCTCAATAGTTTGTGAGGGTCCGCAACCTTTGGCCGCAGTTTGGACGCCGCATTGCATTGGGGTTCTTGGAGGAGACGGATGCCAATGCGAAGAATCGTGATCGTCTGCTTCTCCGTCCTGCTGAGTATCTTCCGCTGCTTTCCGCAAGATGCGGCGGTGATGACAGGCTCAATTCGAGGAGATGTCTTCACCAAAGACGAGGGTGGCGATCAGTCTGTTTTGGCAGGGGTGCGGATCGTCCTTCAAGGACCTGTAAGTAAAGAGACACAGTCAGACGCGCAAGGCGCCTACGCATTCGATTCAGTTCCGCCTGGCGCCTACACCATCGAAGCAACGGCACCGGGGCTGAACGCAACATCGCAGGTTGAAGTCAAAGCTGGAGGAACATCGGCAGCGCCGCTTGTATTAGGAATGGCCGCGGTTACGAGCTCGGTGACCGTCGAGGCCAGTGATCCTGGCGGGGTGGAAGAGTCGGCGCAGTTGAGCACGATCAAACAATCGATAGTTGAAAACGCCCCCAATCAAACGGAGCGGTTCGACGGCCTGTTGCCTCTGGTGCCGGGAGTTGTCCGCGGGCCGGATGGGCGAATCAATATGAAGGGCGCCCAGTCCACGCAAGCCGGTTGGCTGGTGAACTCGGCCAATGTAACCGATCCCGCCACCGGCGACCAGGCCATCAATCTCCCGATCGATGTCGTCTCCTCGGTTCAGGTGATCTCTAATCCCTACGACCCTGCATATGGCAAGTTCACCGGTGCGGTTTCCAGCGTTGAAACCCGAACCAGCAACTTCGACAAGTATCACTTCTCAGTTCAGAACTTTGTCCCGCGAGCCCGTGACCGCGATGGCGATATCGTTGGAATCGGCGCTTTCACTCCGCGGCTTACCTTTACCGGGCCACTGGTGAAGGACCGCGTTGCCTTCACCCAGTCCTTTGAGTATCGCTTCGTTCGCACCCCGGTCGAAAGTCTTCCTCCTCTGCAACGGGACACGACCCTGGAGAGCTTCGACTCCTTTAGCCAGATGGATCTGCAGATCAGTACAAAGCAGACGGCTACGATCTCCGTCGCCGTATTTCCTCAAAGGCTCGAATATCTCGGGCTCAACACATTCACTCCTCAGCCCGCTACTCCAACCTTGCACCAGCGAGGCTACCAGGTTTCCGTTCAGGATCACTACGCTACGGAGTCTGGTGGGCTATTCAGTTCACAAGTGGCCTATGAGAGTTTCGATGCCGACGTGTTGCCAAACAGTACGGGCCCCTATCAACTGCTTGTGGAAACTACTACAGGAGGGTTCTTCAACCATCAAAATCGGCGAAGCGATCGAATCGAGTGGCAGGAGATCTATCAATCGAGTGCAAAGCGCTTCCTCGGCATCCATCAACTGAAGGCCGGGCTTGATTTTTCGCACAGTTTCTTCGATGGGCGTCAACGGTTCTCGCCGGTCAGCATTGTTGGCACAGCGGGCTACACGTTTGAGCAAATCGAGTTTGGCGCGGCTTCAACCTTTTCCGTCGACCAGAACGAAATCGCCTGGTTTCTTGGCGATCAATGGGCGGTTACGTCACGCTTGATGTTCGATCTGGGTCTCCGATTTGACCGCGATTCGGTCACAGAATCCACCCACGCGGCTCCACGGGCTGGCTTCACGCTGGCCTTGACGAGCGATCGAAGAACCCTATTGAAAGGCGGCGCTGGTGTCTTCTACGACCGCGTGCCTTTGAACATCCCCGTCTTCCCCCAATTCCCCGATCGCACGATTCTGATGCTCAATCCCGGAGGCCAGGTTCTGGATTCCACGCTATACGCCAACGTGATCAACGGTGGGATCCATAATCCCAAGAGTGAAGCGTGGAATGTTGAAGTAGATCGGCAGATCCTGACCAGCCTTCTGCTTCGAGTTGCTTATCAGCAACGGCATACCTTCAACGATTTTATTTTGACGCCTCTCACCGCAGGCGGCAGCTCGCAGTTGTCCCTCGCCAATCGCGGAGAAGACTTCTATAAGGAGTTCCAGGTCACAGGCCGCTACGCGATCCACCGGCAAACGCTGAATGCTTCCTATGTGAGATCCAAGGCTTCCGGAGATCTGAATGATTTCAACCAGTTCTTCGGAAATGATGCGCAGGCAGTGATCCAGCCAAACGGAAGTGGACGACTCTCATTCGATGCGCCCAACCGGTTCCTGGCCTGGGGCGAGATCATGGCCCCCTGGAAGATGACCCTGATGCCGGTTTTCGATGTTCACACCGGCTTTCCCTACTCTGTAGAAAACCAGCTGCGCGAGTTTGTGGGCCCGCGGAATGATGAACGATTTCGGCGCTTCGATTCCTTCGATCTGCAGGTGCTGAAGGAAGTGAGATTGCCTCTTCGCGGCAAGGAGCACAAGGCAAAACTAGGGTTCGGAGTGTTCAACCTCTTTAATCATTTCAATCCCCGGGATGTGCAAAACGATTTGGATAGTTCGCGCTTCGGTGAGTTCTTTAATGGACCGCCGCGCACTTTCAGGGGAAAGTTCGTCTTTGGATTTTAGCCGGGAGGCAACGTTGTGCAGAGTTCTTGGAATAACAATCGCGGGGCATCTGACATTTGTATTTCCGACCCGGCACCAATTCCCCTCGCCGCTGTTAGAAGACATGAGCAGCCCGGCGTTACCAGCGGATGTTTGCGAGGCCTCAGGTTCGCTCTTCTCATAATCACGCCGTTTTACCTGTTGGGGATTTACCTATGGCTCAGATGAATGTTGGTTAGACGCGTTTTCACGTTTGAGATTGGTCGGAATTTCTTAAGAAGGTGGTTTATGAAAAAAGTAAATCAATGTCTCATTCTCGCTGCTGGTAACGGAACCCGTTTGAGGCCGGTATCGGCCGGCCTTCCCAAGCCTCTGGTAGAGTTTCGCGGCAAACCTATTCTCGAACACGTCATCCTCAGGGCGCACGAAGCCGGTATCGAAAACTTCGTGATCGTGGTCGGCTATCGCTCCGACTTGATCCGCCAGTCGTTTAATAATCGATGGCTTGGTCAGGTTTCAATAACCTGGGTCGAGAATCCCGATTATCACAAAGCCAACGGCGTCTCTGTCTTAAAGGCCAAAGATGAAATCCATGAGAATTTTCTCTTGCTGATGTCGGATCACATCTTTGAGCCCGAGACGGCCAAGCTGCTAATGCAGCAGCCGCTGGGCCCGCGTGAAGTCATTCTTGCCGTGGATCCCAATATCGACCGCATATTTGACCTGGACGATGCCACCAAGGTTCGTCGCAGCGGCGATCATATCGTGGACATCGGAAAGGAGATCGCGAACTACGATGCGCTCGATACCGGGATGTTCCTGTGCAGCCCGGTCCTGTTTGACAGACTCGAATCAGCCAGCAGGGACGGAAACTGCTCGCTCTCCGATGGCATGCGTCGGTTGGCCCTCGAACGAAGACTTCGCGCTCTGGAGATTGGCGAGGCCCACTGGCAAGACGTTGACACGCCGGAAGCCTTAGCTTACGTCGATAGCATTTACGATGGACATTTCTGCCATCAGGTTATTGAGGAGAGGTTGACAAGTGTCTAGGTTAACGCGAACTCGACTGCCACTCCGGCTTCTTGCCGGGGCGTTTGGCCTGTTGCTCCTAACGTATCTCGTCCGTCGGGCCGGCCCTGCCAAGTTGCTTGACAGCATCGCTGCCCTGGGATGGGGACTGACTCTAGTCGTTGCCTGGGGAGGAGTCTCGCACCTGGTGAAAACCTGGGCGTGGCGGCTCACACTTTTGGATGAAAAGCGTCATGTTTCATTTGTGCGCATGTTCGGACTGCGGCTTGCCTCGGAAGCGGTTGGGCAGCTCGGTGGCCTCGCCCAGTTGTTCGGTGAAACCTTGCGAGTCTCATTGCTGAGCCCGACATTACCGCTCGCCAGCGGGATCACCTCGGTAACACTGGATCGGGCATTTTTTGTTCTGAGCGCTGCGGTGGTGAGCATAGTCGGTCTTGTAGCCGTACTGGTCGCTTTGCCGCTGCCCCACACGCTGTCGCTTTACGCAGGTCTGTCGGCGGTCACGCTGGCAGGAGTGGTTCTTGTGACTGCGCTGGCGGTGCACAAACGTTGGCCAGTGTTTTCAGGTACGGCACAGGTGCTCGGCCGCGTGCGGTATCTCAGCGGCTGGATGGAACGCAAGCGCTCACTCATTCATTCTGTCGAAAACAAGTTGCATGATTTTTATCATCGTACGCCCGGAGCTTTTTGGGGGAGCTTCGCTCTGAACCTGGCATGCCACTGTGCCGCAGTGTTTGAGGTCTACCTGATCCTATGGCTCATGGGCGCGAAGATCAGTCTCTTCGCCGCCCTTGCAATCGAGGCTCTGACCAAACTGGTCAACGTCGTGGGCACATTCAATCCCGGAAATGTCGGGACGTATGAAGGCGGAAATATGCTTATCGTGAAGATGTTCGGCCTTAGTGGAGCGGCCGGTTTGACTCTGGCCTTCACTCGCCGTTTGCGCGCCATCTTCTGGGCGGCCGTTGGCGGCGTCTGGTTGGTCGCGTTGTCCAGGTCATCGTCCAGATCGAAAACAAGAAGTGATTCCGACGAGAGTAACCGGGCCACCGTCCAAGTTCAGCACGAACCAATTTCGCCGGCCGAACCCCAGAAGAAGAGTGAGTTTGCCGGCGGCTCTTACACTGCGGTTATTCTTGCGAACCATTTGCATGACGGCGTCAGTTTCCGACCAGAGCTCACGCAGGTTGGCGCTCTTCCTGTTTTGCTGCGCGCCATCCTCGGGGCACAAAAAGCGGGTGCCGCGCGAATCGTGGTAGTGATCGACCGACTAAAAGAACCTTGGGCGCTGGGCGACATGCTGAAGACTCAGCGTCTTCCTCAGGGCGTCGAGTGGGTTGAGTTTGATTCAGGCGAGACATCTCTCCCTTTGCTATTAGGGCAACTTGCAGGCGATGGCGGAGGACATCTGGCGCTAATCGACGGAAACACCAGCTATCACCCGTCATTGTATCGACGGGTGGCCGAATGGGATGGCGACGGCGATGCCCTGGCTCTGATCAGCGGCACCAAGCCTATCGGCATGCATGCGCTCTCCCGAAACGTCGCGATTGAAATTGCCAACCGCTGCCCGTTAAACACCCGTACCCTCGAGGAACTGCATGACTGGCTCATTTCGACCCATCCTGTCCAGTGCGAGACGGTGGAGAACAACAAGTGGCAGCATGTTCTCACTTTGCAAGACCGCCTGGAGGCCGAGCGAAAACTGAATCGCTGGCTGGTTAAACCCACAGACGGCATCTTTGCAAGAATGAATCGCAGGGTGTCGGTACCGATCAGCCGGGAGCTTATTCGATTTCCGATCACACCGAACATGGTCAGCCTGTTTACCTTGGGCGTGAGCTTTGTTTCCGGCGTTTTTTTCGCACTCGGCGGTTACTGGAATATGCTGGCGGGTGCGATTCTTGGAGTATTTGCCAGCATTCTTGATGGTTGCGACGGCGAGGTCGCTCGTTTGAAACTGCAAGAGTCTGACTTCGGCTGCTGGCTGGAGACGGTTTGCGACTACCTTTACTACTTGTTCGTCTTTGCCGGCATGACGATAGGCCTCGTGCGGAGTTCGGGCACGCGAACCTATCTGGTGTGGGGTGGCTTTCTGGTTTTCGGAGCGATTGCCAGCTTCCTCACCATCGGGCTGCAGCGGCGTCAACTGGCCACCGGACGTCCGGAGCAATATCTGGGAATCTGGCACAAAGAAGCGGACAACCGGCCATCGAATCCTTTATTGTTCCTGGGGCGGCATGCCGAGTTCATAATCCGGCGTTGCTTTTTGCCCTATGCGTTCTTGTTCTTCGCGCTTTTCAACATTACGAACTGGGCCTTCGTTGGGGCAGCGGTCGGCGCCAATGTGGTTTGGCCGATTGCGCTGTACTCTTACCTGACCTTTTCTGCGGTCCAACCGTCAACAATTCCAAGCCCGGTATCTTCGGCCTAGCTAAGGGGTCTTGATTGCACCGTTTGCCGGGCAGCCTCGACTTAACTATGGAGTGGCCGACTCTCTCTTCGACCAATGAAGTGCTCTCTGGCGGATTCGCGATGGAGCAGAGTCAGCCCTGGTCGCGGGACTACGTACGAGTCGTCAGCTGGAATATTGAGCGGGGCCTGCAATTTCCGGCGATTCTTGATTTCTTGAAATCCGTCGAAGCTGACCTGATCCTGCTACAGGAAGTGGATCTGAATGTCAGGCGTACGCAGTATCGGGACGTCGCGTCCGAACTTGCCCAGTCACTACACCTGAATTACGTGTTCGGGAAAGAGTTCCAGGAACTGAGCCTGGCTTCACACTCATCGCCGGCACAGCACGGGCTGGCGACGCTTTCCCCCTGGCCGCTTTCAGGTCGACGGATCATTCGTTTTAAACGCCAGTCCAACTTTTGGAAGCCCCGCTGGTATGTGCCTCAGATCGAACTCTTTCAAAGGCGGCTCGGAGGCAGAATCGCTTTAGTCGCCGAGGCCCACATCTACAACCAAAGAATTGTGACCTACAACCTGCACCTCGAGAGTAAGGGAAACGATGCTCTCCGTCTGGCGCAGGTGCGAGAGACTCTGGATGACGCCGAAA
>Ga0074046_10005408_pt1 | contig 10212 bp, 10 predicted proteins | sample BogForMeECP23OM3_FD_94441 | JGI IMG/M metagenome (GOLD analysis project Ga0074046, IMG submission 94441) | Bog forest soil microbial communities from Calvert Island, British Columbia, Canada - Bog Forest MetaG ECP23OM3 | ecosystem: Environmental > Terrestrial > Soil > Wetlands ...
AACTGCAAGCGTGAGACGATCGGCCTCTCCAAGATCCGAGGTCACGAATGGCTTCTCGAGATCGACTTTGGTAAGCGTGAGATGTTCGCTTACGCCTGCGAGGCCTATAGTTGCATCGTCAACCGCGGCGACACGCCGGCCGCTCGGAGGAAGTTGCTTACGGAAATCAAAAGCGGGCGGATGCCTCCAGACGAGAGAGTCGATGTCAATGATTACCTACAGGCTCTCTGCGACGCCGTCGACGCGCGCAATGGATGGAAACGCATTCTGGAGAGTTGCGCGCCACCGTCGCGACGGAGGGTAAAATCCGCCGGAAGGCCGCATCCATAGTATCCTCCCTGTCGCGTGACCTGTCAGCGCGCTTTGCGTTCCAGTCACAGGCCGACCTTGCCGGCCGGGCTTGTGTTGGAGAGCTTTGCTCGCCGCACGTACTTGCGCATGGTGGTCAGGCTCCGGTGCCTTGTGTGCCCCATGATCTCTTCGTCCGGCACGCCGTTGCGGAAGGCGGTCGTCACGAAGCCAGCTCGCAGGCCATGCGGGCTGACCGGCTCGGCCAACGTGCCCTTCAGCCCGGCCCGGGCGGCGCGCTTGAGCAGGATCTGTCGCACCGCGTCCGGACTCAGCCGTGCTGTCTCCACGACGCCGCCACGGTTGACCTTGCGAAAGAGGGGGCCGGCGGTGATTTCCGCCACAACCAGCCACGCCTGCAAGGCGGAGACCGGACAGGTCTCGTCGGACCGCCCGCGGGGAAGGGCAATCTCCGCGCCTTCGCCGTCGGTGTCCGTTTTGGATGCAGCTCGATCGCCCTACTCCGCCCAGTCCGCACGATTTCCTGCCACCCGTTCCCTCCTTCACGGTGACCAGCACCGACGTCCGCGAAGGTGTGCGGATGGGCAACGCCTTCCTGTTCGGCGGTTGGGGCATGACGGGTGGGAACATCTCGCCACAGCTTGCATGGAGCGGCGCGCCCGCCGGAACGAAGAGCTTCGCTGTGACCCTGCTCGACCTCGACGCGCCAACCGGCAGCGGCTTCTGGCATTGGATTCTCATCGACGTTCCCGCCACAACGACCAATCTCGCGCAAGGAGCCGGAGCACGGGGTGGAGCAGGGGCAGGGGCGATCCACCTCCGCAATGACTTCGGCGAGCATGCCTATGGCGGTCCGGCGCCGCCGAAGGGCGATCGCCCGCACCGCTACATGTCTGCCGTGCACGCGCTCAACGTGGAAAAGCTGGGCATCGATGCTTCGGCGAGTGCCGCCGTGGCCGGCTTCAGCATGATGTTTCACACGCTGGCGCGGCGTGCTGGTCCCGGTCTACGGCGCAGCTAGTGGTCTTCCGTTCAACCGGGCATGGCCTTGTTGCGTGAGGACCAGCCCCTCGTGCCTGAGCAGCAGGCCCAGTCGGCGATAGCCGAAACGCCGGCGCTCGGCTGCCAGCGCGCGCAGCTTGGCGCGCACCGGTGCATCATCCTGTCCGCGCCGAGGATCTGGCACGCCCGCCGCTCGCCGATGTCGTGCGCCTCAAGCGCACAGCCACCGCGCTCCTCTTCGCCACGGGCGTCACCAATTTTTTGCCACGATGTCTTTCAGCACCGCGTGGTCCGGCATCGCGTCGGCCAGCAGCTTCTTCAGCCGGGCGTTCTCGTCCTCGAGCTGTCGCAGCCGGCGCGCCTCGGAGACGTTCATGCCGCCGAACTTCGCTTTCCACTTGTAGAACGCCGCTTCGTTGACGCCGTGCTTGCGGCACACGTCCGCCGTCTTCGATCCCGCCTCGTGCTCGCGCAGGATCCCGATGATCTGCTCCTCGGAAAAACGCGACCCCTTCATCTCCGCCTCCTGCTCGGGCGGACTCTACTCAACCTGGAGGAGTTTTCGGGGGTCAGGTCACGGCGCCTCGGGGGCCGTCCACCCCATCAGGTCACTACTGCTGACAGAACGCTCTGATGAGACGACTGTTGGATCTAGGCCGGATGAGGGCGTTTGGCCCTCGGCCGAACGAAAAGTCTGACCTGCACCAGCCCGCGCGGCGCGAAAATGACGAACAGCACCAGGAGGACGCCATAGACCATGAGCCGGTAGTCACCGAGGCCGCGCAAGCTCTCAAGTCCGAAGGTCACAACGAAGGAGCCGACCAAAGGCCCAGTGGTTGTACCGATGCCGCCGACAAGGGTGATCACTAGAGTGGTGACCATGATAGAAAAGCCGATTGCGGAGTCGGGCGTCAGAATACGCAGGTAATGCGCATAGTAGGCGCCGGCAATGCCGGCGACGAAGGAACTCACGACGAAGGCCATCAGCTTATAGCGCGCCGGATCGACGCCGAGGCTGTCGGCCGCTGATTCGGAGTCCCGAATCGCCCTGAGCGCAAGGCCCGTGCGGCCGCTTGCGAGCCCGATCAGGAGTGCCGTGGACGCGGCAAGGAAGACGAGCGCGACATAGTAGGACGCAGACGGGTCGCCGGCACCGAACGAGATGACGCCGAATCCCGGCAGAGTGACGGGGGTGAACGGTGGGATGCTGGCAAGCCCGAGCGTCCCCCGGGTGAAGTCGGCCCAATTGGAGACGGCATCCTGCACGATCACGGCAAAGGCCAGAGTGACGATGGCGACGTGGGCGACCGATCGGATGCGCAAGACAGGAAGGCCAATGGCGAGGCCCGCGAGCGCGGCCACGACGCCGCCGAACCACAGCGTGATCCAGGGACTCAACCCCGCGTGCATCGCGAGCAGGGCGGAGCCGTAGGCGCCCAGACCAAAGAAGGCCTGATGACCGAAAGTGAAGATCCCGGCGTACCCGTTGATCAGGTTCCAGCTTGCGGCGAGCATGGCGTAAAGCATGCTCAGGATGAAAAGGTGCAGCAGGTAGGGATTGTGCACCAAGAGCGGAACGAGGCAGAGCAGCCCCAGGATCGCTATGACGATACCGTGCTGACGCCAGCTTCTGATTTGCGGCCTCATGTCTAATTCCGTTCTTCGACGCCGAAGAGGCCCCACGGCCGGACCCAGATGACCAGCACCAGAAAGGTGAAGGCGATGACGTCGCTCCACTCGGTCGACGAAAATAGCACGCCGAGGCTCTCGACCACGCCGAGTAGGATCCCGCCGAGAATCGCTCCGGCAAAGCTGCCGAGTCCACCGAGGATCACCACGACGAAGCCCTTGAGCAGCGGGCTCAGGCCCATATAGGGATTAACCGCGGTGATCGGCGCGAGCATGGCCGCGGCCAGTGCCGCGAGCCCTGCCGAGAGTCCGAAGGTGAGTGTGTAGATCGAGAGGATGTTGACGCCGTAGAGTTGCGCGGCATCCGCGTCCTGCGCCGTGGCCCGCAATGCCAGACCGAGCCGGGTGTATTTGAGGACGAACCATAGAGCCGCGATCGAGACGCAGGATACGCCGAGGATCAAGAGGCGCTGGTAGGCGATGCGGATACCAAACAGGTTGAGCACGCCTTCGACGAAATAGGGCACATTGTGAAACTCCGGCCCCCACACATGGAGGGCCAGGTTCTGCAGAAATATAGAGACCCCGAGCGTCGCGATGATGGTGGTGAGCTGCCAAACCGGATGTGACAGCAGATGGTGGATGACGACGCGCTCGACGACGACGCCGAGCAGAAAGATCGCCACGACGGCGATGAGCGTGGACAGCGCTGGATTGATGCCGAGCACCGCATAGCAGAAAAAGACGAGATAGCCCCCCAGCATGAAGAACTCGCCATGGGCGAAGTTCAACATCTTCATCGTGCCCCAAATGAGTGTGAGGCCACTCGCGAACAGCGCGTACATCGATCCCACGATGATGCCGTTGACGATCTGGGCGACGACAAGCTGGATCGGCACGCCTCAGACCCCGAGATACGAACGGCGGACTGACTCGTCAGTCAGGAAGTCCGCCGTCCGGCCGGACTTGACCATCACGCCGGTCTCCAGGAGATAGGCGCGCGCCGCCACCTTAAGCGCGAGTTGCGCGTTCTGTTCGACCAGAAGAACGGCGACGCCCCGCGCGTTGATGTCCTGGATGATGGCGAGGATGGTCTCGACAACCTTCGGCGCCAGCCCAAGTGAGGGCTCATCGAGCATGAGAAGGAGCGGACGCGCCATGAGCGCGCGGGCTGTTGCCAGCATCTGCCGCTCGCCGCCCGAGAGCGTCCCAGCAAGTTGCCCGATGCGCTCCTTGAGGCGCGGAAAGAGGTCGCAGACCTCCTCGATCAGCGTCCCGCGTTCCCTCCAGCTTGGCGCGCCGTAGGCACCCATTAGCAAGTTCTCGCGGATGGTCATCTGCGGGAACAGGCGCCGCCCTTCCGGCACATGGGCGATGCCGAGGCGGATGAGATGGTGCGCCGGCATTCGCTCGATCGCCGTGCCTCGGAAGAGGATGGCACCCGAGCGTGGGCGGATCAGGCCGGAAATCGTGCGCAGCATCGTGGTCTTGCCGGCGCCGTTCGGGCCGATGACCGCGACAATCTCTTGTTCCTCGATTTCCAGCCTGATATCCACGAGCGCGCGCGCATCGCCGTAGTAGCTGGAGATGCGCTCAACGCTGAGCAGCGGCATCGAGAGCTCCCCCAAGATAGGCTTCGATGACCGCTGGATCGTGCGACACGGCTGCGGGTGTGCCATCGGCGATCAGCCGGCCCTGGTGCAGCACGATGATCCGATCGGCAATGCTCATCACCGCGCGCAGGACGTGCTCGACGAAGATGACTGCGATGTTCTCTGCCTTCAGGCCGTGCACGATAGCGGCGATATCGTCGACTTCCTCTGGCGACAGGCCCCCCATCACTTCGTCCAGCAAGACGACGCGCGGCTCGGTGGCGAGCACGCGGACAAGCTCGAGCTTCTTGCGTGCACCGAGCGGAAGCTCCGCGGCCGGTGCGTCGAGCCACTGTGTAAGCCCCGCGCGCTCCAACCAAAGGCGAGCGCGTGCCGAGTCTCCGCGCCCGTTGTCCTGGCCGAATTCGAGCGCCACTTCGACGTTCTCGAGGACGCTTAAGCTGGCGAAGGGCTGCGGAATCTGGAAGCTGCGCGCGATGCCGAGACGGCAGCGGACGCTCGGCTTGAGCCGCGTGATGTCTCGCCCGTCGAGGTGGATGTGGCCGCCGGAGGGGAGCAGAGCCCCCGAGATGATGTTGAAGAGCGTCGTCTTGCCGGCACCGTTCGGACCGATGAGACACAAGATTTCGCCGCTGAACGCCTCGAATGAAACGCCGTCGAGCACGACGAGCCCGCCGAAGCTATGCCGGACTTTGTCGGCGGTCAGAATGGGCCGTCTATTCAAATCGTTGCACCTTCTTAGCCATCGATCGAACTGCGACCGCCGCGCGGCGGAGCGCGTGTCGGCGAACTACTTCATCCAGGGCTGGACTTGGTACTTGGCCGTGGCCACGTTCTCCGGCCAGATGATGACGTTCTTGCCGTCGCGGATTTGCGCCGTGGGGATCGGGATGAACGCCGCGCCGTACTGGGCCGTATGGTTCTTCTGATCGAAGGCGAAACGGCCGAGGATGCCGTCATAGTCGGTGGCGGCGAGGGCCTTGACGACCGCCTCAGGGGTGGTCGTGCCCGCGGCTTTGAGGGCATTGAGAGCGATGGTCATGCAGTCGTAGCCATAGGCGTGGTCGGTGGTAGCGGCGGTGCTGAATTGGGCCCGGACCTTTTCGTCGAGTACCTTGTCGGCCGGACGCTGCGCGGCGTCGAAGATGAGCGGCGCCCACATCAGGCCTTCGGCCGCCTTGCCCGCGCCCCTGAGATAGGCAGCCTGGGTCGGGTAATAGATTGCGAATTGGGAGGATGTCAGGCCCTGTTCGGCGAATTGCTTCGACAGCGCGACGCCGGAATCCACTGCGGTGAAGACAGAGACCAGGACGTCCGGGTTCTCGAAGGCGAGCTTGGTGAGCGCCGAATTGAAATTCGTGCTGCCGAGCGGAACGGTGCTGTTGGCGATGACGGTCCAGCCACCGGCCTTGAACAGGTCTGCCGCGTTTCCCGCGATCGAGCGACCGTAGTCGGTGTCCTCGACGAGAAAGACGACGGTCTTCTTTGCCGGCGTCAATTGCCCACTCGTGATGAGCGAGGCATAGGTCTGGAAGATGGTCGCGGCGTAGCCCTGGCTGTTGAAGTCCGCCTTCCAGAAATACTGGAATTTCTCTGGCTCCTTCTCGATCTTTGCCGAGATCGCACCGCTCACGGGCTCGCAGCTCATCGTTGGGATCTTGTACTGGTCGGCGAGATCCATCTCGGCGATGGTCACCGAACTCGCGAAGGAATCGCCGATCAGGAAACTGATTCGGTTGTCGGTGATCAGCTTCTGGGCCGCGCTGACGCCCTGCGCCGGGTTATCCTGGGTATCTTCGAAGAGGATTTCGACGTGGAGGGGCTTGCTGTCAACAACCACACCGCCTTTGGCATTCCACTCCTCCGCCGCCACGCTCATGCCCTGGCGAAGGGCCAAGCCGGATTGTGCCGCCGGTCCGGAGAATGGACCGGTGACGCCGATCTTCACCGTCTCCTGGGCCCGGACCATTCCCGGTTTTCCGGCCAGAGCGATAGCTGCTGATGCAATCACCAGAGCCGTGCTTAAGCGAACGTTCTTCATTGCTTGGTCCCTTTTTGCGGGCGCCCCCAACCGAGATTGTCCCGGCGAGCGAAGAGACAGCCTGATGGTGGATGCCTCCTCTCAAGGACAGCGGGTTGATCGGCGTTGCAAGTGGGATGCCGAGTGATTTCGCAGGGAGAGCGTCCGGAGGGTCGGGCCGAAGGCTCGCGGTAATCTGGTTTCGGCGCAGGCTTGGCCGACGAGTGCGGCGGCCGGTCGTTGTGCCCTGTAAAGGGCTGACCTATCGGCCACCGCTTCCGATGACTTCGGCCTTGGCAGGCCCACCGACTACCTTTGGATCTGCCACGATCAAGGACGCCCGGTCTGCCGAACCCAGTTTGCTGTTCCACTCCAAACGTCGAGCAGCCGGAAAACGCTCGGGGGGAAAAGTACGGACCGGTTGCGGTCTCCGGGCGGCATCGGGAGCGGAAGGCAATATAATTGCATCCGGAGAGTGCGACGCTATCCAAGCAAGCGTCGCGCGGCGTCCGGCAACAATCGAATCGCCAGGGTGACGGGGAGAAAGTTCGTTATGCTCGATCAGGAGATCACGACGACCCTCATGAAGGCCGTCGATACCGGCTTCGAGGAACAGATTGAGCTCACAGCCGAGCTCGTGCGGTTTCCGTCGGTGCGCGGGGCCGAGCACACTGCCCAGGATTTCATCGCGACCGAGATGCATCGGCGCGGCCTCGCGGTTGATCGCTTCCAGGTCAACATCGAGGATATTCGAAACCTGCCAGGCTTCTCGCCTGTGCATGCAAACTACGACAACGCCTTCAACGTCGTCGGCTGCCACCGCGCCGACAACCGCAAGGGCCGGTCGCTCATCCTCAACGGGCATATCGACGTGGTGCCCCCCGGGCCGCTCGACATGTGGAGCACGCCACCCTTCGAGCCGCGGCGCGACGGCAATTGGCTCTATGGCCGCGGGGCCGGCGACATGAAGGCGGGGCTGGCGGGATGCCTGGCCGCTCTCGATGCACTGGCCCGCATCGGCTACCGGCCGGCGGCGGATGTCATCGTCCAGTCCGTGGTCGAGGAGGAATGCACCGGCAACGGCGCCCTTGCGTGCGTGGCTCGCGGTTATCGCGCCGATGCGGCGCTGATCCCTGAGCCGATGGCGGACCGGCTGATCCGCGCCCAGGTCGGCGTGCTCTGGTTTCAGGTCCAGGTGCGCGGCATCCCGGTCCATGTCCGCGAGGCAGGCGCGGGCGCCAACGCCATTGAAGCCGCCTACGGGCTGATGAAGGCGCTGCACAGGCTGGAGGAGGAATGGAATGGGCGGCGCGCGGCGTTTCCGCCCTTCGAGGAGGTCGAGCATCCGATCAACTTGAACATCGGCAAGATCGCGGGCGGCGACTGGCCGTCCAGCGTGCCAGCCTGGTGCAGCTTCGACGTCAGGATTGCGATCTATCCCGGGCAGGCCATAGCGGACGCGAAGCGCGAGATCGAGCAGACGATCCTCGGGGCGGCGCAGGAGAACCGCTTCCTGGACAATTGCCCGCCGACGATCGTCTATCACGGCTTCGAAGCTGAGGGATACGTGCTCGCGGGCGCGGACGAGCCGGTCGCCACGCTGGACGCCGCCCACCGCGTCGTATTCGGGTGCGCCCTTGAGCGGAGCGCTGTGACGTTCACGACAGACGCGCGCTTCTTCGGACTCTATGCCGGCTTTCCGGCGCTCGTCTATGGCCCCAATACGCAGGCGATCCACGGCTTCGACGAGCGCGTGGACCTTGAGTCGCTGCGCCGGATCACTCAGGCAATGGCGCTCTTTGTCGCCGATTGGTGCGGGCTACAGAAACGCTAGCGTCCCAAAGCCGAGGGGGCGGTATCCCGGAGTCGCTTTGCCGCGGTACTCTCGCGGGACGATGGGCATCTGCGATGGCGCAGGGACCCTTGGCGGCGTGCCGTTCCGGAATCGATACGTGGCGACCCGAACTCACATCACTTGTGGTCAAGCGGAACATGGCTTGGGGATTGCGTATCAAGGGCTGCTTCCCCGTCGTCCTGCCCCCGCTGCCTTTGCCCATCCGCGAGGGCCCTGATCAGGGGCTGCGGGCAACCGTTTAGGGGGGCCGGCGACGCCGCCGATATTCTCACTCAGGACGAACGAAATGTTCGCGCCGTTCTTGCCCGAGATTCGGGCATAGATTGCGTTTCTGCCTAAGATCCGGGCACAGATTTCCAGAATGTTATGATACAGGTCAATGTGTAGGCGGCATGGCAGGGGTCAGATATTCGTATGCCCAATCTTCCATCATCCGAGCCTCGCCTTCCCACTCCACCGACCAGCAGATCCGCTGATCGGTATGACCATCGGTCAGTGTCTGACCAGCTTGTTCCCGTGGCCTTCACCGATCGCGCCCGCTGGAGCCAGCGCACGGTCCCCGCGGCCATGGGCCCGTCGCAAGCGATCCGTTCCTCAGATGGGACAGATTCATCGGAGCAAGCATGTCCGGACAGCCCCTTGGGTAATGCTCCCGGCAAGCAAGTTGATCCCCTCGTGCGCTTTGCAGGCGTTCGCAAGACGTATGACGGCAAGACGCTGATCATCAGGCATCTCGATCTCGACATACCGCAAGGTGACTTCCTGACGCTGCTCGGCCCGTCCGGGTCGGGCAAGACCACATGCCTGATGATGTTGGCGGGCTTTGAGACACCGACGCAGGGCACGATCACCCTCGAAGGCCGCCGGCTCGACAACGTGCCGCCGCATAAGCGCAACATCGGCATGGTGTTCCAGAACTACGCGCTGTTTCCGCACATGACGGTGGGCGAGAACCTCGCTTTTCCTTTGTCCGTCCGCGGACTGAGCAAGGCGGATGTCGCCACGAAGGTCAACCGCGCGCTCGGCATGGTGCGACTACAAGGCTATGAAAATCGTCGTCCGCTGCAGCTCTCGGGCGGTCAGCAGCAGCGTGTGGCGCTGGCCAGGGCCCTGGTATTCGATCCGCGGCTTGTACTCATGGATGAGCCGCTGGGCGCCCTCGACAAGCAGTTGCGCGAGTACATGCAACTCGAGATCAAGCAGCTTCATGCAACGCTGGGGATCACCATTGTGTACGTCACCCACGATCAGGGGGAGGCGTTGACGATGTCTGATCTGGTCGCCGTTTTCAACGACGGCATCATCCAGCAGATCGGGCCGCCACGCGTTATCTATGAGGAACCGAAAAACTCGTTCGTCGCTCAGTTTATCGGCGAGAATAACCGCCTAGACGGCATGGTCGAATCGATTGACGGTGCGTACTGTACGGTCCGCTTGCTTGGCGGTGAGCGCGTCATCGCCCGAGCTATCAACATCGCCGGACCGGGAAAGCCGACTTCATTGTCGCTCCGACCCGAGAAGATCCGGCTGGACGGTGCCGACGGCAGCGCGGCGGGCAACAACATTACGGCCCGCTTCCGGAATCTGCTTTATCAGGGTGATCATGTTCGGCTTCTCTTGACGGTGGATGCGGACCGGCAGTTCACCATCAGACAACCGGCTGGTCCAACGCCTTCTGGCCTTACCGAGGGCGATGCCATTTCGCTGTATTTCGCCGCCGACGATTGCCGGGCGCTTGATCCGGTGAGCGCTCATGCCTGAGCGGTCCGTCTTTGTCTGCCAGG
>Ga0074046_10005410_pt1 | contig 10210 bp, 10 predicted proteins | sample BogForMeECP23OM3_FD_94441 | JGI IMG/M metagenome (GOLD analysis project Ga0074046, IMG submission 94441) | Bog forest soil microbial communities from Calvert Island, British Columbia, Canada - Bog Forest MetaG ECP23OM3 | ecosystem: Environmental > Terrestrial > Soil > Wetlands ...
CGCCATTCCCGGAGATTGCCAGCTTGGTTTGGTCGGCGATCGCCGGGGCGCTCGGGGGATTGGCGCTGGTGTTTTTCTATCGTGCATTGGCTCGCGGAAACATGGGACTGATCGCTCCGGTGGCGGCAGTTCTGAGCGCGGCGATTCCCACCCTCGTCACCGCTTTTACGGAGGGCTTTCCGGGCGTCCGGCACGTTTTCGGTTTTATCCTGGCCGGAATCGGCGTCTGGCTCATCTCGCGAACCGAAGGCGACGCTGGGCGTCCCGAAGGATTGGGCGCGGCCGTGCTGGCGGGAGTTGGCTTTGCTGGTTTTTACCTTTGTACCCACCGGGCTGGAAGCGCCTCGGCATTGTGGGTAGCCACCTGCTCGCGGTCCGCTTCGTTGCTGATCACGGGAACCATCACTCTGTTAGGAAAACACCTACGCACGATGCCAGCGCCGGTACTGGCGATTGCCGTGATCGCCGGAATTCTCGACATTGGCGGCAGCGTGGCCTTCATCCGCGCGGCTCAAATTGGACGTTTGGACGCCGCGGTCGTGCTCAGCTCGCTCTATCCCGCCGTTACCGTTGTGCTCGCTCGCATTTTCCTCCACGAGCACTTCAGCCGCGCCCGCACCATCGGCATGGTGGCCGCGCTGGCGGCTGTGCCGATGATCGCGGGTTAGGAAATGGGGCGAATTTAGATGGAACGAAACTCGGGTCTTTGGCGTATAAAGTTCTCTGAGGATGGATTATGGAAACTCTGAAAACCTCATTGATTGCCAGTCTGATTGCGACCGCGGCCGGTTTTTCGGCGTGGGAGTTCGGTTTGGCGAGGAGGATGTGGCCCACCCATCCCCAAATGGCCGACTTTCTGCTGGTACTCATCACCGCCATTGTGGTTCAAATTGCTTGGCCGCGGCTGCATAACCGGCAAGGCAACCAGGGCTGACACGCTCTTCATTCGCTGTTACTCTCTCCCCGTGCCCCTGCTTGAAGTTCGCAACCTGAGCAAGGTTTTCGGTCTCGACGAATCTCCGTTCGGCGGCCGCCGCTCGGGCGAAGTGCGCGCCGTGGACGATGTTTCCCTCGACATTCACGAAGGCGAAACGCTCGGCTTGGTGGGCGAATCCGGCTCCGGCAAAAGTACGCTTGGACGACTCATCCTCCGTCTGATCGAGCCGACTTCCGGCGCCATCGTTTTCGATGGCATCAATCTGCTGCAAACGAGCGGCGCCGAAATGCGCCGTCTGCGCCGCGACATGCAGATCATCTTCCAGGATCCGTTCGGTTCGCTCGATCCGCGCTACCGGGTGGAGGACGTGATCGCCGAGCCGCTGATCCTTCATGGAAAGGCGCTTCATCGCAAGTTCAACGAAAAGCTCAGCCGTGATGCCCGCCGCCAGCGCGTGCGCGACCTTTTGCGCGCCGTGGGCATGGATGAATCCGCCATGCCTCGTTATCCGCATGAGTTTTCCGGTGGCCAGCGCCAGCGCATCGGCATCGCCCGCGCCCTCGCCCTGCGGCCGAGGTTCATCGTCGCCGACGAACCGGTATCCGCTCTCGACGTCAGCGTCGGAGCGCAGATTGTGAATCTTCTGCAGCAACTGCAGCGCGATTTTGGCCTCACCTATCTCTTCATTTCGCACTCCATGCCGGTCGTTCGCTACCTCTCGACCCGCATCGCGGTGATGTATCGCGGCAAAATCGTCGAGATCGGAAGCACGGAACAAATCACGGCCCAACCGCAGCACGCCTACACGCGTAAACTGCTGGCGGCAACGCCAGAGATGACGGCGTCGTGAATTGGAGTTCTATGTTGGGACGGAACCCGCTAGCCGCACCGGAACCACAGAATCGATTGCGCCCGGCGCACCGGACGATTAAGATTCCTGCACTCCCATGTCTGAAGTAATTTCAACCAAGCCCCCGGCCCCGCGTCCCGATTGCACCCCAGCTTCCGAAACTTCCGTCGAGGTATTCGCCGTTTACGGCGTTGAGCCCGAGATCCAGGCCTATGCCATGGCCAAGTATTCGCGCTCATCGCTCTCGATGAAAGAGTCGCTGAAGGAAATCACCCTGCAGAAGGCCGAGAAATTTCTCAACACCTTCTATTTCCAGTACGGACATCGCTCTATCGCCGACCTGGCCCACATCGCGCTGGCCATCGAGCGCCTCTCCATCCTCGCCGCCATCGTCGTGGCCGACGAGCAGCGTTGGGACGGGCAGGAGCGCTCGACTCGCTATCAGGATTTCAGGAAGAGCGGCTACTTTACCCCCAGCTTTCAGAACGATGCGGCGGCGACTCTCTATCGCGAAACCATCGAATCCCTGTTCGCAACCTACGAGAAAGTTTCCGAGCGGACGTTCGAATATCTCGCCAGCATCACACTCCGGCCCGAAGAAATGAAGCCGGAAGCCTACGAGCGCACGCTGCGCGCCCGAGCCTTCGACATTTCGCGTTATCTGTTGCCGCTCGCGACCAACACTTCGCTCGGGGAGATCGTCAACGCCCGCACGCTGGAAAACCAGATTGCCCACCTGCTCTCGCAACCGCATAAAGAAGTGCGCGATCTGGGAGCGCGGCTGAAGCAGGCCGCCGTTTCTCCCGCCTACAACGCGAACGAGGAATGGCTGCGCGCGCTGGTGGCCGAGATTCGCACCGTGTCACCCGAAATCGCCGAGCGCGCCGACCGCGAACTCCTGCGCGAAGTGCGGGTCGCGCCCACGCTGGTCAAGTACGCCGATCCGAATCTCTACGAAATTGAGACGCGCCGCGAATTGCAGCAGGCCGCTGCCGAACTGATGCGCGGGGCTGCTATCGAACCCGCGCCGCTGGTTGACTTGCTTGACGACGATCCGTTCGAGATCGGGCTCGCCACCACGCTCATTTACGGCGCTTGTCATTACTCTTACCGGCAGCTGCGCAAAACCGTTGCAGCGGCCGGAAAGGCGCGCCGCCGCGAGATCATCGACCTCGGCTTGCGCCATCGCGGTCCGCACGACGAGCTGCTGCGTCCTTTCTCCGCGGGCCAGCACTTCCGCTTCGACATCCTCATGGACATCGGAGGCTTCCGCGACATGCACCGCCATCGCCGCTGCGTGCAGATCATGCAGGATTTCACGACCGTTCACGGCTTTGACACGCCGCCCGAAATCGAAGCTGCCGGTGTCCGCTCCGACTACGAAGCTGCGATGAAGCGCGCCGAAGCCGCGGTGAGGAAGCTTGCCGCGGCGGGCGGTGAAGAAGCTGCGCAAAACGCGCAGTATGCGATTCCGTTCGCGTTCCGCAAGCGCACGCTGTTCAAGATGGACTTCGCCGAGGCGGTTTACATCTCCGAGTTGCGCACCACGCCCGCCGGACACGCGTCCTATCGCAACGTGGCCTATGCCATGTACGAAGCCGTCGCCGCAAAACATCCGGCGCTCGCGAAGTATTTCCGGGTGCATGACGTGCGCGAGCCGGTGGATTTGCTGAAGCGCTGAGCCCGAATTAACCACGAAGGACACGAAGGAACACGAAGGAAACAATTGGGGTTGAAACCTTCGCGTACCTTCGTGTCCTTGGTGGTAGACGAATTTAGGACATTACCGGAGTGTCCGCAAAATTGACGCCGATGAATCCCGACCTCTAAAATCAGCTCATCCATGCCCAACTACGAATACCTGTGCAAGCAGTGCGGACACCGCTTTGAACAGATCCGCAAGTTCTCCGATAGGCAGCTGCGCAAGTGCCCCGAATGCGGAGGCGTCATCGAACAAGTGATCTCGGCTCCAGCCGTGCAGTTCAAAGGCTCGGGCTGGTACGTGAACGACTACGCGAAGAAAGGGGCTGGTTCCGCGGCGTCGTCCTCTTCTGCTGAAGGCGACAGCAGTTCTGCGGAACTTAAGGAAGCGAAAGACTCCAAAGACGCGAAAGTCTCGAAAGACACCAAGAAGGACGACAAGCCTAAGTCCGAGTCGCACAAGAAACACAGGAAAGACTGAACCATCGGGCGATCTGGTCATCGGGTCATCGGGCGATCAAAAACCGAACAGATCTTTCAACGGCCCGATTTCCGGATTACGCGATACCGCCCTTTCGCTCGGGCAGGCCCACGACCAGAGTTCGCCGGCGAGGCAGTTCGTCATCGGAGATTTCCGCCAGGAATTGCAGGTCGAGGCCCATCCGCTCGCATTCCTGGCAGGCCGCTTCGTTGAAAAAGTAGACGATGTCTCCGCCAAATCGATCCTTGGCTCGGCGGCGTTCATCGAGGTCGAACGGGCTCACCGAATAGACTTTGATCTCGGCGCGTTCGCGCAGGACGGCGCTCAGCTGGCGCTGGAAGCCGAGCGCTCCTTGCCGCACTTGCGCCATGGTGAAAGAAATGACCCGGTAAGGCATAGTTGCAGAGGAAGAATAGCAGCTTTACCAGCGAGTAGGGCCGTCCTAGCTGTTCTGCGCGACGTCAGGTGATTGGAGCGAATTCGGAATTGCGGTCACCACCGGCATCTGCCGAGCTGCGCTCGGCTTGGACGGGCGAGGGCGCCCTTCCCCACAAGAGCCCCGCCATGAATCCTTCCCGCTCCCCTCACATCTAAACGTACTGGAACTAGTCGTTACAACGACTAAATAGGAGCGAGCACCATGATAACGATCCGACCGAGCAATGAGCGTGGCGGCGGGGACTATGGCTGGTTGAAGACCCGCCATACTTTCAGTTTCAACGATTACTACGATCCCAAGTGGATGGGCTTCCGTTCGCTGCGCGTGATCAACGAAGATTGGGTCGCGCCGGACGGCGGTTTCCCGACGCATCCCCATCGCGACATGGAGATCATCACCTACGTCCTGTCAGGCAAGCTCGAGCACAAAGACAGCCTCGGCACCGGCTCCGTCATCCTCCCGGGCGACGGGCAGCGCATGACTGCCGGCCGCGGCATCCGGCACAGCGAGGCGAATCCGTCATCAACCGAATCCGTGCATCTGCTGCAGATCTGGATTCTCCCCGACAAGCAGGGGCACGAACCCGGCTACGAACAGAAAAGATTTACCGAAGCGGAGAAGCGCGGCAAGTTTCGCCTGATCGCTTCGAGCGACGGCGCCGAGGGTTCGGTAAAGATCAATCAGGACGCGAAGCTGTTCGTTACTCTGCTTGCGCCTGGAGAGGAGGTCACGCAATCGCTCGCCGCCAAGCGTCACGCGTGGCTCCAGGTCGCGAAGGGAGAAGTCGAGCTGAACGGCCAGAAGTTGCACCAGGGAGACGGCGCGGCCATCAGCGAAGAAAAAAAGCTGGCCATCAAAGCAACCGAAGACGCTGAAGTTCTGTTGTTCGACCTGGCGTGAGACAGGGGCGATTGAATCATTGAGGTATTGAGACATTGAATCATTACCTCAATGATTCAATGACTCAATGATTTATTCCTGCGGCCCCCATCATCCTCCCCGTCATGCCTTTCTCCGCCCGGAAGCTGAACAGCAACTCCGTATGGCACACCGTGCACGGCCCAACTACGTCGATGTTCCGGGCGAGCACGCCCGCGTCCAGCAGTTGCCGCCGGTTCGCCTCCACCAGATCGAGAAAAAGTTTCACCGGCAATTCGCCGTGTCCCGGCGCCCGCGCCGTCAAGAACAGCATCGGATATTTCTCCCGCACCGGGTCCGATTCCTTCACTTCGCGGAACAAGCTGCTGGCGTATGCAAACTGAGCTTCAAACTTGGCCCTGACTTCTTCGCCCACTTCGTAACAGCAACTCCGCACGCCCGGCCCAATCGCGGCCACCAGGTCCCGCGGATCGCTCCTGAAATGTTTCCGCATCTCGCCGACACCCTTCTCGACGATGCGCTTGACCGTGCCGCGCCAGCCGGCGTGAAAAACGCCGGCAGCCCGCCGTTTCCGATCCACAAGAATGATGGGAAGGCAATCGGCAGCCTGCACCGCCAAGAGCAGTCCCGGCGTGTCCGTGACCAGGCCGTCGCCAGCCAGAGGTTGGTCCGGCATGCGATCAACTCGATGGACCAAATCAGAATGAATCTGCCGCAGCGAAACGAGCGGCCAGCTTTTGCCTCCATTCCAAGCGCCCAGTTCCTTGAGGAAGAGCTCGCGGTTGCGCTCGACGGCGGCGCGCGAGTCCTGCTTCGTGAACCCCAGATTCAACGCACTTCCGCCATAGACGCGCGACACTCCGCCAAGCCGCGTCGAGAACGCATGCGCCAGCCAAGCCAAGTTGCCCAGCTTCTCGGAACGCAAAAGTTGTAGTTTGTTCCTTGCGGCGCGATCGCTTTCCACAATTCGATGATACCGAATTGGCCGGATGATCGGGTGCTCGGGTGATGACGAAGCCACGAGCCGATTTTCAATTCCCGCCGCCGCTTACGATCCGCCTGGACTTGAATTCAATGGGTCGGCCGGGCCGGAATCGGGCTCGATGGCGCCATGCCGGCGCAGCAACTGCGGCAGATTCTGCGAAAATGCCGAGCGCGGCAATACCATGTCACAGCCCACTTCGTGCGCTTTCTGCTTCAGGTCGCCCTGCACGTGGGAGAGAAACCCGATGATCGACGTCCCCTTCTTCAGCTTGCTTTTCAGTTTCGGGATCAACGTCAGAGGCTTGGCATTGGCGTTGTTCAAGTCGAAGATGATCAGGGAAGGCTTTTCTTCACCGTTGCTCTTCATCCGTTCCGTGAGTTCCTTTTCGTTCTTGACGAACTCCACCTTCACGTTCATCTTGCGCCCCGTATCCTGAATCTTGCTCAGGAAGAACAGGTCTTCGACAAACGCGAAGACGCGCGAAGCCGCATCTTCTCGTGGAGCGGGCAGCGGTTCGGGGTCGACCACCGGGTAAGACGCGGAAAACCCGGGCCTACGCGGTCCCCGGTTGCCGTTGCCATTATCCATGCCCATATTGGCGCGGTAGCTGTGATCCATGGGAGCGGTATAAATACCCTGGTGGTCCTGACGGTCGCGGCCCATCGAACCCCCCGCGCCTCGTCTCGGCGGACGCCGTCCACGGCGCCGTTTGTGTTTCCCTCCTCCTGCGGAGGAATGTCCGGGTGCTGCACTCATATTTTTTCTCTTGTTAATCTTTGAAGTTAATCCCCGGCCTGGATCGCAGGCCTGATTGTTTCGTCTTCCCTTGCGGTCGTCAGGTCAAACCTGTTGCGCAACGCGTGGCGCACTGCACATCGGTTACCGGCAGACCAAACCCCACATCGGCTGGATGCTAATTCGAGAACGATGTTTAAACTATCTTGGCGCCTGGAGTCTTTGTTGGCGCGAACGGCCAGCCTGGAAGCATGGCCATAGGGAACACCTAATGTTACCCATGAAACTGCCAACTGCGCAAGGGGGAATGTCCGTAAGTTTTCCACACCCGGAACCTCACGAAGGCGGGCTATTGACTTCCCTCATTGTGCGAAGGGGCTGCATTCCTCCATGTCGCCGGAACGGAAACCCGCTTTGAACCAGCCCTTGTGCTCCATCCGCATATTTCCGGAAGATGACAGCCACGCAGCTTCGCCTGAAGTTCCGCACAGCTATGCCGATATAAGAGGAGTGAAACCCGCTCCGGCCAAAGAGAAAGGCTTCGCATCGAGCCCGCTTGCCTTGCCGGGGCAGCGCTTCGTTGCCCGCCAGCCAATTCTCGACCGCGGGCAGAATGTGTTCGGGTACGAAATTCTTTTCCGAAACGGTGTCGAAGACTACTTCAACGCCGACCCAGACCTCGCGGCCCGCTCCACGCTCGACAGTTCCCTGCTTTTTGGCATCAACATGCTCTGCGATAACCGCCGCGCCTTCATGAACTGCACCCGCGATGTCCTGTTCAAGGACCTGCTCACGTTGCTGCCCCCCAACCAGACCGTGGCCGAGATCCTGGAAACGGTTGAGCCCGAAGACCGAGTCATCGCTGCCTGCAAGCGGCTGAAGGCGTCTGGCTATCTCATCGCCCTCGATGACTTCGCGCCCAACGATCCGCGCATACCGCTTTGCGAGTTTGCCGACATCATAAAAGTGGACGTGCGGGCAACCAGGCCGGAGGAACGGGCTGGCATGATGCGCCGGTTTGGCTCCCCAAAGTGCAAGATGCTGGCGGAAAAACTCGAAACGCCCCATGAGTTTCAACAGGCCCGCGACATGGGATTCGTCTATTTCCAGGGATATTTCTTCTGCCGTCCTGAAGTCGTTACCGGCCGCGAAGTTCCTGCCAGCCGATTGCACTATCTTCGGCTTCTCGAGATCGTCTCCCGCCCGGAAATTGATATGCGCGAACTCGAGCACATGCTCAAACAGGAAGCCTCGATTTCCTACCGCCTGCTCCGTTATCTGAATTCCCCGCTCTTTGGCTTTGCTCTCGAAATCAAGTCCATCCGCCATGCCATGGCCGTCATGGGAGAACGGGAACTGCGGCGTTGGGTGCGGCTCGTCGTCACCGTGGGCGCGGCGGAGCAGAAGTGCAGCGAACTGGTACTGATGGGACTGGCCCGCGCCCGTTTTTGCGAACTGCTTCCCGATCGGCTGCACTCGAACACGGACTTGTTCCTGATGGGGCTGCTTTCCATCATGGACGCCATCCTTGAGGTCAGCATGGACGTGCTTCTTGAGCAACTGCCCGTGGACCGCGAAACCAAGGCGACACTGCTCGGCCAGAACAGCAGCCTCCGGCCCCTCTACCAACTCATGCTGGCACAGGAATCGGGGGAGTGGCCGCAATCGAGCGCACTCGCCAAACAATTGAACCTGCCCGATGGAGAGGTCGCCTCAAATTGGTGGCGGGCGCTGCAGTGGGCACAAGAAGCAACCAACGGCCTATGAGAGAACAAGGTCAGAGATAAGAGGTCAGAATGCAGAGGTGTAAAGACCCGGTGCGCATTGGTTTCACCTCTGCAATCTGACCTCTGACCTCTGACCTAGAACCCTGACCTCTGCAATCACTCTACGGTGCTTCGATCAGCTCCATCTTGCCGTCCCGTGTCCGGTGCAGCACCATCAACGTGCCCTGGGGATCGCGGAATACGAAAACATCTTTGTCCCGGAAGTGCGTTTCCTTGATCGCTTCTTCCAGCGTCATCGGACGAAGCGCCACCGAGTCCCTGGCATGTACCAGGTGCACTTCGGTCGTCCGTGCCACCGACGGAAATTTGTGAACCAGAACGGAAAAAGTAGCATCCTCCGCGAGTCCGAGCGCCGCCGCCCCCAGGTTGTCTTCGAGGGACTGGCCGTCGTACTTCTTCCCCGCCTTGCGCTTCTTGCTCAGCCACTTCGTTTTATGCTTGAGCGCCTGCTTCTGCAGGTGGTCGAGAGCTTCATTGACGGCCGACATCATGTCCGCAGTCTGGGCCAGCCCTACGATCGGACCGTGGGGCGGGTTAATCGTGATTTCGGCTTTGTGCCGGCGCTTTTCGACGGCCAGAATCACTTTGGTCTCGAATCGGTCGCCCAGAATTTTGCGGATCTTGTTGAGGCCGGTTTCAACTTCCCGGCGGATGGTGGGAGTAATCTCGTATTTTCTCGCGGTATATTCCACGTTCATCAAGCAGCCTCCAAGATAGGTCAGAGGTTAGAGGTAAGATTGCAGAGGTGAAAACCGGAAGCCGACCGATTAGATTCTCACCTCTGCAATCTGACCTCTGACCTCTGCAATTATTTTTTCACTCTTCTTTGGTGGGTACTCGGAATCTTCATATCTTCCCGATATTTTGCGACGGTGCGGCGCGTGACCTGGATCCCCTGCGATTGCAGAATGCGGGTGATCTGCTCGTCGGTCAACGGCCGGCTTGGATCTTCTTCCTCGATCAGCTTCTTGACACGGCGTTTCAAGATCAGCAGCGAAGTGCCGCCGCCCTCGGGTCCCTGCACGCTCTCGGAGAAGAAATACCGCAATTCGAACACACCCTGTGGCGTGTGGACGTACTTATTGGCAACCGCGCGGCTGACGGTCGATGGGTGCACGCCAATCTCTTCAGCCACTTCTTTGATCATCATCGGCTTCAGGAAATCGATTCCGCGTTCGAGAAAATCCTCCTGCCGCGCCACGATCGAGTAGCACACCTTGGTGATCGTCTGCTTGCGTTGTTCGATGTTCTTGATGAGCTGGATGGCGGACTTGTAGCGATCCTTGACGTAGTTACGCGTCTCGCGGTCATTGCCGTCGCGGGTAAGCAGGCGCTTGTACGCGGGATTCAGGCGCAACTGCGGCATGTCCTCGTCATTCATGATGACCAGCCACTCGTCGCCGTGCTTCACGAAAG
>Ga0074046_10005411_pt1 | contig 10210 bp, 17 predicted proteins | sample BogForMeECP23OM3_FD_94441 | JGI IMG/M metagenome (GOLD analysis project Ga0074046, IMG submission 94441) | Bog forest soil microbial communities from Calvert Island, British Columbia, Canada - Bog Forest MetaG ECP23OM3 | ecosystem: Environmental > Terrestrial > Soil > Wetlands ...
AAGAGGGCATCGAGCCCACTCTACCCTGGCTCTATGACTTCAAACTCGATTTCCGTTTCCGTTAACCTCAATGCGGCCCTCGATACTGCAGAGTCAAATTATCTCCCCCTACAAAATCTCTGCCACGGGGGCAAGGCCAACGCCGCCGCGGGCCCCGCAGGAGTTGACTCAGGAAGTCCAGGGCCGAGCGCCCCTGCTGCCAGCACGTCCGCCACACCGACATCAGCACCGACTGCTCCCGCGCCCCGGCCCACGTCCGGCTGCCACCCCAAACCGATACTGATCACGGCGACCAAAACGGGTCGGGCCACAACAACTCCGGGTCTCCGAGCGCATTGTAGCTGACGTCCGGGCTGGACCGGTAGTTTTTCATCGCCTCATTGGTTATCCGGTTGGCGATTCTTCCCGACGACAGCGTGTCGGCATATTCGTCGTCCTTGCCAAAGACGGAGGTGGAGCTGTTGGCCTTGGAGAACATGATTCGATTGGTGTCATCGAACTCGGGGTGCAGCTTCGGCCATTTCAAGACGACGGCCCGCGTGAAGTTCCACTTCCAACTCTCCAGCATCTCCGTGGAGTTGTCCGGGTGGACAAAGGTGATGATCGACTCGAAGCTGCGGTGGTCGTTGAACGTGCGCAGATAGTTGTCCTTCTTGCTCTTGTTGTTGAATTCGGCCAGCGGAATTGTGGCGCCGGGCGTGTCTCCGAGCCTACCCACCAGCTGGTTGGGAGGAACATGGTCGGACATTATCAGAGTCTGCTGAAACGGAGAGGAGTCCTGGGTGCCGTTCTCGGAAACCCAACAGTCGATGTTTCGCTGCGTGAGTCGATTTGTCCAGCGCCAGCTCACGAACCCTTCGTCGTTCCGTTTGCCAAAGTATTCCACGCTAAACGAGCCGACCTTGATAAGCTGAATGAACCGGAGCGAGCACTTGCTGAACACGTCGGTCGCCGCGCCGCTGAGGATCCCGGAGGCACGCATTTTCATCACGTTGGTTTGCGGAATCACGTGGCCGTTGCCGTCGATGGGAAACGGGTGGGCGTCGAGCGAGGAACTGTAAAGGCTCGTAGCGTCGAAAGCGAGCTTTGCCGGCTGCGGATTGAAGAGCGTCGGCGTGTCGAAGGTGAGATCGATCGAAAGGCCGTTGCGCAGCTTGTAGACAGTCATTGGATCTACCTTGCACTGAAATCTAGGTTGCCACACGGGTTCTGCGGTTCATCGGCAGGCTGCGGTTCTTCACGTCGCAAAACGCGACTTCGGCTTCCTTATGCTCTTCCAGGATGTTGTTCTTGACGATCAACTCGTCGAGCTTTGCGAGGGTCATGCGCCCCACAATGCCGTCCGGCTTGAGTCCGGCGTCCCTTTGATACGCCTCGACGTTGCCCTTCGTTTCGGCGCCGAAAATGCCGTCGGCCTTGCCCTTGCGATAACTTATTGGAAAGTCGTAGCCCAGGTCGCGCAACAGGTCCTGGATCGCGGCCACGCCAACGCCCGTCTGCCCGACCATCAAAGGCGGGTTATTCGAGGCAGCCAATTGCAGCGCGTGGATTTTGCCGAGCCTTACCGACAGGAGCATGTGTCACCAGACCTTTCAGGATGTGGTTGACCATCAGCAGATTTCAATCCAATCCCACTTTGAGTCGATTTTTCGCACCTTGTGCCACTTAGTGTCTTTGTCGCCTTGATTGCTCTTGCAGAGACCTCGCTTTGAGGACCGGCATTCTTATGTCCGCTGTTCTGCCGAGTTGTCAGGAAACCGTACATTCTGCTTTCCACCCTCACCCGACAATCTGATTGAGTTTTGACCCTAGTGCAAGGGCGGCTTTGGCACGCACTCCGGTCTTTCTCGACGCGACTCCTGTACGCGCGCTTTCCGCCCTTTTGCGACATTGCGTGTCGGGTACCAAGCGTTTGATTTGAACGACTAGCAGGCTCGACGCTGGAGAGATTGAGGCGGCGCTCAGTCGATCATCCGACCGCCGTTCCGCATGACGACTTGGCTCGATCCAGAAGAACTCCCCATCGCTGGCGGCGCGGAGAAGCACGAGAGCGACACAATCGACTGCTTCGCTCATCTCGCCGACCTTCCCTCGGCGCATCCCGAGAGGATGACGCCTGAGGCGCGGAGAGCCTTGCATCTTTCGCTCACGCGAGCTGGTCAGGCGCAGGTCGCCCGCCGTCACGGATTGCATGAAAGCGATAGCGCGCTCATGCCTAGAGTGATCGCCTGCGCCATCCATTGAGCCGCGTCCTCGATCCTATGCCATGGCAAAATCACATCCCGCAGCAGCTCCGCGATGATCCGCCGATCGAGGCGATGCGCGTTCCGCCCGGCTTGAGGAAAGTCCGACCGGGCGAACTCGCGTGACGCAATGAACTTGAACACCCGCGCGTCGATCTCCGGGCGAAGCGGCTCGATCGCATCCCAAACGAGCGAGTTGCGGCCCTTCCGGCACTCTTATCTGAGAAGATGGATTTTGGTCTGCGGGTGGAGGTGGGACTGAGCCCGCCGGCCGAGTACGGACCAAGGTCACTTTAGGCGGTGGTGTGAGGGGCGCAGAAGGGTCCGCGAACGGGCGCAACCTTATCTTTCCTGAAGTAGATTGCAGTGTAGGTGTGGTTGCTCTGCTTACCTGGCGGGTTCCAACCGCCAGGTTTTCCCGCCGTGGGTTCGGGGTTATTGAAAAAGGCCATATTAACAACACCGGAGGCACCCGAGACACGCAAGCGGGAGTAGTTGCCGATCATACCGGTCCTCCTTGGGATGTTCCCGGAGTAGAGGGCGTGCAATACGTGCTTCTTTACGGCAGCATTGATGCTCCACCTCTACTAAATAAGGGAGGGCGGCAGGCCACGGCGCGAGCACAGGTTGGCGGAGGCAAGGTCCTGGCTGTTTTCATGACCGACAAAGGCGCGGGTTACCGGAGCAGCATTCAGTGACACCTGCAGACAGCGAACCGGATCCGCCCATCATCCAGCCCTTCCTTGATGCGGACAAACCTGGTGCCCCGCTCAAGAAGGGGCTAGCCAAAGTGACTACTGGCGGAGCGGGCTGGAAACGGAAACCTCAGGATAAAGCGCCCACGGTTACAGTCCGGGGCACCGGTTCCGGGGCAAAGGCTGAAATTGTGCAGCCGGGAGAAATTATCAGAGTAGGTGACTCGGGTATCGGCGGCTTTACCTCTAAAGGAGTATATCCGAGCACCGGAGATTTGAAGAAGGACGCCGCGAGAATTGTTGTTCATGTGCCGCCGGCACCCGATGGAACAGCCCAAAAAGCGAAGGTTGCTTTGATGCAGCTGAATAAGGGCGCCGAGGGCTGGAACGGCGTTTATCACGCGACTTTGATCACCGACCCAGGTGCTGGCTATAAGGCGGCGCCCACACAGGCAAAGGCAAAGGTCAAGGACCGCGATATAACGATACCGATGTCAGTTAATCTCTTGAATGGTTGCGTTGTCTCAGCAGATCCCAAAGGGCCCCTCCCTGACGGTTGCAAGCCGTTTGAAGGACCCATCGAGGTAACTTTCACGGAACCAGCTCACACCCGTGAAGCCAAGCCACTATTTATCCCGGCTGCAGCGTCGAGTCCGTAATCTTAGATGACAAAACAGTATCGGGCTATGAGGATGACTTGGAAATCGCCTTCTCCGGTGGGGATGAGGTGCCCAAGGGTTTCGAGATGCCCGAATTCGGTATCACTGTAAAAGAAGGGAAGTTGCAGGAAGGTAGTAACTTTCTCACAAAAAAAGGAAACGGATTCTACAACCATGGAGAATTTTTGATCGAAGGCGGGAAAGGCTTCAATGCCGCGTTGCGTCCTGTGATGAGTGAGGGAGCTGAAGGGAAATTGATCGCTGTCAAAGTAGTGCGTTCGGGTTCTAACTACCCCGAGGGGGTACGCGCCTATACAGAGCCTGAAAAAAAGCCGCTAGACGTCGAGATTCGCGAAGGACGCGTTGTGAATGTGAAGTTAAAACAAGCCGTGGCCTACGAATTTAAGACTATCCCGTCGATCTTCTTGACGGGAAAACAAGGAGATCTTGATTGGGTCAATAATCCCGCGAAGGGAAAGAATGCCAGAATCAGTTTCGAGGTTAATAAGCAGGGCGCGCGTGGCCCGATTAAGGAGGCTAAATTAATCGAGCCGGGGGAACGCTATTTAGTCGACAAATTGGGCGTAGCCACACGCGATTCGCTTCCAGCCATTCTGAAATTTGGTGGTGTGGGCCAGGTAGCATCGGCAAATCAAGCGTACGGGTATATAGCCCAAGTTGCCAAACCGACAGTCAAAGTAGAGCAGGTGCTGTATGACTCAGTAATTTCCCGATTCTCTCTTATGGCATCAACAAGCCTGAAGCCCTTTGGCGGCGCGTTTGGGGGTGCCACTGGGCCTGACGGCTATGGGCTTGGCAATGCACTCTCTTCGGCAACCAAAGTTTTGGGTGTGTTCTATAACCTGCAGCAGTATTATGCAGGAAAGAACCAAATTGTACCTGCGGTTACCCCGAGTCTTTGTAATCGACGAAGCCGATAACACCGGCAAGAAATTCGAATTCCCCGATTACGCCCTGAACCACCCGCTGGTCACCCTAAAGGGAGGCCTCAAGATCATGACGCAGGCGCTTCAGCGAACCATCAGCCTGTTTTTCCAGGAAGAGCCCTACACCAACAAACCGGAAGTAACGGACTGGACGATGGCTTACTTTTCCTTATACGACAAGGCTGGTAGGGTAGTGGTGAATCCCACGGCTACCATCCCGGTTTTTGGAGTGGTCAGCTCGGTCCTGGATCCCCCGGACATTCCAACTATAGAAAATAAAGAAAAGACGGGGCTGAAAAAATGGACCAAGGGCATGTTGTGGAGCGGTTTCGGGGTCTCTGACCAGTGGAACGACCAGCACTATTTCTACGGCTACTATCTCTCGACCGCGGCTCTGCTGGCCGTGCTAGACGGTGCCTGGGATCCAACGAAACGGCCCGAGAAACTCTGGTGCGATGCCGATCGTATGGGAACCGCCATCGATCAGTGGATGAAAACCCTCGCGTATGACCCGGTGCTGGAAACCGCCTACTACGATTATAAAGGCAATTGCAAGAACGCCGGAAGAACGCCGGAATGATGTACGACAAATATCCCTACTTCGACCAGTGGAACGGCCACTCCTGGGCCACTGGGGCTTCCCCTGGTCGGGCTGGGGATGTGGAAGACGGAAAGGCGAAGGATCTGAGTAAGCGGAAGGATCCGAACCCGTGGTCTATCTGGAGTTCGTACGGCACCGGGAACGACTCTTACGACCATGAAAATGAGAACTCGAGCTGGGAGGGACTCCAGGCTTTCAGTGCTATTCTCCTGTGGGGAGCCGAAAATAAATACAGCTGGTGCCCGGTCGCCACGGGCAGCCAGCCTGCCAGTGGCAAGGGTGGTGGGAACTCGTATGCCGTAAACACCGGCTATGTAGACTCGAATCCAGAAGCCTTTTATGGAGAGGCCAGTGCCGGATGTTCCATCTTGCAGAAGGGCAGTCCCTCGCTCAACAACTTCTTCTACGCCTATCCGACCGGCTCCAAGTTTATCCAGGCTTTCCCGCCCACACCCTGGACGATGGGGATGAGCCGGGGTAGCGACTATATGAAAAAATGGGCCGAAGCCATGACCCGGGACGAGTGGAAGAAAGCCCGTGAAAGTGCGCTCTTCCAACCCGGCAACTGGCTGGGACTGGCCATGACTTCCGCGCTCTGTGGAGTTCCGTACAATCCAGGAGACAACCAGGAAAATGTCGATCAATACGTCGAGCGCCTGTGGTCGAGTTGGATTGTCAATGGGACTGCACCTGGCAGTCAGGCCACAATGCAGCCGGCCGACCAAGCCACCTCGGTTCTTAATTTCCTCCACACGCTGGACGTGTACGGTCCCCCGGATTGGTCCATTTATGCAAAGGCGGTCAATGCCAAGGGCGAGGAAGTGGATGATATCGTATTTACTGCTGCCTTTTCCAAAATTGACGAGGACACTAAGGAGGTAATCACTACCTTCGTTGCCTTCAATCCTACCTGGAAACCCTGCTATGTGCATTTTGTCCGGATCCGCTCCGACGGTACATTATCGGATGTCCCAATTCACTTGCGATGCGATGAGAAGGGCCGCACCACTCCGATTCAGGTCGAGCCGAAAAAAATGACCGTATTAAACAGCCCCTGGATGGGCACGGCGCTTGCGGCCGGTGGCACGGACAAAAGGGTGTACTACCTGGACGCTGACAAGCATGTAATTGAGCTGGCATGGTACAGTGGCGCCTGGCACTGGTTCGACGTCACGAAAGATGTGCAGGATGCGGGTGGCAGGGACGCCCGCCGGTGGTAATGCGCTGGCGGCGTTTTGGATCGCCTCGCCCGACCAAAGCCTAAGGGGCACAAGGTTGTACTACCTTGCTGCTGACAAGCATGTAAATGGTCTGGAACTCTTCGGCGGACGCTGGCACTGGCGGGACGTGACGACTCATCCGACCTGGTTGGAAATGATTCCTGGCCTCCCTGACGCCGCTGGTAATGCACTAGCGGCGTTTCAGGGCGACGAGCCAAGGGTGTACTACCTGGACGCTAAGAAGAAGCATGTAAATGAGCTGGCATGGTCCAGTGGCGCCTGGCACTGGTTGGACGTCACGGAAAAGGCGCCGGGTGCGGTCTCCGCCGCTGGTAATGCACTAGCGGCGTTTCAGATCGGCGACGCGGGCGCCGCAGCCGTGTACTACCTTGGTGATGATAAGCATGTACATGAGCTGAGCTGGTATGGGCCAAAGTGGGTCTGGAAGGACGTGACGGCACAGGCGCAGGGTGCGGCCCCCGCGGCTGGTAATTCGCTGGCGGCGTTTGCGCTCGGCAACGAGCGAAGGGTGGTGTACTACCTGGACGCTCACAACCATGTAAATGAGCTGGAATGGTCCAGTGGCGCCTGGCACTGGTTGGACGTCACGAAAGCATGTAAATGAGCTGGAATGGTCCAGTGACGGCTGGCACTGATTGGACGTGACGGCACGGGCGCAGGATGCAGTCCCCGTCATTTTTGACCGTTCCCGGTAGTGTCCGCTTTTCTGTGTGCGGGTCGATTCTTGCTTTGCTTCTAAGATTTTAGAGAGTTGTTCTAACACCGTCAAATGGAGCCGGCGAGACCGCTTCCCAGCGGATAGGCAAAAAAGGGAGTGACTTGTTCCCACACTCTGCGCCAGCTCTGGACGATGGCCGGGAGTTTTTTACCCCATTCACTAGTGGCGAACTCCTCCAGCCGTTTGGCCGCCACTTCGGCGCTCTCCGCGTTGTAAAATGCGCTTCAGTTCCCGGGCTACCGCCCGCCGCTGCTTCCAGTTACAGAACGAAAGCGAATTGCGAATCAGGTGCACGATGCAGGTCTGAATCTGGGTCTGCGGGAAAACGGCCGTAATGGCGTCTGGAAAGCCTTTGAGCCCGTCGATGCCCGCAATCAGGATATCCTCCACGCCGAGGCGGAAATTATGCTGAATGCAAAGCCCTGTTGCTGGGTCCTATCGCAGCGTCCCTTGTGTAGGCCCGACAATTGTGGAGTAGTCAGGTAGACGGCCGTGGGCTACGGAGTTGCTGTCGATGGAGCTTGCCACCAGCAGCCTGGGCGAACCGTTCGATCCACCGTTCATGGAAAGGTTCTTCTTGTTCGCCATCGACGGGAACCGGCCCGAGCGCGAGTTGCCAAGGTCCTACGACTACCGATGCGGCGAGGTCCGCGTTCTGATAGTCATCCCTACTATCGGTTCGAGAGGATCTGGAGCTTGCCGGGCTAGATTCGATTGCTCTAAATTTGGAGGCTGTGAAAGTTGATCAGTGCTGTTTACCGCTTTTCGAATCTCTTCACAAATTTTCACCCGGGCCTCATCGCGTTTAGCATTGCTCATGCGAGATAATGGCCTGTCCGGATTAACAACGGCTTGGTAATCCTTCAGCGCAGTCTGTTAATAGGCGCTGTCGCGAACATGTACCCATAATTCGCGTTTTTCAATAACTAGAGTGCCAGGGCGCATTTTCACCCCACAGGAGCGCAAACGCCTTGACGCATTTCCTTCGGAAATCGGGGAATCCGATCTGATTCGATACTTTTCTCTGTCGGGTTCTGATCTGGATCTGGTGAGGCGCCAACGGGGCGATCATAATCGCCTTGGCTTTGCTTTACAGCTCTGCGCGCTGCGTTATATGGGGTTCTCCCCTGATGATCTCGAGACCGTTCCGACCGCTGCCATGACGTTTGTAGCGGAGCAGCTCCAGGTTTCACCCGCAGCGCTTCGTGACTATGGTGCGCGGTCGGCGACTCGGACCGAGCATTTACAGCAGATTCAACTCCATCTGGGATTTCGCGATGCGACGCGCGAAGATTTCAGTGCGTTGGCCGACTGGCTGTTGACACGTGCCCTGGAACACGACAAGCCGAGCCTCTTGTTTCAGCTGGTGTGTGAGCATCTACGCGTTGAACAAACGGTGTAATAAAGCGATAGATCCGTCGGAACGAAGGCGTTGAGCTATACTCAACTTCCCCGCCGATCTGTGTGTTTTTACCAGATCATGTCGGATTATGCGTCATGTCTGATTGGTGAGCGCTTTTGCTGTCCTGGCCTAGATTGGCGGGCGTTTCGACCTTGAGCAATCCGACATAATCCGCTCGCTTCTCCGGACCGGTCCTCTGAACCGATTAGGAGAAAATCATGATAAAAATATCATTTGCTCGGACCCGTTTCTTGGCTCGGTTTCTTGAATAGCCTCTCGGCTCCTATATCTGTGTCGCTCTGATTATGTCGGATCGAAACCCATGAAACCCGCTCTTAACCGTTGTTCGCTAACCTGATCCGACATGACGCATAATCCGACATGATCTGGTTTACGTCGGATCCGACATAAACCAGAATCCTTACCGCCCTCCGTATTGCGCAAACCTGGCAAGGGCGCATGCATTCGGAAGATCTCCGGTATTGACGCCGCTCATTTTCACGCTTAGAAAGTGGCAGATATGGGCAACTTGTTACCCTCGGGAGCATTGGGGCGACAGCTGACCTGGAATGATTTCAGCCGGCACAACCACCCGGCCCCGCCGCCGGGGAAGAAGGCCGCCGCTGCGAGAACCATCGTACACCGTTTAATCTCGCCAAGTAAGTTTCACTTCAAACGGGCTGCTTATTTGAGGCCGCCGAATTTCAAGATGGTCGAGGATCCCGACATAACGATCCAGTTCGATAAGAATTCCTGGGTTGAGAATTGGGTGTTCACGAAGCCCATGGCGTTCCAGACGTCCTTGCTCGCGCACGAGCAAGGGCACTACGACATCGGTTCTCTGAACGCCAGCGACTTTTTCACCGAGCTCGAGTTTATCAACGGCTCCGCTTTTGCGACCGCCAGAGCCGGTTTCGCGGCCGTGCGAGATCTCGACAGGCGCCTGGGACCGGTCCAGCCCATCCACGACAAGTACGACCGAGACACCGATAACGGCCTCAACGCCGGACCGCAAGCGTCCTGGACTGCGGCGCTCGCCAACGCTCGTTTGCCGACCAATACGCTGCTCGGATCCTTGAGCGCTGCGGGGCTGTATCCATAGAACGCGAGGGAGATTACGATGCTCAGATCAAGAATTTTGGCCGGAAACGCTCGGTTGGAGCGCGCGTCTTTCGGCCCCCCTTCGATCAAACGCGCGCCGCCGTACGATGATTTCGACGCCGTGCAACGGATTCAGACGGCGCTCAAAGAACTCGGTTATGTCATGCCTCTCTCCTTCAAGATGGGAAGACCGGACGGAAAATTCGGCGACGAGACCTATCGGACGGTCCTGGCGTTTCAGCGCAGCGTGTTCCCGGAGGATCCCTCGCAATGGGACGGGCGCGTCGGCAGAAACACGCTTGCGCAACTGGACGATGCGTTGACGGGCTCCGACGAGGCCGTCGAGGTGCCGGCGGTCACGACAGTGAGTTCGACTTCAATCGTCACCGTGCCGCCGAGCGGCTCGGTCTAATTCGCGTAGGTAGCTCAAATAAAGGCCTTCGGCGCGCGTTTGGCCCGAATTGTCTTTGCGCGAGATTCGGGCTCCTCTCGTTTTCCGTGCAATAACATACGGTAGGAACTGCGGGCGCTTCCAGAGGTGGATGTCGTTTTCTGGCGCGCATTCAACGACTTGCTGATCGCGATTGGCGGAGGTTTATTGTC
>Ga0074046_10005414_pt1 | contig 10207 bp, 10 predicted proteins | sample BogForMeECP23OM3_FD_94441 | JGI IMG/M metagenome (GOLD analysis project Ga0074046, IMG submission 94441) | Bog forest soil microbial communities from Calvert Island, British Columbia, Canada - Bog Forest MetaG ECP23OM3 | ecosystem: Environmental > Terrestrial > Soil > Wetlands ...
CCTAACCTGACCATGAATCCGGCGAAGGCCCCGTGGTATTTCCTCGGACTGCAGGAGATGCTCGTCTACTTCGACCCGTGGATTGCGGGCGTGGTCATGCCGACCATGATCATCATCGGGCTGATGGTGATTCCCTACATCGATACGAACCCGCTGGGCAGCGGGTACTACACCTGGAAGCAGCGCAAGTTTTCGATTTCGACGTTCATGTTCGGTTTTGTCGTCTTGTGGGTCGCGATGATCATCATCGGGACCTTCATTCGCGGGCCCGGCTGGCAATGGTTCTGGCCGGGGCAGACCTGGGACCACAACCGGCTGATCTATGAAGTAAATCGGGATTTGCCCGATCTGTTTGGGATCACGTCCAATGTCGGGAAGGCGATCTTTGGCGCGATTGTGGTGGGTGGCTTTTACGTGGTCGGCGGCGGCGCAGTCTATTCGCTGTTCCGTCGAAGAATGCCGAAGGATTTCCAGCGCATGAGCCTGCTGCAGTTTTCGCTCATGGCGCTTTTGTGGCTGACCATGCTGGCACTGCCGCTCAAGATGGCGCTGCGGCTGGTCTGGCACATCAAGTATGTATGGATTACGCCGTGGTTTAACGTGTGAAGAAGCAGCTTTTGGCTATTAGCTTTTAGCTCTTGGCTTGGAGTTCTCGCTAGAAATGTTCGACGTTTACGAGGGAGAATCTGGTGCCTGAGAAACCGATTCCCGAGCAGGATCCGATCACCGGAAAATCGTACGCGATCCATTATCTGATCGCGACGGTGATTCTGATTGGTACGCTGTTCTGGGCTTTATATGACGAAGCCTGGGGACAGCGGCCGTGGAAGGCCTTTCAGGATCAATGGAAGGAGCGCTACAGCGCGTTCCTGAACACGGCGAAATCGAAGTCGGCGAAATCGGAGCAATCGGTCGAGCAGGACCCGCAGTATGCTGCCCTGAAGAAGGATTACGAGCAGGCCTATCAGGATTCGAAAGCGAAAAGCGATGAGGCTCGCAAAACACTAGACGATGCCAGCGCGCGTTTGCTCGCGGTGCAGAGCGTCTTTACCGACCGCCGCGCCTATGTGAACGCGCTCACCTACGAGTTGGAAACCAGCACGAGCGCCTCCGCCAAAGCCAGCCAGCAAAAAGAAATCGACGCCTACAAAGCCGAGCAGGCCACGGTGGAGTTTCCCGACGGGAGCAAGAAGAAGTTCACGTTCCAGCAACTGGAAGAGACCTACAACGAAATCCGCGACGAGCGCACCAAGTTAAGTCTCGAACTCGGCGACGTGCTGAAACCGGTCACTGCGGCCCGGGCCAAGATGGACGACTACATCTCGGACCACATGGTCGATCTGACGCCGGCACAGATTGAAGGCCTGAAAAAGAAAACGGCAGACTGGGATCCAAAGATAGTGCAGATCAACGTGGCCGAGGCCAACATCGTGGACCGCTGCGAGTCCTGCCACATGGGCGCGCGCGAGCCGCTGAAAATCACCGAAGCCGCGATGATGACCAAGGGCGAGAAGAGGCCCGATGAATATGCGGCGGCGTTCGTGAGCCATCCGGAGCCGGAGTTGCTGCAGATTCACGATCCTGACAAGTTCGGCTGCTCACCCTGCCACCAGGGCAACGGCCGCGCCACGACGAGCGCCGAGAAGGCGCACGGAAACTACGAGCACTGGCTGTGGCCACTTTATCCCAAGGAAAATTCGCAGGCCGGCTGCCAAACTTGCCACGCTGCCGACATGGTTCTGGCCAGCGGCGACCTGCAGTTTCTCACCATCAACAACGGCAAGGATTTGTTCCGGCAGCGCGGCTGTATGGGCTGCCATCGCTACGAGGGCTACGACAAGGAACCCGAAGATCTGAACTCGGTCGGCCAGCAGATTAAGCAGGTTGAAACGCAGAAGAAAGAGAACGTAAAAAATACGGCGGACCTGATGAAGCAGGCCGACGCCGCCGAGTCGAACGACGAAGCCAACGCTCTGAACACCAAGGCGATCGATCTGAAAGTCGCCAACAGCAAGCTGGACGGGCGTTTGCAGCAGCTCGACTTTCAGTCGCACAGCCTGATGCAGGACCAGAAAAAGGTTGGGCCCAACCTGAAAGACGTGCGGCTGAAGCTGAACAAGAACTGGATTCCGGTCTGGCTGAAGAAGCCGTCCGATTTCCGGCCGACGACGAAGATGCCGAACTTCCGCCTGACCGACCATCAGATTCAGGCCATCTCGGCGTATATCTGGCAATCGGGTTTCACCGACGAACTGCCCAAGCACAAGCCCGGAAACGCGGTGCACGGGAAAGAACTATTTGAAGAGCGAGGATGTCTCGCCTGCCACTCGATCGGCGAAGGCGATCAGATGCAGGGCGGAACGTTCGCCGCGAACCTGACGCGTGTAGGCGAAAAAGCGAATTACGATTATCTGGTGCGCTGGATCCACAACGCCCGGCAGCGCACGCGGCCGTATTGTCCGTATGAGAAGAAAGATATCGGTCCCGAAGACTACGCCAAGAAAGGTCTGCCCTACGTGTTCGATCTGGATCACAGCCGCTGTCCGAACGACGGACACGAACTGCAGGTTCAGAACATGACGGTGATGCCCAGCCTGCGCCTGAGTCCCGAGGATGCGGAAGACATCGCCACATATCTGATGACGCAGAAGAAGCAGGAACCGTCATCCTACGCTGCGGCGTCGTTCATGGATGATCCCGCGCTGAAAGAGGAAGGCAAGAAGTGGGTGCGGCATTACGGCTGTGCGGGATGCCACGAGATTGCAGGCTTCGAGGATGAAGGGCGCATCGGCACCGAACTGACGTATGAAGGCAGCAAGCCGATTGAGCGTCTCGATTTCGCTCTGTTCACCGAAGTCGCGCAGCGCGGCGGCAAGAATGCTGAACCAATCAAAGATAAAGAGGATCTGGCGCGGCTGCCCGACGGTCCCGCGACCGAGCCCTGGTACGACCACAAAGGATTTTTCGAGCACAAGCTGGCCGAGCCGAACATCTACGATCAAGGCAAGGTAAAGAGCGAGACCGAAGCTCTGCGCATGCCGAACCTGCACCTCACCAAAGATCAGGTGCTCGATCTCACGACCTTCCTGCTGGGGAGCCAGGAGACTTCCCTGCCCCAGAGTTATCAATACAAGCCGGGCGATGCGCGGCACGACATTCAGGAAGGCTGGTGGATCATCAAGAAGTACAACTGCATGGGATGCCACCAGTTCATCCCGGGGCAGCGGACGATTCTTATGGGGTTGAAGCAGTATCAGGATGTGCAGGAACAACTGCCCCCGAAGCTGCTGACCGAAGGCGCGCGCGTCGATCCCGAGTGGCTGCGGAAATTTCTGTCGAACCCGGCGCTGAGCACAACGGACACGAATCGCAACGGCGTGAGGCCGTACTTAAAAGTTCGCATGCCCACGTTTTCATTCTCGGACAACGAACTTCGAAAACTGGTCCGCTTCTTTGAAGCCCTGTCGCAGCAGCCGCTTCCCTACATTCCGGAGGAAGTGCCAACGCTCACGGCCCAGGAAACGGATATGGCGCGGAGCCTGTTCTCGAGCACGGCCGCGCCTTGCCTGAAGTGCCACGCCACTGGCGATCCATCGCATGACAAGATCGCGACCGCACCGAATTTCCTGCTGGCGAAGGAGCGGTTGAAGCCGGACTGGGTCGAGCGCTGGATTACCGATCCGCAGGCGGTGAGTCCGGGCACGTCGATGCCGTCGGGGTTATTCAAGCAGCAGGACAATCGTTATGTGTTTGCCGGGCCGACGCCGCCGACGTTCAACGGCTATGAAGGAGATCACCGCAAGCTGCTCACCGATTATATCTTTCAGCTAACCCCGGAAGAACAGCGGCGGGTGGCAGCATCGATGCCGCATGCGCGGGCGGCGGTGCAACCCGCTACGAAACAAAAGCAAGCAGCAGTGGAATCGCAGCATACGGCGAGCGGGGGTTCGCGGTAGAATTCATCCCGGCAGGAAAAGCAGGTTCCTCGAGTCGCCGTCGCGTTCGCTCCGGCTCGCTCGGAATGACAAAACTTTTAGATTCAAACCCGCTTCCAAGAAAGGGCGACATCATGAATAAGAAGACAGCTTGGGCAATTACGGTCAGCGTGCTGGCATTGTGCGCATTGCTGGCGCTGGCAGCTTGCAACAAGAAAGAGGAGACTCCGGCTGCGAGTCCCATGGCGGATCAGCCGGCCATGTCGGCTCCAGCGGCGACTCCCATTGATCCAGCCACCGTGGCCACGATCGATGGCACAGTGAAATTTGACGGTGCGGCTCCAAAGGCCTCGAAGATCGACATGAGCCAGGACCCCGGCTGCAAGGGCATGAACGAAGCCGAAAACGTTGTGGTTACGGGCGGCGATCTGGCCAACGTATTCGTCTACGTGAAGGACGGACTGGGCAACCGCAACTTCGATGTTCCCAAGGATCCCGTGGTGCTGGAGCAGCAGGGCTGCCGTTATCATCCACACGTGCTCGGCGTGATGGCGGGGCAAACGGTTCAGATCAAGAACTCTGATCCGACCACGCACAACATCCATCCCACGCCCAAAGACAACCGGGAGTGGAATGAGTCGCAGCCGCCGTCATCTCCCGCGATCGAAAAGAATTTCGCACGCGAAGAAATCATGCTGCCCGTGAAGTGCAACCAGCACCCGTGGATGAAAATGTATGTCAACGTGGTGAAGAGTCCGTTCTTCGCCGTCACCGGCAAGGACGGAAAGTATGAGATCAAAGGCCTGCCGCCGGGCGACTATACCCTCGCATTCGTGCACGAGAAGCTCGGAGAGCAGGACCAGAAGGTCACCGTCGCGGCCAAGGATATGAAGACCGTGGACCAGAGCTTCAAGCCCGCTGCCGAGTAACCGGCGCTGCTTTGGTAGAATACCCGGTTGGACGGAGCAGGTCGCCCGCACTGTGCGGCCTGCTCCGGCCGCTTAAGCACGGAAGACCCGAGGGGCACTACTCTGAAAGCGATTGCAACACCCTACAATCGCGGGCTGCATCGGCTCGCCGTGGTCCTCGCCTGCTGGACTTTTCTCCTGATCATTGCGGGCGCGCTGGTCACGAGTAATGATGCGGGATTGTCGGTCCCGGACTGGCCCACGTCGTTCGGTTCCCTGTACAAAATTCCGAAGCTGGTGGGCGGCGTGAAGTTCGAGCATACCCACCGCATGATCGCGCAGGGCGCGGGACTGCTGACGATTATCCTCGCCGTCTGGACCTGGCGCGCGGAAAAGCGGCGCTGGATGCGGGTTCTGGGCTTCGCCGCCCTGGGAACGGTGATCGCTCAGGGAGTTTTGGGCGGCATTACAGTTCTCTTCTATCTGCCTCCGGCAGTTTCGTCGGCGCACGCGGCCCTGGCCCAGACATTCTTCTGCATTGCAGTGGCCATGGCATTATTCACCGGGCGCAAGTGGGTGGAAGAGCAGCCCCGAGTGGAATTCGACCAGCGGCGCCCCAGCCTGTTCACGCTGACGTTGTTGTCGATCTTCGTTCTCTACGTGCAGCTTCTTCTGGGAGCCATGTTCCGTCACCACGGTTTGAGCTGGTGGCCGCACGTCGTGCACGCAGTCGTGGTGTCGTTCGTGCTGGCGTGGACGGCCGTGCGGGCACTCACGGTCTATCCGCATATCGAGGCGGTTCGTCGCCCGGCGATTCTGATGCTGTCGCTAGTGATTGCCCAATTGTGCCTGGGCTTTACCGCCTTCCTCACGCGGGTGGCGTGGGGCAAGGATGCGGTGCAGCCGGAGCTTCCCATGGTCATGGCGACCGTGACGCACGTAGCGGTGGGAGCGCTTTTGCTGGCCACGGCCGTGATCCTGGCGATCCAGGTGTGGAGGCATGTTCCGGTTGCTTTTGAAGAAGGATTGCCGCAGGCGCAACGGGATGCCTCCGCGGCGTAGCCATGTCTTACCGTTAAAGCCAAGGCGAGGCGCAACTTCTCGCATCGTGGAGGGTTCGAGTGAGCACTCCTGTTTCCTCGCTGCGAGCGTGATGTCGTAAACTGGTAAGAGTCTTCGGAGTCTCTCTTTGGTCTCGAAAGTCGCCGCACTCGCTGAAACCCGTCTGGAAGTTGAGCAAGCCGCCGCGCCTGTGATTTCCGTACAGAATCTCGTCCACCGTTATGAAAACCGCACGGCGCTGGATGACGTTTCCTTCGACGTACGCCCGGCGGAGTTATTTGGACTGCTCGGCCCCAATGGCAGCGGCAAGACCACGCTCTTTCGTATCCTCTCGACATTGATGATCCCTACCGCCGGCCGCGCCGAGGTCATGGGATGCGATGCGGCGAAAGATCCTGCGAGTCTCCGCCGGCAGATCGGCGTCGTCTTCCAGGCGCCCAGCGTCGACGCGAAACTGACGGCATACGAGAACCTCTGGCATCAGGGACATCTGTACGGCCTGCGTGGAGCGGCGCTGCAGCAGCGGATCGGGGAAATGCTGGCGCGCGTGGGTTTAGCCGATCGGGCCAAAGAGCGGGTCGAGACATTTTCCGGCGGCATGCAGCGGCGCATCGAACTGGCCAAGGGCCTGCTGCATCACCCGGGAGTCCTGTTGCTGGATGAGCCCACCACCGGTCTCGACCCCGGAGCGCGGCGCGATTTGTGGCAGTACCTGCAAGTGCTGCGCGATGAAGAGCATGTTTCCGTGCTCGTGACCACCCATTTGATGGAGGAGGCCGAGCGCTGCGACCGGCTGGCCATCCTGAACGAAGGGAAGCTGGTTGCGCTGGGGACGCCAGCGGAATTAAAAAGCGAAATCGGCGGCGACGTGATCCTGCTGGACGCCGCGCGCGACGCCGCTTTGCTGGCCGAACACATTCGGGCGCGTTTCGGCGTGGAGGCGGCTGTGCTGGGCAACCAGGTCCGCATTGAGCGCGAGGGCGGACACCGGTTCGTCCCCGATGTGGTCGAGGCATTTCCCGGCGAGATTCAGGCGATTTCGGTGAGTAAGCCCGCGCTGGAGGATGTATTCATTCACCGCACGGGACATAAGTTCTGGAGTGAAGAGCGCGAAGCAGGTTCCGCAGACGACACAAAAAAAACGAAGAAGAGGAGGTAGCTTGCGTCCCATGATTCTGGTGCTTTCTCTCGTGCTCGGTGTGGTGCCGTTGGCCGGCGTAGTCTGGATTTTCGCGACCGGAATGATCACGCTATGGCCGTTTTCGGTCAGCATCGACGGTCTCTTCATGACGCTGATCCTGCTCACGCTTTCGGGCTGCTTTCTGCTGAACGCGTTCTGGGAAATGCGTGACCGAGGAATGTTTGGCAAGAAGGCCGCTGAGCCCGCTAAAGCTCCAGCAGCGAAGGCGAGTTAAAACGATGGCAACCCAGACAGCAACTTTGCCGCGCGCGATGCTGCCCGCATTCACGCTCTGGTGGCGGGAAATCGTACGCTTCTACCGCCAACCCACGCGCGTCGTGGGCGTGCTGGCATCGCCGCTGGTGTTCTGGCTGGTACTGGGCTCGGGATTTGGGAACTCGTTCCGTTCCAGCGCTGGATCGAGTCAGCAGCACTATCTGGATTACTTCTACCCCGGCACGCTGATTCTGATTGTGCTGTTCACTTCGATTTTCACGATGATGTCGGTGATCGACGACCGCAAGGAAGGCTTTCTGTTATCGGTGTTGGTGGCCCCGGTGTCGCGCTCGGCGATTGTGCTGGGCAAGGTGCTCGGTGGCACGACCCTGGCCACATTCCAGGGCATGGTCTTCCTGATCTTCGCCCCTTTCGCCGGTGTGCACCTCGACGTATTGCAAGTGCTGCTGGTTGCGGTAGTGGTGTTCCTGGTTTCGTTTTCCCTGACCGCGCTGGGCTTCGCGATTGCCTGGCCCATGGATTCCTCGCAGGCATTTCATGGGATCGTGAACCTGTTTCTGATTCCGCTGTGGCTGGTGTCGGGAGCGCTGTTCCCGCTCGCAGGCGCCTCGGGATGGATTCGGTTCATCATGCGGCTGAATCCGCTCACCTATGGAGTCGAGGCGCTGCGCGGCCTCCTGTATCCGGGTGCGGAGACCAGCTTTCCGCTGTCGTCGGCGATGGCAACGCTGGTTCTGTTCTCGCTGGTCATGTTCGGACTGGCGTTCCTGATGGTCAACCGCCGAAGCACGAGGCCCGCTGCTTGATCGCTGAACAATACGCCTACTTCCCTGCCCTGATTGCGAGTTTAAACGGAGCCAGCGCTGTGCTGCTGCTTGTTGGGCGCAGCTTGATCATGTGGGGGAAACTCGCCGCGCACCGCGCCTGCATGATCGCAGCTATCGTTTCGTCGGCTTTGTTTCTTGCTTGCTATGTGTATTTTCACGCGCACGTCGGAGACATTCGTTTTCTTCGGCAGGGTGTCTGGCACGTGATCTATCTCTTGGTCCTCGTGCCTCATGTCATACTGGCGATTGTCATCGTGCCAATGGTGATCATCACGTTGAGCCGCGGGCTGAAGGCACGCTACCCTCAGCATCGCGCCATCGCCCGCTGGACCTGGCCGCTGTGGATGTACGTTTCCGTCACCGGCGTGATTGTGTATTTCATGCTGTACCAGTGGTTCCCGCATAGCTAGCGGGGCTTGTACCATGTATAGCCTGTTTTGAAAGGGCACGGCTTTCAGCCGTGCCGCAAAGTGCGGCCGATAACGCGGGCTTCAGCCGCTGGAGGGAACGCTCCCTCAGGGCCTAAAGGCCGGGTCATTCTCGCTCTTTATCGGCGCGGCGGAAGCCGCACCCTTTCAAATCCCAGTGAAGCTTTATGTCCGTCCTGAAGCTCAAGATTGATGTTTCCGGCACGATCGGCGACGCCGCGTGGCGCGAGATCCAGCAGTTTGATCAGATTCAAAGCGCGGACTTCGGCCCACAATTCGGCAGCGGCGGCCGCTGCAACCATCCGCCCGATGCTCCGCATGCCAAGGGTGAGTGGATCGGGGCTGAAATTCGCCTGCAGACGCCGCTTTTGGCACAATACGCCCTGTCGCACTACCTGGAGCAGGAACGCGTACTCGACGCGGACATAGAATAGACCAGTCTCACCCGGCTGGCACGACAATCCGGAACCCTCCGAATTCCTTTCCCGTACTGTTAACCAAATGCCCCGCCAGACGTTTTAGGAGGTGAGAGCGGACGATTCCACGGTTTGGAGAATTTGGGCCGCCACAAGGAGCTTTCGATGCAACCAGAATTTGTAGTCGTACCCATCGTCTTCGGCTTTTTCTCGTGGTTCGTGTGGGTGGTGTTCAGCACCATCCGGCGGATCAAGACTGCCAAGTTGCAGGCCGAGGTCCAGAGCAAGCTGCTCGAAAGAGTTGGGTCAGGCCAGGAGTTGCTGGCGTATGCTCAAACCGACGCAGGTAAAGAGTTGATCGTCTCGCTGCGAGTCGAAAGCGCCTCTTCCCCGTATACGCGCATCATCGGGGCCCTGCAGACCGCCATTATCATGATGTGCGTGGGGCTGGCGCTGCTGTTCCTGCGTGGCCGGGTGGCCGGGACGGAAGAAGGCCTCCTGGTATTCGGCACCTTGATCACTGTGCTCGGAGTGGGCTTCGGGCTGTCCGCTGCGGCTTCCTACTATCTGTCGAAGTCCTTTGGGCTGCTCAACGGCAACCACGCCTAAGTAGTCAGGCGCTGCAATGCCGCACCAACCTCAGCCTCGTGCCATGAACTTGGAGATCGCACTCTCGCCATCCGAAGAAGTTGGCGAGCGCCACATGAAGAGTGGACTCCGGATGGACGAGACTGTTTTCCGCGCGTTCTACGAGCGGACTGCGGGGCCGCTGCTGGGATATCTGATCCGCGCCTGCGGAGAACGCCCTCTGGCTGAGGACCTGTGGCAGGAAGCTTATTGCCGCTTCCTGACGTCCGGGGCGCCGGAAATGGACGAACGCCAGGCCAGAAGTTATCTGTTCCAGATCGCGACCAACTTGATGCGCGACCGGTGGCGCCGTCCGCGAGAAGAGGCTCCGGCTGAGGGCACTCCGGAGTCGGCATCGCCTGAACCGGCTCTCGATCTGCGGCTGGGAATGCGGCAGGCTTTTCAGCGGTTGAAGCCGCGAGAGCGGCAACTGTTGTGGCTGGCGTATGTTGAGGGCTCGAATCACAAGGAGATCGCAGAATGCACCGGGCTGCGGGCAGGCAGCATCCGCTTGTTGCTGTTTCGGGCGCGGCGGAAGCTGGCAGAGCTGATTGGCACGGGCTGCGGTGCGGAGGTGAGGAAATGAA
>Ga0074046_10005416_pt1 | contig 10206 bp, 4 predicted proteins | sample BogForMeECP23OM3_FD_94441 | JGI IMG/M metagenome (GOLD analysis project Ga0074046, IMG submission 94441) | Bog forest soil microbial communities from Calvert Island, British Columbia, Canada - Bog Forest MetaG ECP23OM3 | ecosystem: Environmental > Terrestrial > Soil > Wetlands ...
GGCACTGCGATTTCGTGTCATTTGTTCCACGACCACATCGCGAGTTCGAGTTTCGTAACAGGCTCTGAAGCGCGGCACTACCCTTACCAGGAACGACTACAGTATTTCCTAAACTGCTCTAGCGCGGGCGGAGTGCGGCGGGGAGCTTGTTGGGGTCATAGATGAAGTGGACGAGGCCGTCACGGTAGTCGATCTGCATCTCCAGTTGCCGGAAAGTAGAGAATCCCAGAAAGCCCGAGACCTCGATTCCAAGATTCTTGTTAATCTGCGACAAATCGATGGTGACCATGTCCTGGTTGGGCTGGCGGATATTCGCGAATTGCAACGTGGCCTTGTCAGCACTGTAAACCTTGTTCACTTCGCCGCTGAGTCCCTTGACCTTGGTCGCGTCATCCGAGCTGACCTTCGTGACTGCCCGCGCGGCGCGTTCCGACATCATGTTGGAGAAGGCGCCGGTGTCGAGGATGAACAGCATCGACTTGGAATCGTTTACCCGCGTCGGCATCAAGAGGTCATGGCCGATGCGATAGATACGTGCCCATTGGGCCATCTCCGGCGCAATATATCGGTCCTTGGGAAGGTTGGGAGTTGAAGGTGGTGCGGGCGTCTTTTCTGCGGATGACTTCGCGCCGGGCGCTGGTTGCTTCGCACTGTCCGGTTGTTCGTCGGTTTCGGCATCCGAGTCCGGTTCACTGGCGAGGGTTGGTTTGGCCTCCGATTCTTCCGGGCGCTTCGGAAGCGGGGATAGTCGGAGTTTGTCACCAGGAATGTCGATGTCCACCAGGTAGGAGCCGAAAACATCAGCGCCGATAAGCCCGTCTTCATCCAGGCCCATCGACTTTTCCGAGACGGTCACCACGCAGTCCTTGTATTCCAAATCTCCTATGCGGACTTGATCGACCACTGCAAAGTAGGCGTTGCGCTGTCCCTTGTCGCCGAGGCCGGCGAATTGCACCGACGAGATGCGCTGCAGCCCCGCCTTTTCCGCGGCACGCCGGTTCACAACTATGCCGCTGGCGCCCGTGTCGAGGAGCAGGCGCTGGTTGTGGCCGTTGATCTTGACCAACAGCCCGTAACCGGCGACGTGCTTGGCATCACGCAAAAGGATCTCCATGGTGGTTTCGGTACTCTCGACGTTGTTCGCCAGCTTGCAGGCGTGTCCCGGCTTATCCACTGTGGCTTTGAGGTAGTCCAGCCAGGCATGGAGGGACGCATTCTCCTCTTCATTCTCAGGATGGGGAGCAGCTAAATAAGCTTCCAGTGCCTTCAGGCGCTCCCGCCGGGGAAGCGTGCCCAGCCACGCCCGCTGCACGTCCGGATTTTGGGGCGCCAACTCGTGCGCCCGCTTGATCAAGTCGTACGAACGCCGGTAAAGCGATGCGGTCCGGTAAACCCTGGCCAATTCCAGATAAGTTTCCACCAGGTTGGGATCGATCTTCTTTGCACTGATAAATGTGGCCTCCGATTCCGGAATTTCACCGCGTCGATACTGCACACTTCCCATTGCCGCCAGAAGCAGAGCCGAATTCGGCTGTGCCGCAAGAGAACTCTTGGCCAGCTCATAGGCAGGATCAACCTGCTCCGCGCGCAAGTAGGCCCGGATCAACCCCGCCTGGGCCGGAATAAGCGTCGAATCAGACTTCAAAATCTGTTGGTATTTCTGTAATGCTCCAGAGACGTCGCCTGACTGGAGCATCGTTTGGGCAGCCGCAAGGTCAGTGCTGTCGGCGGTCTTGGCTTCCTGCGAACGGCACGGAAGCACTCCGCCAAACAACGCCACCGTAAGTACAGAAACGATCAGATGTAACGTCATGGGTTGTGCCGGTTGAAGAGGCTGCTGAAAAACTCCGAAAGGCATGCGCCTCGCGGACTGAAGTCCGCTCGGCAGTTCAAAAATAAACGACTTATCGGCACGACTAAAGTCGTGCCCTGACACAAGGCTGCTCGGTACCGCGTTTTTCAGCAACCTCTACAGCCAAGCAGAGTAGCACGAATGCTGCCTATTTCTCTGTGCTGAGCCGCATGGCGAAGCGAACGCCATAGAGACCGTGGCGAATCTGCCTGTTCTGTTACCTTATTGGTCTGTGTTGATAGGAGGCTGCGTTGCCAGATTCCTCGTCACCCGACAACCAGACTAAGGGTACGCTGACCGTCTTGTGTCTCGCGAGTTATTTCAAGGGAACCGACTTTCTTCTGGAGTGCAAGCGCCAGGGTTGCCGCACGCTTCTGTTGACGTCTCAGAGCCTCGGGGATGCGAAGTGGCCTCGCGAATCGCTCGACAACATCTTCTACGTCCCGGATGAAGACAGGACCTGGAAGCTGCAGGATGTCTTGCTGGGCATCAGCCATCTGGCCAAGACCGAAGTCATCGATCGTATTGTTCCTCTGGATGACTTTGACGTGGAAACCGCAGCGACACTGCGCGAGCATCTTCGCGTGCCCGGCATGGGTGACTCCACGGCCCGCTACTTTCGCGACAAGCTGGCCATGCGCACCAAGGCGCGCGACGAAGGCCTGCCTGTGCCGGAATTCATTCATGTCTTGAATTACCAGAAGTTGCACGAGTTTTTACAGCGTGTTCCCCCGCCCTGGGTGCTCAAGCCGCGTTCGCTGGCTGGATCGATTGGCGTAAAGAAAATCTCCAGCGCGGACGAGTTCTGGGCTGCGGTCGATCGGCTGGGCGATCAACAGTCTTTCTATCTGCTGGAGCAATATGTACCGGGCGACATTTTCCATGTCGACACGATCACCTACGAAAAGGAACTGTTGTTTTCGATCGCGAGCAAGTATGGACGTCCGCCTCTGGACGTCTCGCATGAGGGCGACATTTTTACGACGAGGACCCTGGCGGAGGGTAGCGACGATGAAGTTGCGCTGCGCGCCCTCAATCAGCAAGTGCTTCAAGCGTTCGGTATGGTGCGTGGCGTGTCGCACAGCGAGTTCATCCAAGGCAAGGATGGGAAACTGTATTTCCTCGAGACTGCGGCGCGGGTCGGCGGCGCCCACATCGCGGACCTGATTGAGGCGGCGACCGGGATCAACCTCTGGGCAGAATGGGCAAAGGTGGAAATCGCCGGCGGAAAAGCTCCGTACCATGTACCCCCGGTGCGACACGATTTCGCGGGGCTTCTGATCTCCCTGGCTCGTCAGGAGCGTCCGGACACGTCAGCCTATAACGATCCGGAGATCGTATGGCGAATGGACAGGGACCATCACGTGGGCCTGATCCTGCGCTCACCTGATGCGGCGCGCATCGAACAGTTGATCCGTGACTACGCGCAGCGGTTCAAGCAGAACTTCTTCGCATCGCAGCCGCCGCGCAGCAAGCCGACGAGTTAGGGCATCTTTTTAGGCTTGGTTGTAACAGGAACCGTCATGCTGACCCTGTTCTCGTCGAGTGAGAGCAACCTCCGGATAGCCCGCGATTTAGCAACAATCCCGAGGGATGACGCCAACCTGTTGCGAATGGATCACTTATACGTAAAGCCGGCTGCACAGGCAGCAGACGTCGGGATGCCCCGTCTGCAATGCGCTTTCTCACACCCTGATAAAGCACAGATCACAGACAGATGTGAGCCGCAAGGGGGAAAATTATGTTTCCCGGTACCCACGACCGGAATATCGTCCGTGAAGGTTAAGCAAAATCCAATCGAGCCTGACCGGGAGGTGCACGTTCGCGGAGGAAAACCATGACTGCCGCACCCCGCTACCCTGGCATACGAATCACCGCAAACGGTAATCAACTCGTTTCCTGGCATACCGAAACCCGCATTGCCGATGCGGGGGTTTTTTACCCCATTACGCCTTCGACCGAATTGGGCGAGCTCTATCAGCAGTCTTACGCCGAAGGGCGCCTGAATGTTTTCGGCGGTAACACTCTCGCGATCGAAGCAGAGGGAGAGCACGCCGCGCAGGGCGGAGCCATCGCCCATTCGGTCTGCGGCAAACGCGTAGTCAATTTCACCTCCGGCCAGGGAATCCTGTACGGCGTCGAGCAGTATTATCACGCCCCTGGCAAGTGCTCGACGATGGTGCTGGAGGTCGTGGCCCGGGCGCTGACCAAGCACGCGCTCAATGTTCACTGCGGGCACGACGACGTTTACGGCGCGCTCGATACTGGATGGATCATTCTGTTCGGCAAAGACGCCCAACAGACCGCCGACCAGGCGCTCATCTTGCGGCGCGTGACTGAGTTGAGCCTGACGCCCGGCATGAACTGCCAGGACGGATTTCTCACATCGCACCTGGAGCGCACGTTCTATCGGCACGAAGCCGACTTGATCCGCGAATTTCTGGGTGCGGCCGACGACCTCATCGACTGTCCCACTGAAAGCCAGCGCACGTTGTTCGGGCCGAAGCGCCGGCGCGTGCCGCGGATGATCGATCTCACTAACCCCGTCCTGCTGGGGCCGGTGCAGAACCAGGAACACTACATGCAAGGGGTGGCGGCGCGCCGCAACAACTTCACCGAGCCTATCCTGCCATTCCTCGAAGCAGCCTATGCAGAATTCGACATGCTGACCGGTCGCCACTACGGACTGGTGACCTGCTACAAGGCCGGCGATGCCGACACCGTGTTCGTGTCGCTGGGGTCGGCTGCTGAGAACATCGAAGCCGCGGTGGATTATCTACGTGAGCATAGAAATGCGAAGCCAGGCTCCATCCATCTCAACGTCATCCGGCCCTTTCCCGAAGCTGCGGTCGTGAAGGCGCTCGCCGGCAAGAAGAACGTCATCCTGCTGGAACGCACCGACGAGGCTATGGCGGGTGACAACCCCATGGGCCGCGACATACGAACGGCGCTTAACAAGGCCTTGCAGACCGATAGCCATCCCGCGGTTGCGGGCTTGCCGGCGATCACGCCTGCGCAAATGCCGCGGCTTTTCTCCGGCATTTATGGCCTCGGATCACGAGACTTCCGGCCGGAGCACATTTTTGGCGCGTACGAGTTCGCGACCGGCTCGCGCGCCCGCAAGGACGGTAAACACGCCTCCGACGGGACATCGTTCTTTGTGCTCGGAATTGATCATCCTTATGAAGTGAAGTCGGACGAGGCTCCGTCGCTGCTACCCAAGGGGGCCGTGGCGGTGCGCTTCCATTCCATCGGTGGTTGGGGCGCAATCACGACGGGCAAGAACCTGGGCGCGATCATCGGCGACCTGAACGACTTGCTCTTCGAGCGCGACAAGATCGTCGATGACTTCGGCAATCCCAAAGAGATCATTCACGTCAGCGCCAACCCGAAGTATGGGTCGGAGAAGAAAGGCGCTCCCACCGCCTACTTCCTGGTGGCGGCGCCGGAACGCATTCGTGTCAACTGTGATCTTCGGCACGTCAACGTAGTGCTGTGTTGCGACCCGAAGGCGTTCACGCATACCAATCCGCTCGACGGCCTCTCCGAAGGCGGAAGTTTGGTGTGGGAATCCGACCAGGAAGGCGAGTTGGCGTGGGAACAGTTGCCCCTCTGGGCGCGCAAGCAAATCATCGACAAGAAAATCCGCGTGTTCACCCTGCCAGGTTTCCAGATCGCCCGCCGCGCAACCGACCGCGCTGACTTGCAACTCCGCATGCAAGGCAACGCGTTCCTGGGAGCGTTCTTTCAGGTTTCGCCGTTGCTGGGCGAATTCCGCATCACTCACGAGCAGTTCCTCGACGTGGTGCACAAGCAGTACGTGAAGAAGTTCGGCCGCTTAGGCAGCGCCGTGGTGAAGTCGAACATGGAAGTTATGACCCAGGGCTTCGAGCAGGTGCGCGAGATCCGTGTCGGGGAGCTGAACGCGCCTGATCGATCGAGTTTGCGCGGCGTGGCCCTGCTGCCATCCTTCAGTGAGGAGGGCGACGCGTGCGGCATCGGCTGCCGCTCCTATCGTGCTCCGGCCGGGCAAGCCCAGCGCACGCCCGTCACCCGGATCGCCACTTTTGATGGCCAGTTCCGTGCCGGCTTGGGCTACCACCAGCCATCGAATGCATACGCGTCCGTCGGCGTGATGGCCGCAGGCACAGGCGATACGGCATCGAAATACGTTGCGCGCCGCGAGACGCCACTCTACATCGCCGAGAATTGCACGCAATGTATGGAGTGCATTGCAGTCTGTCCTGACACGGCGCTGCCCAACTGCTCACAGGATCTCCAAACACTATTGAGCACGGCGGTTACGCGCTACGTCACCGACCCCGGCGAGCGCAGGAAGATGATGCAGTCCATCCCTGAGATCGAAAAGCGCTCGCGCCGGATGATGACCGACGCCGTGGCGAAGAACATGGGAACACCGTTGCCGCAGATTCTCCGCGAGGTCATGGCAGACGTGGATGGGTTCTCATCCGAAGCCAAGAATCAATTCTTCGCCATCATCGACAAGGTCCCGATGGCGTATCAGAAGGCCAATGCTATCTTCTCCACTCCAGAGCGAAAGAAGCCGGGGGCGGGTGGTATCTTCTCCATCTTCGTCTCCGACCTGTGCAAGGGCTGTGCCGCGTGTGTCACCGCTTGCGGCGAACACGAAGCGTTGAAGATGGTGGATGAGACCGAAGAGGTCAACGCCGAGCACGAAAGTGGCACCGGCTTCCTGAATCTACTTCCCGACACGGCGCAGAAGTTTCTCGGACTCTATAACGACTGGCGGCCGCAAGACTCCAAGACCGCGACGCTGCGTAACATGCTGATGGTTCGGCACAACTACGACGCCATGGTTTGCGGTGATGGCGCCTGCGCGGGCTGCGGCGAAAAGAGCGTCCTGCGCGCGATCGCGGCCTGCACCGAGGCCTACATGCGGCCGCTCTACCACGCCAAGGCGGACCGGTTGCGGGCGAAAGCGGACGAGCTTGACAAATCGGGAGTACAGAAGCTGGCCGGACTTAAAGCAAGAGCCCCCGAGGAGTACGACCTGCTGCGGCAAGCGGTCGCCCATCTGCTGATGGGACTCGGTGGCGAGGATGACCCAGACACCAAAGAGCGAATCGCGCAGAACGGCCCCATCTCCGATCAGGCAATCGTGGACGCCCTCACAACCGTCATGCGGCAGGAGGCCTTCAATCACAAGGAACTGCAGGCACTCGATGGTCGTCTGCCGAATGGCATGTGTGTCATGGCGATGACAGCCCACACAGGTTGCAATACAGTTTATGGCTCGACTCCTCCCAACAATCCGCACCCCTATCCCTGGATGAACTCGCTCTTTCAGGACGGGGTCACGATTGGCTGGCTGCTGGGAGAGAGCTTTATTGTCGATCACGGACGACGCTCCGTCATCCCGGAGCGCCTCGCCGATGCGTTGCTTACTCGAGAAGCGGACGTCATCACGCCACGCGAGTACTACGAGTACGCGCACTTCAGCGACACGTTGATGACCGATCAGGAGATCTTCGAGCTACCGAAAGTGTGGGCTGTCGGAGGCGACGGTGGCATGGGCGACATCGGCTATCAAAACACCTCGAAAGTGATTCTCCAGAATCGCCCCAACGTAAAAGTGGTCATGCTCGATACCCAGGTTTACTCGAACACCGGAGGACAGAACTCCGACTCGACGCCCATGCTCGGGGGCAGCGACATGAATGTGTTTGGCGACGCGACCCAGGGCAAGGGTACCGAGAAAAAGGCCGTGGCGGAGACGTTCCTGGCGGGACACGGATCACCGTTTGTCGCGCAGGTCTCGATTGCGAACCCACCCAAACTGCTGCGGGCCATTCTCGATGGCCTGGAGTATCGCGGAACGGCATTCCTGCAATGCTTCACCACCTGTCAGCCGGAGCATGGCGTGGGTGATGACATGGCGCTCACCCAGGCACAACGCGTGCGCGACTCGCGGGCGGCGCCGGAGTTCGTCTTCAATCCGCGGCTGGGCGAAACCTATCCTGAAACGCTCGATCTCAAGGGCAATCCCTCGCTCGACAAGGATTGGTACGAGGCAAAGCTGAAAGGCAGCGGCGAGATCTCTGCTTATACGGTTGCCCATTGGTGCCTAACGGAAGCCCGATTCCGTAACCACTTCAAGAAGATCAAAAAAGACCAGGCGGACAAACTGATCTCGCTGGAAAACATGCTCGTGCGCATTACTCAACAGGATGTTGTGTACCGCCGCTACCTGCATGCTGAACACCGCTCTTACGTTCCCGACTTCGGTGTCTACATCAAAGTCCAGGGCGCCAGCGGGGAGGTAGAGTACAGGACGATCTCGCGGCAACTTGTTTTGTTCTGCGTCGAACGTCGCAAGGCATGGCGGATGCTGCAGAGCAAGGCGGGCATCGTAAACCAAAACTACGCAGCCCAGCGTGCGATCTTGGCGGACGTCGATGCCGGCAAGATTTCGAAGGAGGAGCTGTTCGCGCGCGCGGAGCAGTCGCTGAGGGAGCGTCTGCAACCCGCAGGCGTGGCTAAGCCGACGCAATAGAGGTCGCGATGATTTTGTTCCAGACCGTGCCGCACACCGGCCGGGAGGGAAGATCTGCCCAGCCGTTCGACGATGGCGATTGTGATCTGACTCTGCACAACGAACGGTGGAGCTGCTGCGAGCGAATTCGTCCGCAGGACGACGGCCGCATTAGCCGATAATTACAACTCTGTAAGCTTCTCGCTCACCCTCTATTTTCTGAGTGTCTCGACGCCCTATAGACACGAAAGCGCAAAACGACGCTTTCCGGAAGCGACAGCTTCCGAAATCCAGAACGAACAAAGAGAGAAGAAATGTCGACTGCGTCGAGACCGCTCACAGATTTCGTTGTAATTCCTTCTTCCCAAGCATCCATGCCAGCTTGCGAATCGCAACCCAAAACACTGGTAATGAACTTCCAGGAAGGCCCGTTGACGGTGACTGCGGACGCGCTGCGCGAGTTCGACATTACCAAGTACCAGGTCACGAAGTTCTATAACGATCAAATCCTAAGTAGTGGGTACTACGAGCAACTGAAGCACATCGTTGAGCCCACGCTGAAGGAATTCGAGAGCCCGGGCAAGCTGGATACGAGCGGTGAGCACGACAACACGGTGGTGCCTGGATTGCAGCACAAGTACCGGCAAACCGGACTTCTGCTCGTCACCGACAAATGCGCATCGTACTGCCGTTACTGCTTCCGCAAGCGGCTGGTGGGCAACGATTCCGACGAGATCACGCCCGACTATGCTGCGGTAGCGAATTACATGCGCCATCATCCGGAGATGAACAACGTGCTGCTCTCCGGCGGCGATGCCTTTACGCTGAACACCCACAAACTGCACCGCATCATGGATCATCTGCTGACGGTGCCGAACCTTACCTCCATTCGCTTCGGCACCAAGATGGTGGCGTTTTATCCGCCGCGCTTTGCGGACCCCGAGTTGCCCGCGTTGTTCGGAAGAATCATGGCTGCCGGTAAGACTCCGGTTATCGTCGGGCACTTCGATCACATCGGAGAGATTTCCAATGAGGCCATCAAGAACATACAAAGGTTGCGCGAAGTCGGCGTGCAGTTCCTGAACCAGTCGGTGCTGCTATCCAGGGTCAACGACGATCCCCAGGTCCTCGCAGACACGTTTGCAAAGTGCCATTCGATTGGAGTTCGCCCTTACTACCTCTTCCAGGGGCGGCCGGTGAAGGCGGCGTCACACTTCCAGGTGCCGTTGCGCCGCGGAGTGGAAATTGTTCGCGGCATCAATCAACGGCTGAGCGGGATTCAGAAGACCTTCAAGTACATCATGTCGCACTACACCGGCAAGATCGAGATCCTCGATCTGGGCGACGACAACCGCCTCTACATGCGGTACCACCAGTGCAAGGACACCGCGAAGATCGGCAAAATGTTCTCCCGGCCCCACGTCGAAGGCGCGTGCTGGCTCGACGAACTCCCGGAGAACTAAATGGGCCTCCTCACGAACACCACTCAAATAGGGAGCACGGTCAGGTGGCGCGAGCACCTCACCGTGTCGCCCACGGACGGCGCAGCAGCCACCGCTTTCCCCCTCGCGACGGCGGCTGCGCTGTCCACCCTACAAGCAGGAGGCAATGCTGTCGACGCGGCAGTTGCGGCGGCGTGGACGCTTTCGGTGTGTGAACCGAGCGCATCGGGTCTCGGAGGGCAGTCAACCCTGTTGATTCACCGCTCCGATGGAACCACATTCATCATCGACGGACACTCGTACGCACCCTCCGGCGCTTCGATCGACACCGTCAACGAACGTCAGCAGAGAGTTGGGCATCGCGCCTGCACGGTGCCGTCGACTCCAGCGACCCTCGA
>Ga0074046_10005418_pt1 | contig 10203 bp, 8 predicted proteins | sample BogForMeECP23OM3_FD_94441 | JGI IMG/M metagenome (GOLD analysis project Ga0074046, IMG submission 94441) | Bog forest soil microbial communities from Calvert Island, British Columbia, Canada - Bog Forest MetaG ECP23OM3 | ecosystem: Environmental > Terrestrial > Soil > Wetlands ...
CGAGGCCTGTTGGCGAGATCAGCTTCCCAACTAACGAACTATATAGGTCGACAGAAAAGGTCATCGCCCGCTGGGAAGATTCGCAGTACTCGATAAACCTAGTCCGTTCTAGATTCCTGAACTCTTTTGCGCTTCTCATGTTTTCGAAACGGCTGGACGCACAAGTTGAGGCTGCGCTTGCCAAATCCATGAAGCTGGAGGGTCAAGAGGTGCCGCAGAAAGAAATCGATCGCCAGAAAAAAGAGACCGATGACCTCGAAGCAGCGCGACAGAAGAACCGGAAAATTTTCCGCCCGTAGTGTTGGCCTAGAGCCACAAAGAGTTGACTGTTTTGGTTTTTCGAATGGATTGAACGGAGGTCGAAGAAATGACAGTGAATATCACTCCACTGCATGACCGAGTTCTGGTGCGCAGACTGGAAGAGAAAGAAACTGCAAAGGGCGGGATCATTATCCCCGATACCGCCAAAGAAAAGCCCCAAGAGGGCGAAGTAATGGCCGTTGGCGCTGGCAAGATGGAAAAGGGCCATCGCGTCCCGCTCGACGTGAAGTTGGGTGACCGGATCTTGTTTGGCAAATACACCGGTAACGACATCAAGATCGATGGACAGGAGTACCTGATCCTGCGCGAAGAGGAAATCCTAGTAAAGCTCAGCGGAGTTGCCAAAGCGGCATCCGGCAAAAAGTAGTAGCTCCCATCCAAGAGTTTTGGATGGATTGAAAAGTTCGATCACCCAGGAGGGTGAAGTCTCATGGCAAAACAAATTGTAACTGGTGAAAATTCGCGACAGGCGATTATGCGTGGCGTCAACATTCTGGCAGACGCTGTAAAGATCACGCTCGGCCCGAAGGGACGCAATGCGGTGATCGAGAAGAAATTCGGGGCACCCATCATCACAAAAGACGGCGTGACAGTGGCAAAGGAGATCGAGTTGCAGGACCCGCTCGAGAACATGGGTGCACAAATGGTGCGCGAGGTTGCGTCCAAGACTTCGGATGTGGCTGGCGATGGCACCACAACTGCGACCGTGCTGGCCCAGGCCATCTTCCGTGAGGGCGTACGAACGGTTGCCGCAGGCGCGAACCCGATGGCACTCAAGCGCGGCATCGACAAGGCCGTGGAAGTTGCCGTGGGAGAGATCAAGAGGCTTTCCCGTGAGGTGAAAGGTGACATGATCGCACAGGTCGGCACCATTAGTGCCAACACCGACAAGCAAGTCGGCAGCATCATTGCCGAAGCCATGAAGAAGGTTGGCAAAGATGGCGTCATCACTGTTGAGGAATCCAAAACGATGGATACAACTCTGGAAATCGTCGAGGGTATGCAATTCGACCGCGGGTACCTTTCACCGTATTTCGTCACTGATCCGGAGCGGATGGAATGCATCCTTGAAGATGTCCGTATTCTGATCCACGAAAAGAAGATCAGCTCGATGAAGGACCTGCTGCCTTTGCTCGAGCAGACGGCCAAGATGAGTAAACCGCTGCTGATCATTTCTGAGGATGTCGAGGGCGAAGCCCTGGCAACCCTGGTGGTGAATAAACTCCGCGGTACCCTGCAGTGCGCTGCGGTGAAAGCCCCTGGCTTCGGCGACCGCCGCAAAGCCATGCTCGAGGACATTGCCATTCTCACCGGCGGGAAGGCCATCACCGAGGACCTCGGCCTAAAACTCGAGAACGTTAAACTCGAAGAACTGGGCAGCGCAAAGAAGGTAACCATAGATAAAGACAACACCACCATCGTTGCTGGCGCCGGTAAGACCAGCGAGATTGAAGGTCGAATCAAACAACTCCGTGTGCAGATCGAAGAGACTACGTCGGATTACGACAAGGAAAAGCTTCAAGAGCGTCTGGCCAAACTCGTAGGAGGCGTCGCGATCATCAAGGTGGGCGCAGCCACCGAAACCGAGTTGAAAGAAAAAAAAGCTCGCGTCGAGGACGCGATGCACGCAACCAGGGCAGCTGTTGAGGAAGGCATTGTCTCCGGCGGCGGTACCGCTCTTCTGCGCTGCTTGCCGGCTCTGGAGAAGCTCAAACTCCACGACGATGAAGCGATCGGCGTGAATATCGTGAAGCGCGCGCTCGAAGAACCCATGCGCCAGATCGCCCAGAACGCCGGGCACGAAGGCGCGCTAGTTGTAGGACGCGTGCGCGAATCGAAGGAGGAGAACTTCGGCTTCAACGCGGAGACCAGTGAGTTCGGCGACCTAATCAAGGACGGTGTGATTGATCCGGCGAAGGTCACCCGCCTCGCACTCCAGAACGCTGCGTCGATCGTCTCATTAATGCTGACCACGGAAGTTCTGATCGCCGACTTCAAGGGAGAAGAAAAGGCGGTTGCGGGAGGTGCAGGCTACGGCGGAGGTATGGGAGGGTCCTACTAAGCCTATTTGCACCGCGGTTGCTTGCGAACGCTAACCGGTGAGCACAATCATGCGCTATTCCGATGTCCTGGAAATGCTGCGTTTCAAGCTCGTGCGAACTTAGGTGATGAAGCCAACGGGTAAAAGCCTGCAATGTCATTACGGCAGCGGACAGCATCTGGTTCGGTTTGCACGAACCCCATTGTTTAGGAGAAGTTTTATGAAAACCGTTTCGGCAAATACTTTGAGTAGCCACCTGCGACCGCTTTGCTCGCGTGACAGCCATGCAATGAAGTACGAATTTGGCGGCTCCAGGGCAAATACCGGCGACTACGCCTCGTATCATTGCGGCTATGTAGGATGCAGCGTTCGATATAACTTAACCCACGGATATTACATGCTCATGGGAATGCCTGGTCACACGTACACCGTCGACGAGCCTGGCGTAAACACCGTGAAGTGCCCTAGACACAACCAGTGGTTGTATCGCCGAGAGAATATCGATGCCGAGCCAGGTGTGCGTTGGAGTTGTGGTGTCGAAGTCTGCGATTATGGCTACGCTGCCAACACAAAGGGTCAGAACCTAGTAACGGCATTTGTTCACAAAATGAGCGCCTAGCCACGGAGGACACTTGTCCCACGACCAATCTATATGGCTGGTGAAATTATTCGAGAATTGCTGAAGGCGCTGGAAAAGAAACAGGGTATCCCTGCATCGAGAAATGACATGAGGAAGGCGGCTTGAAAAGGGCGAGCAGTCACACAGATTGAGTCCAACGGAAACAGCTAACCGCCAGCGCCAGCTGCCACCGAACAATGTACCACTGTAAACGCAAGCAGATGCCAAATGCACGAAACAATCAAGCCAGGGACCGTCCTGATCAAGGCGGGCACACTCTTGCCGGAAACCCTACGATTCGAAAGCGAGCCCTGTGTGCCGGGCTGGCGATTAGTCATGGATCTCGATGGTTGCGGATTAGATCGAAAAATCCGAGAAGCGGGAGGGACCTTCTTCTCGCTGGCTGACGAAATCGGAGCGACCGTCTTTGGCATTGACGAGCAGAAGACACTCAGCAGGGCAATCGAGCAAATCCTGGCGAACCTGGAGTCGGCGGAATTTAACTGCCTGGAAATCATGCGAGTGACCTCGGAGGCCTCGAAACGTTTCCTGGGGGTGCACTATATGACTGTCTCCGCCCCATTCACGACGTATCCAGGTAAGCGCGCCTCAATCCCGGGCCAAGGACCTTCCGTTGAGGGACAGCGCACCATCTCTGCTGCTTGAAACAAGGCATGGCCGCCTTGAAGCCTGCGTCCAGTCGGCCTCCATTCCCAAGGGGATTACTGTGAGCCTCCGGGACAACATCGCGTGAGGACTTGAGAAGCTCAGTTAAGGAAAAAGGGGCAATGCGGGAACGGTCTGCGGCGTGCACTACACAGTGGCGGAGCGGGGATTACGTGCAAACTCAGCACTCACACTCATGAATGCCCGCGCTGCGGAATGAAACCCTTTCGTTTGATACGCTCTTTTGGCTGACAATTGGTGTCAGACAATACCCGCATGTCGGTTTTGCCAGTACGGTCACCTCAGGATTTACCGATATGACCTGGCGCGAATACCATGAGTTGACGAAGCACAGTGTCGAATCGCTGCGGCGAACTCAGCACTATCTCGATTGGACCAATATGCCCAATCCGTTTCGGCAATATGAGGGCGTACCCATCCTCGATTTGCCGGCCGACCCGCCAGCACCGAAGGTTTCAGCTCTTGAAGTACTCGAGGGCAAAATAGGAAATACCCTTGCGGTGAACGGTGCGGAATTCCTTTCGCAGTTGATGTTCTATTCCGCCTCGATTAGCGCGTCCAAACGAGTGCCGTCAACCGGATACACATACGCACTGCGCGTTAATCCTTCCTCTGGTAATCTCCACCCGACCGAATTTCACTTCTCCACGCATGGTCTCGTCGATTGGTCCGACGGTCTCTATCATTACCGTCCCTCATCCCACATGGCAGAACAACGCGCCATCGGAGATTTTGGCGGGAAACTTGTCGACACCTCTGTCCCACTGGTTTTCGTTCTGACCAGCATTGCCTGGCGCGAAGCCTGGAAATACAGGGACCGGGCGTATCGGTATTGCTTGCACGACATCGGACACGCCTGGCAGGCTCTCACGCTTGCCGCTCGATCTATGGGATGCGAAAGCTTTGCGCTTGGGCATTTCTCAGATGACAGAGTGGCGGAATCGTGTCTCCTCAGTGTGGATGAGTGGCCCATGTTAATCGTCGGGCTTCACGGCCCATCCATTCCCGTGAGGATGCTGGATCCAGTCGAGACGATTTTCTTTGGTGGTCAGCCCAACCGGCTGTCGGAGGAGCAAGTACCTTATCCCCTGATTGAGAGAATCCACACTGCTACGAAGCTTGGCGCGGAATCTACTACCCACTCCCTTGGCCAGCGGAAGGCATCCGGCCGCGGCGAAATCAGCCTGCCTCCTCATGTCTCCTCAAGCCGCAGCTTCGGCGACGTCGTTCGTACCCGGCGTTCCGCTCTTGACTTCAGGGGTGGGGACGGGTCGATCTCCCTCTCGCAACTTGCGACTCTCCTCTCAAGCACAAAGGAGCCTCTCTTCGCCGATTTCGCTACAGCTCGGTTCGTCCATCTGTATCTTTACGTCCACCGCGTTGAAGGCTTGGCGCCGGGTGTTTACCGCTACTGGCCGGAGCATGCAGAGCTGGAGAAAATCAAAGATGGGGACCAACGGCTGGCAGTGGCGGCTCTCAGTTTGGGACAAGACCTGGCGGGTAATGCCTGCGTGGCCTTCTCCTTGATCGGCGATTTTGAGAATGCTGCCAGCAGGTACGGAGATCGCGGCTATCGCTACGTGCATTTCGAGGCCGGTGCTATTGGTCAACGAATGTATCTCACTGCTGAGGCTGTTGGCCTGGGAGCAACAGGCATCGGAGCGTTTTTTGATGAGGAAGTGAACCGATATCTGGATCTGGCTTCTGAACTAGGACAAGTTGTCTACCATTTCGCAATCGGTTACCCGGTTGCTGATCCGCGTCTGGAGGCTTGAAAGCATATGGTCGGCATACTGGTACACGGAAACAACCACTTCATTCTGTCTGGGCCATTGCCTGGCGAGGCAGCCGCGTTGGAGCCTCGACGGCAGACAGATAACTCTGGCTAACACCAATCCGTTTAGCAAAATCTGACTGCGTCATATCGAATCCTCGCAGGCCCTAACCACTTCCCCGAGTATCAGATTGTGAGGATCCAAGAATGGAAATCTGCGCTTTTATCTAACGCTTCGATCCTAAGATTTGGAACGAGGTGAGCGAGTACTTTCCTCGCCTGTCTTTTCTCGAATGGACCGATCAAGCATGAATTCTATTTGTCGATTCAATGAGTGGTGCTCTCGTTCGGCGAGTTCGACTAGTTGATTAATTTAAAGCGGCACCTTAGAATACTCATATGCGATACATCCCTAGAAAGTTGGGGAATACTCTCCAAGAGGCGTCGCGGCATTTCCCGGCGGTGGTAATCACTGGACCGCGCCGTGCCGGAAAGACGACTCTGCTGCGCCAATTGTTCCCCAAAGCCCGGTACGTGTTGCTTGAGGATCCCGACATTCAGGGACGGATTCGCAATGACCCACACACATTCCTCGAAGAGTTGCGTCCTCCCGTTGTATTCGACGAAATCCAGAATGCTCCCGAACTCCTCAGTTACGTGCGCACGCTCGTCGATGCGGCGCCCCGCCGGATGGGACAGTGGCTATTCACCGGATCGCAAGAAGCACCGCTGATGCAGGGCATCACTGAATCGATGGCCGGCCGGGCTGCCATTCTGCAGCTTCTACCCTTCAGTGTGGCGGAAACTCCGAAGGTGAATCTGCTTCACGGTGGTTTTCCTGAAGTTCTCGCGCGCCCGAAGTCTCGTGGGCTGTGGTTTGCTTCCTACCTCCAGACGTACTTGGAACGCGATGTCCGGGCAATCACGAACATACGCGACTTGGTGACCTTTCGTCGCTTTCTAGCGCTTCTAGCCAGCCGGCACGGCCGGATTCTCAATAAGACCGATCTTGCAGCGCCCCTCGGGGTTTCCGTCCCGACCGTTACCGAGTGGTTGCATATTCTCGAATTAACCGGCCAGATCATTATTGTTCCCCCATACTTCGAGAATCTCGGAAAGCGGCTCATCAAGTCGCCGAAGGTCTATTGGGGTGATTCGGGCCTCGCTTGCTATCTTTTGGGAATAACGACGGAGGCCGAGCTTCGGCGCTCGCCCTTCTCGGGGCAACTGTTTGAGGGGATTGTAGCGGCGGAAATACTCAAGGGCCAGGTAAACCAGGGAGCGAGAAAGGAACTCTATTACTTTCGTGATCAGCAGGGCCTAGAGGTCGATTTTCTTTTACCGCGACCGAACGCTGGACTCTGGCTCATTGAGTGCAAGGCTGGGAAAACCGTCCGGCCAGCCATGGCCTCTCCTCTTCTTTCTTTGCGTCGCTCGTTGGGGAAACGCTCAGAGCGCCTGATTCTTGTACATCAAAAGTCCCGCTCGACTCCGGCCACTGCGGCCGTCGCCAGCGGAGTGGAAGCGCTTGATTTGGAGAGATTTGTCGCAGAGGTCAACCACGACCAGTAACTGACGGCAGTACTCCCAACTCTATTGGCTTCACTTTGCGCTTCCCTGCCCGGCACCATCGACTCAGTGCAGGTCTCAAACGGGCCTATTCCTCGCCCGTGAGTAACCATTCCAGTGACTTGCCAAATTCTCGACTGATCGCGAGCAGGACTTCCGGCCCGAGTTCGCCGCGTCCGCGCTCGACGGCAGACACATGACTCTGGCTCACACCGATTCGACCAGCTCTGCCTCACTACGATCGGATCTCGGTAAGCTCCTGCCTTAACCTGGACTCTCGCTTTCTCACTCTCCTTTTCTCGTTTTTGCCCGACTGCTAACGGGAGCCTTCTGGCTCCAAAGTTCAGTAATAGACGCCTCAATGTAGTTCGTAACGGATCTCTTCTCCTTCCTCGCTTCCTCAGTAAGCCGTCGTTTGAATTCTGCATATAGACGCAGGTTTAGCGTTTCAGTCTTCAGCATTTAACCCTCAGGCAACGGCGCCACGGAAACCGTGAGTTGGCTGATGATTTCCTTTTTCTGGATCGGCGTGAAAACCTGCACTACCAACTTCAGTTGAATCAAAGGCATGATTGGTTTTTCCATTCAACATTGAAGTAAAGGTTCTGATCTTTTCCGCCGCTTGACTTTCCACTATGTCGGTTCCTCGGTTGAGACTTTCTTACTCACCAACACCCGAGCAAGTATGGCGACTGACAAGCGTACGATGCGCGAGACAGAGGTCCAAATCGCAAATCCCGGCTTAATTGAGATATGCTTTGAAAATGGCCCATCCTTCAGAGTCCGAAGTTAGGCCGGCCACCATCCTTGTAGATGTGCAGCTCCAGAAGACGCCCGCCGAAGAGCACGATGCGTCGCTTCAGGAACTGAGGCAACTCATTGAAACGCTGCGCTGGGATATTGTCGGAACGCTCACGCAGAAACTGCAGTCCCCTACGGCCGCGTCTCTCATCGGGCCGGGAAAACTCGAAGAGCTGAGCGAGCTCGTGAAAGCGTCCCGCAAGGCCGAAAGCGTGGTATTCGATCACGAACTAACCCCCACACAAGTCAGAAACATTAGAGAAGCGACCGGCGTGGAGGTTTACGATCGGCCGGCCGTCATCCTCGAGATTTTTCATCGGCATGCTCGCACCAAAGAAGCGCAACTTCAGGTGGAGTTGGCAAGGCTCAAGTACCTCGCGCCCCGCGAGAGCGTGTCGGTGGCCAAAGAACGAAAAGGCGGGGGACGTGGCGGGCGAGGGGTAAGCGAGTCCTTTCACGAGATCGAGCGCCGGGAAGTGCGGGACCGAATCAGCGAGCTGCAACGAGAACTCAAAGCGGTCCATCGAGAGCAAGTGGAGCGCCGTCGTCATCGCGAAGGTTTGCCCAAGGTCGCCATCGTCGGCTACACCAACGCCGGAAAGTCTTCAGTCATGCGGGCGCTCACCGCGAGCGAAGTGCTCGTGGCCGATCAGCTCTTTGCGACCCTTGATACCACCGTGCGAGCGCTGCAGCCGGAGACTCAACCTCGGATTCTCGTTTCCGACACGGTTGGTTTCATTCGAAATCTTCCCCACGATCTGGTGGCCTCATTCCGGTCGACTCTCGATGAAGCGCTGGACGCCTCCCTTCTGCTCCACATAGTGGATGCGGCGGATCCGGCGTTGCGCTCCCACATTCAGGTGACGAAAGAAGTGCTCGAAGGAATTGGGGCGGGAAAGCTCCGGTCTCTTCTGATTCTAAACAAGATCGACGCCGTCGATATTTCGCAAAAGGCATCGCTGAAAAAAGAGTTCCCCAAGGCCATTGCGATGTCCGCGCTGAACCCCAAGGACGTCGAGGCACTTCACTCCCGTCTCGTCAGTTTCTTTCTCGATAACATGGCTCAGGTGGAGCTCGTCGTTCCCTACGGCAAGGAAGGTGTGCTCGCCGACATCCGCAAGAACATCCACGTGCTCAGCGAGTCGTACGAGGAAAAGGGTGTTTGTCTCAAGATAAACGCGAACCCCGGCACCGTTACCGCCTTGAAGCGACGGCTCGCGTCGTAAGAACTCCGATGAATTTTCCGTGTATGGTGTTGCGGTAGGCAGCGGTGGGGAGGTCCCGTCATTGATGGTCCTGGCACTGCCAGTGTAATCACTTTGACAGTGATACCGCAGCATCAGATTCAATGCCCTGAAGTTGGAGATCTAGCCGACTCGGCCGAAGTCGAATCGAACGATAAGGAGGAGATAATTCCGATGCAGCGTAGAGATTTTATGAAAAGTACTGTTGCCGTTGCCGTAGCCGCAGAACTTGGAATGGGTAAAGCGCAGGCGAAGGTTCCCGCCCACAACTGGGGAAACTACGACTTTGGCTCAGGTCCACGCGTGGCCGATCGCCTCAATCAGGGTCCGTTCCCTCAATACCCTCCGGATGCCGTCATTCCCACCGACGACGTGGTGATGACCACTACTTCTTCGGAAGACGCCGTGCCCAACTATGGCATGGGACTGGTCACCTATATCACGGCAGACAGTGGCACGGAGGAAATCAAGTCCGACAATATTTCTCGGGCGATCGAAGACCTGGTTCGATTTCCCCTGGGCCAGCAGCTTTATGTGCGTCCGACATGGAGGGAAATACAGCCGCGGCCTGGGCGCTTGGAGCTTCCCGACTATCTGAAGCTCGTCTTTGAATTGGCGAAGAAGAACAACAAGCGGGTCGGATTGCGAGTTCAGATGTGCGCCCCAGACTATACACACGAAGCGGCCCTCCCGGATTTTGTCCTCGACAAAGTGCCGAAAGTTGATCTGGTGCTTAGCGATCAGGAAAGCAGCGCTTCGGCGCAAAGATACTTGCAGAACCCGCATTCGCGTTATCAACCCCGGTTTGACCATCCTTTTTTTCAGCAGGCATTCAAAGAACTGGTTGGCCTATTGGCAGCTGAATTCGATGGCAATCCGCTCATCGAGTTTATCGATACCTTCATGTATGGCTTTTGGGGTGAAGGGCACACCTGGCCATTTGGCAACAATCCTTTCCCTGATTACCAGACAGCAGAGCGCACCTGGACGAGCATGCTCGAAGTCCAGCTCGAGAATTTTTCGAAGACTCCTCTACTGACCAATACGCAACCGGACTTTAGCCGGGTTGGTAATTCAGAACTCGTAGACCGCACGGTCCGCAGCAACAATTGGATTCGGAGCGATACCATCTTTATTGAGAACGAGC
>Ga0074046_10005419_pt1 | contig 10203 bp, 12 predicted proteins | sample BogForMeECP23OM3_FD_94441 | JGI IMG/M metagenome (GOLD analysis project Ga0074046, IMG submission 94441) | Bog forest soil microbial communities from Calvert Island, British Columbia, Canada - Bog Forest MetaG ECP23OM3 | ecosystem: Environmental > Terrestrial > Soil > Wetlands ...
GGTCGACGGCGTAAGGCTGCGTACGTCGATCCGGGGCGCCCGGCGTCCGCTGCTGCTGCTCACCGGCATCGGAGCAAGCCTCGGTCTCTCGGCGCCGTTCGAGGACGCGCTGAACCCGCACGGTGTGCAGACGATCGCCGTCGATGCGCCCGGCACCGGGGGCTCGACCCGGTACCGCCGGCCGCGGCGCATGCCCGGCCTGGCTCGCACGTTCGAGACGCCGAGGTGATGCCGGGAAGCAGTTCCATCGAAACTCTTCATCCCGGGCGGGCATCGAAGTAGCTTGGCAGCAGGTGCCGTCCTGCTGCTGGCCGAGTGAGCAGTCGAAGAGGTGCTGCGGGGACTGCGATATTCAGGAGACCTCATGCCGGTTCTTCACCACGATGGTGCCGACTTGTTCTACCAGGTCGAGGGCAAAGGCCCGCCGCTACTGCTGATCATGGGGCTGGGATACCCGAGCGATATGTGGTGGCGCGAGCTGCCCTGGCTCACGCCGCACTTCACGACCGTCCGGTTCGACAACCGTGGCGTCGGACGCACCGGGACCGGGGCCGAACGGCCTTACTCCGTCGAGCGGATGGCCCTGGATGCGCGCGCCGTCTTGCACGCTGCCGGGTTCGCCCGGGCCACCGTCTTCGGCGTCTCCATGGGCGGCACGATCGCGCAGGAGCTGGCCCTGACCCACCCGGAGGCCGTCGACCGGCTCCTGCTCGGGTGTTCGCACCCTGGTGGAGCAGACGTCGTCATCGACCAGGAAGCGATCGCGCTCCTGGCGAGCAGGGGGGCGATGACCCCGGACGAGGCCGCCGAGGCCGCCATCCCCTTCATATACGCGCCGGGAACGCCTCGCGCCGACATTGACGCCGACCTTGCCGTACGGGCAGCCCATCCCACCGACCCGGTCGGCTATGCGGCTCAGCTCACGGACGCCGTCCTTGCCTGGCGGGGATCACTGGACCGCCTGCCCGATCTAGCCATCCCCACGCTCCTCGTCCATGGGGACCTCGACCGCCTCGTGCCGATCGAGAACTCACGTCGCATGGCTGCCGTCCTGCCCAACGCGCGCTTGGAAGTCCTCGCCGGTGCGAGCCACATCTTCGCGACCGACCAGCCGGAGCGTACTCGCGCCGTCCTCGAATCCTTTCTGGTCCATCATGAATGAGTTCCTCGTTGGCCGACAGGCGAGTCCCGCCAGGCACTGCCGGGGCGTGCCCGCCACGTGCCCGAACGGAGGAGCCGCTGCGGACAGTCACGGTCTCTCACGGACAACGTGTCAGCAGACCAGACCCGCAGGTCAGCCAATCCGCAGGTGACGGCGATGCAGCGCCACAGACTTCCCAAGCTGATAGTGCGAGTACGCTCAGCTCACCCTGCGCAAGCGACAGGAACATCTCACCGGCCGGTGGTTGGGGGAAGCGGGCCGCGAGCAACGCTCGTCCCTGCGTGGTGACGCGGCGAATTCGGCAGGTGCACCCGGGTGGCCGCGTTCCGCCCCTGGCCGCCTGAACGGCACACGGGTACGACGATGTGGTGAGGCGTAGGGGAGCGGTCCGTGAGACCGTCGGCTTCTCACGAAGGAAATTCGGAAGGCCCGGATCTGACCACTGCCGAATCCGGCCGTAGATGAATCAAGGCGACGCCGCGAGCGGTGCCGCTTGGCCTCTGGGGTTCCGGAACTCGGCCACCGGTCCTGACCTGGGCTTCTATGCGGCCCGCTCGTACTCGTTAATGAGGCCGCCGAGGAGGGGCTGGCGCTGGATCCGCTTGCGGGAGAGATCAGCGACGGGGTGGTCGGGCCGCGGCGGGCGGAGATGGCGGCTGCGATGAGGTCGCCGCCCGTTGTAATGGGCCTCATACTCGGCCAGGATCGTCCGCAGATGCCGCTCGCCGAAGATGAGCATCCGGTCGGTGACCTCCTCCGACCGCAAAGGCGGATCCGGCTGCTCGAGGACCGCGAGCTTGAGGAAGTCGCATGGAAGGTCGCCGACCAGCTCGGGTGGCCTGACACGTTTGACGCCGAGTACGTCGCCCTGACCCAGCTCCAGGCCGACGCTTTGATCACGCTCGATCGGCAACTCGCCCATGCCGTGAAGGATCTGGTGACTGTCGCACCTATCGAGGCGCTGTTCTGATCGAAGCAAACCTTGCGAACGGTCCTGCCGCCCGATGGCACTCATCCGCCACGATGAGGACGTGCGCGACCATCAAGCGCGTCCGCGGCTCCGGCTTCCAGGAGCGCGCTCTCTGGCTCGCACTCTGATCACAGAGTGTGGTCAACCAGCTAGTGGCATTCGTGCAAGTAGCCGCCTGTATCGTCAAGGGTCGAGGCAGACGGATGGCAGGTACCACGTATAACGAACAATCTATTGTTCGGTGTGCCCACTGCATGGAGGGCGACCGTGGCCCCCAGACCGCTTCAATCGACCGCTGGCTCCCGGCAGTTCATGGACACTGCCGGCGGGTCAGGGCGGCAGTTGCTGGAGCCGGTGCCTATCGGCGTGGCCCAGGCCGTGACGGCATCGTAGCCGGGACCGGCGGTATACCCGGGATGCCTGGTGAGTCGTTGTCACCTGAGGTGATTTCGGTGCACCCGGCCTGGCCTACCGGCTGGCTGTTCTGCGGCAGCGTAGAGCAGGGGTGAGGAGACGGAGCCGTTTGGCGGCGGGCAGCCCGGCTGCGATGCGGGCCAGCGGACCGAGGGCCAGGACTACGATGCGATCGGCTTGATTCCAGGATGAGGAGTAACGCATGTCCATCTCCGGCGATGCGCTCGGCGGGCGCTTGCCGCTGGCGGAACGCTCAGCGCTGTCTGAGAGCCAGCAGCAGTTGTTCGACCGCCTGGCCGAATCGGTTGTCCCGTGGGCGGAGCGCGCCGGCTTCGCCTGCCGCACGCAGGACGGCCGCTTCATCGGCCCCTTCAATGCGGCGCTGCTCAGCCCCGCCATCGCTGGGCGTTTCCTGGCATTTCAGGCTACCGAGGAGCAGAACACCTCACTGACCGAACGGGAGCGGCAGGTGGTGATCCTGGCCGTGGGCGCCGTGTGGCGCTCGGCCTACGAGCTGTACGCCCACTCGGCCGCGGGCCGGACGGCCGGGCTGTCCCAGCAGGCTGTCGAGGCGCTGGCGGCCGGCCAGATGCCCGGTGAGCTGTCCGCCTCCGAGCAGTGCGCATGGCGGTTCGCGCACCAGCTGACGACCGGGCGCCAGGTCGGGCAGCCGGTCTATGACCAGGCCCTGGAGTCGTTCGGAGCGCACGGCATCGCCGACATGGTGTTCTTGATCGGCGCCTACCAGACCATCTGCGGTGTACTCAACGCCTTCGAGATCCCGGCGCCGGAGACCGGCCATCTCCGCTGAGCATGCAACCGGTCAAGCCGGGGGTGCCTGCGCAGCTGCATCCAGTTCGGTGTCGTGGGTTGCGGCGCTGCGCAGTGCGTCGCTGGTCCGATGAATATGCCGGGCGAGCAGCGCCGCGGCCGCGTCCTGGTTGCGGTCCAGGACGGCGCGCAGTATCTGCCGGTGCTCGAGTCCGACGTCGCGGTCGTAGTCGTGGCCGACGGGCCGCGACCACCAGCGGTACAGCGAGGCAGCGTCGCGGAGCGACATCGCGACACCGTACAGCCGGCCGTTGCCGCAGCCGCGCAAGGTGCTGTGGTGGAACAGCTCATGGGCGGTGAACCACGCGCCGTTCAGATCGCCGGCAGGCCGGGTCGCGGGGGTGCTGGCGAGCTGGTGATGAGCGGCCACGACCGACGACTCCCAGGTGATGTCGCCGCGCTCGATCGACCGGCGCAAGACGAGCGTCTCGATCTCGATCCGGGCCTCGGTGAGCTCATCCAGGTCGGCCAGCGTGAGCGGCCGGACCCGGAATCCCTGCTGCGGCAGCGCGACGGCCAGGCCCTGCTCGGCCAGCCGGGTCAGCGCTTCGCGGACCACGGACTGGCTGACCGAGAACCGATCGGCGAGCTCCACGAGCCGCAGCCGCGAGCCGGGCGGCAGCACGCCGCGTAGGACGTCCTCGCGGAGCTGCGCATGAACAAATGCGGAGCGGGTCGCCGGCTCTTGCCTCGCCATGCCATGATCATAGCTATACAGGCGAGATCTTCGCTTTTTCGCGAGATTATCTTGCAATAGCGATAGAGCTGGCGCAAGATGGCTGTATCCACGTCAAGGTGATCAGAGCCCCGTGACTGCGCGGGAGCTGCCCCGCCTGGGCTCGTCGCGGGCGTAATGGTGGGCCAGGACCTGTCCGAGCGGCAGCCGCAGCAGCACTGCGCCAAAGAGCACCAGAGAGGACACCGCCGTGCCCCTGCACCGCCTCACCCAGATCGTCATGGGCGTGCCCAACGTGGAACAGACCGCCCTGTATTACGCCGAGTTGGGCCTCACGCCGGCCGCTGCCGACGGTGGCGCCATTGACGGAGCCGAGGCGCCTGCGTCCCGCCCGGCCGGCGAGCACCGGTTCACGACCGTCGATGGCGGCGAGCAGCTGCGCATCGTCCTATCCGGCCGGCGGCGGCTGGTGCGGCTGGGCATCGGTGCCGACGACCCGGACGACCTGGACCGGGCCACCGCATCACTGGCCGCGCTGGATGTCGCCGTGGAGCGCACTGCCAGCAGTGTCAGCGCGACCGACCCCGGCACGCAGGTCGCGGTGCGGGTCGAGATCGCCGGCCGGTACCAGCAGGCGCCCGCGCCTTCGCCGCCGTGCAACGCCCCGGGCGTCAACGCGCGCACCGAGGAGCGCGCCCCCGGCATCTTGCGCAAGGGGCCGGTCCGGCCGCGCAAGCTGGGGCACGTCGTGCTCGGGTCTACCGACCAGGAGTTCTCCCAGAAGTTTTTCACCCGCGGCCTCGGGTTCAAGGTCAGCGATACGGTGCCGGGCCTGGCCGCGTTCATGCGCTGCTCCACCGACCACCACAACGTCTTGGTCCAGCAGGCGCCGGTGCCGTTCTTGCATCACACCTCCTGGCAGGTCGACGACGTCGACGAGGTGGGCCGCGGGGCCACCGCCATGCTGGAGAAAGACCCGGCGCGGCACATCTGGGGGCTCGGCCGGCACCACATCGGGTCCAACTTCTTCTGGTACCTGAAGGATCCCGCGGGGAACTTCTCCGAGTACTACTCCGACCTGGACTGCATCATCGACGATCAGCTGTGGAAGCCGCAGGTCTGGGAGGGTATCCGAGGCCTGTACAACTGGGGGCCGCCGCCGCCCCCCTCGTTCCTGGCCCCGGACGACCTCGCCGCGCTGATGACCGGCGCGCACCGGGCGCGGTGATGGCCCGCCGCCCGGACCCGGACCCCCTGCTCGGGGGGCCGCTGTGCCCGCCATGACCAGAGTCGATGCCGAGCCGGCCCAGGCGCCGCCGCTGCCCGGCATCGCGGTCGGCGTCATCGATGCCAGCTCGCCGCACGCGGGCAGCTTGTTCGTCCAGGGGACGGCGGGCGGGCGGCGATTCGACGACGTGCACGGCGCGGGCTGGCGGCTTGTCACCATAGACCACGACCTGGCGCCCCTTGACCCGGCGGCGAGCAGCTGGTTCGCCTCCATCGGCGGCCGTGCTGTGACCGTGCCTGACGACGACCGCGTCTACCGGCGCTGGTTCGCCGGCCACGACGTGACCGCGGCCCTGCAGCGCCCCGACTTCTACCTGCATGGCACGCGGGCGGCCGGGACGGCGCGGCCGCCCTGCTGGATCACCTGCGTACCCGGCTAGGCGCCCCAGCGGCGCCGCCACCCGAAGGAGCCTGCCCGTGAAGCTCGCCAGCGCGAACGGCCGCGCCGTCCTCCTCCTCGGCGACCAGATCGCCGACGTCGCCACCACGTCGGGCGGCCGCTTCGGCCCCGACCCGATGGCCATCTACGCGGACTGGGATGCCTTCACCGAGTTCGCCGCCACGCTCCCCGCGGGCACCGGCCCTCTCGTCGCAGCGGACCTGCGCAACCCGGTGCCCCGCCCACGGCAGGTGTTCGCGATCGGCCTGAACTACCGCAGCCACGCCGAAGAGTCCGGGATGACCATCCCGGAAGTGCCCGCCGTGTTCACCAAGTTCCCCGCCAGCCTGGCCGGCCCCTACGACGACGTGGCGGTCGTCAGCCCCGCCGTCGACTGGGAAGCCGAACTCGTCGCCGTCATCGGCCGCACCGCCGACCGGGTCACCGAGTCCGCCGCCTGGCCGGTCGTGGCGGGCCTGGCCGTCGGCCAAGACATCAGCGACCGGCATCTCCAGTTCGCCGCCGGAGGCCAGTTCTCCCTCGGCAAGTCCTGGCGCGGCTACGGGCCGGTCGGCCCCTGGGTCGTCACCCCTGACGAGGTTGACAACCCTGACGACCTTGCCCTGGGCTGCTCACTGAACGGGCAGAAGATGCAACAAGCCCGTACCGGCGACCTGATCTTCAGCCTGCCCCGGCTGATCGCCGAGCTCTCCGCCGTCCTTCCCCTGCTGCCCGGCGACATCATCTTCACCGGCACCCCGGCCGGCATCGGCGCCGTCCGCCAGCCGCCCCGCTTCCTTCAGCCCGGCGACATCCTCCAAACCTGGGTCGAGGGCATCGGCACCATCCGGAACCGTCTCATAGCCCCAGGACAGGGGGTATAACCGCCCAGGCTCTCGTGGAGCGACAGCTTGCCCGTGACCCGGACGTCTGCCTAGTCAGCGGCCGCCGGCAGGTAGGACGCTCCGTAGACTCCGGCGCACGTGATCTCTTCCTCGGCCGATGTACCGGATAACGTGTCTGAGTCGCATACGGCTGCACGCCCGTTCCCAGGTTCTCGCCTGTGACTTTTGGGCCAGAACCTGGCAAGTGGCAGGAGCTTTTCGGCGCTATCTGGCCGGGCAGCCTGATGGCCACTCGGCCGGGGCAGCGGCCGAGCGCTCACATGACCCCGATGACGACAGCGTCTCGCTCATACCAGTGCCGGGCCTGGTCCGGGTCGCTGTCGTGGAGCAATAGTCCGGACCCCCGAGTACAGCGGGGCTTGATGAGCACGACGTCGCCGACGCGGCGGGCTTTCCAGACGGCGTGGTAGGACGCGCTGATTTCGGCTTCGGCGGGTACGCATCGGCACCCCGCCATCCCGCCTGGCGGGAAACGAACGGCCAGCTTGCGGGTCCCATAGCCTCACCGCCCCGGCGGCCCCGGTGACAACGAAGCGGCACCCGGATATGATGGACGGCGGGCCCGCCGGCATACGGCACGATGGTGGGGTGGCCGGGCGCGGAGACGATGTGCGGGATGCCCTGGTGCGCCAGTGGGAGGCGATCGCGGCCGCTGTGGCCACCGTCGATCTCGAGACTCCGAGCCGGGTGGCCGGCTGGCGCAACCGGGAAGTCGTCGCTCACCTGTGCCTGCAGCCGGCCCTGCTGCGCCGGTTCATCGCGGCCGCGTCCACGCGGCATGCCGTGGTCACCGTCGCGGCGAGCCTGGCTGGGACCCACTCGCTGGCCGGGATGGTCGATGCCTCGGCGCGCGAAGCCGCTGAGGCGGGCCGGATCGATTTCGCGAAGGCTGCCGGCGAGGCCGTGCCGCCCCTGCGTGCGGCAGATCTTTCCGCGACCGTGGTGACGATGCAAGGGCCGATCCGGCTCGCGGACTATCTGGTCACTCGCTGCGTCGAAGCGGTCGTGCACGGATGCGACCTGGTCGATCCGGTCAGCCCGGACCGGGCGGCGCAGGCCATCACGGCTCGGGCGTTGCTCGAGGTGCTCGCTGTCCGGGCTCCCCACCTCCTCCGGGAGGCCCGGCAGCTCCCGTCGCCGGTCTGGATCGATGTCGCGACCGGCCGACGGCCGGGCTCCGGGCGCCTGGCCGCAGCAGTCCCCGTAATGACCTGAGCGGGCAAGACCAGCTCTGTGCCGGCGATACGAGGCAGGCAGGCGCGGCAGCATGGTGCGTCCGTTGCTGGAAGTTACCCGGCGCGGCGGCGTTCGGGTGCGCGGCGGCGCCCGTGGGGGCTGAACGCGGCGCCGAGCTGTTCGCTGATCCGGCTGGCCGCGTCGAGCAGGACGGGGGATGAAGGCCTGGCGGACGTGGCGGGGTCGACGGCTACCACGGACCAGGAGAAGCCGATCGCGGCGGTGCGGCCGGTGGCGTCACGGATGGGCGCGGCCGCGGACTGGATGCGTTCGCTGACCTCCTGGTCGATCATGGCCCAGCTCTGCACTCGGACCTGGTGCAACTTGGCGCGCAGCTGATCGGCGCTGCTGGTGCTGCCTTGGGACGCGGGCGATGAAGACGATGCCGGCGCCGTCGAGGGTGACCAGGGAGGAGGACTGGCCGGTAGCGCGGGCGACCCGGCCGAGTTCCTGCTGGGCGATCTCGCCTAGGTTGACCGCCGGCAGGTAGCCGAGGACGAGCGTGCCGCTGCCGCGACAGTGCTCCCGATGATCTGGGGCGTGCATATCTCGCGGGCTGTGTACGTAGCGGCGGAACTGGGCGTGGCGGATCTCCTGGCGGGCGGGCCGATGACCGCGGCGCAGCTGGCCCAGGCGACGCGGGTGCATGAGCCGTCGCTGTACCGGGTGCTGCGGCTGCTCGCCGCGCTGGGCGTGCTGACCGAGCAGGACGGCTGCTTGTTCGCCCTGACGGTGCTCGGTGAGCGGCTCCGGGCCGAGGTCCCGGCCTCGGTGCGGTCGTGGGCGCTGCTGGTCGAGTCCCTCGAGACGGCGCTGGGATTCGAGCCGCTCACCGAGCTGTGCCGGCAGGTGATCGAGGCGTGCGTGCCCGAGCGCGACCTCGGCGCCGGGAGCTGCGATGACCGCCGGATCCGGCAGGCCATCGGGAGGACCATGCTGCCGGCTCCCCGGTACCCGGCATTATGTTCCTTGTGACCGAGAGCGAGGAGCTTCCCGGCAGCGTTCTGGCCGCGTACGAACGAGCCGCCAGAGCCGGTTTCCAGCTCGCCTGCGAGGTCGAAGTGGGCAGGCTACTGGCGGCACTCGCCGCATCGGTACCTAGCGGTGGCCGGGTTCTGGAGATCGGCACCGGCGTCGGCGTCGGGCTTGCCTGGCTGGTCCATGGACTCGGAGCGCGCCGGGACGTCGAGGTCGTCACAGTCGAGCTCGATGATGGGGTGCAGCGGACGGCGCTGTCAGCGCCATGGCCGCCGTGGGTTCGCTTCGAGTCAGGTGATGGGGCGGAGGTCGTCGGCCGCCTCGGTCAGTTTGACCTGATATTCCCGGACGCGCCCGGTGGGAAGATCTTCAAGCTGCGCCGGACTGTGGCCGCACTTCGCCGTGGCGGCGTCCTCGTCGTTGACGACATGGACCTCACACGCCACGAAGATGAGCAACTTCGGGCTGCCCTGGCCGTTGTGCGTCACCGTCTCCTCGGTAATGCTGAACTCGTCTGTGCCGAACTGGGCTTCAGCAGCGGCGTCATCGTGGCCGTCAAGCGCCGGTCGTGACCTTCGAGGCAGCGCACCGAAAGCTCGTTACGGAACGTGACAGTGCGAGCGGGTCGCTTGACAGCGCCTGCCGACTACGAGCGGTCGAGGGTTGCACCATCGACGCGATTTGACGCATGCAGATCATCCGGTTACCGGCTTACATTGCCCGCTGCCTGGCATCGGCCGCGCCGGTGTCGCGGTGCACGCGGGAGGGTCAGGAGCACTGTCACCTCGGGCCAACACGCCCGGGGAAGGGTCGTCATCACCGTCTGACGCCAGCGAAAGGACCGCGACCCCGGCCAGGACCGCCAGGATCACCACCAGCGCCCAGAAGAACCAGATATGCGCGGTGACCACCCCGGAGAATTACCCGCCCGAGGGCCGACCATATCGGCGGATAGCCGACCATATCGGCGGATACTTGCGCACTGCCGTTGGCTAGCCCCAGTCGCTGAGCGTGATCGGATCACAGGCCCGGCGTGCCGCCCGGTCGCCGGTTCCTTGCGCGTGAGGCTAGGGTCGGCCGGGCGGTCATAGGCGCGTATAACGGAACAACTGGCCGGTGCCTGATTTCGTGAGGCGGCTCATAAGACGTCGTGTCGCGGTGCTCCTGGTGGCACGCCTGGCAGTGCAGCCGGAGATGCCCGGGGCCCCGGCCGCGGCCGGCTGCCTCGCGGGCAGGCGCGCCGGGCCAGGGCATCCACCCGGTCTTTACCCCGCGGTCCCAGCTGGTGTTCGCAGGGGCGGCGCGCCGGGCGATAGGCGAACAGCGGCGTAGACCCGGTGTGCCCGGCCATGAAGAACGCCGGAA
>Ga0074046_10005420_pt1 | contig 10201 bp, 8 predicted proteins | sample BogForMeECP23OM3_FD_94441 | JGI IMG/M metagenome (GOLD analysis project Ga0074046, IMG submission 94441) | Bog forest soil microbial communities from Calvert Island, British Columbia, Canada - Bog Forest MetaG ECP23OM3 | ecosystem: Environmental > Terrestrial > Soil > Wetlands ...
AGATTTCTTTCGATACTTCGCGGTTCTGCACAACAAGAGAATCCGCCGGTGGCCGTTGGCGACATATTCATCCGCAAAACTGCTAACTCCGACAGACTGCTAGGAAGCCAGCGTGGCAACCCGCCTGGACAAGCTGAAGGCGGATGAGCGGCGGTTGTGGCGCGGGTAGGCGGCAGATGCTGGGCTGGAACCACGACACGGTGCTGGCCGGCGTCAAGTACGAGAAGCTGAGCGACGACGAGCGCTACGAGATCGCCTACGACTTCGCCGCCCGTTGCCTCGCCGAGGAGTTCCGCACCGCCGCCGTCATCGACCACGACAAGCTCGGCATGTATGCCGCCCGCGGCGTGATCGGCACCGGCATCGCTGGCGGCCCACTCGCGGTTGCGATGATCGCCAGGGCTTGGCTCTTGCCCGCGGGCGCACCACCAAGCACGCGACAAAGCAGGTGGGCCGCTTGCTGTCCAACCAGGGAATCGACATCGACAGCTTGCTACATCACTGGGTACCGTTCGTCGTCGGCCTGCCGCCAGGCGAGCGCGGTGCCGATCAGCTTGCGTCTGGCGGGCCTGTACCGCTGGTCCGCCCGCCAAGCGGCGACGACGGGTTGCAACAGCGTCGTCTTGCCGGCGCCGGCGACGCCGGTGAGCACGGTGATGGCGCCGCCTTCGCCGTGGGCGTGAATGGCGGCGCGCTGTTCGGACGTGAAGCCGAGCCCCGAGGCGTCGATGGCGCTCCTCAGCGCCGTGACCGACAGCGCGCCCGAGCGGTCGCGGGCGTTCTGCTGCGCGAGTTGCGCTAGCTTCTCCTCGATGCGGATCTGCGCCGTGTGGCTGACGCGGACCTTGTCCTCGAACAGGCCAACGACCAGGGCGACGTGTTCGCCGGCGACGCGGATGCCGCCCGACACCAGCAGGTCGACGATCCGTTGGATGTCGGCCATGGTCAGTTTGGCCTTGTTGTTCCGACCCTCGACCACGCCGTTGGACAGCTGCTTCTTGGCGCGGAAGTAGTTCAGGATCAGCCCGCGGTGCGAGCGTAGCGTCCTGGCGATCTTCTCCATCGGCTCGATGCGGGAGCGCATGACCTGACAGCACCAAGTCCCGCGTTGTCATCAGGCGTTATGCCGCGCATGTGCGTCTGCATGATGCAGTCTACCACAGGGGACGCGTTACCATCCAATGGGGAAGATCGCCCTGGATGCGCCGACTTACGTGTCAAGCCTTGACGCCGCTTCGCGCTGGGCCTGCCATCGCCTCAGGTCGCCCAGGCGCCAATAATTCCGTCTATTAATTTTGGTTGGCGGCGGGAACTTGACACGATCGTCGCGGATCCAGCGCCAGATGCACATTGCGCTCACGTTGCCAACACGCGCGCGTGTTTGCTGTGCGTTGAGCAGCACGTCGTCATCGTCGACAACGAACTCTCGCCGCTCGCCGCCTGGCGAAGGAGTCCACTGGCGTCGGGGTGTTGGCCGCGCCGTGCCGGCCCGGTCGCCGTACTGCGGTGATGGCGTGGTTTCCGTGACCGAGATTGGTGAGCCAGACGGCGACGGCGCTGACGAGCGATTATCAACAGGACGACGACTACGGTTCTCACTGTCTGCCATTCACGTCACCCCCCACGACCCTTGTGGTCCCGAACGCGGCGCGATGCCTCGGATCGCCAGCACAAGCAGGAGGCAGCGCGTGTTCTCATCGGTTGGTTGCTCTCGGCACTTCCTGCTCCCAACCCGGGATGGCGCAGTAGGCGTGCCCGTTCAAAATGAAAGAGTGCGACAGGCAGTCATCGAACGCATTGATGCGGTCGGAATCCGACCAGATCTGGAAGGCCACACCGGCAAGGAAGATCGCCAATGCCAATACGGTCGCGCCGGCGAGCGCGAAGCGGCGGCGCTCTACGCGCCTGTTCCATTCGCGCTCGCGTATCACCAAGGCGCCTTGCAGCTTCTCGGCGAAGAGCGGGAACACTTCCTTGATCATGCGCAGGGTGACGTTCTCGTGCTCGACAATGAGCCCCGCCTTCAAGGTCCGAATCTGAAGCAGCGTCAACTCGGCGGCGTGCGACAGGAACTTGACTTGGTCCAGCCCCGCCTTGGACGTCGCTTCAATCCGGCTCATCACAGTGTCCATCTGCGACGTCTGACCATCCAGAACCCCCGCCAGACCCTCCAGAGCCTGCACCTGACCCTGCAGCCATTGCCCCAAGGGACCGTCGGGCTCGATCCCCTCCGCCCTGGCTGTCTCGACCAGGCGCTGAACGACGCCGCGCAGCCGTTCAATGGCGGGGTTCATGGCAGCCAGTCCGCGACTTGCGCCGTCGCGAATTCCCGTTCGAAAGTCTCCAGCCAGGTCTTCGTCATATGAGAGAGCGTCGGGCTCGCCTTGGCATCGGTCCTGTCGGGCCTGCCTGTGAGCACGTCGTAGAAACCGAAACCACGCTCGCGCAGGACCGACATGCAGGTGAGGCGGCGCAGGAACAGCCGCCGCACGCCGTCCTTGACGACGGCTACAAAGTCCGGGTGTTGCAGGATTGGGTCGAACGCGCCGGCCGTCGTCTGACCGTGCCGGATCCCCCCCTCGTTGAGAACGAGGATGGTACGCTCGCCGCGAAACTCGCTTGAGCTTAAGAGCCGGATCGCGTGGCGGAAGTCTTCGAGGTCCGGTCCGAGGAAGATCGCGGTCGTGAGGCTGATCCGGAAGTCCCGGCAGAACTCCTTCAAGGCGAGGTCGCGTACATTCTCCTGCATGACGCGGTCACCGCCGCCCAGATCGAGCACGCGCGAGACGCGATCCTCGACCATGCTGTCGTGTTCACCTGACATCCACGCTTTGACATCGGGTAGTTCATCCGTTGCCGGCGAACTCGCGCCGTGCTGGATCGGTTGACCGCATTGGTCTGTTGCCGGGTATAGCAGGCTGAGTGTGCGGCTGCGCAGGTCTCCATCCAACGGCTTGACTCGTCGGCCCTGATGGCGGGCGCGCTGGACGGCGAGATCGAGCCCGGTGCTGCCACCCGTCCGTCCGCGCCCTTCGCGGATGACAAGGTCGAGCTTGCCGTTCTCGCCGCCGCTGCCGGCGCCGTCTCCATTTGTACTCATCTGGTTCCTCATTGCTTTCGCCCACCGCGTTCGCCGACGGTCCGACGGATGTGAGCGAGCTGCTCCATCGGGTCGTATGGTTTGGCCTCGCCGGCCTCGCCGGCCGCAGCCTTGGGGGATGGCTGGACTTCCTGCGGTCGCCAGTCTCTCGGGATGCGCGAGGGGTAGATGGCGCCGGGTCGCGAGCGGGCGGCCTGATCGGCCGCGCGTTTGTCGCGGACGTCATGGCGCACCCGGCGCCAGACCGGTGCCGCGGCCTTGGCGGTGGGTGGCTCGCCCCGGCCGGTGATGCCGTGCCGCGCCATCTCCGCGGTGAGCGCGGGCCAGGTGATCTCTTCAGCGGCGACCCTGGCGGCGACCTCGTCGTGGTGGGCGCGCAGCCAGCTGTAGATCTGGTCGTGGCCGGAATAGGCGATGAGCCGCTTCTTGCGGAAAAACGGGCTGTTCCAGCTGTGGTTCATGGGCCCACGCTCGCCAGGTACTCTGCGAACGGCGCCTGTGGCGGCGAGTGCACGGCTCGGTTTTTGATCACAATGGCGAGAGGAGACGGGCATCGTCGGTCCCGTGACGGGCCGCCAAAAGCCGACCGCTCGTCGGCGGCTGGCTGGCAAGAAAGCAAGGATAGCCACGGCGCTGGGAGCATGCCGACGACGCTGATCGACCGGCCAGCGAACGGCGAATGGGTTTCACCGGCGCGCAGTCGGCCGGTTGGCGTTCCTCAGCGCGCTGGCGATGTCGCCATCGCGCTACCCCAGCGTCTGCGTACCCGCTGCCTGCGCCGCTGCGCGAAGGGCCTGATCGAGAGTGGCGAGCGGCTGGGCGCGCCGCTGCGCCAGTTCCAGGTAGGTTGTGCCGTAAAGCGTTAAGGCCCGATCCTGCGCAGGCCGCGGTTTGGTATCACAAGGCGGCAGAACTCGGCGACCGGAACGCGGAGACCTGACTCCACAGTCTGAGCACGGAGACCGCCAAATAGTGAGGAAAGCCTCGCGCATGCGAAAAGGCAGGTCGCGTCTTTGCACGCGATCTGACGGTCAGCCCGACTTGTATGGGGTTCTGTCAAGGGAAGGATCGCGGCTTATCTCGGGTGGGCTACTCATTTTCCTTCGGGATCCCTCATGACTCCCCTCATTTGTGACTGACACATTACTTCCGGCGGCCAGGCTTCGATTCTCCGAGACGCCCATTGTTGTTCATGGGCTTGCCACGTCATTACGAGCGGAGGCCGTGCGAGTTGTGCTCCCGGGTGAGGACAGGCGGCTGACCGCTGGGCACGCTATTCTACCGCATTGAAATGACTCATGAAAAATGAGGGGATGGTTGAGTCGGGATCCAGTTCAGAGACGACCAGGGGGGAAGCGCCCGCACGCGTCCAGACATTCCTGGGCGCGATCGCCGCACTCCGTCCGTTGCCGCGAGCTCGATGCTGGTGACCATCGCCATCCTGGGCTAATATAGTTGTTCACGGAAGGCGATTCCCGATACAGACTTGCTGACCCAATTTCCCGACACGCTGCCTTGTTGAGCCGGCCAGCAGGACTCGGTGGGCTCCCGGTTGTTGCTGGACGCAGGAACAGGCGGCTAAGCTACCTTGTAGTAGGCGAACTTGCAGTAAGCGAATAAGGGGCTCATCGGGGAAATCTCCGTTCAAATGCTTGAACGCGCGGCTCAGGAGGCCGGATGTTGGAAACGATAGCTGAGCGGGAACGCCGGCGGGGGAGGCTCCGCCCGCTGGAACCGGACATTTCGCCGGTTCTCCGTCTGCGCCTGATCGGCCAGATGGACGCCACCATTGCCGGCGGCGAGAGCGTCTTGCCGGCGGGACGCAAGACCCGCGCGCTGCTGGCGGTGCTGGCGTTGACCGCGCCGCGCGCGGCGCTGCGCGGCAAGCTCGCCAAGCTGCTGTGGAGCCGCCGGCCGGAGGAGCAGGCCCGTGCCTCGCTGCGCCAGGAGATCCACCGCCTGCTCGAGACGCTGGCGCCGGCGGGCGAGGTGCTCAGCATTACCCGCGACTACCTGTCGTTGCGTCCCGGCGTCTTCTCGACGGACGTGCACCAGATCATGCGGGCCACGAGTGCTCAGCCGGCCTCGCTGCCGCTGCTGGACTGTGACCTGCTGGAAGACCTCGAGGGTGTCGACCCGAATTTCGACGCCTGGCTGAACACCGAGCGCGAGCAACTGCGCAACCACGCGCGCCGCCTCGCCGAGCAGCTGCTCGAGGAGCAGCGCGAACCGGAGACGGCCATTCCAGCCGCCCACCGCCTGCTGGCCATCGACCACTCGCACGAAGGCGCTTGGCGGGCGCTAATGCGCGCGCACGCGGCACGGGGCGAGCGCGCCATGGCGGTCCAGGCCTACGAGCGCTGCCGCGCGGTGCTGACCGACCTGCTGAACGCCGCGCCGTCGGTCGAGACGCAAAGGCTGCTCAACGAGATACGCGGGTCGGCCGGTCGGCCGACGAGCTGGCGCGGCGGCTCGCCGCTGGCGATCGTCGAGCGGCAAGTCGCGGAGCTCGCGCCCTCCCCGGCCCCCGAGCGTGTGCGGGAGCTTCGACGCAGCCCGGTACTCCGTCCGCGGGTCGGCGCCCTGCCGCCGCAGACGGAGAGCGACAGCCACGGCGCGACCCAACGGCCGCGGATCGGCGTCCTGCCGCCGCAGACGGAGAGCGACAGCCACGGCGCGACCCAACGGCCGCGGATCGGCGTCCTGCCGCCGCAGACGGAGAGCGACAGCCATGGCGCGAACCAACTCGCCCTAGGCCTCGCCGGCGAAATCACGACGGCGCTGACGGGCAGCTGCGGACTGAATGTCGTGTCCAGCCGCGCGCTGGCGCACTTCGCCGAGACCTCGCACGAGGAGACGGCCATCCGCGAGACTTTCGTCGTCGACTTCCTTCTTGAGGGCAGCGTGCAGCAGGTTGGCAACCGCGTGCGCGTGATGTTGCGCCTGCTGGACCTGCGTGCCGGCAACCAAGTCGTCTGGGCGCGACGGTTCGACGGCCAGAGCGACGACCCGCTGTCGTTGCAGGACGAAATCGCGGCGCAGGTCGCGGCAGAGATCGAACCCGAGATCATGGCCATCGAAGCCCGGCGCGTCGCAACCCTGCCGGCGACCAATCCGGCAGTCTAGTCTAGCAGCCTGTAGGTGCCGCTCGGGCAGCTACTCGTCCACCGATGGCGCCATCAGAAAACTGGTGTCGCGGTCGGTATAGGCGAATGCCCCCGAATGGCGACAAAAAGTTGCGCGTCTGGACCGGACAACTAAACTGGACTTGTGGACTACGTTCCTTGATTCTGGCCTTGGGCGAGGTGTCAGCATGAGCGGCGACCGATACGAGACGACGGAGCCTGCCCCCAACCGCACCGCCTCGGAGGTCCTGCACCGGTTGGCGAGGACGCTGAAAGAAGACGCCGAGTGGATGCTCTCGGCGCTCGACCAGGAGCTGGACGAGGCCGCGTCCGTCCTGCGGGCCGACGCCGAATGGGTCCTGCAGGCGCTCGACCAGCAGGAGTGGGACGCGCAGCTGGGACCGCGCAGCCGGCGCATGTTCCGGATGATGGTATTGTTCAGCGTGCTCGGAAACCGTGACCGCGATATACTGCTTGCGATCACTGCCCGGCTTGCCCAAGGCAAGGCGGGGGGCAAGGCGGTCGCTGGCGATCTGAGCGGCTTCCGTCCCGCGCCGAGGCAGACCGGCCGCGTCGGCAAATCGGCTGCGCCCGTGAGCGCGCCCCGCGTATTGCTCGTCGACGACGATCCTGATTCGCTGCGCGTCACGCGCGCCATGCTGCGCAAGTCCGGTCTCGAGGTCACGACCGCCGCAAGCGGCGACGAGGCGCTTGCGCTGATGGGCTCCGACACGTCTTTCGACATCCTGGTCACCGATTACGCCATGCCGGGCCTGAACGGCCTTGGGCTCATCGAACTTGCCCAGGAGCGGGAGCAGGGCCTGCCCGGTCTGGTCGTGACCGGGTACGGCCACGACATCGCGCCAACCCGGCTACCGGCCGGCGTCGAGGTTCTGGCCAAGCCGTTCACGCGCGCCGAGTTCGTCGAGCGCATTCAGGCGCTGATCCGCGCCCGGCCGAGCTCCGATGCGATCGAGCCGGCCGCGAATGACTTCGACGACGGCTAGCGGCGGGCCGCTGGCTCACCCCGCGTTCGGCATGAGCGGCACCGCTGCTCTCCGGTCGAGCAAGCATTCCTGGCTAGGCGCCAGATGGCTGTTCGCCGCGATACTCACCGGACTCGCCGCGGCTGCCTTTCTGGTCCTCGGCGCCGACGAACTGAGACAACAGCGCGGCGACGCAACGCGCCGCCTGCAGCAAACATTCGAAGTGCTGGCGTTGACGGCAACGGTGGAAGCCGACCTCGCCAGAGTCGTGAGCGAAGAACGCGGCTACGTGGTGGACCGCTCCGGCGAAACCGCCGCCCACCACCGTATGGCCGAGCAACAGCTGGCGAACGACGTTGCGCAGTTGCGGGACATTACGGCCGACAATCCGGTGCAGCAATCCGCCGCCGATCGCCTGACCGCTCTCGTGACACAGCGGACGGACTTCCTGCGCAAGGTCATCGGGAGCCTCCAGCCCGGCGACGAAAGCGGCGCGATGGACGTGATCCATAGCCAGCTTGGCAGTGTGTTGACGGATCAGATCCTCGCCGTTCTCGCCAGCATCAAGGCCGAGGAACGCCGTCAGCTGATTGTGCGCGACGCGGCTGAGCTGCGCGTGGACCGCTGGACGTTCGCCGGAATGCTCGTCTTCGGTCTGCTGGTCGGATTGAGCGGGCTGGTCGTCGTGGCAGTCCTGATCGGCCGTGTGCGCGAGCGCGAATATCTCGCGACCCTGCAGGAGAGCGAGGCGCGGTTCCGCGGCACGTTCGAGCAGGCGGCCGTTGGCGTCGCCCACGTCTCCCCGGACGGGCGCTGGACGCGGGTCAACGAGCGATTGTGCGAGATGCTCGGCTACACCGAAGACGAACTGCTGGAAGGGACGTTTCAGGACATCACCTATCCCGAAGATCTGCAGGCCAGTATCGAAGGGACTCGCATGCTGCTTGCCGGGGAAACGTCGACCGTCCGGCTGGAGCAGCGCTACGTGCGCAAGGATGCGACGTTCTTCTGGGGCCACTTGACCGTCTCATTGCTGCTCGATGCCTCGGGAGCGCCGCGGTACTTCATTTCGGTCGTCGAGGACATCTCCGCCCGCAAGCACGGCGAGGCGGAGCTCCGCACGATCAACCAGCTGCTGGAGGCTAAGGTGGCTGAGCGGACGGCGGCGCTCGCCGCCAGCGAGAGACGGCAGCAGACCTATCTCAAGCACCTCGCGGACGGCTTCAGCGCGCTTCGCGTCGAGCCGGACGGACGCCTCATCTACGAGGAGGCGAACGCCGCGATGTTCGAGATGCTCGGCCTGGACGAGAGCATCATCGGCCGCGAGGTGCGCCACGTTCTGCCGCCTGCGGTATGGCATCAGATCGAGCCTCACTTGCGCCGATGCATCGCGCACGGGGAACCGGTCCGCTACGGCCGCCGGCATGTCACCCCGGCCGGAGAGCGGGAGCTGCGGTTCACCGTGGCGCCCGTGCGCGGCGCCCCCGATGCTCAGCACCCGGAAGGTCGCGTCGCGCTGCTGCTCGTCAGCACGCGGGACGTGACGACCGAGGTCGAGCTGGAAGCGCGCGTGCGCCAGATGCAGCGAATGGATGCAATGGGGCAACTCACCGCCGGAATCGCCCACGACTTCAACAACCTGCTGCAGGGAATCATCGGCGGTCTGGATATGTTGGCCGAACAATCTGGACTCGATGCTGAAGGGCGCGAGTGCTTGGCCGTTGCAGAAAGCTCGGCTCGACGGGGCGCCGATCTCGTGCGCCGCCTGCTGGCCTTCTCGCGCAAGCAGACACTGGAGCCGACCCTGATCGAGCCGCGCAGCGTGCTGCTCGACATGCCTCCCATGCTGGAGCGCATACTGGGTGATCGGATCAAGCTCTCGGTGCGTGCGGACGAGAACGACTGCTTGGTGCTGGCCGACCGAGCGCAGCTCGAGGATTGCCTGCTGAATCTAGTACTAAACGCGCGCGATGCGATGCCGGAGGGCGGCGTGCTCGAGGTGTTCGCGGAAGTGGTGGAACTCGGCGGCGAGCAGGCGCCCGGCGTGCCCGCCGGCGAGTACGTGCGCTTCGCGGTCAGGGATCATGGCGTCGGCATGGCGCCGGCGACGCTCGCCCGCGCACTCGAGCCGTTCTTCACGACCAAGCCAGTCGGCACCGGCACCGGCCTCGGTCTGTCTATGGTGCAGGGCTTCGCACGCCAAAGTGGCGGCGACGTGCGGATCGACAGTGCGCTCGGCCAGGGTACCACCGTGAACCTGCTGCTGCCCCGTGCGGCCGTTCAACTGGCCGCTTCGGGACTCGAGAGCGGCATGCAAGCTGACCACGGGCGCGGCCGCGTGCTGGTGGTTGATGACCAAGAGGTCGTCCGGCGCACCCTGTCGATGTTCCTGACGAAGGCCGGATTCAGTGTTTTCACCGCGGACTGCGGGCCGGCCGCGATGGACCTGCTGCGGGCCGGCGAGCGGTGCGACTTGCTGGTGACCGATCAGTCGATGCCAGGGATGACCGGCTGCGAGCTGATTGAGGAAGCCGTCACGCTACGGCCCCATCTGATCACCTTGCTGATCACCGGCTACGATCAGACCGAAGGGCTTGAGCAGCTGCGGGGACGGATTTCTGTGCTCCGCAAGCCATTCGAACGGCCGGCATTCATCAGCCAGGTCGAGGCGTTGCTGGGCCCCGCGGCCGGCGCCTACACGGATGGGGCGGGACGGCTGCTTGCCACTGAGCCGTCCGTCTCGGCCTCGGCGCAGGTGGTTCGCCTGCGGCCCCTGAACTCGTGAAATGGGGCCACGCGCGGCTGGCATCGCGGGCCCGACCTAGCAGCCTATGTGGACGGCCCCGGAAGTGGCAAGCGCTATTTGCTCAGGGGAATCGCACTTCGAATTTGCTTGACACGGGCGGGGTATTGCTCGGCTCGGGCGTGATCGATTCTACCTCTCGGCGTGTGGGACACGCCCGGGGAGGCCACGATGGATCGGTTTGTCG
>Ga0074046_10005422_pt1 | contig 10198 bp, 8 predicted proteins | sample BogForMeECP23OM3_FD_94441 | JGI IMG/M metagenome (GOLD analysis project Ga0074046, IMG submission 94441) | Bog forest soil microbial communities from Calvert Island, British Columbia, Canada - Bog Forest MetaG ECP23OM3 | ecosystem: Environmental > Terrestrial > Soil > Wetlands ...
CAGCAGCTGCTCATCGGCCGCCGATAGCTCCGCCCCTGCCTGGTTCCGGTCCTGTGTCACGTCAGTCATCTGGTGTCTCCTCCGTCTCGGAAGTTACACCGTTTAACTTACAGTCCCTCACGCTCCGTGACCATAGCGACGGCAGGCTAATGTGCCGGATCCGTTATGCGCGGCTCGCCGGCGCGGATTTCTGCGGCCGTCGCCGGTGCATAACAAGCGGTTCTGTGCTCCTGGGCTGACGGTGGGCAGCAGGAAGACGCGTCGTTCCTTGCGGGGCCGCCGGGTCTGCTGCCGTCCTTGAAGTTGCTGCTCCCGTCGTTGACAGCATTCTTCGGTGTCACGACCATGCACGTCTCCGCGCCGTGGGCGGAGCCATGCGCGTTCTGCTGCGGGAAGGGCATGGAGCGCGATCGCCGCTGTTCATCGGTGTGCATGCCCTGCTCGCATGCCAAGCGGGAGCCGTCATTACCGCGCTGCACGGGACCGGCAGGAGGCCGCCTGGCTGTTACCCGGTCCGGCTCCGCCGAGGGTGGTGTCGCCTCGCAGCCGGTGACATCGGATCGGGCTGCAGTGAGGAATGAGCCAGCGACTGGTCGAGCCGCCTGGCAGGCTTGACCCGGCGTTTACCGCTCATTGACGCAGGGATCGGGGAGTGCGGAATCGCTGCGTCCTCGTGTACCGACCCGGTTTCCAGGTCGCCACAGTGTTTTCAGGGGAGCCATGACCGCGGGCCAGAGTGTCCCCCAGGTATCCCAGGTCGCGCCGGCAGTGCACCGCGTCGCCTGGGGCGTTACCAACTTTTGCCTGGTCGAGGAGGGGGACAGTTCACGCTGGTCGATGCCGGCACCCTGGGGGACTGGGGACCCGCTGCAGCGGGCCTTGTCCGCTCAGGGCGGCGTGCTGGAGGCCGTGGTGCCCACGCACGTCCACGCAGACCATACCGGATTCGCCGAACGTGCTCGTGCCAAGGCGGATGCTCTGGTGTGGGTACACCAAGCCGACGCCGCGGTGGCCAAAGGCACCAAACCCGGAAAGCTGACGCCGCATCGGGGGGCGGCAAGCTGGGTGCCAGACATCCTCACATAGCAGAGGCCAACCATGATGCCAGCAACAGCACATGCGGCAAGCCACGCCCTGTGCGCCCCACCCTCCGCCAGACGACCCGTCGGCCCGGTGTCTGGGTGTGCGCGCTCAGGCTGCGGTTGCCAGTTCGCGGGCGATGCCGACTGCCCAGTCATCGATCTCCGGCCAGTCGCGGAAGTCGCCGCCGGGAAGAGCCGCGCGGGCGGCCGGGAGCTTGCGAAGCGACCGCTCGGCGAAGGTCAGCTTTGCGGGGTCCAGCGCACCGAAGAAGACGTGGTGACCGCGAGGGTGCAGTGCCTCGGTGAGCTCGGGAATCTCTTTCGGTACTGTCACCGTGCGCAGGTCCCGGCCCTTGGCGTCGGCGGGTTCGGTGCCGAGCGGGCCGCTGCTGAACAGCCACACCGGCCGGGCGGCAAGGACCTTCGTGTTGCGTCGCACGAACTCGGTGGCTTCCTTGCGCCAGTGCAACTCGTACGCGGCGCTCCCGATCACGAAGGCGTCGTAGGCGGCCAGATCACCCGCATCCTTCACCTGACGGACTTCGGCCTTGCAGCCGGCCGTTCGCAGGCTCGCGGCGATGCGTCCGGCGATCCCCCGGGTGGCGCCGTGCTTGCTCGCGTACACGACAAGAACAGACATCTTGATCATCTCCGCTTCCACGATCGGGCACGCCGAAGGGAGCCGCCAAGGGCCGAATGTCCTCTTTCGCCAGGCCCGGTCGCTGTGCATGCCTAGAATCTCATCCGTGGGCGTGAGCAGCAGCGTTGCGGTGCCGGCGACCCGGTCGTGAGCCATGGCCATCGGCTGCTGCGGGGCAACGTTTCCCTGAGCTGGCCGGCCGGGCAGCCGGCGGGCCGTACGGCTTACATCCGCCGCGTGTGGTGTGACAGGCTGGCCAAAAGCAAGTGGCGTGCGCGCCTCCGCGGCCGTGGCGGGGGCGCCGCATCCACACCCAAGAGGTCAAGATGGCGCGAGGCACTGTGAAGTGGTTCAACGGCGACAAGGGCTACGGCTTCATCGCGGTGGAGGGCGGCCCGGACGTGTTCGTGCACTTCAGCGCCATCACCGGTGGCGGCTACCGCAGCCTGGAGGAAGGGCAGAAGGTCGAGTTCGACATCACGCAGGGCCAGAAGGGACCCCAGGCGGAAAACGTCAGAGTCATCGGCTGACGCATCGGCAGGGACGACGCCGGCGCCAAGGGAGATCGCCCTTCCGCGAAGAGCGCCCGGCTGCGCGCAGCCGGGGCCCGCTGATCCTCATGTCACTCCGCCTCCTGGCCACTCCAGCCGCCGAGCGATGCCGGCAGCGGTGTCCGCGCAGCCCGCATACGGCTCGTGCCAGGTGAGCCGGTGCACGCCGAGCCGCCTGCGCGACTGCTGGTCATCGGTACCCATGGCCGGGCCGGGAACTCATCGACAACCCCGACGAGACCGACGACCTGCTCCGGGCTGGGCCTGCACAGGCTGCCAACCGGCGGATTCCCTCTGCTGCGCAGCCTCGCCCCCGTCCTGGCCAGCTGCGACGGCGCCATCGATCTCGGGCGCGGCCTCGACATCGTGCTACCCGGACTGACCGCTGCACTGACCCCCCGGGGCCCCAGTGCGCCACCCGCGCGAACAGCGCATCCCGGCCCGGAATGACCTCGACCGCGCCCGGGTCGTGCAACCCGGCGACGGGCCCGAGATCGATATCGCTGCCGGCGGCGCGCCGATCCAGCTCAGCCGCCCGGCCCGACGACAGCCGGGCGATGACCTCCAAGGGGGGCCTTGCCTGGCCTGGCGCGGCGTTTGCCGGGCACGGTGGATTGGGCGTGGCCTCATGGCCGGGAAGACAGCGCTCGGTGTGCCCGCATGTAGGCGAGTCTGCCGGGCTCCGCTGCTGTGGACCCCGGCCGACCTGACGACCGCAGGTGAGCTCGTGCAGCTGCGGGACCAGCGAACCACTCTCCGGCCCGGCGGGAAGGCGGTTTGGGCCGGCGGCACACACGTAGGCTGCAGGCATGGATGCCACGATCGGGGCGGGCTCTGCAGCGCGCGAGGCGCGGGAGCCTGCCGCCGTGGCGCATGGGGCGCGGGAGCCTGCCGCTGGGCTGGTCCGGCCGGGCGGCGGCACGATCCTCGACGCGATCGGCAACACTCCGCTGATCATGGTTGACGGGATCTGGGTCAAGCTCGAGTACCTTAACCCTTCCGGATCAATCAAGGCGCGCATCGCCAGGTACATGATCGAGCGGGCGGAGCGGGAAGGGCTGCTGCGGCCCGGTGACACCATCGTAGAGGCAAGCAGCGGTAATACCGGGAACGCGATGAGCATGGTCGCCGCGGTGAGGGGCTACCGGATGCTGGTGGTAATGCCGAACGGGATGAGCGGCGAGCGGCTGGCGATCTCGCGGGCCTTCGGCGCGCAGGTCATGACGCTCGGTGACTTTCACGTCAATGACGCGCTGGCCAAGGTCCGGGAACTCGGCCGCCAGCCGGGATACTTCGCGCCGCAGCAATTCGATTCGGAGTGGAATGTCGAGGAGAACCGCACCTGGCTCGGCCCGGAGACGCTCGCTCAGCTGCCGGACGGCGTGGTCCCGGACGCTGTGGTCGGCGGGGTCGGCACCGGGGGCACCATCGTCGGCGTGGGTCAGTGCTTCCGCGAGCGCAACTCATCCTGCAAGGTGGTCGCCGTAGAGCCGAACGAGTCGTGCCTCCTGATGCGCGGCGAGGTCGGCCGGCACCTGATCGAGGGCATCTCCGACGGCTTCGTCCCCGGCATCTTCGCCAGGCACCGGCACATCATCGACGAGATAGTCGCGGTGGACAGCGACGCGGCGATCAGCGAGATGCGCCGCCTGCCCCGCGAGTTCGGGCTGTTCGTGGGCCCGAGTTCCGGCGCGCACCTGCTCGCCGCCCGCAAGCTGCGAGAGCGGTACCCGGACCTCCGGCACGTCGTCACGTTCTTCTGCGACGAGGGGGAGAAGTACATCAACGACTACTTCCTCGGCACCCGCGTACCGCTTCAGAACTCGCCGCAGGTGCTGTGACCTGCGAATTGGCCGGATGGGCCGGTTGCGGCAAGATCGCGGTTTGTGTCCCTTCGCGTGCTCTACCTGATCATGATCCGGGTCTTCGTCGGCGCGAGCACTCGTGGAGGCGGTGTGCGTGGTAGGGCGGCAGTCGTGGAGACTGCGGACTGCGGACAGCCCGGCACCGGAGGGTATTTCTGTTCTTCCTGCCGGGCGACATCGCCATATTAATTCACTATCGAAACTGCGATAGAACCGAATTCATGCTCGTCAAGCGTGCGGAAGCGATGCAGGCCGAGGGAGTTTCCCGTCGGCCTCCGGGGACGCTGACCAGCCGGCAGGGGCACGGATCCGCAGATTCGATCCCGATCGCGATCGCCCGTCGGCCCGCACGGCCCGGGTGCGCGGCCAGGCACCTGCCCGCCACTCGCAGACACGCCTGGCACATCCCGTGTCGTTACGGCACCGCAGGTCACAGCCTCAATTCACGACTTTGCCTGGTCCGTGCACCTCATGCCGCCACATCAGGCACGCGGAAGATCGAGGCTAACTCATTGCGGTTGACATTGACTCTTGTCAGTATGAACAGAAGCGAGCATTGCGTTAAGGAGGAGCGATAGAAGGGCAGCGCACCCCTGGTATCACCGGCATCGAGGCAACCGCGCGCTACGACGTGCACGTTACTCACTGGCGGCCCGACCTGTCCGGACGACTCGCGACTACGGCGCCCGGCAGCTCTACGTAGCGGAAACCGGGTCGGCCTGGGTGGGCACAGTGACTGAAGATGATCAGGTATACGAACCCGAGCGCGCCGAATACCAAGCCCCAGCGGCGCCCGATCAAGGACAGCCCTTGCCTCGCGCAATCGCGCGTTAGTAGCGATCAGCCTTGGGCAGCGTCCGACTTGGGTCGGCTCAGTCACCTAGCCGGCGGATTCCATGTACTGCGGCGCCAATGGCAGCGCCGAGAGACAAGGAGCGAGCAAATGACGGACCTTCATCCTAGGCTAATGCGCACTGCCGTGGAAGCGTCATCCATATCACGCGGAGAGCAAGCACTCTCTGCAGGAAACGGCCACCCCGTCATCGCGGCCGTGTACAACGCGTACCGCTGACGACCACCGCGCGACCCGCGATCAGCCGTTGGCGCTAAGCGCCGCGAAGATGCTCAGCCACTGCTCAGGCTCCACGAACGCGACCACGCGGTCGCGCTCCACGCCCGCGCCCGCCAGAGCCCTTGACACCCGGGCCGACGGGAAACGAGTCGCCAGGGAAGCGTGCAGGCTGCCGCCCACGCCCGTAAAACCAAGTTCGACCATGCGCTCGTAAGCCCGCATGCGGGACCAGGAAACGAGTGCGCGCGGGCGCTGGGTGAGCTGAAGGATCCCGGCGTCTACCCGGGGCACCGGACGGAACGACGTGCGCGGGATGCGTCCGCAGAGCTCCCAGGAGAATAGGGGCCAGGTGAGTATCGTCAACAGACTCCAGCGCCCGAAGTCCCCGGTCCGCTTCCGCGCATACTCGAGCTGCGTGATGAATGTGGCGTTGTCGAGGGCCGGCGCGCCCAGGCACCAGTCGATGACTTGCGCGGTGATAGAAAAGGGAACATTGCCGATCACCTGGAACGGCTCGTTCTCCGGGGGAATAGCCGCGACGAAATCACCCTCGATGACGCGGACGTTGCGCTGGTCGGTAAGCCGCCTCCGCGGTTTCCTGGCGTAAACCGAGTCAATTTCGTAGACGTCAAGTTCGCGGCACAGGCCCGCGGCCGCCTCCGTAATGGCCCCCTCGCCGCCGCCGACTTCCAGTACCAGTCCGTCCGGATGCAAGTCCGCCCGGTCGAGGAAGCGCCTTACCGCTTCCTCGTCCCTGAGGAAGTTCTGCGAGAGGACGCGACGTCTTGCATCCCTAGTATCGCGCGGCTTCAGGCCATGATTCGCCAAGTCTCAGTCACCTTCCTACTGGCCAGCCTACCGTGACGGCCGCACTCGACACGCACGCCTTGACCCGGGGCCCTCGCCGTGGCAGCATCGGATTCTACGGGCCCATCTCGCTGGGGTCAGCATATGGGGCCCGATTCAGCGCTTGCGCAAAATGCCTTAGAGTCACGATGCTCCAGACTTAGGGAAAGTGGCCAAATGACGCAACCGTCGGCACCTCGGCCCGCCAATATCGTACTCATATCAGCGCCGTTTGGCCCACTTACATTGCCATCGCTCGGGCTTAGCCTGCTCAAGTCCGCCGTTCTTGCCGATAACCCCGAGGCGAGCGTCGAAGTACTTTACCTAACGGTAAAATTCGCCAAGCAGATCAGTCCTGAGCTGTATAGCGTTATCACGGACGGCGACTCGACCTGTAACCTGTTGGGCGAGTGGCTGTTCGCGGATGCCGTATTCCCTGGTCGCGCTGGTTCCACCGACTACATCACGAACGTCCTGGCCTTTGGCGAGACATGGACCGAGGAAGCCGGCGACGGCCGCAGGGTCCTGAACGAGAACCTGATCCGCCAGTTGCTTGGCGCCCGCGACGTCGTGCCCGCCTTCATCGAGCGAAGCGCCGCTCGCATCGTGTCGATGTCGCCCGACATCATCGGCTTCACGAGCGTCTTCGACCAGAACCTCGCCTCGCTCGCCCTGGCGCGGGCGGTCAAGGAACTCATCCCGGGCACGCCGATCATTTTCGGCGGCTCCAACTGTGAAGGGGTGATGGGGCAGCAGATCGTCAAGAGCTTCCCCTGGGTGGACGCCGCGGTGTCGGGCGGTTCGACGACAACGGGCGCCTGATCGAGGAATTCGTACGCACCGACTACCGCAGCCTCCTCCACCAGCTAGGCGCCGAAGCCCACTAAAAGCCCCTTTATGGCGGCCGATGAGTCATCCTGACGGCCATGCCGACGGGATCCGGCTTCAACGTCCCGTCTGTCCGGAGGCGTCGGCTCGTCGAGCTCAGCAGATCCTTCGGCCGAGCACCGGATGCTTCTAGCCTTCAGAACCGCCGATTATGCGCGCTCGCAAACCCTACAGAAGACGGATCTGGACACGCGCCGAACGGCGGTTCTAGCGAATTTCCGGCAAGGTCGACAACTTCGGAGCGTGGCGACACTGGAAGGTCGGCGGCTCACCCGGATAGTGGGCCCAGGCCCAGTGCCTCTTGGTCTTTCTCGATTACCACGACGATGGTGCCGTCCTCCAGCAGCCGGCCGGAGATCACCCCCCTCCGGTTCGCCGCGCAAGAACGCGCCGGGAAGATGAGCGGCGCTGGCCGCGGGAGTGAGGGCGGCGGCTGGATACCCGCTCCTGGTGTCCCGTTACAACCAACATGTCGTGTGACAGCCATCGGCTCGGATCGCGGACGGTGAACCGACGTACCCTTACGGCGTGGGACTCTGGGCGGCGACATCGCCTGCGGGAGCGGCGCTTCTCGCGGTTGGCGTGGTGATCTGCGCCGGCTGTACGTCGGGCCGGGCAGGCTCGTCAGCGACGACGCCCGCCGCCGTAAGCACCGGTGTTAGCGGAAGCGGCACCGCAGTGCCGGCGCTGCCCGCCCGGGCGCTGGCGTCGCCTGCGTGCTCGATAGCCACGGTTGCGTCCGCGGAACTCGGCTCGGTGCGGACGGTGATGCTCAGCACCGGGGGAAGCCCGTTCGGGGTCGCGGTGACGCCCGATGGAGGTTACGGGTTCGCGGCGGTCCAAGGCGGGGGGACCGGCGGCTCGGTGATCGACGTCCTCCGGATGGCGACGGCCGCCTCCGGGCGGCCGGTCCTGGTCAGGTCGATCCCAATGGCGGGCCAGCCGCTGGGGGAGACGATCACGCCGGACGGCAAGTACCTGCTTGCGGCGGACGGCAACGGCGCGGTGGTCATCAGCGTGGCCCGCGCCGAATCCGGGGCGGCGAGCGCGGTGCTCGGCACGCTCGCCGCGCCCAGTGGCAGCGGCACAGGCCAAGGCGCGCTGTCCGCCAGTGCAACCGAGGTGGCGACCTCGAGGGACGGGCGGTACGCGTTCGTGACGCTCGAATACGACCAGCGGGCCGCCGTGTTCAACCTCGCCGGCGCGGTGAGCCGCGGGTTCGGCAGCGCGGATTATGCCGGCAGCATCCCGCTCGGGCAGGCAGCGGTCGGCCTGGCCGTCTCCCCCGGCGGCCGCTGGCTGTACGCGACGAGCGAGATCGCAGCCCCGGCTCAGCACCCGGTGGGCATCAGGGCGCCGGCTGGCGGGCCGGCTCTCTCGGCCAGCCAGGCCGCCAGCGCTGGGATAGTGCCCGGCGAGCCGGCGGGCACGCTGACGCTGATCGACTTGCAGCGCGCGGAGACCGACCCCGCGCACTCGGTCGTCGCCACCGTGGATGCCGGCTGCCAGCCGGTCCGCGTGGTCACGGCGGCGAACGGGACGCAGGTCTGGGTGACCGCCCGGGCCAGCGACGACGTGCTCTGCTTCGCGGCGGCCCGGCTGGTCACCAACCCGTCGCACGCGCTGGCCGCGGTGGTGCGGGTCGGCGAGGCACCGGTCGGGCTGACCGCAGTGCGCGACGGCGCGCTGGTCGTGGTCGCCGACTCGAACAGGTTCGGCGCGCCCGGCGCGCACGCCGACCTGACCGTAATCAACGTTGCCGACGCGCTGGACGGCCGTCCCGCGATTGTCGGCGACATCCCGGCTGGCCTGTTCCCCAGGGACATGACGGCTGCTCCCAACGGCACGGTACTCGTCTCGAACTTCAGCTCCGGCCAGTTGGAGGCGGTCGACACGGCGACTATCCCCTGATCACGGCGATCCCGAGCACCAGCAGTCCGGCGGCCCGCTGGCACAGAACAGCCAGGTAGGGGCGGACTATACGACAGACCGGCATCGAGTCAACGTGCGTGCAGATCGGCGGCTCGGGCGCGCGTAAGTCATGAAAACTCAGCACGCGGGGTAACTAGCGGGGAAGGGCGACTGCCGGCCGCGGTCAGATTGGATGTCAGCGCGGGGCGCTGGTGTGGGGCCAGGCGACCTTACCGACAAGTCGCTCGGGGCTGATGAGGACGACCGCCTTCGCCGCCAGTTCACTCGCGGAGTCGGTGCGCGCGGCGGACAGGTAGCCGCCAAGACCATTACCGGCTCGGCGTCGGACGGCACGTTCAGCGACCGGCCCAGCATGTCCACGCGCCGACCAGTGAACGAGGGCGGGTCGCCCGGATAGCGCCCGAACTTCGAGGGACCGAAATCGGCCGTTCCCCGCCACCGGTACGGGAACGGCCCGCCGTTTGCCGCGTAGAAGGACCAGACGTCGAAGTCCTTGACGCCGGTCCTGCCGTCCAGGTAATGCAGGGCGGCACCCTGGCACAGCGCCCTGCAGATAAGCCGGCCGGCGTAGCGCCCCGCACCCCGCGGGCGGCGCGCGAACAGCCCGGCCTCGGCCTCAGCGGCGAGCGCGGCCAGCCGCAGCAGGTCCTGGATGTCGATGCGAGCCAGCGACCGCGCCGGACCAGTTTCCATCACCCCAAGATCCTCCCTCATGGCCCGCTGGTCTAGGACCGCGGCGCCGGACGCAGAATGCCCTGCTCTGCAGTCGATTGTTGACAAGCGCGAAACGAGCGACATCGCCCCGATCGGCGGTTCTATGTGCGGCCCCTCACGAAGGGTGGCCACACTCCGTGACCGCTGGCGCCCTCCGGCCCGGCTCACGCAAATTCGCCCGGGACAATCGCCGCCGGTGACGGTACCCGCAGGGTAATGCGGGCAGCCTGCGGAGGGCTACTGGGAAGGGACCCCGAGCGCTTCGGGATGGGCCTGGGATGGGCCCGGCGGTAGTGCCCGGTCAGGACCTCACTGAGGCTGCCGGGCCGGTACGCCACGGTGCGCTGGCAGATCTGGCAACGGGTGACCGGCAGCTGGGTAACGGTTACAGGGAAGCGGCGGGAAGGTGACTTGCTCATTTGCCTCTATGATGCCAGCCCCGCCGGAGTGATCTTGCCCTGAGCTTGTGCCGCACGCACTCCACGCGTCAGACCCGAATCCGTGAGTAGGGCGGCGACTCGCCGCAGCAGGTTCCTAAGATCGTGGCTCCCTGCTGGGATAGTAGAGCGTGACAGCGCTGGATCTTCCCGGAAAGAGAGTCATCTAGA
>Ga0074046_10005423_pt1 | contig 10198 bp, 5 predicted proteins | sample BogForMeECP23OM3_FD_94441 | JGI IMG/M metagenome (GOLD analysis project Ga0074046, IMG submission 94441) | Bog forest soil microbial communities from Calvert Island, British Columbia, Canada - Bog Forest MetaG ECP23OM3 | ecosystem: Environmental > Terrestrial > Soil > Wetlands ...
GGGAATATTTGCGCAAGAACAAGCTCGCCAACCGGCTCTACGAAACCTACGAGGACATTGTCGAAGCCTGCTGCGATGCCTGGAACAGCCTCATGGCCTCGCCAGACCGCATCGCATCCATCGACGGCCATCTGGCCCTGTTCGGAACAGATGCAAACATGCTCGCTCAACTCGATCGCAATCTAAAGGAGCTTCTCGGAACGGCAAGCTAGGCGATAAGGCGCCCTCCCCACCTTCCACCAGCAATTTGTTTAGTCCGGCAATCATGCGCTAGGTGGCCACAGCTCGGTCTAATACCAACCGTCGGATGTGCTGACTCATTTAACTGTTCACACAGCTGCGACGTGACCGATGGCGATGATGTCAGCTATCGTTAGCATCGAAATTCATATCACACGATTGATCGGCAAATCAAAGCTGAGTCAGAACAGGGAGGCGCGAGATATCCGGGGCGCCGGCCAAGCCCTGAAGGCGCAAGGTAACGACGTGATTGGCAATGCGATGCTCACCTTTCCCGCGGCGAAGGAGTAGTCCGACACCACGCTGCCGGTCGTTCTCTGCGGTTGCTCAATCGCCGTCTCAGTGATTGTCAGCGGACTGCTACTCGGTGGCGCAGCACGACGACCTCGCTACCTTGTTCGCAGCCACGCCAGCACACCCACCAGGGCGGAGCATGCCCGTCGCGTGGGCTGGATTCGAAGGATCGAAGATGTTCCTTCGGGTCAATATGACTCGTTCAAGCTCATTGAACGAGTGGAAGCGAAGGATCTGAAACCGGAATTAGAGGAGGCACGCGACTGCTGCTGAGGGCAAATGCGTTCCTGGGTGGTTCGAATCCTTTTGGGAAATGTTAGCCAAGATGTAGCTCAACCCACTGAAGAAAAAAGGTTTTTCGAGCGTTTGTCGGACTGTGAGGGTGTCCAGCCTATTTAAATCAATGGCTTACAGTGGCTAACATCGAATTTTGGCCCCACTGTTTTGTGAGGGGCATTTTCGAGTTCGGCTTAACGCATCCTCTTTTACTCCGATGTGGGGTCGTAGACCAGCATTCCACCGGGCTAGAGATGGAAGCAGAGCCCACAAGCCTGGATGCCTGCCGTTTGCCGTTAGCCGGGCAAGCGTCTCCTCAGACCCGCGCCTCGATCACCATGTTGAACGGCGTCTCCAGCGCGCGCCTGATGCGGGTAAAGCCGCCCTCGCGAAGGACGTCGCGGAGCCGTGCCTCACCGGCCTGCGCGACGAGCGCCATGCGGCCCTCTTGGTTGAGCGATGCGGGAACGCACACGCTTGTCGAGAACGCGTAGAACACGCGCCCAACTGGGCTGAGATTGTCCGGCAGTGCGTCTCCCGCGAGAGGTTCCACCACCATCAGCGTCCCGTCGGCTTTTAACGTCTCACGCACTTGCCGGGCTACTCCCACAGGATCGCCCATGTCATGCAGCGCATCGAAGATTGTTACGAGATCGAAGCCCGCATCGCGGAAATCTTCCGCGCGGGCGGCCTTGAAATTAACGTTCGCTCGGCTGCCGATACTTTTTCGGACTTCCGTGATCGAGCCATCATGGAAATCGATACCCAGGAAGCAGGATTTAGGGAAAGCATCCGCCATGATCAGGGTCGATGCCCCATAACCGCAGCCGACGTCGGCAACCCCGGCGCCCGCCTGAAGCTTGTCAACAACGCCGTTGAGTGCGGGGAGCCACTCGGTAACAAGGTGCGCTTTGTAACCTGGGCGAAAGAAACGCTTTGTTCCACAAAATAGGCAGTTGCACCGGTCGCCCCAACCGATGCCGTCTCCGGTTCGGAATGCCTCGGCAAGCTTCGGTTCATCGGCGTAAACTGATGCCACCGACATGAAACCGCCGCCCATGAAAGCGGGGCTTTCCTCATCGGCAAAAACTGCAGCCTGTTCCGGCGTGAGCCTAAAGGTTGCACATTCTGGATCATAAGTCACGAAGCCGGAAGCAGCCTGCGCGGAAAGCCACTCCCGCACGTATCTTTCACTCGTGCCTGTTGCTTCGGCAAGCCTGGCGGACGTGAGAGGAAAGCTTTTTCACCGCATCCGCCACTATGGCCTTTTCGCCAATGGCAATCGGGTGGAAAATATCGCCAAGGCCAGGAAGCTGCTCGCCATCGTAGCGGTGAACCAGAGGCCAGCTGCGCTGAGACGGCCGAACAAGATAAGACACGTGCCCTGAAGCGCCGATGCCCTTGCTGCGGCGAGCGCATGATCGTCCTCGAAGTCTTCGCGCGAGGCTCCAAGCCCAGATACCGGCGGGCCGCCGCGCCGCAAGCCTGGGTCGACACCTCATGAGATCGCCGCAGCGTCCCAAGCCAAACCCATCGCTCTCCCGGGCGGAATGCGTTTGAGGGAGCCTGGCTGCAGCGCTAAGTCTTAGCTAGCATATTTTGCATCCAGGCCCCGGATTGCATGTTGATGGAAATATAGGAATCCGGTTCCAAGCGTGACCTTGTCCACTTTATCGGCTCTCCCAGCGCTGTTATGATCGGGACTTCCGCATTCATTTCGTCTCGATCTCAAAAAATCGAAGAGGATGATCGCAAGTCCGCTTATAACGCGTCAGACCACCGCTCGGTACGATTGCACCGCAATACAAAGGAGCCGTCAGGGTTGGTAAGGCGGTTCAGGGAAACCTAAACGGAGAAAGTTCGAGAGCAATGCGAAAACTCATTATCCCTATCTCCATCGTTCTTGTCGTGCTGGCGTTTTTGAACGCTGCGCTTGGATTGCATGCTGGCGAGGCAGCTTTGGCTGTCGTAGCACTCGCGACCTTTGTGGCCGCCATTGTTCTCTTATCTGCCATCCTCGCCCGTCCGAAGGCGGAAGCCCGCCGGCCTGCCGCCGAAACAGTCCGCGCCGCCCCTGCATTGCCAACGGCAAATCAATCGAATGCCGAGGTCGTCAATTTTCTCGCGATTCTTCAGGAGAAAGGCCGTTTGGTCGATTTCCTGATGGACGACATCAAGGCTTACAGCGACACGCAGGTCGGCGCTGCCGCGCGTGTCCTGCATGAAGGATGCAAGGCCGTCTTATTGGAGCATTTCGAAATACGCCCAGTGCGTGAAGAGAGTGAAGGATCGAAAGTCACCGTACCCGCCGGGTATGCTCCAGACGAATACCGTCTGGTCGGCAAAATCAGAGGCGAGGCGCCGTTTTCGGGAGTGCTCGTACATCATGGATGGAGAACAGAATGGGTGAAGCTGCCCCGCCTGCTAAGGACAGGTGATGACCGGCTGCCTACAATTGCTCCCTCCGAGATCGAGCTGAAATAGGCGGCTGGAGTGGCCGCGGGCTGTCAGTACGGCGTTACTGCAAATCCGGCCGCACAGATTTCCGGGTCTAAGTAATCGTCGTTAGCAACGTGGGCGTTTTCATGAAGCATCAATTCAGTCTTGGCATCGACCTCGGGACAAGCAACAGCGCGATCGCTATGGCGCACGTTGACGGGGGGCCCGCGGAAATAATCGAACTCACCCAGATACTAGGACCCAATCAGATCGGTGAAAAGCCGACACTGCCTTCCGCGCTTTATATACCGCATCCCAAAGAGTTTCCCAAAGATGCGTTTCCGTTGCCGTGGAAGACACCCGGAGGTGATGGCGCGATTATTGGCCATTTCGCGCGTGATCATGGAGCCCTTGTTCCAGATCGCCTGGCCACCTCGGCGAAGTCGTGGTTGTCGAACCCGCATATCGACCCCCGGCAGCGGAACCTTCCTTGGAAGTCGGAGATCAAGGAAGGGAAACTGTCCGCATTCGACTGCTCGCGCCGCTATCTTGAGCATATCAGGGAAAGTTTCAGCCACACCACACAGGCCCAAGGCAGGAATATTGCCCTATCCGATGGATTGGTGGTGCTGACCGTGCCCGCTTCCTTCGATGATGTGGCACGAAACCTGACCGCGGAGGCGGCGGAAGCTGCCGGCCTCGGCAAGGCCGTTCTGTTAGAGGAACCACTCGCGGCTTTCTACGCATGGGCTGCGCAGGCGGGGAAGGAGTGGCGCACTCAGGTTCGCCCCGGCGACATTGTTCTGGTCTGCGATGTCGGCGGAGGGACGGCGGACTTCAGCCTTATCGCCGTATCGGACAATGCGGGACACCTGAACCTGGACCGCATCAGCGTCGGAGAACACATCCTGCTCGGCGGCGACAATATGGATTTGGCGCTCGCTTACACGCTGCGCGCTAAGCTGGAGGCGGACGGCAAGTCGATCAGCGATATGCAGTTTCTGGCACTGGTTCATGCCGCTGGCAAGGCTAAGGTGGCGATGCTCGAAGACGAAACCGCGGCCGAATTGCCAATCGCCGTTCCGTCACGCGGGTCCAGCCTGCTCGGCGGAACCGTCTCGACGATGCTTGACCGGCCGACGCTTGAGCAGGTCATCCTGGACGGCTTCTTTGCCAAGACAGGGATTGAGGATCTGCCGCAAAAGACGCGGCGGGCCGGATTGCAAGAGTTCGGCCTGCCTTACGCCTCCGACCCAGTTATCAGCAAGCATCTGGCCCGCTTTCTCACGCGGAGCCTGGAAAACGTGCAATCCAGTCAGACGCTATCCTCCCTGATTAGTGCCGAGGCCCTTTCTAAGCCGTTTCTGGCGCCCACCGCGGTTCTCTTCAACGGCGGCGTCTTCAAGGCCGCTCCAATCCGTCGGCGTTTGCTCGATCTACTGGCAGCCTGGAATGACGGCAAATCCGTTCGCGAACTGGCCGGATACCAGCCGGATTTGGCCGTCGCCAAGGGGGCGTCGTTCTACGGGGCCAACCGGATCACTGGAAAAGGCATCCGCATCAAGGCTGGCGCCGCCCGGTCTTACTATATCGGCCTGGAGACATCGATGCCCGCGGTACCGGGCTTTAGTCCACCTTTGAAAGCGCTGTGCGTGGTTCCGCAGGGGATGGAGGAAGGGACCGAAGTTCTGATCGAAGGACAGGACTTGGCGCTCGTCACTGGGCAACCTGCGGAATTCAGGTTCTTCTCCTCGGAGGTGAGAAGCGGTGACAAGGCTGGGCAGATTCTACCCGACGCCGAACGTGAGCTGCTCGAAATCAGCCTTCTCGAAGTCGATCTGCCTGTGGTGGAGGACATTCCGGCGGGACAGCCCGTTCCGGTGCAGATGAACGCGGTTGTCACAGAACTGGGCAATCTTGAGCTTTGGATGAAGCATACGAAATCGGATCGCCGGTGGAAGGTCGAATTCCAGGTCAGAACGGAATAACTTGTACATTGCCGATGCGTGTCCCCCGGCTCCTGGCTTTTTGATATGGTTAGTTGATGGCACAGGCCAAATTCAGCATCGGCATCGATCTTGGCACCAGCAACTCCGCATTAGCGTTTTCACCGCTCACGGAAGAGGGGGAATCGGAAGTTCTTGCGATCCCGCAGTGGGATACGGCGTCCACGGTGACGGATTCTTCCACACTTCCGTCCTTCCTCTATTTGCCGGAGGAGGCAGTCGCCACGCAAATCCGGGACCGGGGCCTCAGTTGCGGCGAGTGGGTCGTCGGGCGGCTTGCCCAGCGAAAGGCCAGCGAAACGCCTGGGCGCGTCGTACATTCCGCGAAGTCCTGGTTATGTCATCATGCCGCCGATCGCTCGGCGCGATTTTTGCCGTGGGGATCGGATGAGCTGACGCAGCAGGACAAGATTTCTCCCGTTTTCGCGTCGGCGCTGATTCTAGAACACCTTCGGGCGGCGTGGGACGCCCGGTTTGGGGGGCAAGGCCCGGGCTTCAAGTTCGACACCCAGGAGATTACCATCACCGTTCCCGCCTCCTTTGATGCAGCTGCGCAGCGGCTCACGCTTGCAGCCGTGCAGGAAGCGGGCTTTCCAGATCACACGCGTCTGCTCGAGGAGCCGCAGGCGGCGTTCTACCGGTGGCTGGAACAACAAGATGGCTGCGACGATCTATGGTCGGATCGGCAAGACGGCGTTCACCATGTCTTGGTGATTGACGTGGGGGGCGGCACTTCGGATTTCAGTTTATTCGAACTGAGCCCGCCTGACGGCAGCCGTGATCCGAGGATTAAGCGGGTTGCGGTGAGCGACCACATTTTACTCGGTGGCGACAATATCGATCTCGCAATTGCGCACCTGCTCGAACCGCGCCTCGTAACGGGCGAGGTCGGCCTCTCGGCTGGGCAGTGGAATCACCTTGTGGCCCGGTGCCGGAGTCTGAAGGAAAGCGTGCTGGGCTACAAAGGCGCGCCGGATGAGGTCTTTACGGTTTCGGTTCCTGGGCGCAGCTCGAGGCTCATCGCCGCCTCGCTTTCAGCGCAGCTGACGCGCATGGAAGTGGAGGAACTGGTCCTCAACGGATTTTTCCCCGGCTGCAGGGCGACCGACCGGCCGAGGCGGGCGCTCGGCGCGGTAAGGGAATGGGGTCTTCCCTATGCCTTCGACAGCGCGGTTACCCGGCATCTCGCTGAATTTCTGCATGGCCGTCCTCGCGTTAATGCTGTGCTCTTCAACGGCGGCTCACTCTTTCCCCAGCGTCTGCGCGATAGGCTTCGCGAACAAATCGGGTTCTGGCAGGAGGGCCACCGGCCGAAGGTGTTGGAGAATGCAGAGCTCGATCTCGCGGTTGCGCGCGGCGCGGCCTATTTTGGCAAGCTTATGCATTTCGAAGCCTGCCGCATCGAGGCGGGCGCCGCTCGAGCGGTCTTTCTTGAAACACACAGAGAGGGGGCACACAGCAAATCCGGGGATGAGGCCGCAAGGCGCTCGCTCGTCTGCATTCTTCCGCGTGGGGCCTCGTCTGGAGAGGTGTTTGAACTCTCGGGCCTTGATCTGAAGCTTCGCATCAACAGGCCAGTGCGCTTCCAAATCCACACATCGACCCGTCACGGCGCGAATAAGGCCAGCGACGTCGTCGACTTCGATCCCGAAATATTCCATACCTTGCCGCCGCTTGAGACGATCGCAACAGTCGCGCAACCGGCGCGTGGCGAACTCCCCCGCACGATCCCCGTTGCGGTGAACACCAAAGTGAATGAGTTGGGTCTGCTGCAGGTGTCATGCCGTAGCTTGGCGCGAGGGATCCGGCAATGCTGGCCGCTCGAATTCAACTTGCGCCCGCATGAGAGCGGCCGTCCCGCGCCAGCGGTAGAGACTGCATCGAATAGACAGGTAGAAGTGAGCGCCGTGCCGGACGCGCTCGCCGCGGGAGAACGGATCAGAACTGCATTCACGCAGCCTCTCGCCAAGCGCGACAAATTAACCGCAGCGCGGCTTTTTCAGAGCCTGGAGCAGAGTCTCAGATGCTCCAAAGGCGATTGGAATGGGAACCTCGTTCGCGGCCTCTGGACCAGCTTGGAGGCGTGCCAGGCTAGCCGGGCGATTTCGATCGATCATGAGGAGGCGTGGCTCATCCTCGCCGGTTTTTTCCTACGCCCCGGCTTTGGTGTAGCGATGGATGAGAGCCGCATCGACGCACTGTGGCGCATCTGCAGCGCCGGATTGAGTTTTCCAGGCAAACGAACCAAGCTTCAGGAGTGCATCCTATGGAGGCGCGTGGCCGGTGGCCTCTCGCGGGATCGGCAAGAAATTGTGCTCGCAGCGGAAATCGATAAGATTCGCGAAGGGAAAGTCTGCCCTCCTGAATTAATTCGTATGGCGGGATCTTTCGAACGGCTCAGCCATGAACTCAAGACGGAGCTTGCCGAGCGCTTCATCAAGATGGCCGTGGACCTCGCGTCCCAACGGAAGCACTGTGCGCCATATCTTGCGGCACTGGGATTGCTTCTCAACCGCACTCCATTTTACTCCGGACCGGAAAGCGTCGCGCCGCCGGCCCTGGTGGAGCAGGCGTACGAGGCGCTTCGTGCATTCGATTGGAACGACCCCGAATTCGCGGAGGCGCAGGTCCTGTTTCTGCGTGCGGCCCGGGCCGTCGACGACCGGCGTCTCGATCTGCCTAAATCACTGCGCCATAAAATCGCCGACAGGTTGGAGAAATGCGGAACCGCGCCGGTCAAAACCGGCCGGCTAAGAAAGGCGATGCCGATCGAGCGGACGGAACGTGTCAGTTTGTTTGGCGAGGCTTTGCCTCCGGGGCTGATCCTGGGGGGTTAACGAGTGTACTAACACACCGGAAGCTAACACTGGATGCGAGGTCGCCGCTTTGGATCACGCGTCGCATGCGTCCTTCAAGGTTCGGAAAAAATTGGCTCACCAGTTACGGCCCCTGGCCAACGAACTGCGCTATCGCCAAAGACCCCAGCGTTGCCGGCTTAGCCGTGAGGCCGCCACGCCCGGTTCACCCTATACCAGAAGGGCCTGCCGGGAATTCAGAGGTCAGCAATCAGCCTTGACCCGAGAGACGGCTCGTCATGACAGCTTCGGGTCATGGGCTGCCCTCAGACTTTTATAAAATGACTGCAAGGGCTTAGGAGCGGACGATTCGTCGAAGGAAGCTCTGGGCCGATCTTGCTCTCTAATTCTAGGTCTTGGGTCAAGCTCTCGGTTCATCTTTGCGGGGTCCACGGTTCTCTTCGCGGTAGAGGCTTGCTCTCCGCATGATGGTGTAGGACTGCGTGGCGGATCAATGTTGCAAGCGCGGTCTCACCTGTAGGAGCTCGCCACAAAATCGGTCGATTTCACCGTCGCCTTCGTCCCGTCAAGGACGTCTCCTCCCACTATCAGGAGGGAACTCGGTGTCCCCCATGCAGGTTGCGAAGACGCTTGGCACGCTTTCATGACCGCGCCCGACGTTGGCCTGGTGCCAGGCCGCGCAGCACCGTGAGGCTGGCACGCTGAACTAGCGGCAAAGCGTCGATCGCAGATCGGCGGAGACCCAACGAAAGTCATCGGCGATTTGTAAAAAACGCGCCTTCATACTGAACTGTTGTGACCTTGGTGGATTGTCGTCGACAGGGCAAAGCCCGCGCCATCAGCGACTCGACGCGTCTTGGAAAGTGGAGTCGTTTGCGGTCATGCTTTGGGCGCTTGGAAGACTCGAGAAGCTTCCGCCCCGGGATGAAACGGTCAGCCACGAGTTGCTGAAGACCTATCCCTACGCCAACATTGAAGCTGTTCTTGAGGAAGCAAGAGTGCGCGATCATGCTGAAATCAAAGACGCGCGTGACTTCGCAGAAATCTTCCACTGGCGAAGCCGCACGAACGCTTCAAGGGCGCGGGCATGAGCTTCATCTAAGCGATTCCATGAGATAATAGGGCATTTTGGCTACGCAGACCTAATCAGGGGAACTGCAAAGGTTGCCGCTGAGAAAGGTTGGATCGCTGAGACGATGGCCGATGAGTTTCCCGCATTTGGAAAGCCCTCCCGCGACATGTCGCAGGATGAGTGGTCGCAAGTGCGGTCTATTAGTCAGGGACGGCACCATGCGCTGAATTGGCTTTGTAAATACGCACCGGAAAACGATTGGGATCGTACCCCGATAGGCACTTGAAGTAGAAGTATGGACGTGATCGGACAAGTTTCGTTAATCGGCGGCAGGCTGTCCGATTAGCCGAGACTCTAAGCACGGGCTGATGGGCACACCTCGCCGACCGGGTCAGGCCGTAAGCCGATGTTCGAATTTGCGGAACCATTGGACGCAATTGAAGGTTTAGCGGAAGTCGACGCCCGGCCCGTCTGCGCCAGCTGGGGGTCGACGATGCACCGCTCGTTGGCGCAGGGGCCAAAAAAGGTGGTGATCCCCCGTGCCTTCCGATCTCGGCCACCTGCATGAACTTCCCGCAGCAACCGGAGAGCAGCCCGGCTTACAGGCGTAAGGTGTCTCCGGCGATTTCCGCAAGCTGCTATTTTCCACCTCGAAAGACTTGCCGCGATAGATGTGCATACTTCCTGTTCCCGTTCTAAAGGGGCTGACGAAACACTGACGAGAATTTTCGGAAGCTTCTGACTTTGGTCTAAGTCATTGATTTTCTGGTGCGCGCGGAGAGTTTCGAACTCCCGACCCTCTGGGTGTAAACAAGGGAAAAGGCGTTTCCTAGCCTACCCGTGCTTTTCCTGTAACATCGAAAAGCAATGTGAAATCAGCCTGTTATTTGAAAATGTCTTTCCTTGCCTTTCCCGTGATTTTCTTTACGGTGACTGCACATTGACTGCACATTGACTGCACATTGACTGCACATTGACTGCACATTGACTGCACATTGACTGCACATTGACTGCACATTGACTGCACATTGACTGCACATTGACTGCACATTGAC
>Ga0074046_10005424_pt1 | contig 10197 bp, 4 predicted proteins | sample BogForMeECP23OM3_FD_94441 | JGI IMG/M metagenome (GOLD analysis project Ga0074046, IMG submission 94441) | Bog forest soil microbial communities from Calvert Island, British Columbia, Canada - Bog Forest MetaG ECP23OM3 | ecosystem: Environmental > Terrestrial > Soil > Wetlands ...
CGACACGCTCGAGCGGCTGCTCGAATTTCAGGGCGTCGGCAGCAAAGCGATTGTATGGGCGCACAACTCCCATGTGGGCGATGCGTCCGCTACGGAGATGGGTACGCGCGGAGAGCATAATGTCGGGCAGCTGTCCCGAAATCGGTTCGGCGGCGCGGCGTACATTGTCGGATTCGGAACCGATCACGGGACCGTCGCGGCCGCATCGGAATGGGACGGCCCGATGGAGATAAAACGGGTGCGGCCTGCGCACGAACGAAGTTACGAGCGGCTGTTTCACGAATCAGGCGTCGCGGCATGCGCGGTCCATCTGCGCGCGCCTCGGCGCCAGGCGGTACGCGATGAACTCGCGCCAGCGCGTCTTGAACGAGCAATCGGGGTCATCTACCGGCCGCAATCGGAATTGGAGAGTCACTATTTCCAGGCGTCGCTGCCGCGGCAATTCGACGAGTACATCTGGTTCGATGAAACCAAAGCCGTGTCACCGCTATCCGCAGTCGCGACGCGCGGAGTCCCGGAAACGTTCCCATTTGGAGTGTGACAATTACCGCGCGCCGCGCGCGGCTCGGGATGAATCCGGGAATCGCCGTATAAAGTAAGACGCCCTGCCCGGCCACGACGGCTGGACAGAACGCTATTCCGCTCCACGGCGCCTATGAACCGGTGCCGGTGAGGATCACGTTGTGCGGGCTGGCCGCATCGCCAACCGCGGTCACTCCAATCGTCGCGCTCTCAGGGCCAACGATGCTCGGCGTGAACTTCAGCGTGTACGTGCACGATGCGCCGGCGCCCGCCAGCGTCGCGCCGCACGTCCCGCCCGTCACCGCGAAGTCGCCCGGGTTGGCCCCGCCGACGCTTTCGCTCAGCGAAACCGCCGCGCCACCGTCGTTGATCACTACGACCGCCCTCGCCACCGATGACTTGCCGCCTTTCACCGTGCCGAAAGCGACGCTTGCCGGAACTACCCTGACCGGCACCAATCCGATTCCGCTCAGGGCGACCGCGGACGGACCGCTATTGGGGTCTTCCGTAACTGCGATTGAAAGCGTGCCGCCCTCGGCAGTCTCGGTGCTGGGCGTGAATGTCACCGCGTAGGTGCAGCTCGACAACGCCGCCAGCGAGCCGGTGCAGGTCCCGCCCGTCACCGCGAAGTCGCCCGCGTTGGCGCCGCCGATGGTCGTTCCGGTCAGGGTGATCGAGCCGGAGGTAGCCTTGTTGGTAACAGTGAGGTTCAGCGTCTTGGAGGCGGTCTGGTAGACATTGGCGAAGACCAGCTTCGGCGCCGACAGGGATTCAGGAATGGTCGCCGACGCAGTGAATGAAACCGGGTACGGACCGAGCGGATCGGGGCTAGCGGTAACCGTCATGGTCGCCGATTCCGTACCCACCGCGGTCGGAGCGAAGGTAACCAGCAGCGTACAAGCCGCTTTGGCCGCCAGCGTCGCGCCGCAGGTGCCGCCGGTGACGCTGAAATCGCCGGGGTTCGACCCGCTGAAACTCAGCGGGAGGGTCAGCGAAACCGGGTTAGTCTGATAGTTGTGCACGACGATCACCTTGACCGCCTTGGAGCCGTCCTTCACGCTGCCGAACGCGTAGCTAGTGGGCGTAACCGTCATGTCGATCGTGCCGGTGCCGGAAAGCGCCACGTGCTGCGGGCTGGTGGCGGCATTGTCGGTGAGCGTCAATGTCGCGCTGCGCGCGCCGAGCGCACCCGGCGTGAAGCCGATCGCGATCGTGCAAGTGAGACCTGGCGCAAGCCCGCCCGCCGGGCAGGTGTTGGCCGTAACCGCGAATTCTGCCGGGTCGTTCGAAGTGACGCTGTAAATGAACAGGGGGAAGTAGATGCCGGTGTTCTTGACTGTCAGGTTCTTGGCGTAAGTGTCCCCGACGGGAGTGTTGGGAAAAGCAAACGAAGCCGGAACGGAAATGGATGTCGTTGGCGTCGGCGTCGCAGTCGGTGTGGGTGTCGCGGTCTGAGTAGCCGTCGCTGTTCCTGTTGACGTCGCCGTTGGAGTGGCTGCGGTGCTAGGAGTTGCGGTTGCAGTGGCGGTCACAGTCGCAGTCGGCGTGGGCGTCGCGGTCTGAGTAGCCGTCGCTGTTGCTGTTGACGTCGCAGTCGCCGTGGCAGTTGTAGTTGCAGTCGGCGTGGGCGTGGTGGTCCGTGTTGCCGTCGCGGTCTGAGTGGCCGTCGCTGTTGGCGTTGCTGTTGCGGTGGACGTTGGAGTGGCAGTGGCCGTCGCAGTACGCGATGCGGTTGCAGTGGCCGTCGCAGTCGCGGTCCGTGTTGCCGTCGGTGTCGGTGTGACGGTCGGCGTCGGGCAGGAAGGGCAGGCGCCCACGGCATAGAGGTTGTCGTCATCGGAGTCGACATAAATGGTCCCGTCGGCGCCGATCGCCGGCGAGGACCACACAGGCCCGCCGGTATAGAACGCCCACTTTTGCGTACCGTCGGGGTTCACGGCATAGACGTTCTTCCCCTCAGAGCCGATGTAAATTGTCCCGTCGGCGCCAATCGCGGGCGAGGAAGATGCGAACTGGCTTGCGAATGCCCACTTCAGCACGACGGTGTTTTGCCCTCCGTCGGTTAGCGCGTAAAGGGCGCCGCCACCGGAGCCGACGTAAATGGTGCCCTCGGCACCAATCGCCGGTGAGGAAAACACCTGACCGTTGGTTGCGAACTTCCACTTCAGCGTACCGTTCGGGTTTACCGCGTAGAGGTTGATCTGGGAGCCGACATAAATGCTGCCATCAGGGCCTATCGTCGGCGAGGCGAAAAAAATTGGGCCGCCCGTGTTGAACGCCCACTTCTGCGTGACGGTGCCTTGTCCTCCGTCGGTTAGCGCGTAGAGATTGTAATCGTCAGAGCCGACGTAGATGGTTCCATCGCCGCCGATCGCCGGCGAAGAGAACACATTACCGCCGGTTGCGAACGCCCACTTCTGCGTGCCATCGGGGTTTACTGCGTAGAGGCTGTTACCGGAGCCGATGTAAATGGTCCCGCCGGCGCCGATGACCGGTGAGGAGCGCACAACACTGCCGGTTATGAAATTCCACTTCAGCGTGACGGCGTTTTGCCCTCCGTCGGTTAACGCGTAGAGGTTATGATCATCGGAGCCGACGTAGATGGTCCCATCGGTGCCGATCGCTGGCGAGCCGTATATATAAGAGCCGGTTGCGAACTTCCACCTCTGCGTGCCGTCGGCGTTTATCGCGTAGACGTTGCTGTCACCGGAGCCGACATAAATTGTCCCGTCAGAGCCGATCACCGGCGAGGAGCGGAGCGCCGCCGACGCATTGCCGGTTGCAAACGCCCACTTCTTTGTGCCGGGATTGGCGCTGGTGTCGTATTGGCTGAGGCCCGTATGCGCGAGATCGTGACCAATCATCGGCCACGGCGTAATCGGGGTTTGAGTAGGTGCAGGAGTCGGCGTCTGCGTCGCAGTTTGAGTAGGCGTAGAGGTCTGCGCCGACGTTGGCGTGGGGGTTTGAGTAGGTGTAGGAGTTAGCGTCGGCGCTGGCGTCGCGGTCTGAGTAGCCGTTGCTGATGCAGTCGCAGTACGAGTTGCGGTTGCAGTGGCCGTCGCCGTCTTGGTTGGAGTCACAGTCGGCGTTGCAGTTCTGGTCGCCGTGGCAGTCGGTGTCGGCGTGGCTGTTGCGCTCGAGGTCGCGGTGGCCGTCGGCGTCGGGATCGGAGTTGCCGGACTGAGCTTGGCAACGAAGGCGTTCCACTGTCCGTTGGGCGTGTTTTGGTAGGCGTTCAGGGTCGGGAAGTCGCCCGAGCTCGTATATCCCGTGACATAGGCGTTGCCGGAGGGATCAACCGCAATGCCGCTGCCCAAATCGTACGAGCTGCCGCCGAGGTAGGTCGAATAGAGGAGCGACGCCGTTCCCGACGCCGATGGGTTGAGCTTGGCAACGAAGGCGTTCTCAAAGCCGTTGAGTGTGCTTTGGAAGGCGTTCAGGGTCGGGAAGTCGGTCGAACCAGTACCTCCCGTGACATAGGCGAAGCCTGCGGAATCGACCGCAATGCCGCTGGCAAAACCGTACAAGCTGCCGCCGAGGTAGGTCGAATAGAGCAGCGACGCCGCTCCCGACGCCGACGGGTTGAGCTTGGCAACGAAGGCAGCATTGCAGCCGTTGGGGCCGGATGCGGATGGGCAACTGCTCTGGTAGGCGTTCAGGGTCGGGAAGTCCGTCGAATGAGTACCTCCCGTGACATAGGCGAAGCCTGCGGAATCAAGCGCAATACCGCTGGCCGAATCGTATGTGCTGCCGCCGAGGTAGGAAGAATAGAGCAGCGACGCCGCTCCCGACAGCGACGGATTGAGCTTGGCAACGAAGGCGGCCTGGCAGCCGTAGGGGCCGGATGCGGACGCGCAACTGCTTTGGAAGGCGTTCAGGGTCGGGAAGTCGGTTGAGTTAGTAATTCCTGTGACGTAGGCGTTGCCTGCGGAATCGACCCCGATGCCGTTGGCCTGGTCGGATCCGTTGGCACTGCCACTTCCGCCTAAGTAGGTCCCATAGAGGAGCGACGCAGCTCCCGACGCTGATGGGTTGAGCTTGGCAACGAAAGCGGCCTGGCAGCCGTTGGAGCCGGATGCGGATGGGCAAGTGCTCTGGTAGGCGTTCAGGGTCGGGAAGTCGGTCGAGTTCGTAGTTCCCGTGACATAGGCGAAGCCTGAGGAATCAACCGCAATGCCGCTGCCAGAATCGTACGAGCTGCCGCCGAGGTAGGTCGAGTAAGCCAACCCCGTACCATTCGCGTTCAGTTTCGTCACGAAGGCATTGCCGCCGGCATTGGCGGTCTGGAACGCACCGGGAGTCACGGGGAAGTCAGTCGAGCCCGCAGTTCCCGTGACATAGGCGAAGCCTGCGGAATCAACCGCAATTCCGTGGCCTTGCTCGATACCGCTGCTGCCGCCGAGGTAGGTCGAATAGAGCAGCGACGCCGCTCCCGACGCCGATGGGTTGAGCTTGGCAACGAAAGCGGCCTGGCAGCCGTTGGGGCCGGATGCGGATGGGCAACTGCTTTGTAAGGCATTCAGGGTCGGGAAGTCGGTCGAGGTCGTATATCCTGTGACATAGGCGAAGCCTGCGGAATCAACCGCAATGCCGAGGCCTTCAGCGGCGCCACTGCCGCCTAGGTAGGTCGAATAGAGCAACACCGGATCGATCACAATCGGCTTGGTCCGATCGTAACGCGCCACGCGGAAACCCGCCTCGTGCGCGCCGCGCAGTACCCATCCGCCCTTGACCGCCCGCATCCCGCCAATCTCCTGATAAATCTCCGGTGCCTGCTCGACCAGCTTGCTCTTGCCGGCACTCACGATCAGATCGCCGCGTCTATCGAGCGCAAGCCTCCCCGCACCCCTGAAACTCAGCCGGATCGCCTTCGGATCGGCGCCCGGCGCAAGCCGGAAGTCGTATTCGAGTTGACCCTGTTTGCCGCCGTGGTAGATGAGGTCGATTCGGGGATAAACACCCTTGAGTTCAACTTTCGAGTAGTTGGGCACATCGGTATGCCACTTCTTGGGGTCGTTGCCGATGAAGTAATTGGACTTGCCTGCGAGTTGATCGACACCCTGAATCTGCGCATTTGGATTGCCGCCAACAATCTTGACGCGCACGACTTCGGACTCAACTCTTGCTGACACATCGTCTTTTATTCTGTCATTCTCGCGCGTGGCTGCCGCGCGAGAGCCTGTCCTGAGCTTGTCGAAGAAAATCCCGGATCCGGGTTCCCTCGACTTCGCAGACTTCGCTCGGGATGACAGAGAAGAAGACGGCGGAGAAGAATCAGGGCGCGAGGCCTTCCCCGGCTTGCGCAATGCCAGCACCGCCTCGGTCGGTGTAAGGAACAGCATGTAGCCATCACCGCGCGAGAGGAACTTCGCGCGCGCGTCGGTCTGGCCGTCGTTGCGCTCGAAGCGCAGCGGCAGTTTGCCGTAGAGATCTGCGACGTGCAGCTTCGCCGCAGCGGACGGCGCATTTGCCTTGGGCGCAGCAATTGTCGCCGGATGCTTCGCCGCCATGCTTGCGCGCGGCGCGGCCGCCGCGGCGGCCATAATCGCAAACGCGGCGACGCTCAGGAGCGCAATTGTGCCGAGCCTTGCCTTTCCATAAGCGCCTTTCATTTTCCCCCTCCGCTGCACAAGGTCTGCGGTGCGCAACTAACGTCGATGCGATTCCCGGCGCATGCGGAATCGTCACCCCAGAAATCAGGCCCAGTCTTTATCCCCTCAGCCCCTCTTTATGCCTGTCTAACTTTTTGTCAAATCGCGCTGGTGTTTCGATCGGATGCACTCATTTTTTCGCCATGCGCCAGCGCACGCGGAGTCCCGGAAACGTTCCCATTTGGAGTGTGACATGTAATCCTTGGTGGAATTTTCCGGCTCGTCGCTCATCGCCAAGGATTGCCGCACGCCAGCAGGATGACCCCAACTCGCAGATTCGCGCTCGCAGTCTCGCTGATCGCGGCGATGACCGTAATCGGCGCAGCCGGATACATGCTGATCGAGCACTGGCCGCTTCTCGACGCCTTCTACATGTCCGTGATTACCATCTCGACGGTCGGGTTTGGCGAGGTAAAGCCGCTCAGCCCGGCCGGTCGTCTTTTTACGATTGGGCTGATAGTCACAGGCGTCGGCAGCGCGATTTACCTGTTTTCGGTGATTGGGGAACTTGTCGTCGAGGGGCGGCTTAAAGAGTTTCTCGGGAAGAGCGCAATGAATCGCAAAATTCACGGTCTCCAGGGGCATGTCATCGTATGCGGCTTCGGGCGTTTCGGCCGCGCGGTGGTCGAAGAGCTAAGTCGCAAGGCGGTACCGATGGTGGTGATCGAGGCGGACCCCACGAGGCAAGCAGAGCTGGACAGTGCCGGCGCGTTGCACGTTGTGGGATCGGCGCTGGAAGATTCGGTACTCGAGGATGCCGGGATCGGTTCGGCCCGCGCGATAATCGTCGCAACCGGATCGGATGCGGACAACGTGTACATCACGCTTTCGGCGCGCGAGAAAAATCCGAAGATTCTCATCTACGCCCGCGGCGACTCGGATGCGGGGCTGCGGCGGCTCCGGCTTGCAGGAGCTGACCAGGTGGTCGCGGCCTATCAATGGGCCGGGATGAGAATCGCGGCGAGCATCATCCGTCCGTCGGTGGTGGATTTTCTACAACTCTCGGTGCCCGGCCGTGAGTCCGAGGTCGATCTGGAGGAGATCAGGATCTCGCGCGAAAGCCCGGCGGCCGGAAAGACGATCGCGGCGGTGGAACGGGCCAATCCGCGGCTTCGGATCGTGGCGTTGAAGCGCAGCGACAAACCGCTCGAGATGATTCCCGGCGCCGATACGCAGATCGAACCCGATGATTTGCTGGTGGTGATCGGCGAATCGGACAGCCTGAGACGCCTGGCGTCCCTTTAAGAGCCTTCGGCGTAGTGGAGCAGGCGGCGCGCGGAATTGGTGTAGCTATATTAGAGCGCGACGTGGAGCTGAGAATCGCTTTCGGCGTGAATCTCGAAAATCGGCTCGCCCCGCATCACGGCGTCGGCTCCGGGGCTTCCGGTGTAGGTATCACCGCGCCAAATGAAACCGTGTACGGACTGAGCGGGTCAGGGATGTCGGTAACCGTTATGAACGCCATTATCGTGCCCGCCGCGGTCGGAGCGAAAGTGACCAACAGCGTACAAGCCGTCTTGGCCGCCAGCGTCGCGCCGCAGGAGCCGCCGGTGACACGGAAGTCGCCGGCGTTCGCCCCGCCGAAGGCTTCGGTCAGCGAAACCGGGTTGGCCTGTAAGTTTTGCACCGTGAGCTCCTTGGTCGCCTTGGAGCCGAGGTTCACGTTGCGGAATGCGTAGCTGGTGGGCGAGACGGCCATCGTGATCGTGCCGTTGCCGCTGAGCGCCACGCTCTGCGGGCTGGACGCAGTGTTATCGGAGATCATTAGCGTCGCGCGGCGCGCGTCGAGATCGCGCGGCGTGAAGCCGATCGCGATCGTGCAGGCGAGGCCCGGCGCAAGTCCGATCCCGCCCGACGGGCAGGTCGAAGTCCCCACGGCGAATTCAGCCGGGTCGGACGAGGTTACGCTGCCGATGATCAGCGGGTTAGTCTTGCCGGTGTTGGTGACCGTGAGGTTCCTGGTGGCCGTGTCCCCCACTGGAGAGCTGGGAAAATCAAGCGAATCCGGCACCGAAATGGTCGTCGGCACGGTGAGGGCTGCGGCGGCCATAACGACAACCGCAGCGGCGATCAGGATTGCGAGCGCGCTGGTCCGAACTTTTCCTGCGTACTTGTTCATCTGCTTCTCTTCCGTGTTTGACGAGTAAAACAGCAGTACGACTTAAGCGATCCTAGAGTCTGAGATGAAGCAATAGTTATACCAGCGTTCTTTAGGCACTCTATGCTAATCTGACTGCTCCAGCGCCCAATTGTGTCACAGAGTGCAAAGCTCGGCGATAGCGCCGATTGATACATTAGTGTTGCTCGTTGTGTGTTCATTCGAGCCGATACGCCCGATATTGATGGTCGATAGCGTCACACAACTGTATTTACGTCTCTGCCAGAGAGCACCTTTGTCGATTCGCGCGACGAGAGCGGAGAATTCCGTTAAGGGCCTTCGGCGTAGCGGACCAGGTGGCGCGCGGAATTGGTGTTGCTGTATTCGAGGGCGGCCTGAAGTTGCGAGTCGCTTTCGGCATGAATCTCGAAAATCGGCTCGCCCCGCATCACGGTGTCGCCGACGCTCTTGAACAGCTTCACGCCTGCGGAAGCATTGGAAGGGGCGCCGGCGCGTTTTGCGATTCGCGATATTTCCCAGCAATCGATCTGCGCAATCGTCCCGCTTTGTGCGGCTGCAAAGTTTCGGCGCAAAGGCGCTTGCGCAGGCATCGCGCGTCGTCCCTGCGCGTCCACGATTCGGTCGAACCTTTTGAGCGCGGCGCCAGAATCGAGCGTCCGGCGCGCCGCCTCATAGCCGCGCGAGGCCGGCTCGACTCCGGTCATTTCCAGCAGACGTCCGGCGAGCATCAGCGACTTTTCGCGCAGATCGGCAGGCGCACCGGGTTCGCATCGCAGGACCGCAAGGACGTCGAGCGCTTCCAACCGCGGTCCGATGCCATAGCCGATCGGGCCGAGCGCCTGGGTAGTCACCGTCTCGAGGCGCAGACCGATGCGCTCGCCCACCGCCTTGAACAACCCGCCGACGTGCTCGGCAAGCTCGGGAGTTCTGACCTTGGTCGAAGGTCCGACTGGAATGTCGATCACGACGTGGGTGGCGCCGGCGGTCTTCTTCTTGGCGAGAATCGAGGCGACCATCTGCGCCTCGGTGTCGATCTCCATCGGGCGCTCGACGGTGATCAGGATGTCGTCAGCGGGCGCCAGCTCGAGCGCACCGCCCCACGCGATGCATCCGCCGGCTTCCTCGACGACCCGATAGAGCCGCTGGGGCGAGAGCGCGACATCGGCGAGCACCGCCATCGTGTCGCCGGTGCCGGCAGGGCTGGTGATAGCGCGCGAGGAAGTCTTGGGAATTTTGAGTCCGAGTTCCGCGAGAATCGGAACCAGGATCATGGTGGTTCGGTTGCCGGGAACACCGCCGACGCAGTGCTTGTCGGCGACGATCGAGTCGCCGAACGTGAGCTGCTGGCCAGTGGCGATCATCGCGAGCGTGTAGTCAGTCAGTTCCGACAAATCAAACTTCTGAAAGGCGCACCCCAGCACGAACATCGAAAGCTCGACGCGCGAATAGCGTCGTGCCGCGACGTCGGTCAGGATCGCGTCGAAATCCTCGCGGCCGAGGTGTTTTCCGTTCAGCTTGGCCCTGACCAAATCCACGCTCAGCGGCGCGACGGCGAGACTTGCGCCTACTGCGGCGCCGTCGGGCAAGCCGAGATCGCGAAATGCTTCGTCCGAGAGTCCGATCTCGCCGGCTTCGAGCAGGTCATCGCTGCAAACGTTGAGCACGCCGGTGATTTCGCGCTGGATCCCGGTTTGGCGATCGATGCCGAAGACGCACGCGCGGTCGAGCGGGTGCAAGCCCAGGTTTCCATGCCGGACGGCGCGCGCGTGAATGACGATCACATGCTCGCGCATCGTGTCGAGCGGCAGATGTTTGAGGCGAAAGTGCGTCACAGCTTCGTTAGTTTCATTATAAGGACGTGGGCGACCACCTTGACGACGGGACGCGCTACGGCGGCATGGACCC
>Ga0074046_10005425_pt1 | contig 10197 bp, 16 predicted proteins | sample BogForMeECP23OM3_FD_94441 | JGI IMG/M metagenome (GOLD analysis project Ga0074046, IMG submission 94441) | Bog forest soil microbial communities from Calvert Island, British Columbia, Canada - Bog Forest MetaG ECP23OM3 | ecosystem: Environmental > Terrestrial > Soil > Wetlands ...
CACCCTGAAACCGACACACACTGATGATGAGTTTCAAGAAGAGATCTTGTCGAAGGTGGCAAAGGTTGCCAGTGAGATTTCCACCGTCGTGAATTTTCTTATCAGAGAACAAGCGAAGAAATACGGGTTTGATTACAAGCGGCAACTCGAAAAATTGGCCGCGATCGATATTTTCACAACGCAAGACGGCGAGCCCAATCTTAAAATCAACGTTGTGAAGAACTGTCCTTCACTTTGTTTGGAGTGGGACGAAGCTCAGACGGGCTGGATAGCCTACAAATTCATTTTTTCCTGCGGCCGCTAAGGCTGCAATCGGAGACTTCAATGTACTACGTTTGTGAATGTGGGGAGCAGTTTGAAGAAGACCAGGAAGGCGCGCGCGAGCACATGCTTGAACAGCACCTGGATCTGATCGAATCTCGCTTCGATGAATTCGTCGATGGAGCTAGTGATGATTTTGAAGATGAGCGCACGGACGACGAGCTCTACGACGAGGCGATCGACGACGTGACTGACGAGCTGCTGGATCTGTTCGAGGAAAACTGATGGCGCACCAAAAGAGGCGTCGTATTCATATCTCAAACAAAGATCTCCAAAAGGCTTTTCATTTTCTCAGCCATAAGTTTTTTGAGGGCAGATTACACCCAACGATCAAAGTTCGGTGGGCTGATTTGAGGAAGAAACGTGCCAACGGCTTGTGGCGCGGCTACGAGAGGGAGATCAACGTCGATCGCTGCCTTATGCAGGTCGGGTGGAATCCTATTTACATCTTCCTGCTTCACGAAATGGTCCACGCAGATTTAGAAACCGCTTCCGATGGTTATGTTGGGTACAAGGCGGATGAGGGGCACGGCACCCGCTTCCAGGGAGAGATCTGCCGGCTGTGGCGCGCCGGGGCTTACGACGGACTACTCTAGGAGACCTCATGTTCACGTTCGAGCATATCACGACCATTATGGAATTGCTGCTGTTCGTCTGGATCGTTGTGCAAGGCGAGAAGATCATCTACTATGAAAAGGGCGTTCACGAAATTCAATCAAAGCGGGAGAAGGAACGAGCGGATTGGCGCGAGGCAAAACGGAAGCAAGTTATAAAGAAGAACGAAGCCGCTTCCGCCAAGGACCCGGTATGACACGCAAAGAGAAGATCTTGTTTATCATGAGTGTTGTTCGGACAGTCTGCGCTCTTATTAGTGGTATTGGAACCATGTTTGTTATCTGGAAGGTTTACGGACTATGAGATTTAATATTTCTACTCGACTAGACAATGGCGTCGGGCTTGAGGCAGACTACAAGATTCTTCGAGCGTTGTTGGAATCGTGGGGCCACCAAGTTAATGGTGTTCATCACTACAAGTTGGACGAAGGTGTTCCGGATGCAGACATCAACATCTTTTTAGAACTGGTTGCGCCGTCTATTTTTTGTAAAGCAAAGCAGAACTGGTATGTACCGAACCCCGAATGGCACGGGGGAAACGAAGATGTGGCTCTGTCCGGGATCGACAAAGTTTTATGTAAGACACACGAAGCCTATAAGACGTTCGAGCAGAAGGTAGGTTCTGGTAGATGCTGTCATGTTGGGTGGGAGTCCAGGGATCTGTATGACCCATTGATCCCACGGCAGCGAAAATTTTTGCACGTCGCGGGAGGAAGCTCCTACAAAAACAGCGAAGCTGTGGTGTATCTTTTCTCAAAAATTTTATACAACCCCTGGAACAAAACACTAAACAGAGATCTTGTGTTTGTTGGTACACACGGTGAATTGGTGGCTTTTGCGAACGATCGTGGAAATATAAAAATCATAAATCGCGTTAGCGACGACGAGTTGAAGCGGTTGATGAACGAGTGTCTATTTCACGTTATGTGCAGTTCGGCTGAGGGTTGGGGCCACGTTATCCACGAAGGGCTGGGGTGCGGGGCTGTGATGATCACTACTGACTATCCGCCAATGAATGAGTTCACCGGAGCAGCTATATTTGCAAAGCCGCAGAAGGTCGAGCCCTGTGGCGCCGCCAATCGAGCGTTTGTGGTTGTTTCCGAAGTTCAGCCGGCCGTGGAGCAAGCGTGGAACATGAGCCCTCAACAGATTGAAGATGCGCAGAAGACCGCTAGAGATTACTTTTTGCAGCAGCGCACACAGTTTCATCAGCGGTTTAAAACCCTGGTTGACGGAGCTGATCATGTGTAATCTATCTATCATTCAAGGTTTGTGGATAGGGGACCGGCTCTCTCCGTTGGAGCAGATTTGCATCAAGTCATATTTGCGCGTCGGTCATCCCTTTCATTTGTACACATACGGGGGTCTCGAAGGAATACCTGCGGGAGTAGTTATCAAGGATGCCAATCCGATCGCCCCCAAGTGGAAGATTGAGACGTTCCAGAATCTTGCAAACTTTTCAGACTACTTTAGATACATGCTGTTGTGGCGGAACGGCGGATACTGGGTGGATTTAGACAACTTCTGTCTACGTCCCTATGACTTCAAAACTCCTTATGTGTTTTCTAGCCAGCGCCCCGGGCGGGAGTTGAATGAGCACGAGATTAACGCCGGCGTGATCAAGGTCCCTCCTAAAAGTCCGATCATCGAGTTTTGCTTGCAGCAATCTCTTTTAATGGACACGAAGACCAACCACTGGTCCCAAATAGGTCCCGGACTTCTGATGGATGCTTATCATCGGTTTAACTTGGAGCAGTTCTTGCAACCAAACTATGTTTTTTGTCCTCTTTCTTTCTTTGACGCACCGGGGAATGTCTTCGGGCCAGATAGCGGGAATCAATGTGTTGGAGACGCACGTTCTATCCATTTGTGGAATGAGGAGGCGCGTCGCGCCGGTATTGACAAGTTCGGATCTCACCCTGGGAGCCTGTTTGAGTATTTGAAAAGGTCTGTCGAATGATCAACATAACTAGAGCGCAAAGCATTCCCGGGTGGATGGACGACCCCGACCTTGTGTGGTTGGCCGAACAAGCCGGCGCGCACGAGCGGATTCTGGAAGTTGGATCTTGGATGGGGCGCAGTACACGTGCTCTCGCAGATCATACGTCGGGTTCGGTGACCGCGGTTGATACTTGGAAAGGTAGCGAAGAGGAAGAGCACGTCCGAACTTTAGAAGGCAAGTCGGAAGAGTGGTTACAGAAAGAGTTTTTCAAAAACATGAGCGGCCTGCCCGCGTCTCGTATTGGTGCGTTTCGAGGCTCGTCTTTGGAGGCGGCCAAATACTACAAGCACATGGGCTGCGTGTTTGACATGATCTTTGTGGATGCTGCCCATGATTACGAGAATGTGAAAGCGGATCTTCTAGCGTGGGGACCTCTGGTTAGCAAAGGGGGTTTATTTTGCGGGCATGACTACTCACCTAACTGGCCCGAAGTAGTTCGGGCTGTTGATGAGCAGTTTCCGAATGTGAAAAAATCGCCGGGTTTCATTTGGTACGTGGAGGCTTGATATGCACGTTCGTTTAGACGGCGGCCTGGGCAGTCAGCTTTTGCAGTGGGCGTTCGGGCGATCGTTGTCGCTGTCTCGCAACGAGACGGTCACTTATGATCATTTGAGGATTGACACAGATCCCAAGCGTAGTTATTCTCTGGGTGCATATGATATCGAGGTTCCATTGGCGGCACCCAGCGGCCTCGGATTCTTCGAATCAACCCCATTATTTGATCCATCCGCTTTGGCTACTCCTCGCGGCACTATGTATTGTGGCAACTGGTTCACTGAGAAGTATTTCAATGCCGACGTGATTCGCTACGAACTTGCGGTTCCGCGAGACAAGCCAAACGAGGGCACGATGAGGGCGGCATATCAGATTAACAACGCCAAGAACAGCGCATTTATAGGTGTGCGACGCGGAGACTTTGTGGCTTGTGAAGAGCAGCGCAATTGGCACGGATCAATGACTTTGTCCTACTTTTCAGACGGGATTCGGATGATCCAAGAGTACTCCCCAGATACAAAGTTTTTTGTGTTCTCCGATGATTTGTCGTGGTGTCGTGAAAACTTTCGGGACGGAAGTGTTGTCATCGTGGACGCGAACCACCCTGGAGACGGAATGGCCCCGGGCACCGAACATTGGGATCTGTGGCTGATGAGGCTGTGTCGGCACGCTATCCTTTCAAATAGCTCCTTTCACTGGTGGGGCGCGTGGCTTAACCCGAAGCAAGACGATCGGGTTGTGGTGGCGCCGAAGCAGTGGCTTAAGGCGGCCGTAGACACGAGCGACGTGGTGCCAGAAAGGTGGACTAGAATATGAGTTTCACTTCACTCAGTCAAGTAGGACAGGACACTTTCGCGTACGAGAAAATTGGAGAGAGTGGAACGTTTTTGGATATTGGAAGCAAGGACCCATTTTTTCACAACAACACGGCAGCGCTGGAACAGATTGGCTGGCGCGGCGCAGCCGTCGATATTGACGAAAGAGAAGTCTTCAAGTTTCGACGCTACCGTCGTACTCCGGTGTTTTGTGAAGATGCAACGCAGGTAAATTGGTTTGTGCTTTGCGCGGCACTCGATATCGGTCCCGTGATTGACTATTTGTCATTAGACGTGGAAGGGTCTGAACTTTTGGTGTTGAAGGATCTTGTCGCAGCTGGGCTGCGGTTTCGCGTGATTACTTGCGAACACAATCGCTATCTTATAGGAGTTGATTATAGAGATGCGCTTAGGGACTTTTTGTTCTCGCAAGGATACAAGCTGTTTCGAGCGGATGTAGCGGATGGCGGAAACGAATTCGAGGATTGGTGGGTGGCGATCAATGTTTGATTATACTGGATATGAGTCTAAGTCAGGTTTCGGATCTTATTTAAGCGAGACTGCGGGTATTCGGGAACAGTTGCCGATCCTAGTTCGCGAGTTAGGCGTTCAATCTTTTCTTGACGCGCCGTGCGGGGACTTCAACTGGATGAAAGAAACTCATCTTGGGGTTCAGAAATACATAGGCGTTGATAGCTCGTGGGAGTTGATTCGTGACAATATCAAGGCATACGCCGCCCCCGATCGGGAGTTTGCAGTGGCTGATGTGGTGTGGAGCGATCTTCCGCGCGCCGACGCAATTCTGTGTCGAGATTGCCTGGTTCATCTTCCATTTAGAGGTGGTCTCATGGCCATCAGAAATCTTAAGCGGACGGGATCAACATATCTGATTGCGACTACCTATCCAGTCGTTACGGAAAACAGTGACTGTTTGTTGTGGGGATGGAGGAAACTGAACTTGGAGCTTCCTCCTTTTAGCTTAGGGAAGCCCTGTCAAATTATTCAGGAAAGAGGTTCACGATGTGAGCTAGGACAAGACGACTACGGCAAGGCGCTCGGGGTTTGGCTTTTGCGGGATCTTTACGGATACGCAATAACATAATGGAGCAAATGGTGCGTGATATAATTCAAAGTTTGTGGATTGGAGATCGATTGTCAGCAATGGAACAATTATCCATTCGGTCTTTCATGAGCCATGGACACCCTTATCACCTATACGTTTACAATACCGTTCAGGATATTCCGGCCGGTGTGCGGGTTCTTGATGCAAGTGAGATTTTGCCGGTCTCTCGAGTTTGCAAAACTCCCGGCGTGTGTGGGGTCGGCCGATCGTACGCCCCGTTCGCGGATCTGTTTCGGTATAAGCTTCTCGCTCTTCGGGGTGGTTGGTGGGTTGACACAGACTTTATCTGTATGAAGCCCTTTGATTTTTCTATCCCCTATGTATTCACGGGAGATGGCGACGGGGTGAATCCGGCCTTGATGAAAGTGCCGACATCGAACGACCCCTTTATGACTTGGGTTTATGAGCAGACCGAAAAAGTGTTTCACCCCGAAGTGCCGTGGGGCGTTACGGGTTCTATACCCGCGGTCGGCGTCCGTAAGTTTTCTTTGATGCAGTATCGATTGGACACGTTGCTGTTCTGTCCGATCAACGAGCAGGCGTTGCTGGCCACATCACTTGGCGTGGACAACAAAGATCGCATAGATCAGGCTTACGCAATTCATTGCTACAACGAGTTGTGGCGTATTGCCGGCGCCGACAAAGACGGGCAACATTCGCCCACTTGTTTGTATGAGCAACTGCTTCGGAAGCATGGAGTGAGGCAATGAAACCCAAAGTAAGTATCATCATTCCTGTTTATAATTGTCGTGAGTATCTTAGCATGTCGGTGGGATCTGCACTTCGCCAAACATATGACAATTACGAAGTGATCGTGGTTGATGACGGATCCACTGACGGTTCATTTGAGGCATTGCAGAGTTACGGAAAATCTATCAAGGTGATTCAGCAGTGTAACTCTGGGGTTTCGGCATCCCGCAACAATGGAATTGCAAATTCTAACGGTGAATTCATTTTGCCGCTGGACGCCGATGATCGGATAGAGCGGGATTATTTAAGCAAGACAGTGCCATTGATGGTTGACTCACGGGTTGGTTTTGTGTCAACGGACTACAAAAAGTTTGGCGTTGATAATGGATACGTCAGTACGTGGATACTGAATCTAGAGCAGGAAATGGACGGCAACGGTGTTCCGATTTGTTCTTTGATTCGGCGGTTGGCTTTTGATCAGACGCCCGGATACTCTGCCGTCTTCATTCAGAAAGGTGGCAGCAAGCAGTCCCTTGGTTATGAGGATTGGAATCTGTGGATCGACATTCTTAAGAGAGGCTGGAAGATGGCTGTTGTGAATGAGCCCTTGTTTCACTATCGAACCAAATTATCTTCGGTGTGGGTTCCGGCGCCCCCAGGAGGCATTTCTCAGGAAGTGTTTGATATCATCAAGCGATTGCATCCTGATGTGTATGGAGCGCAGCCATGAAAGACATCATTCTCGTGACAACTTATTTGCGTCCGGAATTTTTGTATTTGTGTCTCGAATATCTATCAAAGACCGATCCTACCGCGACACCCAAAGAGTTTTGGGTGTGCGCGGATAATCGTCCCGAAGATACTTTTACGTGGTCATTTGTTCTTCGGTGGCAAGCGGACGTTTTGAAGAAGTGGAGTGGAATTCTGCCTATAAAATTTATTAGTGGTTCGCCGCACTCTTACTGCGGAAACAGTTATAATACTCTTGAGTCATATAAGAGAGCTTATAACGAACCAGATGTTCGATATGTCTATCTAGTCGAGGACGATGTATTGGTCACACCGGATTTTTTCAAGTGGCATGAAGCGGCCGCAGAGGCAGAACCAAACTCGTTTTGTTCAATCGCTTATCGATGCAGAAGAAACAAGAAGATAATACCTAACGTTTCAGACCCAGCGGCCTATTTTACTAGTTTGCGAGATTTCGCGTCTATAGGAGTACGCTGGTCGCGGGAGACAATTTCTTGGTTTAAGGATCACGCTTGTCCAGCGTATTACGGTAACATGGCCACATATATCAGAAGCAAGATGTTTACGGAGTCATTGGGGGGCGACTTTTCTGAGCAAGACGGACTCATTGAACGGGTTATGTTGCGGCTTCGAAGGCCCGCAGTGTGGGCATATGTGCCAAGGGCATTTCATTTAGGATGGTATGGGTATCATCGTTCTAACGGACAACGTCCGAATGGTGTGTTGGAAGGGAAAGTTAGTGCAATACGCGACATTATTATCGATCCGGAGAAAGTTCGAAAAGAGTGTAAGGATTTTAACGATATCGAGCCTTACCCAGTGTCGACTCCCGCCCCATTTGAGTCTTTAACAAAACTGCAGCACTTGGAGTAGAGGTGAAACTATGCGCGACATTGTGATCGTCCCAACGTTCGATCGTCCGGAATTTCTGTGGCTATGCCTGGAACACATCCTGGCGGCCGAAGGGTCTCAAGAGAAAGAGATTTTGTTGTGCGAAGACATTCATGCGGACAAGCCAAAGAGCTTCACGACGCAGATTGAAATGCTTGCGACGCTTCGCTATTTTGAGAAGCAGTTTCCCTGGTTTCAATACACCGCTATGGTCCCACATACGAAATATGGAAACAGCTACAATGTTACATCAGCTTTAGCAAAAGCTCGTGCTTTGGGGGCGCCATTTACTTTTCTCATCGAAGACGATGTGTTGGTTACCAAGGACTTCTTTCGGTGGGGTAAAGAAGCTATCTGCAGTGCGATGTCGTGGGTGGCATGCGCGGGCCGGCTGAATCGTAGCCTCAATTTCGAATCCAACGGCCGCTACGCGATGGACGAAACTTTCAAAGACGTGAACGCTCTCAAGGTGGTGCCTGGTGCCTATAATTCGTGGGCAACGTGCTTTCCATATTATAGTCTTGACAAAGCCGTCAAACTCTTTTGGAATGATTTTGAGTATTGTCCTGGTGTTGAGCAAGATATGATCATCCAGGATTATATGCGCCTCAACAAACTGTCGTCGGCTTGGCCGTACGTGCCGCGCGCTTATCACATGGGCTGGTACAGCTACCACCGCAATGGTGGACTCATTCCCCAGGGAACTTTGGAGCAGAAGGTGAACATGCTGCGTGCGGCCGTCACGAAGCAGAACAAGCTTCAAGAGGTGGCTGGCATTCAAGGCATAGACGCATTTCAAGAGCATGAGGCGGCGACAGCGCTGTACATTCGATGAATGCGCGCGCGAAGTACTTGATGGACAATTTCAAGCTGACGATTGAGGAGTGGCAGAAGATTTGGGACTATCAGGGTGGGCTCTGCGCGATTTGCCAGCGCCCTTTGAAGAAGGCTAACACAGATCACGACCATGTCTCGGGCCTTTGCCGGGGACTCTTGTGTGCGCGTTGCAATCGCGCTCTGGGCCGCTTTGGGGACAGTCTCCTTTTGATACTCGCTGCCGCGAGGTATCTCACAAATCCGCCGGCGGTGGTGGCTTTGGGTGGTGCACACTACGGATATAGCGGAAGGATCGGAACCAAAAAACACCGTAAGTTGCTGAGAAAAGAGAAGATAGAAGAACAGAAGAAACGTGACACCATTCGTTAGTCTTATGGAGACACCAAATGAGTACTTCACCAAATCCAGTAGTCCCGACAGTGACCCTGTTGCCCCATTGGGTGCACACGTATGCAGCTTTTATCAAGGCTCACGAGCGTCTTTTGGCGCTAGCAGTCTGCGGCGTATTGGCTTTCTGGGGTTACTCAAAAGGCATCGATTACCTGGATCGGCGCGATCAGCGTGCGGCTACAGCGCAGCAACAGGTCGTTAACGCGGACGTGGTGACGAATCAGCAACTGACAGGCCAACTGGTTCAGCTTCGGGCTCAAGTCGCCGCAGATACAGCGCAGAGTGTTGCTAAGATCAAGGCGTCTCAAGCCGCCGCCGCCGCTCATCAAGCGGTCGACCAGAATCTTCCGCTGCCCGATTTGGCAAATCGATGGGCTTATTTGGTGTCATTGCAGCCTGGGGATATTATGCCCACGGCCGACAACAAATTGCTCTTGACAGATGCTGGTGCCCGTGCTACAGTGAAGCAGTTAGAAAACATTCCGGCAATGACCGAAACGATCGTGCAGACAGAGGCAGAGTTGGCAGGATGTAATCAAGTTTCAGCAAAGAAAGACGACGTGATCGCCGGTAAGGATAAAGAAATTGCAGACACGAATAAGGCTAGGAAAGATGATGCAAAGACGGCAAAGGATGCACAACGCAAGTCCTTCTGGAAAGGCACCAAATGGGGCGCAGGACTTACAGCGGCAGCGGGTATCCTTCTCAAGATTGCTCTTATCGTCAAGTGAACCTGGGGTTTGTAGAATTCATGGTATCCCGATCGCACCAAGCCGATTGCGAAGCCAGCACAAGTTTACGGATTGTGCGCGTTGTCGGGCCAGTCATCCATCGAAGTTGAGAAATGATTCGGAGCGGCATTATCGAGACAGTATGAAGATAAGGACACAATTGCGGGGTCGGCTGAGGGGTTTGCTGTTGTTTGAACGAATCACAGGATTAAAAATTTATTAGGAGCAATCATGAACAAGGGAATCACTGAAGAGTTAGAATACGTGACAGATTTGGAAGCGATTCAGGCATCGTTTCAAAAGCGCAGCTATAAGCGGTACAAGCCGACATCGGAGTTTCCAGAACTGTTTATTACGATTCCTGACGAGTTCGAAACGATCCAACTCGCGCCTCTGTACGACTGCCATATCGGGAGTAGAGAGCACGATGCATCTTTGTTTGAAAAGCACCTTGATTGGTTGGCTGAGACGCCGAACGTTTTTACTTGGAATGGCGGCGACATGTACGAGAATATTACGCCCGGGAAGGCAAAGATGG
>Ga0074046_10005426_pt1 | contig 10196 bp, 9 predicted proteins | sample BogForMeECP23OM3_FD_94441 | JGI IMG/M metagenome (GOLD analysis project Ga0074046, IMG submission 94441) | Bog forest soil microbial communities from Calvert Island, British Columbia, Canada - Bog Forest MetaG ECP23OM3 | ecosystem: Environmental > Terrestrial > Soil > Wetlands ...
AGATAGGCGACCGTGAGATCGTCAATGACCGCGAACGCGTCGGTTCCGCGCGGCGAGAGGTTGATGTGCGCGCCCGGTGCGGCGGAGGCGGCGAAGAAAATCTTCTGGCGCACAATGAACGCGTGGCAGGTTTCGTCAATGCACGGAAGCTGTTTGGCCATGGCGAGGAATTCTAACGCGAATCGGCCAGCGCGTCCCAGCCCCATTTCAGGAGTGGCAGCGAATGCGAAGCGAAGGCGCAGAAGTCGTCGACCAGCGCCGGCGCGTGGATCCGCTCCTCCAGGACCGGCTGCAGGCAGATGAAATTCTTCAAACGGAGCGACGCGACGATCTCGGGGTCTTCGATCGCCTGGAATCCGCGCGGCGGGCGCTTCAGCGCGTCCTCCTCGGAAAGGCTCAAGCCATCGGCTTTGAGCTTCGCCGTCATCTGCTTGAACAGCTTCGGCGTGCGCGCAGCGGCGGCTCTCAGCTTCGCGAGTTGCGGAGGATCGGGGTGGTAGAAGCCGGCGCCGAAGAAGCATCCTCGCGGAGATAAGTGAAAATAGAGCACGCCGGGATCGCCTTTGGCCCCTGACCGCGTCATCGCCGCACCTAAGGTGGTCCTGTAGGGATCCTTGTTGTTCGAGAAGCGCACGTCGCGGTGGATGCGAAGGAGCGACGACTTTCGGTCGCCCTTGATCGGAATCTTGGCTTTCGCCAGACGTTCGGCGGCCTCATCGATGAGATCGCCCATCGGCCCTTTGACCGCTCTCTCGTAGGTTTCGCGGTTTTCCTCGAACCATTCCTTCGTCTGATGGAACGCCAGTGCCTTGAAGAAGGGGAGCGCCGGCGGCGGGAATCCCTCAAAAGTCATGCGTTGTCAGCTCTGTCAGCGTTAAGCGAGCGCTGCCGGCGCCGGGCCGCCGCTCGCCCAGTCCAAAAGTTCAACCGTATGGACGACCGGCGTCGGACTGCTTGAGGCGATCTGGGCGATGCAGCCGACATTGCCGGCGGCGATCACGTCGGGCTTGACGCGCGCGATGTTGGCGACCTTGCGGTCGCGCAGAGCGTTGGCGATCTCGGGCTGGAGGATGTTGTAGGTTCCGGCCGAGCCGCAGCAGAGATGCGACTCGGGAATCGCGCGCACCTCGAACCCGGCGCGGCGCAGCAATGCTTTCGGCGCATCGGCGATCTTTTGCCCGTGCTGGAGGGAGCACGCCGCGTGGTAGGCGACGACGAGCGGGCGCGGCCGGGTGAATTCGAGGTCGAGGTTTTGCGCGACCTCGCTGATGTCCTTGGCGATGCTCGCGACCGCCTTGGCCTTTTCCGCAAAGGCCGGATCGTCGCGCAGCATGTGGCCGTAGTCCTTGATCGTCGCGCCGCAGCCCGACGTCGTGACGACGATCGCCTCGAGCCCCTCGCCCTCCATCTCGCGCGTCCAGGCCTCGATGTCGGCGCGCGCCTGAGCGAGCGCCCGTTCCTCGGCGCCCATGTGATGGGCGAGCGAACCGCAGCAGCCTTCTCCTTTCGGCACGACGACCTCGATCCCGGCTCGGTTGAGCAGGCGGACCGCCGCGGCGTTGATCTCGGGCGCAAGCACGCTCTGCGCGCAGCCGGTCAAGAGCGCCATGCGGCGGCGCGGTCCGCCCGGGCTGCGCGGGGCGAAAACGGCCGGCGCAGGGCCAATCGCGGCGCTCGGAATCGCCTTCGGCGTCAGGGCCAGCATCGCGTCGAGCCGGCGTCCGACCCCCGGCAGGCGTCGAACGACCGGGCGAAACATTCGGCCGAGCGCGGCGAGCCGCAACGCCGCGCGAAATGCGCTTGGCGACGGCAGCACACGCACGAGCACGGCGCGAAGCGCGGCGTCAGCCGGCGACCGGCGATAGTCTTTCTCGATGCGGGTGCGCGCGGCGTCGATGAGCCGCCGGTAGTCGACGCCGGACGGGCAGGTCGTCATGCAGGAGAGACACGAGAGGCAGTGGTCGATCGGGGCGACGTCCTCGGCGGTCATCTTGCGCCCGCTCTCGAGCATGTCCTTGATGAGATAGATCCGGCCGCGCGGGCTGTCGCGCTCGTCGCCGAGCGTCACGTAGGTCGGACAGGTCGCGGTGCAGAGCCCGCAATGCACGCACGATCGCAGAATGCCTTCCAGTTCGCGCGTATGGGGATCGGCGAGCGCCTCGGCTGAGAATCGGGTCTGCACGGGGGCCTCACACGCCGGGATATATTCGGCCGAAGTTCAGGACGCCGCCCGGATCGAAGCTCGCCTTGAGGCCACGGCTTATGCGAAGCTCGAGTTCCGACGGGGGCTGAAACACCGCAACCGACTTCCTGAGTTCGTCCCTGGCGCGCATCAGGGTCGCATGTCCCCGCGAAGGCGCCAGCGAGCGGCGGACCTCGGCCGCCGCGACTTCACTTTCATCCGTGGCGAGCCAGACAAGGCCGCCGCCCCAGTCAAGATAGTGCGCCCGGGCCGTCCCGGCGAGGCGTCCGACGAAGGCGGGCGCCTCGGACGGCGCGAGGCTCACCCGCCAGACGGCGCGGTCGCGGGGCTCGGCGAGGAACTTTGCGTCCCGAATCGCCAGCCACAGTGCCGAGGACTCCGCTCCGGCCAGAGGCTGGATGTCGCCGAATTCCCCAAGGAGCTCCGTCAGCCGCCCGGCGCGATAGCGGACCGAATCTTCGAAACCTTCCAACCGCAGCAGCGCCCGGGAAACACCCGCCCCCATTCCCGCAGGAAGCCAGGCGGCGGCGCCGATCCCGAATGGCGAGCCGAGCGCGTGGGTCATCGCGCCGATTGCGCGCGCTTCGTCCAGGCGGGCGACCGCCAGCGTCTGCTCGATTTCCGGCTTGGGGGCGAGTTTGATGGTCGCCTCGGTCAGGAAGCCGAGCGTGCCATCGGCGCCGCAGTTCAGTTTGGTCAGATCGAGACCGGTCACGTTCTTCATCACCCGGCCGCCGCACTGGATCGCCTCGCCCAGGCCATTGACGAGCCTCAGGCCCAGAACGCCGTCGCGCACGGCGCCGGCGCTCACCCGACGTGGACCCGAATGGTTCGTCGCGACCATCCCGCCGATCGTCGGCTCCGCGGACGCGCCCCACAGCGCCTGCGGACGCATCGGTTCGAACGGCAGGATATGATGATGTTGCGCGATCGCCGCCTCGATCGCCTGGATCGTGGTTCCGGCCCTCGCGCAGAGTGTCATTTCCGCCGGCGCATAGAAGACGATGCCCGCGAGAGCCGCGCTCGAGAGTTCGCGTTCGGCGGACCGCGGGCGTCCCAAGCCGCTGCGCGTGTCGCCGCCCAGGATGTCGAGTCTGACGCCGCCCGCGCAGGCCACGCGGATCATGTTCGCGGCTTCCCGTTCGCTTTCCGGTGTCAGAACGACCTTCATGCCGCGCGCTCGCCGAGCGGGAATACCTTTGCCGGGTTGAGGCGGCCCTCCGGATCGAACACAGCGCGCACCCGCTTCTGCTGCTCGATTTCGACGGCGGTGAATTGGCGGGTCATCAGTTCGCGCTTCTCGATCCCGACTCCATGCTCGCCGGTCAGACAACCGCCGAGTTCGACGCACATGGCGAGAATGTCGGCGCCGGCAGCCTCGGCTTTCGCGGCTTCGGCGGGATCGTTGACGTTGTAGAGAATGAGCGGGTGCATGTTGCCGTCGCCCGCATGAAAGACATTGGCGACGCGCAGGCCGTAGGACGCGCAGATTTCGCCCGTACGCCGTAGAGCCTCCGGCAGCTGCCCGATCGGGACGGTTCCGTCCATGCAGATGTAGTCGGCGACCCGGCCGGTGGCCCCGAACGCGGATTTCCGCCCCTTCCAGATCTGCGCGCTTTCCATCGCCGACATCGACTCGCGCACCGTCCGGACGTTATGCGCGCGGGCGATAGCGGAGATCCGGGCGAGCAGCGCCTGCATCTCGGTTTCGCCGCCTTCGACCTCGATGATCAGCATCGCCTCGACATCGAGCGGGTAGCCCGCGTGCGCGAAATTCTCGCAGATGTGGATAGCCGGCCGGTCCATGTATTCCATCGCGACCGGAACGATGCCCGCGCCGATGATCGCGGTGACGCATCGGCTCGCGTCCTCGACGGTATCGAACCCGAACAGGACAGGCCGCGCGCCCTCCGCCGACCGTATGAGCCGCACCGTCGCTTCCGTGACGACGCCCAACTGGCCCTCGGAGCCGCAAATGAGGCCGAGCAGGTCATAGCCCGCCGCGTCGGCCGCGGGCCCGCCGACATCGAGGATTTCGCCGTCGAGGGTGACGAACCGCACGCCGAGAAGGTTGTTGGTCGTGACGCCATACTTCAGGCAATGCGCGCCGCCCGAGTTCATCGCGACGTTGCCGCCGATCGTGCAGGCAAGTTGCGAGGACGGGTCGGGCGCATAGAAAAAGCCTTCAGGGCCGACCGCTTCCGAAATCGCCAGGTTGGTCACGCCGGCTTCGACCCGGGCGAAACGATCGGCAAGGTTAACCTCCAGGATCCGGTTCATCTTGGTCAGCGCGACCACGATTGCGTCTTCCTGCGGGATCGCCCCGCCTGAGAGCGACGTGCCGGCGCCGCGCGGAACGACGTTGACCTTCTCGTCCCGGCAGAACCGCAACACGCGCGCCACTTCCGCGGTGGAGCGCGGCAGAGCGACCGCAAGCGGCAGGCGTCGGTACGCCGTCAGCGCGTCGGTCTCGAAGGCGAGCCGGCCCGATTCGTCGGCGATCAGACATTCGCGCGGCAGGATTTTCGCCAGCCCTTCGAGAATCGTGTCACGGCGGCGCAGGACGCCATCGTCGAGACGGGGAAAAGCGATTTGCGCCATGGCATCCTCGGCCTAAGGGATTGGTCGCATTCCGGACCTCAACGCCCGGGTTCACACCTTCGACCCGCCTTATAGATAGTCGCAACAGGGAGCGCTGTCATGGGCCGCGGCCGTCGGGGCGTTCAAACCTCCACCGGCTGCTCCGACATGCCGTCCACGCCGAAGACGCGCCGATATCGTTCGATCTCCTCGGGCAGGCCGAGCGCCTTGTTCGGATTGTCTGACAGTTTCACCGCGGGTCGTCCGTCAGCCTCCACGACCTTGCAGACCAGCGAAATCGCCTTGAGGTCTCCGTCCGCTCCGGCCGGCACGCATCCGACAAAATCGTTGGTCAGGTGGGTGCCCCAGCCGAATGACAGGTTGACCTGCCCGCGCAGCGCGCGGGCAGACTCTTCGATCGAGTCGACGTCCATCGCGTCGGACAACACGATAAGCTTCTCGTGCGGATCGCGCCCTCGCTTCCTCCACCAGTCGATGAGTTCGAGCGAGCCCTCGATCGGCGGCTTCGAGTCCGGTCGGGCGCCCTTCCAGTCTGCGACCCAGTCGGGCGCGTTGCGCAGAAAGGACGTCGTGCCGAAACAATCAGGCAGAACGACCAGCAGGTTGCCGCCGTACATCTGCGCCCAGTCCTCGAGAACCTTGTAGGGCGCCGCGCGCAGCTCGTCGTCGTCGCGGGCGATCGCCGCGTAGACCATCGGCAACTCATGAGCGTTGGTGCCGATCGCCTCCACGCCGGTGTCCATCGCATGCTTGACGTTGGACGTGCCGATGAAGCTATCGCCGAGGCCTTCCTGCAGCGCCTCCACGCACCAGAGCTGCCAAAGAAAGCCGTGCCTGCGCCGCGTGCCGAAATCCGAGATCTTCAACGGTCCTTCGCGCTTGAGACGACGAAGCCTTTCGACCTTCGACCAGAGCTTGGCCTTCGCCCGCGCATAGAGCATGTCGAGATCGAAACGGCTCATGTTGCGCATCGCCGCGCGGGCGCGAAGCTCGTTGATGATGGCCAGCGCCGGAATCTCCCACATCGTGGTGTGAGTCCAGGGTCCCGCAAACCTCAGCTCATATTGCCCGTCGCGCCGCGTCAGCTCGTATTCGGGAAGTTGGAATGGGCTGAGCCACTCCATGAAGTCGGGTTCGAAGATGTGCCTTGTGCCATAGAAGGTGTTGCCGGCGAGCCAAATCAACTCGTTCTTGGCGAAGCGGAGCGTTCGCGCATGATCGAGCTGGTCGATCAGCTCTCGCTCTTCGACGATTTCGGCGAGACGCACGGAAGCGGTCCGATTGATAAGCTGAAAGGTCACCTGCCGCTTCCGATGCATCTTCCAGATCATCTGGAGCATCAGCAACTTGTAAAAATCCGTGTCGAGCAGCGTCCGGATCGCGGGATCGATCCGAAAAGTGTGGTTATAGACGCGGGTTGCGATGTCCGTGGCCATTGTGCGACCTTACGGAGCCGCTCAAATCGCGGCAAGGGCGAGCCATGCGCCCGAATCAGGGACACTAGAAGACCCGCACACCGTGATTGCCGGCTGACGTTGCTGCTCGTGAAAACTTGTTCACGACCGTCCTAATAAAGCCGTCGTCGTACAATTTTGGTAATCTTGGCATGGTTAATCAAGCAGAGCGGCGCGCTCAGCCTTAGCGGGAGCCCGACGCGCGAGTTGGTTCGATGAAGTTTTGGGCACGGCTTATTGGCGGACTTATTTGCGCGCACTTGGCGATTCCGGTCGCCTTTGCGCAGACGACGACGGCGCCGACCTCGGACGCTTCGCCGCTCCTCAAATCGTCCGGAGCAAGTCCCCAGCCGGCAACCGGAGCTCCGGTGAGCCCATTCATGCCGTCGCAATCAGGCGCGGCCGCTTCCGCTCCGGTCGCCGTTCCGGCGCCAAGCCCGACGCCCCCCGTAAACGCCATGCCGGCCGCAACGCCGGCGCCGGCCGCTGCGACGCCCGCGGGACCTGTGGCAACGACTCCCCCGCCGAGGCCGAAGAAGGTCGCTCCGCCTCCGCCTCCGCTCGAGACCGCCCTTTCAACCGACCCCGAGCCGACTTTACAGGCCAACACGTTCTTCGCCACCGCGAAGGCGTCCGAGCGCTACGGGGCGATCGCCGATGCGGGCGGCTGGCCGACCGACATCGTCGCGCTGCATCCGGGCGCGAGGGGGGCCGAGGTCGCGAAACTGCGCAAGCGCCTCGCGATCGAAGGGGACTTGGACGCGAAACATTCGACAGGGCAGAATTGGGACGCCGAACTGACGACCGCGGTCAAACACTTCCAGGCGCGCGTGGGTCTGAAACAGACCGGAATAGTCGCCGGTGCGACGCTGAAGGCGATCAATGTTCCCGCCAGCGTTCGTTTCAAAGAGCTTGCTTCGAGCGCCAACCGCCTTGCGGGGGCGAATTTCTCGTTCGACGACCGCTATGTCGTCGTCAATCTTCCGTCGACTTCGGTCGAAGCGGTCGAGAACGGACGGGTCGTTCATCGCTACGTCGCGATCGTCGGCGATCCCGAACACCCATCGCCCGAGATCGCCGCGCACATCCAGGTCATCAACCTGAATCCGACGTGGACAGTACCGGTCTCCATCATCAAGAAGGAGATCATCCCGCGCATGCAGCGCGATCCGAGCTATCTGACGCGGCAAAGGATCCGGATCCTCGACAGCTCGGCGCAGGAGATCAATCCGAAGACGATCAACTGGAGCAGCGAGCGCGCCGTCAACTACACGTTGAGGCAGGATTCGGGCGCCGGCAACTCGCTCGGGACGATCCGGATCGGGATGCCCAACAAGCTCGCCGTCTACATGCACGACACTCCATCAAAGCGATTGTTCGGGGCGGACTATCGCTTCCTCAGCCACGGCTGCGTGCGGGTTCAGGGCGTATTCGACTACGCCGAATGGCTGCTGCAAGGCACGCCCGGAGGGCCGAACGGGGTCTGGGACAAGGCGGCGATGCAAGCCAAGGTCAAGGAAGGCGCGCCCTTCGACATCCGTCTCGTGAAGGCGGTTCCGGTCATCTGGGTGTATCTCACCGGCTGGTCGAACGGCGACGGCCCGGCCAACTTCCGAGACGACGTCTATGGCCTCGACACGGTCGGCGACGCACAGGCGAGCGCGCAGCCCGCGACGACGCAATGAGCCGAATGAAGCCATGGTTCTCGCATCGGCGCGGCCGCTTCAGAACCGGGTCGATCCGTTCGGGGCATTTCACGCGACCGTCGCGAGGGGAAGCCTGATGGGCAACCGGGGCGGGCGGCTTCATCGCGACGACCGCACGCTCGGTCGGAGACGCTGGACCTCGAAACGCTGGATCGCTTGCCGCTGCGAGTTCAAGGGCCGACGGCGCGAGGTGTGGGGCGATGGTTACACGGAACTCTTTTTTCTCGATGAGCCGACGGCGCTTGCCGCCGGTCATCGGCCGTGTTTCGAATGCCGGCGCGGGGCGGCGAAGGCGTTCCTCGCTGCGTTTCCGAGGGCGCCGAGGAATGCGGACGCGATGGACGAGATTCTGCACGCCGAACGGCTGATTGGGCGCGACAAACGCCTTTGGCGGTCGCGGCTCGGCGATCTGCCGGACGGGGCGATGATTTCTATCGACGGGCGGGCGCACGCGCTCCGCGACGGCAACCTTTTGCCGTGGAGCTTCGCCGGCTATGAGGGCCCTGTCGCGGGCGACGCGAGCCTCGAAGTCACCGTTTTGACGCCGCCCTCCATGGTTGCGGCGATCATCGCCGGCTACAGGCCCCTATGGGCGAACGAGAGCGAGCCGTCCGGTTGACGCGCCCTGCCGTCTTCGCGCTAATGCGCGCCGGCTCAAGGAGGGTTGGGGGAGAGGAATCATCCTGCGCCTTTTGACAGCGAGCGTCGTCGTTGTGTCGGCGACGGCGACGGCGGCCGGCGACGCCAGGGGCGAATGGGCCCGCGAGAAAGGCGCGTCGAAGGTTCGCATCGCGAGTTGCGGCGACGCCCTGTGCGGCTCGATCATCTGGCTGCGCGACCCGAGCGGCCCAGCGAAGGTCAGGCAGCAGGTGTTCTTCGGCATGAAGCCGCACGGCGACAACGTCTGGACGGGGAGCGCTTTCAATCCAGAGGACGGCAAGACGTATTCGGGCAAGATGACCTTGACGGGCGATCATCTCGTCACCGCCGGCTGCGTGTTCGGCGGCCTCATCTGCAAGTCGATGGGCTGGATCCGGGCGCGCTGAGGCTCACCACCCCACCGACCTCGTCCTGAGTTGGCCACCGGTGGGCGCCGACCCCACTGCGCGCGAAGCGCCGGATCAGGGGCAACGCGGATGGCGGAGGCGAGGCTCGCGGACGCCTCAAGGCGCCGGCGTAGCCCTTCATCCCGACCCTCTCTCCGCAAGCGGGGCGAGGGGGAAGCTCGCCGCGCGCGCGTTCAGGCCAGGAGCGTGGCGATGTCGATCGTGACCTCCGGAATGCGCACCGGGGTCAGGGAACCCCGGGTCATCCGCCGAGACGAGGCATAGCGGCCTTCCGTGGGGTCCCGATAAACCTCGACGGCGCCCGCGGAAAGATCGACGATCCAGACCTCGGGCACGCCGAACCTCGCGTAAACCGGAAGCTTCGTCTTCCGGTCATGGTCCAGGGAGCTGTCCGAGACTTCGACGAGGAGCAGAGCGTCGGCCGCCCCGGGGTGGGAGGCGGAATAGGCGTCGGGACGCGGCGGCAAGGCCACGAAATCCGGCTGGGGCTCGTTATAAGAGTCGAGACGCAAGGGATTCTGGACGCTGACGAGGACAATGCCGTCGGCGACGGCGCGGGCGAACTGCTGCTCGAGCCTTCTCGTGACGGCGGCGTGCCGACTGCCGATCGGGTTCATGTCGAAGATGTCTCCGTCGATCAGCTCGACACGCTGGGGATGGGAAAGGATGCCGGCCTCGGCCATCCGGTAGTAGGCGCCGACGTCGAGCCGATGCCTGGCCGGGGCTTGCGGACGTTCCAGAACGGCGCCCATGGATTCTCCTTGTCTCAGCCGGAGTGTACTGCGGGGCGTGTCGAACGCCAATTGGACCGGCGGGGAAGGTCGTGAGTTCCGCGACGTCGTCGGCGCGAGCCACGGCGCCTCGTCCGGCAGCCACACGAACCCGTTATCGATCGCCGCCGTCTGGGCGTGCAGGCACGTGATCTTGTCGAGCGCCAGAGGCCGGAATCGACTCAGCCACGGTTGCTTTTTCTCGGCGAGAAGAGGATGCTTGCAACGGTTCCGGAAACAGGGCCATTGCCGTGACCGTCGCAGGGCGAGCGCCAGCAACCGGCAGCGGGTTCGCGGCGCGTCGGGCACTTTTCTTCAGAAACGCAAGATCGACGCGGCGCCTCTGCTGCGACGGGCGGGGCTGTCCGACTACAATCCCGAAGATCGCCAGCAAC
>Ga0074046_10005427_pt1 | contig 10195 bp, 10 predicted proteins | sample BogForMeECP23OM3_FD_94441 | JGI IMG/M metagenome (GOLD analysis project Ga0074046, IMG submission 94441) | Bog forest soil microbial communities from Calvert Island, British Columbia, Canada - Bog Forest MetaG ECP23OM3 | ecosystem: Environmental > Terrestrial > Soil > Wetlands ...
GCCACGGCCTCAGCGTCGCGAACGATCTTGCCGGCGGCGTCGCGGGTGATGGAGTATCCCCGCTGAAGGATGGTCAGCGGGCTGCGCTCCTTCAAAATAGCCTCCACCTGTGCCAGGCGGTTATGTCTCTCCGTTAGGAAGCGACGGAGCGCGGCATCAAATCTCCCCAGCCGGTCGTCGAGCGCGGCACGCTTCAGGCCCAGCAGCCGCCGGAAGTCGTATCGGACCACTCCCGCCGATGCCCGCAGCCACTCCTGCCTTGCTCTATTTAACAGAGAGCGCATCGAGCGCTCCAGCGAAGCGACGGCGTCGTCCACGCGCTGGGCTCTTTCGGCCAGCCTGGTGGCAAGCGTCTGGAAGGCGTGGTGCATTCGCAATTCCGTCAGCCGCTGCCGAACCTCCGAAAGTTGCAGCCGAACGATCTGGGTCATGCGGCGAGCGCGGTTCTCAAGCTCGGTGAGATGGTCCTGCTTGCGGTGCACCACAAGCTCGGCGGCGGTGGAAGGAGTAGCTGCGCGAAGGTCGGCGACAAAATCCGCGATGGTGAAATCCGTTTCGTGCCCCACGGCGGAGATCACCGGAATGCCGGAAGCGGCAATGGCCCGCGCCACCACTTCTTCGTTGAAAGCCCAGAGGTCTTCCAGCGAGCCGCCACCGCGCGCCACAATCACCACATCAACGCTCAGCTCACGGTTAAAGTGCTCGACACCCTCAACGATCTCGCCTGCCGCGCCTTCACCTTGCACTTTCACGGGGTAAATCAGTACGTTCATATTGCGGAAGCGGCGACGAAGGATGCGGAGGATGTCGCGGATCACGGCGCCGGTGGGCGATGTGACCACGCCGATGGTCCGTGGGAGCAGCGGAAGAGGCTTCTTGCGGGCGATATCGAACAGACCCTCAGCGGCCAGCTTCTGCTTGAGCTGTTCGAAGGCAAGTTGAAGCGCGCCCAGGCCGGCAGGCTCCAGATATTCAACGTAAAGCTGATACTCGCCCCGCGCCTCGTAAACGCTCAGGTGGCCGCGCGCGATTACCGAAATGCCGTCCTGTGGTTTGAATTTCAGGTATCGCGCCTGATTGCGAAAGCAGACGGCGCGGAGCTGGGCGTTGGCATCCTTAAGGGTGAAATAGAGATGGCCGGAAGCGGCGGCGCGGAAGTTGGAGACTTCACCGGTCACCCATAAGTCCGGGTATTCCCGCTCTAACAGGTTCTTGATTCCCTGGCTCAGCTCGGAGACGCTGAAAATCTTCTTTGTGGGGCCGAAACTGAGAAGCGGTTGGCTCATGAGAAACAAGTCAGAGGTCCGTTGTCCGTGGTCCGTAGTCCGTTGTCCGTCGCTGACAACTGACAACGGACTACGGACCACGGACGTTCTATTTTTTCGTCAGAAGCGAAATCACCCAAAACACTAGCGTCAACACTACACTCAAAACCAGACAGCTGACGATTGGAAAGTAGATTTGTACGTTCTTGCCTTTGTAGACGATGTCACCCGGCAGCTTTCCCAGATGACCGAACTTCGCGCCTGCCATCAGCAGCAGGCCAACAACAACCAGCAGCACGCCGAAGATAATCAGAAACTTGCCAAGCTGCGAAGGAATCATACGATTATTTTACCTGAAACTGGTGCGTTGTCCAAAAGGCAGTGTCGTGGACGTAGCGCGGGCCAGAATCAATGCCGCGGCAAGTGCCGCCGTTTTGTGATCCTTGGTCCAAGGTGGGCCGATAGAACCTCCCAGGTTTGAGATCCTGCGCTGCACTCGGCTTGCCGCATTCCCGAATGCCGTCTCAGCCCGCTCATCGAGTTCTCGTTCTCTAACTGCCGTGACAGAGATTTTCAAACCTTCACAAGCTTTCCTAACGGCATTGCGAAAGAATTCGCCTTCCGCCGTATGAATCAGCGCGTGCGATGCGAGAATTCTCGAAAGAGACGGCAGTGGGCGACCTGAGGCCAAGAGGATGGCAGAACCTACGATGCGATAGTGCCACCCGTCCAATTCCCGGACCACCTCCCCGACAGCCGCTAAAGCCAAGCGCTCTGAGGCAGCTGCACAGTTCGCAAGGTACCTCTCTGACTCTGCGGGTCCGAGGCTCGCTGCATAGTGATAGGGCTGGCTGGCCCCGGGGATTCTCGGGTCCGTGGTGACGATGCGCCTCCGGTCCATTACCTCCACCGAGTCGGCGTCTCCGGAAACGGCCACGAGCACTCCCCAACCGGAATGCATTCGAACACCGAGGGCTGCACGCTTCATGCTTGAGGTTTCCTCCCGCGCTCAGCCAGCCAGGTCCACTCCAGGGAAGAAATAGCCGATTTCGTAGGCAGCGGTCTCGGGGGCGTCCGAACCGTGGACGGCGTTGTGCTCGATGTCCGTGGCGTAGAGCTTGCGGATAGTGCCGGGGGCGGCGTTGGCTGGGTTGGTGGCGCCCATGACCTCACGCAGGCGGGCGATTGCGTTTTCGCCTTCCAAAACCATCACCAGCGCGCGGCCGGAGCTCATGAACGTAGTGAGACTCTCGAAAAACGGCTTGCCGCGATGCACGGCGTAAAAACCCTCAGCTTCTTTCTTGGAAAGGCTCACCAGGCGCGCGGCGACGATTTCGAACTTATCGGCCTCGAACATTTTGATAATGTCACCGATGTGTCCAGCCGCAACAGCGTCAGGCTTGATGATCGTCAAAGTGCGTTCGGTTGCCATACTCTCCTTAAAGTGTAAGGGGTAAAGTGTAAGGGCTAAAGTGTGAAGGGTAAAGGGTGAATCAAGGGCCAGATGCGTGGCCTTTTTAGCCTTTAGCCTTTAGCCTTCAACCTTTACCCTTTACCCTTTATCCTTTACCCTTCAGACTTTTCCTCAAAGTTTCGCCGATAAGTGCTGGGCTCTCCGCAACTACGATTCCGGCCGCCTGGAGTGCAGCAATCTTGTCTGCGGCAGTGCCTTTCCCGCCCGAAATAATGGCCCCGGCGTGGCCCATGCGACGGCCCGGCGGGGCCGTGCGGCCGGCGATGAATCCGACCACGGGTTTCTTGACGTTCGCCTTGATGAACGCGGCGGCCTCCTCCTCGGCCGTGCCACCGATCTCCCCGATCATGACGATTCCGTGAGTTTCCGCATCTTCGTTGAAGAGCCGCAGGACATCCACGAACGTAGTCCCGATGATGGGGTCACCGCCGATGCCGATGCAGGTAGACTGTCCGATGCCAAGAGCGGAAAGCTGGCCAACGGCTTCATAAGTGAGGGTGCCGCTTCGGGAAATCACCCCCACGTGGCCTTGCCGGTGGATGTGTCCCGGCATGATGCCAATCTTGCACTTTCCGGGTGAGATAATACCAGGGCAGTTGGGGCCGATCAGCCGGATCCTGGTTCCCGAAAGATAGCGCATCACACGCACCATGTCGAGCGTGGGAATGCCTTCCGTGATGCAAACCACCAGCGGCAACCCGGCGTCAGCAGCTTCCAGGATTGCGTCTGCTGCGAATGCCGGTGGCACGAAGATCACGGAAGCGTTCGCGCCCGTCTTGTCCATGGCTTCCTGCACGGTGTTGAATACCGGGATGCCGTCGACGCTGGTCCCGCCCTTGCCCGGCGTCACCCCGGCCACTACCTTGGTGCCGTACGCGATGGCCTGTTGGGTGTGAAAGCCGCCCTCGCGGCCCGTGATGCCTTGGACCAGCAGTCGCGTGTTTTCGTCAACTAAGATGGACACAATTCCATCTCCCTTCAGTGGCTGTGGTTCACAGCATAGCCCCCGATCGCAAGATGAACGAGGCTCTCCGTGTTCTCTGTGACCCCAAAGACTTAACACAGAGATCACGGAGCGTCTCAGTGGCCTCTGTGTTTAGGCTTTTCTGACCACAGAGCACACAGAGGCGCTGCTGGCACATGGGGAAATCTCCGCTCGCCGATGAGCATTCCAGAATCATTAGAAAGGAGATTCTCACGCACACGCCGTGAGCTCCTACGCGGTTTTTGCCAGTGCCACGGCCTTTTCCGCCGCGTCCTTCATTCCATGCGCGACGCTGAAGTTTAGTCCCGATTCGCGCAGAATTTTCTGGCCCAGCTCGACGTTGGTGCCTTCCAGGCGAATCACCACCGGCGTCTTAATGCCGAGGCTTTTCACCGCCGCCACCACGCCATTCGCCACGATATCGCAGCGCATGATGCCGCCGAAGATGTTGATGAGCACGGCGCGGACGTTGGCATCGCTCAGGATAATCTCGAAACCCCGGCGGACCTGCTCTTCGTTGGCGCCGCCGCCCACATCCAGGAAGTTGGCCGGGCGTCCACCGGCGTATTGAATGATGTCCATGGTAGCCATGGCGAGGCCTGCGCCGTTCACCATGCAGCCCACGTTGCCATCCAGGCGGATGTAGTTCAAGTTGTAACTTGAGGCTTTCACCTCGAGCGGGTCTTCCTCATCCAGGTCGCGCAGCTCGCGGATGTCCTTGTGGCGGTAAAGAGCGTTGTCATCGAAGTTCATCTTGGCGTCCAGCGCCAGCAAGCGGCCGTCGCGCGTCAGCACGAAAGGATTGATCTCCACCAGTGAAGCGTCTGTGGCGAGCATTGCCTGGCAGAGGCTGGAAAAGAAACGCACCGCCTCATTCATCAGTTTCGCGTCCAGTTCGAGCCCGAAGGCCAGCTTTCGCGCCTGGAAAGGCTGCAGCCCGAGAGCAGGATCAATGAACTCCTTCAAAATCTTCTCCGGGTGCTCGGCGGCTACCACTTCGATTTCCACGCCGCCCTCACTCGAGGCCATGAACACGGGGCGCGCACTGGTGCGGTCAATCACCAGGCCAAGGTAAAGCTCGCGCGCCACTTCCAGTGCTTCCTCAATCAGAACGCGCTTTACCAGGCGCCCCTCAGGCCCCGTTTGGATCGTGACCAGCTTCTTGCCGAGCATCTCGTTCGCAATGCGCTCGGCCTCATTCGCGTTGCGGGCCAGCTTCACACCGCCGGCTTTGCCGCGGCCTCCGGCATGAATCTGCGCCTTCACCACGACGACGCCGCCCAGGCGCTCCGCCACGGCACGTGCTTCTTCGGGGCTGTAGGCGACTTCGCCGCGCGGGGTGGCGACTCCGAACTTCGCAAGTGTTTGCTTGGCTTGGTATTCGTGAATCTTCATTGTGGAAGTGGTCAGTTGTCAGTGGTCCGTTGTCCGTTGTCAGTCGTCCGTTGCCGGTCGTCAGTTGTCCCGCCACGGCGGGTCAGTTGCTGAATAAGCTATGGCGCACCCTTCGGCGAGACGGTACCTGCTTACAAAATCCGCTTCCGATAGTGTGAGATTGCAATTACTCTGTAATCTGGCAGTATAAGAAATGCGCATCGCAATTGCAACGAACATCGCCTGACCGAGTGGGTGACGTAGAAGTGGAGGTCAGTGCATTCTTCCTGATTTATTGCACGCTTCCGAACGTATGGGCACGCGAGGGCAAAGGCCCGGAGGGCCGAAAGAACTTAGCCCAGGGCGTAAGCCCTGGGGTCAAGAACGCCTCCGTTTCCCTTGAGCCCCAGCGGGGCGAAAGAGGGGATGGTGGCTGGGACCAGCCTCAAACCTTCTACCGCCCCTTCCGGGGCTGGGCACGTTGCGCGAAGTAGCGCGATTCTGTTCCCCCAGGGCTTGCGCCCTGGGCTAAATTCTGGCGCCCGCTGCGCGGGCTATCTGGCAAACATGCAAATCCTCGAAACCGTCCAAAAACTCGAATCCCGGCAGCACCTCAGCCGTGCGGAAGCGCGAGCGGTGATGGAGCAGTTGTTATCGGGCTCGGTGCCGGACGCGGAGATCGTCACCTTCCTTGCGGCTTTGCGGGACAAGGGCGAGCAGCCGGAGGAATTGGTCGGGTTCGCGGAGGTCATGCGGGCCCACGCCAGTGAAGGGTTGCGACAGGCGGGAGTCGATCTGGAAGCGTGGCGGGGTGGAGAGCCTCTGCTGGACACCTGCGGAACCGGCGGCGATGGCCACGGCACCTTCAACGTGTCCACGGCGGCGGCGCTGGTGGCTGCGGGCGGCGGAATCCGCGTAGCGAAGCATGGGAACCGCTCCATTTCCAGCCGCTGCGGCAGCGCGGACGTGCTCGAGGCGCTCGGCGTCGCCATCGACCTGCCGCACGCGCGCATTCCCGCGTGCCTGGAAGAAGTGGGGATGGTTTTTCTCTTCGCCCCAAGCCTGCACCTCGCCATGAAGCACGTAATGAACGCGCGGCGAACCCTGAAAACAAAATCCGTTTTCAACCTGCTGGGCCCGCTTACCAATCCCCTGCGAGCTTCGGTTCAGTTGGCCGGTGTTTACGACGCTTCACGAACCGAGATGATGGCGCGCGCGCTGGATGCGGTCGGCACCGAGCGGGCATTCGTCGTGACAGGCTCAGACGGCATCGACGAAGTCACTCTATCCGGCCCCACACGTCTCTCATGGAACGAGAGCGACGCCGTGAGGACGCGCGACGTGACACCGGAGGAGTTCGGCCTGGCACGGGCTTCGCTCGAGGAGCTTCGTGGCGGGGATGCGGAGACCAACGCGCGGTTGCTGCGAAGCGTCCTCGAAGGCGAGCGCGGTCCCCACCGGAATGTGGTGCTTGCCAACGCCGCGGCAGGTTTTGTCGTGGCGGGAAAGGCTCAAAGCTTTACGGAGGGAGTCGCGAGAGCCGCAGAAGTCATTGACTCCGGCGGCGCACTCGAAAAACTCAAGAAGCTGGTGGATTTTACCCGACGGTTCCGGTGAGTCATTGATGGATTGAATCATTGCTTCATTGATTCACCGAGTCATTGGATATGTGACGTAGCGCGGGCGTCCCGCCCGCTGTGAGGCGGGCATCCTGCCCGCCCCCATTTGCACTTGCGAGGAGGTTCTTTGGCCAAGAGCGTGAAGTTCCGTGTGCGCGGGAGCGCGACGCTCCCGCCACAGCGGGCATCCCGCCCGCCCCCATTTGCACTCGCGAGGAGGTTCTTTGGCCAAGAGCGTCAAGTTTCCTGCGCGCGGGAGCGGGACGCTCCCGCTACAGCGGGCGAGACGCCCGCGCTACATCTTGAGGAAATTTGCGAGTAACCGTTTTCCCGACTGGGTAAGGATGGATTCGGGATGAAATTGGACGCCCTCGACCTTCATTTGCCGGTGGCGCAGACCCATGATAAGACCGTCAGGCGAGGTGGCGGATATTTCGAGACAAGCGGGCAGGCTCTCGCGTTCCACGATCAGAGAATGGTAACGAGTGGCCTCGAAGGGATCGGGCAGGCCTTCGAAGATGGTCCTGCCGTCGTGATGGATCTGGCTGGTCTTGCCATGCATCAGTTCCGGCGCCCGGATGACCTTGCCGCCGAAAGCTTGCCCGATGGCTTGATGGCCGAGGCACACTCCCAAGATGGGGACACGCCCGGCTAGCTTGTCGATCACCTCCAGGCAGATGCCTGCTTCGTTGGGGGTTTTCGGCCCGGGCGAGATGACAATCGCACTGGGCAGTTTCTTCTCGATTTCATCCACAGTGGTCTGATCGTTTCGGACCACGCGCATTTGGGCGCCCAATTCGCCCAGGTATTGGACCAAGTTGTAGGTAAAGGAATCGTAGTTGTCGATTACGAGAATCATATTGCAGCCCATTCAAAGCCATTATAGTGGGATTTTGGATTTTAGATTTTGGATTTTGGATTCACGACCGTGCCTCGTTGTGAGATGACGACGGCAAACCCGTGAATGCTAATCCAAAATCTAAAATCCAAAATCATCATAAAATGGTGCGCGAGACACAAGGACAGACGGGCAACAACAGCGCCTTGCCAACGTTTGCGGAGGAGAAAATGCGAGGAAGCAAGCGACGCGACTTTTTGAAGGCGGGCCTCTTTTCGGCTGCAGGCTTGACCTCTTTGGAGCTACGGGAAGGCAGTACGGCCTTGGCCGCTCCGCGCCCACCGGGGCCGAGTGAGACGACAGGAACACCGCCACCATTTCATCTTGGATTGGTTACTTACAATCTAGCTGTCAATTGGGATATCGAGACCATTATCAAGAATTGCGAGAAGACGGGCTTTGAAGGGGCAGAACTGCGCACCACGCATAAACACGGGGTGGAACCTTCGATCGACAGTTCGCGCCGCGCGGAAGTGAAGAAGCGTTTTGCCGATTCGGGCGTACGGCTCGTGAGCCTGGGAACGACATGCGAATACCAGTCGCCGGACGCTGCGGTAGTGGAAAAGAACATCGAAGAAACGCGCCGCTGGTGCGAGTTGGCGCAGGACCTGGGGTGCCTGGGCGTGAAGGTCCGCCCCAACGGGTTCCCGGCGGGCATTGCGCACGAGCAGACCCTCGAGCAGATCGGCCGTGCTCTCGCCAAGTGCGGAGACGCGGCGCGCGACCATGGCGTAGAAATCTGGATGGAAGTTCATGGAGGGGGTACGCAGATTCCGGTGAACGCTCATCAAATCCTCTCGGTCGCAAATCACCCTTTGGTGGGCGCCTGCTGGAACTCCAATCCTACGGACGTGGAGAACGGCTCCGTCCGCAGCGGCTTCGAGTTGCTAAAACCGTGGATTCGCAGTTGCCACATCAACAACCTCGACGATAAAGCTTATCCCTGGCACGAACTCTTCGCCTTGCTGCGTTCCATCAACTTCGACCGCTACACGTTTGCCGAGGTTGCTGAGCCGAGTTGCGAGCCCTTACGGTTCATGAGCTATTACCACGCTGTGTGGGACTACCATGCAGGGTTGGGAAGACCGTAGGCGCTAGGGAACAGGCAGTAGGGAATAGGGAATAGGGACAAAGCAGAGAGCAGAAGGCAGAAAGCAGAGACACTTGACTTTTGACGATTGGCCACCGGCTCTGCCGCCCTGGTTGTAGGGGTACGGCTTGCCGTACCCTCTTCATTTCTATCGCGCGACCGAACCTTGGGGGTACGGCAAGCCGTACCCCTACAACCAGGCAGTGCCCCCTGACCATTGTCAAGAATTGGATGTTACAGCACACGAGGAGGTAAAAGTAGACGAAGTCCTCTGGCGACCGCTCCGCATTGGAGAACGTATGTCGAACGAACACTTCCGGATGGTGGACCTGAAGCTCCTGCCGATGGTTGTTGAGCCGGTGACGCTCGAGGGGCGGGACATTCGGCTGGAGCCGCTCTCCCTTCATCATCATGCGCAGTTATGCGAGGTGGGCCTGGACGATGAACTGTGGCGATGGATTCCCCACGCCGTGGGGACGCCCGATGAGATGCGCGCCTATATCGAGACGGCGCTCGAGTGGCAGGCGGCAGGGACCGCGCTTCCGTTCGCGACCATCGAGAGGGCTACAGGCCGGGCCATCGGCAGCACCCGCTTCGGAAACATCGACCGGGCCAACCGTCACGTCGAAATCGGCTGGACGTGGCTGGGAAAGAAGTGGCAGCGGACGGCCGCCAATACGGAAGCGAAATACCTGATGCTTCGTCACGCCTTCGAAACCTGGCGCTGCCTGCGCGTGGAGTTCAAGACGGATTCTCTCAATGAGCGGTCACGCGCCGCCCTGCTGCGAATCGGTGCAAAGGAGGAGGGCATCTTTCGCAACCATGTCATCACCTGGGCTGGCCGCATCCGCCATTCGGTCTATTACAGCATCATCGATTCCGAGTGGCCGGACGTCAGAGCTGACTTGGAGAAGCGGCTCTCCGGGGGGTGATGCCTTCCACCATTACACTGGACTTTCGCCTTGTATTCGCCTACCATCTAGGTGTGTGCAGTCAAACTGTGGGATGGAGGGTTCTATGACAATCAGTGAAGCGCTTCTGCCTGAGTTTGATCAGGAGAGGACCAATACACGCAAGACCCTGGAGCGGGTTCCGGACAAACCGGATTTCTTCCCGCATCCCAAGTCGATGCCGCTCGGCAAGCTGGCGCCCCACGTGGCTTAGCTTGCCGGCTTCGGCCTCAGCGTGCTGGATACCCCGCAGGTGGACTTTTCTGCGGGCAGCTACAAGCCGTTGCCTTTCGAATCTGCGGCACAGCTCGTCAGAGTATTTGACGAAGGGGCAGCCAAGGTCCGCCGAGCCCTCATCGACACAACGGACGAAGCCTGGAAAGCGAACTGGAGACTCGTTTTCCAGGGCAAGGCCATTTTTGACGGACCTCGGTTCCTGGCTTACCGGCAGATGTTCCTCAACCACATTGTCCATCATCGCGCCCAGCTTGGCGTCTACCTGCGGCTGAACGGCGTGCCCGTACCCGCCATCTACGGACC
>Ga0074046_10005429_pt1 | contig 10193 bp, 5 predicted proteins | sample BogForMeECP23OM3_FD_94441 | JGI IMG/M metagenome (GOLD analysis project Ga0074046, IMG submission 94441) | Bog forest soil microbial communities from Calvert Island, British Columbia, Canada - Bog Forest MetaG ECP23OM3 | ecosystem: Environmental > Terrestrial > Soil > Wetlands ...
GACGTGCGCCGGCGTGTCCCCTCGAAGCTCGGCTGGCTCTCCGAAGGCGTGATTATCACCACCCGTCTCGGCACGCCTGAAACCACCGCGATTGTTCACCCCGCCCTCTTCACCAGGGCCGTCATGCAGGCCGCCCGGGAGCACGGAGCACAGCTTCGAAGCGGGGCCGTCACCGCCATCGTTCGTCGGGGGGGAGAACCCACTGTCTGGGGAGTCGAGGTCGGCGGTGCGGTCATCGAGGCGGACGCCGTCGTCATCGCGTTAGGGCCCTGGTCGCTGCTGGCTGCGGAATGGCTGCCGTTGCCTGCAGTAATTGGCCAGCTCAGTCCGAGTCTCGTCTTCAACACCGGCGCGGATGTGCCAGCCGAAAGCCTTTTCCTCGAATACCAGGAGGAGACCGGAGCGGTGCTCACCGTCGAGGTATTTCCGCGTGCCGATGGCTCGACCCTGGTCACCGCCTTTTCCGATGAGGTGCCGCTGCCTATCGAGCCGGCCAATGTCACGCCCGATCAGGGCAAGATCGAACGGCTTGAGGTGATTTGCGAGCGGCTGTCCCCCGCCTTCGCCCGGTCGAGGATTGTCACCCGGCAGGCCTGCTTCCGTCCGGTCACGCAGGATGGCATGCCGCTGATCGGAAATGTGCCGCGGAGCGAAGGCGCCTATGTCGCCACTGGCCACAATGTCTGGGGGATACTCAATGCACCCGCGACCGGCGAGGCTTTGGCGGAGCTGATCGTCGATGGCGTCGCGATCGGCACCGATCTCACGCCGTTCGACCCCATACGGCTGCGCCCGCTCGATCCCGCACTTCTGCGCCCTAGCGCGAACTCTATATAGCCCCCGCGATGAAGACAGAAGGCCTCACACCCGAATGCCTTAGTTCGTTTTTTGGCTAAACTAGGTGAAGCGCTCAAGAACGTCTCCAACGCGGATGAGGACTCATAGTTGAAAAGGGTGCTTTCTCGGTTCTGTCCGCAGGCGGGATAAGACAGCGGTCGCGCTGAAACCGCTCAAGACCGCTCGGTTCGAGCCCCTGTCGTTTGCTATGCCAGGTCAATAAACCTTGGGCACAAAGCGCTGGTTCGACTTCTTGGGCCGCCTATAACCGATGTCATCCTGCCGTGGAGGAACCTCGATTTCGATCGGGGTGATGTCGTGATACGGAATCTGCTTCAGCAAATGGGCGATGCAATTCAGTCTTGCGCTCTTTTTGTCATCGGCGTTGACGACCCACCATGGCGTCTTCTTGCGGTCGGTGTGGGCCAACATCACGTCTTTGGCTTTGGAGTACTCAACCCAGTGTCTGCGCGACTCGAGATCCATCGGGCTGAGCTTCCAGCGCTTGATGGGATTGCGTATCCGGTCCTGGAAACGCCGTTCTTGCTCTTCATCGTTGACCGAAAACCAGTATTTGACGAGGTAAATGCCGGAGCGAACCAGCATTTCCTCAAAGAGCGGGCAGGAGCGTAGAAACTCGTGGTACTCTTCCGCCGTGCAGAAACCCATGACATGTTCGACGTCGGCCCGGTTGTACCAACTGCGGTCGAACAGGACGATTTCTCCTGGCGCCGGCAACTGGGCGACGTAGCGCTGAAAATACCATTGGCCGCGCTCGCGTTCCGTCGGCGTACCGAGCGCCACGACTCGGCAGATGCGCGGGTTCAAGCTCTCGGTGATGCGCTTGATGACGCCGCCTTTGCCGGCGGCGTCGCGGCCCTCGAAAATGACCACGACGCGCAAGCCCTGCACGCGAACCCATTCCTGCAGCTTGATCAGCTCGAACTGCAGATGGGCGAGTTCGTCGAGATACTTGTAGTTTTTGGGAGGCTTCCGTGGCTTCGGGCGGTCGGCCAAGTGCCTGTATTGCTCGAGCGCGGTCTCTTCCTTCGCATCGCGCAGCACCGATTCCTCTGGCTCCGCCGACTTGCGGGTCTTGCCCATGTCAATCTCGGGCGAACAGCCCTACCCAACGATCATGCGGTTTTCTCGATCCTTTATCTGTCAATGGCCTCGGCCGCTTTGCTTAAGATCAATGCCCACCGCTGCAGCAAAGATGGCGTTAGAATCGCGTATATTGCCTCAGCGAACGGACGATAGCCGCCGAGGTCACGGCCCCGCGGGGTTGGCCGGCTTTGCCGGATTAATGACCGCTGATGGCCCGGAACTCCCTCGAGCAAGTGCTCCGCTCATAAACTATTGCAGTAACTCGGGAAATTCGCACCGATGCGTCGCAGCCGGGCGAGGTGACTCCAATAGATCACTGCTTCGTCCCGAGCACCGACGGTCCACGCATGCACCTTCATCGCAAGGGCGTCGCCACCGGCGTATGGTCGGATTGCGTAAGGGGAGACCTTGGGGTGGGACCAGGGGCAGCAAAGGCGTTACTTCTCGGAAGAGAACGTATTCACAAGACTGGATACGCGCAATTCGCTCAAGGTTCCTGCTCGACAGAGCGAGCGAAGCTGTGTCACGCTGGGTGAGTTTGATCAAACGCAATGCCCCGCGAGGTCAGCGGAGCGAAAAAGCCCTTGACGCCGGGAGGCGCCGGCCATGTGCTCTTTAGGCATGAGGCGGCAAGATGGGCTCGGACCCCACAGTAAGAAACGACCAACCTAAAGGCACCGCCGAACCGCTGCCGACGGCCGGCACCGCGCTTGTTGCGCAAAAGCGCCCTTTGCCCGCAAAAATCCCCGCCCGCAAACCGCATAGAAAAAATTGGGCTTTTCTTCTGCTTGCTTTCATCATCGCTGGGGGCATCGGCGGCGCTTATTGGTGGACGCATCGCGTGCCTCCCTTACCGCCCGGCATCGCGTCCGGCAATGGGCGTCTGGAAGCAGATGAAATCGATATTCAGACGAAGTTTCCCGGCCGGATCCCCAAGCTTTTCGCTGATGAGGGCGATCTGGTTAAACCGGGACAGACGCTTGCCATCATGGACACGCGCGATCTTGCAGCTCAACTGAATGCAGCGGAGTCGCAGGCTGCGCTCTCTGAAAAAGCCATCGATGAAGCAAAGTCGAACGTTGAGCAGCTTACGACGCAGCTGAAGCTTGCCCAACAGGAATTCGATCGGACGCAGGATCTGGTAAAGAGAGGTTTCGCTACGCATGAGCTGTTCGACCAGAGGAGTCAGCAGCTGAGCGCCGCCAAAGCCGCTCTGCTCGCCGGCCAGGCCAGGGAACTGCAGGCTCAGCATGCGCTTGATGCAGCTAACCACAACGCGGAACTTCTAAAGGTCAACATAGCTGACAATACGCTCGTCGCTCCTCGGGACGGCCGCATTCAGTACAGGCTGACTAATGTCGGCGAGGTGCTCGGCGCTGGCGGCAAGGTCTTCACCATGCTCGACATCGGGTATGTCTACATGGACATCTATTTGCCGACCCCCGACGCGGGCAAGACCAAGGTTGGCGCGGATGCCCGCATCCTGCTGGACGCCTATCCAGACAGGCCCATCCCTGCCCATGTGTCCTTTGTGGCGACGCAAAACCAGTTCGACCCGAAGGTTGTCGAGACGAAAAGCGAGCGCGACAAGCTCATGTTTCGCGTCCGCGTCAGGATCAATCCCAACCTGCTGAAAGCCCATGAGGAGTCGGTGCGAAGCGGCTTGCCCGGCATGGGCTATGTCCTGCTCGATCCGAAAACTCCGTGGCCCCCGATGCTTCAGAATAACCTCGTTCAATGACTAAGGATCTCGCGCTTGCCCTGGTTCAGCCGCCGATAAAGGCGGGGGCGGCGGCCATTGCGGAGATCTCCCATCTCAGCCTGCGGTATAAGCGGGTTGCTGCGTTAGATGATGTATCGCTAACGATCCCGGCCGGCATCATGGTGGGCTTCATAGGCCCCGACGGGGTGGGCAAATCTTCCGTTTTTGCCATCATTGCCGGGGCGCGCGAGATTCAGTCCGGCGATGTCAAAGTGCTCGGCGGCGACATGCGTTCGAAGGCGCACCGATCGGAGGTGTGCCCCCGCATTGCCTACATGCCCCAAGGGCTCGGCCGGAACCTCTATCCCGACCTCAGCATCCGCGAGAACATCGAGTTTTTCGGCCGACTGTTCGGACAATCCGCCGCCGAGCGCGACCTTCGCATCGCCGATCTTCTTCGCAGCACCGGCCTGACACCGTTCGCGGACCGCCAGGCGAGAAAGCTCTCGGGTGGCATGCGCCAGAAACTCGGCCTGTGCTGCTCGCTCATTCATGACCCTGAGCTTCTGATCCTCGACGAGCCGACAACCGGCGTCGATCCCTTGTCACGCCGCCAGTTCTGGGAACTCATCGAGCGCATGCGTGCGCGCCAACCCGGCATGAGCGTGCTGGTAGCCACTGCCTACATGGAGGAGGCGGAACTCTTCGACTGGCTGGTTGCGATGAGCGACGGGAAGGTGCTTGCAACTGGCTCGCCTGCCGAAATCAAGGCGCAGACGAAGACCCAAAGTATCGAAGATGCGTTCATCGGGCTTCTTCCCGAGAAGCGGCGGGTGGGACACAAGTCTGTCACCATTCCACCCCGAACCCTTGAGGTTGGCGACCCTGTCGTCGTGGCCCGCAACCTGACCAAGACTTTCGGTGATTTCACCGCGGTCGATCATGTAAGCTTCATTCTGATCGAACTGTCCCGCAATCAGGGCGTCACAATCTTCGTCTCGACCCATTTCATGAATGAGGCAGCGCGTTGCGACCGCATCGCGCTCATGGACGCGGGGCGCGTTCTCAAAACCGGCACTCCTGCGGAGCTGATTGCGGCGCGGGGCGTGGCCACGCTCGAAGAGGCCTTCATCAGCTACTTGAAGGAGGCCGAAGCGGCGAGAGCGCCGGACGCCGAAATTATGGACGACGCGGCCAAGGCCCTGACCACGCCACAGATCCAGGCGAACGAGGAACCGTCGCCTCTTTTCAGCTTCAGGCGGCTTTTCGCCTACAGCATCCGCGAAGCGCTCGAGCTTCGCCGCGACCCAATTCGCCTTTCCTTCGCCGTTCTCGGCACCGCCTTTCTCATGCTGATTTTTGGCTTCGGCATTACGACCGATGTCAACAATCTTTCGTTCAGGGTGCTCGACCGGGACAACACGCCGGAAAGCCGCGCCTATTTCGAGGAGATCCGCGGATCACCTTACTTCACAGAGAAAACGCCGCTCAAGAACGCCGAAGAGCAGCAGCGCGCCCTGAAAACGGGGGCTGTCAACGCCACCATCGAAATACCGCCGGGATTTGGCCGCGACCTTAAAGCCGGGCGTGGCACCGAAGTCGGCGTATGGGTGGACGGCGCCATGCCTTTCCGGGCCGAAACCATGCGGCAATATCTCACCGGCGTTCATCAGAGTTATTTGGACGACCCGCTGCTGACCGGCTATCCGAAGGAAAAGACTTACGCCACCACGGAAGTCCGCTTCCGCTATAACCAATCCTTCGACAGCATCTATGCCCAGGTGCCGGGCACGATGGCGCTGGAATTGGCGCTCATCCCGGCCATTCTCATGGCCCTCGCGGTCGTGCGCGAGAAAGAGCTGGGCACAATCACGAATCTCTACGTCACGCCCGTGACACGCCTCGAATTCCTGATCGGCAAACAACTGCCTTATATCGCTCTTGCCTTCTGGAACTTCGTGCTCATGGCGATCATGGCTTGGCTCATTTTCGAGGTGCCGCTTAAGGGAAGTCTGCTCGCGCTTGCGACGGGGGCGCTCATCTACGTGACGGCCACCACCGGCTACGGCATGTTCATCTCTTCTTTTACCCGGACGCAGATCGCAGCGCTTTTCGGCACGGCTATCCTGACCGTCCTCCCGGCCACGCAATTCTCAGGGATGATGGTGCCGGTCTCGTCGCTGAAGGGCTTTCCGGCTTTCATGGGACATATCTTTCCCATGACCTATTTCGTGCCGATCTGCGTCGGCACTTACACGAAGGGCCTGGACTTTTCCGACCTCATTGGCCGTTTGGGTTGGCTCGCCGTCTTCGTGCCGGCGCTTCTTCTCTTGAGCCTGTTTTTCCTCCGCAAGCAGGAACGGTGAGCGAGGCGGGGTCTGATGCACGCGTTGTCCAATATTTTCTGGCTGGGCCTCAAGGAGCTGCGAAGCTTCCTCAACGACTACGTGCTTCTCGGCCTAGTCATTTACACCTTCACCCTTGCCGTGATGAGCCAGGCCCAGAGCAATAGCCAGGAGCTTCGGAACGCTTCCATCGCGATTGTGGACGAGGACAACTCCGCGCTCTCGCGGCAAATCGCGAGCGGCTTTCTCCCGCCCTACTTCAAAAAGCCGGTCGCCATCCAGGAAGGCGACATCGACCAGCTCATGAACCTTGGCCGCTTTACCTTCGTTCTCGACATCCCGCCCTATTTCGAGCGCGACGTACGCGCCGGGCGGAAGCCCGCGGTCCAGCTTCTGGTCGATGCGACAGCAATGGTTCAAGCGGGGATCGGATCGGGTTACGCGTCCCAAATCATAAAGGATGAAATCAACCGTTTCATGGAGCGGTCCGAGCCTGTCTCCAATCCTCGCGTGAACCTCGCCATCCGAGTGGCTTTCAATCCCAACGTGACGACGGGCTGGTTTACGAGCGTGATGGGCATCATCAACAATGTCACCATGCTCGCCATTATCCTCGCAGGCGCGGCTGTGGTGCGCGAGCGTGAGCATGGGACGATGGATCACCTTCTCGTCATGCCGCTAACGCCGTTCGAGATCGCCATGGCCAAAGTGTGGGCCAACGGGCTTATCATCGCCATCGCAGTCTTTTTGTCGTTGGAATTCGTGGTGCAGGGACTCTTGCATGTGCCGATCAATGGCTCGGTGCCGCTGTTCATGATGGGCGTTTGCCTCTACCTGTTTTTCGCGACGGCGATCGGGATTTTCCTCGCGACCGCCGCCCGGACCATGCCGCAGCTCGGCCTCCTCTATATGCTGGCTGCGATGCCGATGAACATCCTGTCCGGCTCAAACACGCCGCTGGACAGCCAGCCGGCGTGGCTTCGAACGATCATGCAGGCGTCGCCTTCGACACACTTCGTCTCCTTTGCACAGGCCATTCTCTACAGAGGAGCGGACTTCCAGGATGTCTGGCCACGCTTCCTAGCCGTCGGACTGATCGGCGCCCTGTTCCTTGCGATCGCCGTCATGCGTTTCCGACGGGTGGCTGAGCAGGCGGTTTGAGTCCACGACGCAAGGGCATCGTTGCGGAAGTTCGGTCTGCCCCTAACGGTCGCTTGGGTTCTGACTGAGCTGTTCAAGCAACGGCCGCACGGAGTCGAGTTCCGCACCGAACCCGGCCCAATCCCCAGCTTTCAACCGCTCGATAGCCCGGTCATAGTGGCTGAGCGCGTCGCGCGCTTGCCGATTTGAAAAACCTGCAGGGGTAGGAGGAGGAGAAGGCAGTCCGGATTCCTTGAAGAGAGCCGCCAATGCCTCGGCGAGCGTTTCCTCCATGACGACCCGGTCGCCATAGGCGGCAATCACCCGCTTGAGCTCCGGTACCTGGCCAGTCTCCGCCCTAAGATAAAGGGGCGAGACGTACAGGATCGAGTTTTCGATCGGAACCACCAGGAGATTTCCCCGAATGACCCTTGAGCCCATCTGGTTCCAAAGTGAGATCTGCTGGGATATCTCAGTATCCTGGTTGATGCGCGCCTCAATCTGGAACGGTCCATAGACCAGCTTCTCCTTGGGAAATTCATAGACAATCAGCTTCCCGTAGTCCGGCTGATCGCAACGGGCGGCCAGCCATGCGATCATGTTTTGGCGCTGGCTCGGGACCATCGGGAGCATCAGGAAAAACTCGGTTCGCGTCTCTCCCGGCAGGCGCATGTTGATGTAATACGGCTCCATTTCCTCGCCCACGAAGTGCGCAGGCCTTCGCGGGAATTGCCAGAGATCTTCCCGGTTGTAGAAGACTTCCGGGGCGTCCATGTGATAGGCGCGGTACATCAGGGCCTGGATGTGAAAGAAGTCCTCGGGGTAACGGACGTGCTTCTTAAGATCGGCAGGCATGACCTCAAATGATTTGAACAGGCCCGGAAAGATGCGCCGATAGGTTTCTATGATCGCGTCCGAGGCGTCCGCAACATAGAAGTCGACCGAACCGTTATAGGCGTCGATGACGATTTTTACTGAATTGCGGATGTAATTCAGGTCTTCTCGGCGGAGCGGCTCGGCATAGGGGAACCAGCTGCTGGTTGTGTAAGCATCCTGGATCCAAAAGATCCGACCGTTGCTGATGACCGCATAGGGGTCACGGTCGAGACGGAGAAACGGGGTGATCGCTTGAACGCGATCGGTGATGTTGCGACGGAAAAGAACCCGGCTCTCACCCGTAATGTAGCGGGTCAGCAGGATGTTTGGGTCGTTGAAATACCAGGCGAAGAGGGATCTTTTGGCGATCTCTCCGAGACCGATCCCGTCGGCGCCATCGTAAGTCGTGTAAGCGTTGTCAGCCCCTTTGGGATAATCGAACTCCCGCATGCTCCCTTTTACGATCACATAGGAGTCGGGCCTCTTCCCGAAATAGATGCGCGGCTCGTTGAGAGGAGGGCCCCCTGATGCGACGGGAGGAATGTCGTGCAGATAGAATATCGGCAAGCCTTCCGCCGATTTCTGGGTGACCGGCGACATTACCACCCCGTTGCCGTGGGTGAATATGAGATGCTGGTTGACCCAGGTCTGTGCGTTCGGCGGAAGGCGCGTCGCCTCAAGCTCGCGGGCGGACAACATCACCTGCTGATAGGAACCGCCAAGCTCATAGCGATCCACGTCGACATCGAGGAACTTGTAATAGGTCCGAATCTCCTGCAGCTGGGCATAGGTGTCGATCAGCGGCTGCCAGTCCCATAGCCGGATGTTATCAATTGTCGCGCGATTGTCCTGCAGCGATTGCAGGGTGAGCCCATGTTCCGCAGGGAAAGGCTTAACCGTGATTTGGCGGAGATTATAGGCCTCTTGAGTCAGGGAGATGTTGCGCTGAAGGTAGGGCGTCTCCAGCTGCAATTCGTTTGGTTTCACGAAGATGCGTTGGAACAGGGCCGGGACGATGAAACCCAGCACGAACGAGGTGCCGAAGACAAGCCCTGCGCTCGCCGCCGGAAGCCGGTACGATCGCATCCACATGTTGGCCCAGGAAGCGATAGCCGCTACTGAGGCAAGAGCGACGAGCGCCCAGAGCACGGGGAGCCCGACATTGACGTCCGTATAGGCCGCACCCACGACCACGCCATTGTCTCCGTAAAGGAGAAGATAGCGGTCCAGCCAGTAGGACCAGGCCTTGACGGCGAAGAAAAGACCCAGCAGCGCGGAGCCGTGGGCGATCACCCATGGAAACGCGGGCAGACCCGGGCCGAAGGTGAGGTTCCCCTGCACAAAATAGACTACGCCGCCAAAAAGGGCGCTCAAGACGAGCGTCAGCAGCATCCAATTCTTGATTGCGACGTAGGCGGGAAGCGAAAAAAGATAGAACCCAATATCTTTGCCGTAGAGAGGATCGCTCTGTCCGTAGGGCGCCTGCCAGATGAAGCGGAGGGCAATGTCCCAGGAGCCAACCTCGCCCAGGGCAATAAGGGCGGCGAGGGCCAGTGCGCTCGCAATGATCAGGAAACGCCAAGGAAGACCCAGAGACAAGCGTTGCAACGCCGCCGTTAGCGTCTGATCATTCGATCCCCAGGGAGAAGTAGGCGGAGGCAGATACCCCTTCCGTTTGGCGAGGCGGTGCGCAAGGGCGCCGTTCAGCCACAGGAATAGCACCGACGTCGCGAACACGGCGATAAAAAGCGCGACCTTTGTCCCGAAAATCGTCAAGAAGACATTAAGGTAGCCGACAGTCGAGAACCAGAGCCAATCAACCAGGAAATCGGCCGCGAACCATAGAGCGATAAAGAAAGCTGCGATGATGATCATCGACATCGCGATGTGTCTCAACGTCATCTCGCATCTCCATGGATCACCCGATCAATTTGCGCTGAGATCTAATTCTCGAAGCGGACATCGAGTCCCTTAACCGTAAATAATGCCCAGAACCAATAAGCAATATTAGGGGTCGAAGCGCACGGTTTTGTTGACCGACGTCAATGCTCTCTTGAGGCTGATGCAGAACCATGAAGAGCTATCGCCAATTTTTGGTGATGGCCTGATGGGTCAGGCGGCGGCGAATTTGGCTTGAGGCGCCTTCAACTTGGCGGCGATCTCAAGTCCGTCGATGAATTTCACAC
>Ga0074046_10005430_pt1 | contig 10191 bp, 7 predicted proteins | sample BogForMeECP23OM3_FD_94441 | JGI IMG/M metagenome (GOLD analysis project Ga0074046, IMG submission 94441) | Bog forest soil microbial communities from Calvert Island, British Columbia, Canada - Bog Forest MetaG ECP23OM3 | ecosystem: Environmental > Terrestrial > Soil > Wetlands ...
CCGATGTGAAGCAGTTCACCACCACGCCCGGCTACGATGCCGAAGCCACCATCTCCGAAGACGGCAAAAAGATCGTTTTCACTTCCACGCGCAACGGCGACCTCGACATTTATTCGATGGACGCCGACGGCAAGCACGTCAAGCAGCTCACGCACGAGCTCGGCTACGACGGCGGCCCGTTCTATTCCAAAGACCGCAAGTGGATCGTTTACCGCGCCTACCATCCCAAGACCGATGCCGAGATCGCCGAATATAAAGAGCTTCTTAAGCAGAATCTGATTCGTCCCACCACGCTTGAAATCTGGCTCATGAAAGCCGATGGCAGTGGCAAGCGCCAGCTCACCAGCCTGAATGCCGCCAGCTTCGCCCCGTCGTTCTTTCCCGACGGCAAGCGCGTCATTTTCGCCACCAACGTGGGATCGACCGGCGGCATGGGCAATTTCGAACTCTACACCATCAAAGTCGACGGCTCTGGCCTCGAGCGCATCACCTACAGCGACGGCTTCGACGGCTTCCCCATGTTCAGCCCCGATGGCAAGCAGTTAGTTTGGATCTCCCATCGCAACGGCAAGCAGCCGCACGAAACCAACGTGTTCATTGCAGATTGGGTAGAGTGAGGGAATGCAGAAGTCAAACATCACAATGACGCCGACTTCTGGCTCTCGCGCAACAACTGCTCTTTGATTTTCCCTGGCAGCCGCGAACTCTGCACAATTTCCCGCAGCTTCGCTGGGGAAATCCCGCGCGCAAACGCCAGCGCGCGGGCGAGCGAGAGATACTCGCTTCGCAACAGAGCAACCTGCACGTCGCGCCGATAAGACCACTTCGAATGCCGCGCCACGGCCTGGATCAAAGCCGAACCCGCCTCCGGCTTAACCACTGCCCGCACCACGAACGCTTCCGTCAAACGCGCATTTTCGAGCGCGGCGCGCAGGATGCGTTCTTCCGAATCCAGCAGCAGCGCGCCCGCAACTCGCCCCGATCCCTGCCGCGCCAGCGTCAACCGCTCGCCCAGCGTGACGGTCTTAAGCCGCCCAATCAAAGTCTCATCAGCCATCCGCTTCACGTCCCCCGGCGCCGTTGCCGAGAGCGCCACCTTCATCAAATCGAACGTGTAAAACTGCCGGATCAGCGGCACCGACACATGCCGCGGCGCCTGCGGATGCGACACCAGAGCAATCTTCACCTTGCGCAGCTTGAGCAGCGACCGGTTCCGGGAAAGTTCTTCGATCACCTCGCCCGGCAAATCCGGCCGCTTGAGCAGGGCAAGAGCGAGATCAGCGGTAAGTGCGGGATCGGCCGCTGCACTCAGCAATTCCTCGCGGACGGCGCTGTGGACAGCTTCTACCAGAGGCAAGCCTGCGGTGCCCACCGCCGATGCGCCGGCCGAAACATCGGCCAATCCCGGTTGCTGATCGTGGTCACTCACCTAAAACTCAGTCCCTGGCGAAACTCAGCCCCTTATTGCCGTGCCCCGCAGCCCGCGCCAGCGCCAGCGCTCCCATGACCGGATCGACCAAATCATCGCGCAACTCGATCCCTGTGAAACTGTTGTTGAGCTGATTGTAAAAAACGCGCCGCACCTCCGCCGACTGACGAAAGACACTCCCCGTGGTGGCCACCGGGACATAGTGCGGCCTAGGCGCAATGCGCCCGAGCACCATGGCCGCAAGCGCAGCCAGTTCCTCCCCAGCGCGAGCGAGCAACCCACGCGCAATGGAGTCGCCTTCTTCTGCCGCACGCAGCACCACCGGAAACAGCCGCGGAAATTCCGGAGGCGGAGTCGAGTTCGCAAACAAAACCAGCGCCTCGAAGTCGGCGAGCCTCCAGGTTTCAAGAATGCGCGCAGCAAGAGTGCTGGCAGCAACAACGTCCGTGGCGGGCGCGGTTTCCCTTTGCTGATCGCGAGCCCGCAGCACCGCCGCAACCGCCTGACGCCCGATCCACTGCCCCGAGCCTTCGTCGGAAACCGCAAACCCCCAGCCGCCCGCGCGCGCCGTATGGCCTTCGGCGTCACGTCCCAAAGCAATCGAACCCGTGCCCGCGATTACGATCACGCCCGGCCCCGCCCCAAACGCAGCTTCCAGTGCAATCACCGTGTCGCCCACCACCTGGATGCGCGCCGAAGAAAGCGCTGGATCAAGCTCAGCCACGATAGCCCGAATCTTGTCGGCGATCTCCGGCCGCCCCGCTCCCGAGGCGCCGATACAGATGGCGCAAATATCATGCGGAGATATCTTGGCCGCAGCACACACCTGGCGAATCGCCGCATGCAGAGCTTCGCGCGCCCGCGCCTCGCCCAGCCGAACGACATTACTGCCACCACACACAGCCCGAGCGAGCACGGAGTTTTCCCCGCCCAGCACGCAGCGCGTCTTCGTCCCTCCGCCGTCAATTCCCAAGTAGTAGGCCATCGCGCTAGTTCTAACACAGGTTCAGCAGCCGCCTCCCCGCGCGGAACATGCTTGTACAATGCCGGAAACAATGCGCTCGGGACTGAATCGCATCGACCTATTCATCGTCGCGGTGTATCTGGCGGGCATCACGCTGTTTGGCTTGCGTTTCCGCAAGCGCCAGCGCACCATGCGCGACTATTTCCTAGCCGACCGCGACATTCCGTGGTGGGCCATCGCGCTTTCGATTGTCGCGGCCGAGACCAGCACCCTGACCATCATCAGCATTCCCGGCCTCGCCTACGATTCCAACTTCACGTTTCTCCAACTCGTGATGGGATATGTCATCGGCCGCGTCATCATCAGTTTCGTCTTGCTTCCCCAGTATTTTCGAGGCGATCTCTACACCGCCTACCAACTCATCGAGCGCCGCTTCGGCCCGCACCTCCGCACGGTGACAGCGGCCATCTTCCTCGTGACCCGCGCCGCCGCCGAAGGCGTGCGCGTCTATGCGGTCTCAATCGTGGTCTCGATCGCACTCGGGACCGGCGAGATCACCTCGATCGCGATCATCACACTGCTGACCCTGATCTACACGTTTGAAGGCGGCCTCGCCGCCGTCATCTGGACCGACGTAGTGCAAACCTTCATTTATGTAGGAGGAACGCTGGTCGGCCTCTTCACCATTCTTCACTTGATCCCAGGCGGATGGGCATCTGCGCACATCATCGCCACCAGCCTGGACAAGTTTCGCGTTTTCGATCTGACGGTCGCAACGCACTGGCCGTTCCTCAATTTCGCCAAGCCATATACGCTCTGGGCCGGCATCATCGGCGGCGCGTTCTTCACGACGGCAAGCCATGGCACCGACCAACTGATCGTGCAAAGGCTCCTTGCCGCCCGCAACCAACGCCAGTCAGTCACAGCTCTGCTCGCAAGCGGCGTGGCCATTCTCTTCCAGTTCGCGCTGTTTCTCTTCGTCGGCGTCATGCTCTACGCCTACTATCAACTCCCTTCGGCGACCTTCGGACGAGCCGACCGCATTTATCCCACCTTCATCGTCACCCACATGCCGCCCGGCATCGCGGGACTCCTGATTGCCGCCATTCTCGCTGCCGCCATGTCGAACCTGAGCGCGGCCCTGAATTCGCTCTCGTCGAGCACGATGATGGACTTCTACTTTCGCTGGCGGCCAGAGTCAGGGACAAAGACCGAAACAAAGACTGACGACTCCCGCCGTCTGCACCTCGCGCGGCTGGCGACGCTGGCGTGGGCGCTCGTCCTATTCGGCCTGGCCGTACTGGCCCTCCATCGCGTAGGCCGCGTAGTCGAGGTCGGCCTCCAGATCGCCATGCTGGCCTACGGCGCTCTGCTCGGTGTGTTCCTTCTCGGCGTCCTGACCAAACGCGCCAACCAAACCGGCGCGATCATAGGCATGATCGCAGGCTTGGCCCTCGAACTCTATCTCTGGAGATATTCGCTGGTAGCCTTCACCTGGTGGGTCCCGATCGGCACCTGCGTGACCTTTGCGATCGGATATTTCGCAAGCGCGATGCACCAGGAAAAGCCCTGAATCCGAATCGCAGAACTCGGCGGCCCGTTATTCTCAGCGAACTCTGCGACCTCTGCGGTTAAAATCTTTCTCTCGCCCTGGCAACGACTCATGACTTTGCAACCACCGCCGCCCCGCCCCGAGCTAGCCCGCGACCTGAAACTCTCTCACGCCGGCGCAGTCGTAGTCGGCACCATCATCGGCAGCGGCATCTTCCTAGTCCCGCAGGAAATGATGCAAGCCCTTGGCTCGGCGCGCATCGTCTATCTCGCCTGGCTCGTGGGCGGATTGCTCTCCTTTTTCGGCGCGCTCACCTATGCCGAACTCGGCGCCATGAAGCCCCAGGCCGGCGGCGAATATGTATATGTCCGCGACGCCTACGGACCCCTGCCAGCATTTCTCTACGGCTGGACATGGTTCCTCATCGCCAAGCCCGCCTCGATCGCAACCGTCACCACCGGGCTGGTGCGTACCCTCGCCACTTTCCCCGTTTTCGCGTTTTTCTCGCGCCCATGCTTTTCAGCGGGCTGGTTCTCCGTCACCTACGGCCAGCTCGTCGCCATTGCCGCCGCCATTTTCATCACCTGGCTGAACTACATCGGCATCCGCAGAGCGGGAGAATTCCAATTCCTCTTCACGCTCCTGAAAATCGCCATCATCCTCGGCATCGTCGCCGTCGGCTTCAGCTACACAAATGGAACCTGGGCGAATTTCTCCACCACCTTCGGCGGCGCCAAGGGCGGGCTCGCCGGCTTCTTCGCCGCCCTCGTCGCCGCTCTCTGGGCCTACGATGGCTGGAACGATCTCAACATGGTGGCAGGCGAGATTCGCAATCCCCAGCGCAATATTCCTCTTTCTCTAGTCTGGGGAGTGGCGACCGTAGGCGCGCTCTACGTCCTCATCAATGCGGCCGTGCAATATGCCATGCCGGCCTCTGCCGTCGCTGCCTCCGCGCGCCCCGCCGCCGACGCCGTCGCGCTGGTCCTCGGCCGCGGCGGTGCAACTCTCGTCTCCATCGGCATTGCCGTTTCCATGCTCGTCACGTTGAACGGCACCATCATGAGCGGTGCGCGCGTGCCCTTTGCCATGTCGCGTGACCGGTACTTTTTCAAAGCGATTGCCGAAGTCCATCCACGCTTCCACACTCCATCCGTGTCTCTCCTCGTCCAATGCGCATTGTCCATCGTTCTGCTACTCGGCGGCGGCAATTTCCGCCAGTTCTTCTCGCTCGCCATCTTTGCCGAGTGGCTCTTCTACATGATTGCCGGCAGCACGGTCTTCGTTTTCCGCCGCCGCGATCCGAACGCCGAGCGTCCCTATCGCGTGCTCGGCTATCCCGTGGTTCCCGCGCTATTCATCGCCGCTTCGGCCATCCTGCTGTATTACACATTCACCGATAACCTTCGCTATTCCGCGGAAGGCTGTTTAGCCATTCTGGCCGGCATCCCGGTCTTCTATTTTTTTGCGCGCAGGCGTGGGCCAGACACTCAAGTAACCAGTAATCAAACCAAAACCTAAATTGGTTACCAAAGGACACGCGCAAGCGACACGTTTACCCGCCCCCCAAACTGCCCTACCTTGAAGACTCCAACCCTGAGCATTCTCCCCTTGCTTGGGTCCCCATTTGGAGCCATAGGGATGCCTTTGTCCGATCAAGAATTTCATCTCGGCTTGTTGCCGGAAAAGAAGTGGAACTGGCGCAGTTTCGCCGCGAGTTACGGCCTTGTCACCGCGCTCGTCGTGTTCCTTATGCTTCTCGGCATCCTCGTGCCCGACACGCTCAAGGTCTTGCCCAATTATTACGTGACCGAACTCATCCCGCGGCCAGCGCTCAGGCCGGAAAAACTGCCCAAGGCGAAGCCTCTGCCCCATGCTAAATTGCTGCCGCCAGAACCCGTGTTCAAGGCACCCAAACTGGTTGTGCCGCAGGAAGTCCACGCCACCAAGCCACAGCCCCAGCAGGAGATTGAGCCGCCTAAAGTGGCTTTGAACAATTTCGCTCCTGCCGTGATCAAGCCGATCCCGGGAGGCGCGCGGCCGGTCTTGATTCACACCGGTGATTTTCAAGGCAGCTCAGTAACGCCCACCGTCAATGCGCCGATCGAAAAGGTGCAGACCGGCGGTTTTGGCGACCCTAACGGTTTGAAGCCGAGCGATAACAGCAAGCCCAACGGCAAGCTGATCGCTTCCGCCGCGGGGTCGTTTGACATGCCCGTCGGCCCGGGACAAGGCAACGGTTCCGGCGGCGCCAAAGGCATCAAGGGAACGGTTGCCAGCGCCGATTTCGGCGACGGTATCGCAACCCCCGGACGGGGTGACGGACGCAGCAGCGGCCGAGGCAACTCCACGGTCCAGAGCACCGGTTTTGCCGCTGCGCAAATCGCACAGAACGTGCCCCACGCTCCGCGCATGGACACCGGACCAGCGGCCACAGCCGTCGAGATCACCTACAAGCCGAATCCGGTTTATACGCAGGATGCGAGAGACTTGAAGTTGGAAGGTGAAGTTCTGCTCGAAGTCGAGTTTTCCGCGGGTGGGCAGTTGCACGTCAACCGCGTTGTCAAAGGTCTCGGCCACGGACTCGACGAGGCTGCCATGTCGGCCGCCAACAAAATGCGTTTCAAGCCCGCCATGCACTATGGGCAGCCGGTCAATTCGACAGCCATTGTGCACGTCGTATTTCAATTGGCGTACTGAAACTTTGGAGATGAAGTTATGCGCAATACGAAATTGATGGTTTTGGCTCTGCTCGCGCTGGCTATGACAATGACGGCAGTCGCCGAGAAGAAACATGCGGTGGCCCCGGCGGCCCCGGCTCAATCTCAGACCGATCAAGCCCAGACCACGCTGGCGCCGCCCACTACCATGGATCAGGTCGTCGACCGTGTCATCCTGCGCGAGAAAGCTCTGGTCACGTTTCTGTCGCCGCGCACACCGGTCGTCGAAACCTACCTCCAGGATCTGACCCAGGATCCGCAGATGGGCCCGATTCCGCAGAGCGACCATTATTTCCTTGGGCGCATGGATCTCAGCGACTCCATCGACCGCGAAGACTACCTTAACGACAAGGGCAAAGGCAGCAAGGATAGCGACGAGGGCATGGAGAAGCGCCTTCTCGGCGGCTTCACCAAGATGTTCAAGTTCCAGTATCAGCCCCTCGGCTTTTCCTGGATGATCTACGCCGACCGCAACGAATTCGACCGCCAGCACTACGATTTTCACTATGCCCGCCGCGAATTCCTGGGCGACGTTCGCTGCCTGGTATTTGACATCCTCCCCAAGAAAGACGCCGGCGGCCACGGCCGTTTCATAGGCCGCATCTGGGTTGAGGATCAGGGCTTCAACATCGTTCGCCTCAACGGCACCTACGCCCGTCCCTCGCGCAACGCCTACTTCTTCCACATGGATAGTTGGCGCTTGAACTTGACTGAGGGCTATTGGATCCCGTCTTACATCTACAGCGAGGAAGGCGACTTCACCGCGGGGGCCCGGAACAAACTCGCATTCAAAGCCCAAACCCGCATGTGGGGCTACAACCTCAAAGCGACCAACGCGAATGAGGAACTGACTCAGATCCACGTCGACAGCGTAAAAGACGAGACGCCTTCCGCGCAGGATGCATCGCCCCTGGCGGCCGAACGCAATTGGCAGCAGCAGGCCGAAGACAACGTCATCGAACGCCTCGAGAAGGCTGGCTTGGTAGCGCCCGAAGGCGAAGTCGACAAGATTCTGCAAACCGTCGTCAATAACATCGAGATCACCAATAACATCGACCTGCCGCGTCCCGTTCGCACGCGCGTGCTGACCACTTCCCCGCTCGAAACCTTCAGTGTGGGCAACACCATCGTCGTGAGCCGCGGCCTGATCGACGTGCTTCCCGACGAGGGCAGCCTCGCCATGGTGCTCGCGCACGAACTCGCGCACATTGTTCTCGGACACAACCTCGGCAGCATGTATGCCTTCAATGACCGCATGTTGTTCTCCGACGAAGGCACCTTCGCCAACCTCGGCTTCAAGCACATTCCGGAAGAAGAAACGGCCGCCGACAAGAAAGCGATCGAGATGCTGAAGGCTTCGCCCTACGCGCAGAAGCTCGATTCCGCCGGCTTGTTCGTCAAGGCTCTGCAAGCGCGCGCCCCGCAATTGGCCGCCCTGCTGCAGGCCCACCTCGGCAACAGCATGGCCGAAAACGGCACCATCACCCGCATGGCCGCGCTCGCCAACGGAGCGCCGGCGCTCGAATGGAACAAGCTCGACCAGATTGCCGCGCTGCCCTTGGGCGGCCGCGTCAAGCTGAATCCGTGGGATAACAAAGTCGAACTGATCAAGGCGCAGCCTGTGGCCATCACTTCCGCCCGCGACAAAATGCCGTTTGAGGTCACGCCGTTTTTCCCGCGCCTGGCTCGCTATAACAGCGTAGCCAGCACGCCGCCAACCGCGCCCGCGACGGCAGCCACAACCGCCGCCGCCAATCCAACGCCGGCGAACTAGGCCGGTCCACAAGTTGAAGGAAGCGCAGGCTGGAGCCGGAAGCAATTCCGGGTTTCAGCCTGTGTCTTATTGGGGGTACAATTCGTCAACCTTAAGCGGAGCTTTGAAAGCGCACGGCTTCGATCCGGCCGCAAGACAATGTTCTCAGGCCAACCATCCACAACAGCACAACAGGAAGACTAAGGACGCATCCGTGAATCAGCAGCGGGGGGAAAACGACGGCCACGACCCGAAACAAATAGAGGCCGCCGACAGCCACAAGAAGCGCGGCACCCCATACCCTTGAAAGAACAATCGGAGCCGTCAATCTGCCGCTGCCGTCCCTTCCCGCGCTCCACCCACCAGCGATCCGCTCCCCAATAAATCGATCAAGAAGCACGAGCATCGGTAGAGTTGCAATGGAGAGGTCCTGCATGTGGAGGTGGTAGCTGATCAGAACAGTAGTCAAGATCGCGATCGAATAAACCAAACTCCAATCTCCCTGGTGCCGTGTTCGCAACAAAATCCATCCGCCCACGCCCGCTACAACAACCGACGCCACAAGAATAATGGGAAGGATCACCCCCATATCCAGCCGAGGCGCGAGCCACCATTGCAATAGCCCGCGAAAATTCGGCATGTACTGAGGCCTAAATCCCCACGGCGTCCTGCTTTCCTGCTCCCGCAGCATAGCCATGTAGTCGGACATCAGGCCAGGGCCTACCATCGCCATCGACACCCCCAACACCGCAATCGCGCCGCCAGCAAATCCCGCCAGGGCTCGCCATTTCCCTTTCAAGCACAGCACAAAAAATGCGATCGAGAACGCCAAATGAAGCTTAAAACAAGCCAGCGCTAGCACAAACCCTGCCAGCGAAGCCCGGTTCGCTTCCATCGCCCGCAAAGACACGACCACCAGCAACAGAAATAGCAGCGAGTCCTGTCCCTCGCCCAGAACGAATACAACGGGATAAAAGGCAAATAAGAGAAGAGCAACCGGCACTCCCGTTACTTCCCTAAGTGCTCGCGTGTAAGGCGTCAGTAGCCAGCCAATCAGAAACACAAATCCGACATTGATCACCGCCCATGCAATCAACGCCGCGCGATAGGGCAACCGTGAAACCGGCCAGTAATACAACAATTCGAATGCCAGATGATTGAACGGCAGCAGTCCCGCGAATTTGGTCGACGGATATAGCCGTGTTTGGGCCCGTTCTTGCGCGCCAAAGTCATAGAGATCGTGCCCTTCGCCGGATCGCACCATCTCCACGCCGGTCATGAAAATTCTGAAATCGCTGAACGCAGGACCATGCGAAAGATACCAGAGCATCTGTTTCCCGCTAATCCCGGCCGAAAGAATGCAGAAGATGACGAGCAAAGCACGGGTCACTCCGCCCATGCGAAAATTGGCAGTTTTAGATGGGAAGGTTTCTGCGTTCCTCGCAGCAGCCCCCTGTTCCTCGTGGCTCAAGGTCTTCTCGACTCTCAGTCAGGCCTCCCTAAAAGTGCTCCCGTAGCCCGGCAAATTTCTCCACTACCAGCAAACGCTGCGCGGGCGGCGCGTCCGCCAGCTCCTCATGCTCCAATATCCACGTATCGCCATGGGGCACAAAAACCGCGTGCAATCCCGCGGCCAGCGCCGGGTTGATATCCGACTTGGGGCTGTTCCCGATCATCCACGTGGAACCACGCACCAGTGAATGCTTCTCGACCAGCTCCAGATAAACTGCGGGATTTTTTTCCGCAACAATCTCCGTAGCCGCAAAATATCCCTTC
>Ga0074046_10005431_pt1 | contig 10191 bp, 9 predicted proteins | sample BogForMeECP23OM3_FD_94441 | JGI IMG/M metagenome (GOLD analysis project Ga0074046, IMG submission 94441) | Bog forest soil microbial communities from Calvert Island, British Columbia, Canada - Bog Forest MetaG ECP23OM3 | ecosystem: Environmental > Terrestrial > Soil > Wetlands ...
CGTCGAACTCGAGAAACAGCTGGACGAGCTGAGGAAGCATTCGAAGTTGCATTCTTTTGATCTCGAGCGCGAAGTGCGAGCGATGGAGGAGAAGATTGAAGAGACCAAACGCGAAATTTACGATGGGCTTACGGCCTGGCAAAAAGTGCAGATTGCGCGGCATACTGCGCGGCCGTTCGCGCTTGATTACCTGAACTCTGCTTTTTCGGATTTCTTCGAGCTGCACGGCGATCGGCTTTTTGGAGACGACCAGGCTATGCCTTGCGGGTTCGCCACAATTGGTGATTACCGTTGTGTCGTTGTCGCGCATCAAAAGGGTCGGGATACGAAGGAGAATATTCGACGCAATTTCGGGAGCGCAAACCCTGAAGGATACCGGAAGGCGCTCCGTATCATGCGGCTTGGGGAAAGGTTTCGCCTTCCGGTGATCGCGCTAATTGATACGCCGGGGGCCTACCCGGGAGTTGGAGCCGAAGAAAGACATATCTCGGAATCTATTGCAGTGAATTTGCGTGAAATGATGCTTTTGCGCACACCCATAATTGCCGCAGTGATCGGTGAAGGTGGTTCCGGCGGAGCTTTGGGCATAGGGGTCGCTGATCGTGTCCTGATGCTGGAGAACTCCTACTATTCGGTCATCAGTCCGGAAGGTTGTGCCGCAATTCTCTGGAAACACCGTAGCCACGCACCGGAAGCGGCGGAAGCGCTGAAGCTGACCGCTGCCCAGCTCAAGGAGTTGGGGTTGATCGACGAGGTCGTTCCGGAACCGCTCGGCGGTGCTCATCAGGATCACGGACACGCGGCGCGGAATCTGCAGACTGTTCTCCTATCTCATCTCGATCAGCTAACGACGAAACCGATCGATAGGCTGCTCAATGAGCGCTATGAGAAGTTTCGCGGGATGGGAAGCGTTATCGAAGGGTAGAGTCGTTTTGAGTTTTGAGTTTTGGGTTTTGGGTTTTGGGTTTTGCGTAGGAAGCACGCGGATTGAGCTCTAGTTGGTGACTTCCCATCATTTACGCCGAAGCATGCAAAAGCGGAAAGCGACCCCAAACTCAAAACCCAAAACGCAAAACTCAAAACTTACCTCCCCCCTCCCGGGTGCGCTTTATATACGCGCGAGCCGCCTTGCGGATCTCTCCGGCCACGTCGCTTTCCGCTTTGGCATGCTTCGGTTTGAACCATGGGAAGTAACCAACGAGATCGTGAAATACGAGGATTTGTCCGTCGCATTCGACGCCGGAACCTATGCCAATTGTAGGTATCGAGATAGCGCGAGTGATCTCAGCGGCTACGGGAGGGTCGATTAACTCGAGAACGACTGCGAATCCACCGCTTTCCTCGATCGCACTGGCGTCGTTCATTAAGGCGTTTCGTTGTTCAGCCGTTCGGCCTTTGATGCTGTAACCTCCCTCTTCAAGCACGTGCTGCGGCAGCATTCCGATGTGTCCGACAAACGGGATACCGGCAGCGGTGATTGCCCGAAGCTGCGCGGAGCATACCTGCCCCCCTTCCAATTTCACTGCATGAGCCCCGGCATCAATCAGCCGCCTAGAGTTGGCTACCGCAAGATCCACGTTGTCATAGCTGTGGATAGGGAGGTCAGCCACCAGGAGAGCTGACGAAGTACCCCTTGCCACCGCTCGAGTGTGATGGATAACCTCTTCAAGTTGAACATGAGTGGTGTCCGGGTATCCAAGCACCGCCATTCCAAGCGAGTCGCCCACCAGGAGGAGATCGATTCCGGCTTCGTCCAGAAGCTTTGCCGTGGGATAGTCGTAAGCCGTGAGAGCCGCAATCGCTTGATGAGTTCTCTTCGAGCTTCGGATGGTATCGGGAGTAATCTTATTCACTATTTAACAATGGATAATGGAGTCGAGTGACTTCGCCCGGGTCATTCAGATCTGCGAGAAGCGCCCGGATGCACCGCGAATGACCAGGCAGAATCAGTTCGGGCGCTATTTCGGCCAAGGGTGTTAAAACGAACCGGCGTTGGCCGAGTCTGGGATGGGGAATGATGATCTCAGGGTTATTCAGGACGAGATTACCAACATACAAAACGTCCAGATCAATTCTTCGTGGAGAGTTTCGCGGTTTCTTCGACGGACGGCCCATCTCTCGCTCTATCTGTAGCAGCTGATCCAGCAGAGCAACGGGTGGCCCGCTGAAATTGATCTCCATCACAGCGTTAAGGTAAGGAGTCGTTCCGGGCTCGCAATCGACCGGGGTTGTTTCGTAGATAGAGGAGACCCGGATGGGAACGCCAGGCTCATGCAGAGAAGATGCTCGTCTGCACCCTTCGCAAAGGTTCGCGAGACGATTCTCGATATTGGACCCTAAGGCGATTCCGCAACGCATTGGTTTGGTGGCTGGTGGCCAGAGGCTAGCGACTAGAGGCTAGCGGCTAGTCTGCATATTCTCAAATGGATCACGCTATTGCGGGTCCTTTTAGTCCAAACTCCGAGTCGCAGCGATGCGTCCGTGACTTTCCTTCCAAATGCGAATAGACAATTGCGATGAAGCGCGCTGAGTTTCGACATATCTTATCATCTCTCGACCTTTCTAACCGACCACACGAACAGGCCTGTCGCCAGCAAATGCTTGAATTGCTTGATTCCTGCCCGAACTGCTTCAGGCGCGACAATTTTCCCGCTCATTTCACTGGGAGCGCGTTCGTGGCTAGCGCTGACGGTGCGCGCGGACTATTGCATCATCATCGTAAGCTCGATCGCTGGCTGCAATTTGGAGGCCATTGTGACGGTGAGGAGGACGTGCTTTCGGCGGCCCAACGCGAAGCATATGAGGAATCAGGAATCAGCGGATTAGTCGTTGCATCTGCCCGCCCCTTTGATCTCGACATCCACGAAGTTCCAGCGCTGGGAAACGAGCCCGCGCATTTCCACTACGATGTTCGATACCTTCTCATCGCTCCAGAGCATGCGGAGGTTCGTACCAGTCCGGAGAGCAAGGAATTACGTTGGTTCACCGGCGAAGAGATGAAGGAGTGGAATTTAGAGTCGGGGCTGCAGCGGTTGATCGAACGGTGGCAAGCTCTTTTGATTCGGCGATCACACGGTTGAGTTCGAGGGTAGTGGCTGGTGGCTAGGAGCGGAAAGCGATCGCCACCATCCGGCGGTGGTCCGCGCGCGTGGCGCGGGCGCCACGCACGCGGACTACCGCCGCATCGAGGCGGGAGCCCTTCTCACCAGCCACTAGCCACTCATCTCAGCCCCAACACATCCTGCATGTCGTACCAACCTGCGGGCTTGCCGATCAACCAGGTTGCAGCTCGAAGGGCGCCTTTTGCGAAAGTATCCCGACCCGATACACGGTGCGTGAGTTCGATGCGTTCGCCGGTTCCGCCAAAATAGACAGTGTGTTCGCCAACGATATCTCCGGCACGGACGGCATGCAGCCCGATCTCGTTCCTGGTGCGCTCACCAACGAAACCTTGGCGTCCATGGCGAGCCGCCTGTTCGTACTCGATGGCCCTCGTCTTCGCGATGATTTCACCAAGCCGCTTCGCTGTTCCGCTTGGTGAGTCTTTTTTCAGACGGTGGTGCAGCTCGACAATTTCCGCATCGAATTCCGCGCCGAGAATAGCGCCCGCTTTTTCCGTAAGCCAGAAAAGCAGGTTTACGCCGACGCTAAAATTTGGGGCAAGCAACGTCGCGACCCGCGCCGCACCATCTTTCAAGCTTTGAAGCTGAACGGCCGAATGTCCAGTCGTTCCGATGACCAAAGGTTTTCCATTAGCAGCGCAGCAAGCGGCAATCGCGACCGAGCCTTCCGGCTGACTTACGTCAATTGCCACATCGCATCCTGCAATCGGTGACGAAAGGTCATCTTTCCGCCCGGACTTGGAAACTACGTATCCACCGGTGTCTGTCGCGATTCGAACGATCGCCTGACCTAAGCGTCCGCTAGCTCCGTGCACGTGCACCCTGATCATACGAGCTTCAGCGAACTAAGAGTCCGGTAGAGTTTTTCCTGGTTCGCCTTTCCTATTTCACACAACGGCAAACGAAACTCGTTTTCGATCATTCCCATTAAAAAGAGCGCGGCTTTCACGGGGATTGGGTTGGATTCGATAAAGAGATCTTTAAAGAGTTGAAAATAGCGCAAGTGCACTTTCAGCGAGTCGGCGGACCGGCCGGCGAGGAAGGCGTTCACGAGCTCCGTCATTTGCTTCGGAATGACGTTGGAAGCCACGCTGACCACTCCGACGGCCCCTACCGCCATAAATGGTAAAGTCAAGACGTCGTCTCCGGAAAGAATGGTGAACTCGGGAGGAAGGAGATTCCTCAATGCGGAGACCCGTTCCGGCGAGCCGCCCGCCTCCTTTATCGAGACAATGCTCTTACAGTCTCTCGCCAGCCTGGCGCAGGTTTCAACGCCAATTTCACCTGCCGTGCGACCCGGGACATTGTACAGCATCAACTTCAGCGCTGTCGATTCGGCGATCGCCCGGTAATGCCTATAGACGCCTTCCTGAGTCGGTTTGTTATAATAAGGACTTGCCAGGAGAGCCGCGTCGACGCCCAATTTTTCAACTCTTTGGGTAAGTTCCACCGCTTCACGAGTCGAATTAGAGCCGGTGCCTGCAATGATCTTGCAACGACCATGCGTTTCCTCAACCGCCAGTTCGACCACGCGCAGGTGTTCATCGTAATCCAGCGTGGCTGCCTCTCCGGTAGTACCTGTCGGAACGATCCCATCAACTCCGTTCTCGATCTGGAACTGGATCAAATTGCGAAAAGCTTTTTCATCGACTTGCCCATTTTTGAACGGGGTGACGATCGCTGTGTAGGTGCCGGTAAACATAAGGTTGGGGGGTGGTTAAATAATATCGATGGAACCTTCGAACGCGAAGTCAGCCGGACCCTTCAGTGCGACATGCTCGAAGCTGTTTTCGACTTTTTGAAAACCCACCTCCAGCCAATCTCCGCCTCGCACCAGAATCTGAACCGGAGATGTGACGTCGTTCAACGCAGCGTAGATCAGACCCGACGCAGTCACACCGGTGCCGCACGCCAGCGTCTCGGCTTCCACTCCACGTTCGTAGGTCCGAATGGCTATCTTTCCGGGTTCGAGTTCTTTCACAAAATTGGCGTTTGTCCCGTCAGGCTGAAAGGCCTGATGGTACCGAATTTGTGCTCCCCATTTCTGGACCGGCGTCGATTCGAGATCGTCCACAAATGTAACCACATGCGGTACCCCTGTGTTGATTGAATGGGACAGGCGTTTTGAGCCACCGATGTCCAGAGTCCGGCTTAACACCATGTCATGCGGTCGACTCATCGCAAGTGTCACGAGTTCTCCTTCAAACGCTGCTTGAATCACTCCCGCCATGGTCTCGAAAGAGACTTCAGAGAAGGGACCCGCGATCTTATCAAGAAAGCGCGCGAAGCACCGAGCACCGTTACCACACATTTCCGCTTCCCCGCCGTCGCTGTTGAAATATCGCATCCGAAAATCTGCCTTGCATGTGGGGCTCTCGACGAGAAGCATGCCGTCCGCGCCGACACCTCGATGGCGGTCACACAAAAAAGCTATTTGTTGCGGCGAAAATTTATAAGCACCGCTCCGATTATCGATGAGGACGAAATCGTTCCCGGCGCCGTTCATTTTCGTAAATCGAAGCATATCCGCTCGTTAACATACAACGAGTGTAAGCGAAAGCTCCAGCTTTTGCTCTGTTCTGCGCCGGCAAGAGCTGGCCTCGCAAAGAACGCAAGGACTCAAGAATGCTGCGATGCGGATCTCGGCACGAGACTTTTGGTTCTTCTTGAGTGCTTGAGTCCTTGAGTTCTTGAATCCTTGGTCAGGCTAGCTACTAAAGAATTAATTGACTTTCGCGCCCGGATCGATATTCGTCTACTAATTCCTTAATAGATATGGCTCGCAAACAATCACCAACTCTAACCGATGCTGAGCTGCGCCCGATGGAAGTCCTCTGGCAACGCGGTTCCGCAACCGTAGCCGAGGTGGTTGAAGCCCTGCCTGAGCGGTTGGGCCTCAGCTACAGCACCGTCTTGACGACGCTACGAATCCTCGAACAAAAAGGCTACGTCAGGCATACCAAGGAGGGGCAGGCTTACGTCTATCACCCTGTCGTCAACCGAAGTCAGGCACAAAAAAAGGCCGTGAATCACATTCTCAGCCGCTTCTTCAATAATTCGCCGGAGTTGCTCGTGATGAATTTGTTGGAGACCGACCAGATGGATCCGGAGGATCTGGAGCGTATTCAGAGGCTGATCAACCAAGGAGAGGAACCGTGAACTGGCTATTTGAATTAATCGCGCCGATCTCACGCACTCTTGCGGAACATCTGGTCAACGGCCTGTTACTTTCAGCCGCAATCTATTCAGCATTTCTGGTTGTCAGGCCGCTATTCCTTAACCATCGACGTGGAAGCGCGGCGACCTCTCATCGAGTCCTATCTTTTGTGTTCGTCGCGTTGGCAGTTACGCCGATCCTTACCTGCCTGCAGCCGACCCGGGGAGAAATCAACGCACCTGGCCCGAAACCGTCAACGGTCGCGGCAGAATTACCTAGACCGCCGGAACCATCAATCTTGGACGGCCAGATTCAAGAGACGCTTCTCGAGGGACCGGGACCGGGCAATCCCTTGGCGTCCAGGTGGATCCAGGCTGTCAACTGGCCCATTCTGGTCGCTGCAGTTTGGGCCGGCTTGTCTTGCGTGCTACTCGTGCGACTGCTTCTCGCGCTCAATTCACTTTGGATCCTGCACTGTCGGGTTCGGATTCTCTCGCTTCCAGAAAACCTGACCAGCCGCCGGCGGATTCAGCTTGCCGAGTCGGCGCTTGTGCATGCTCCGATGGCCGTCGGGCTATGGGCTCCCAAGGTTCTTCTGCCTTCGGCGCTAGCTGCTCAACTTTCTGAGGATGACTGGCATCGTGTGTTGCGCCACGAAATTGCGCATCTCGAACGATACGATGACTGGTCAAACTTTTTTCAGAGAGTCTTCATTGCTTTCAATCCGTTCAATCCCTTCCTATGGTTGGTCGAAAACGAGTTACGGCTCGTTCGCGAGATCGTTTGCGATGATTGGGTCGTGGCCGAGTCCAGACACGCGAAAAGTTATGCGCAACTGCTCACTCGCCTCGCCGTGGCCGGCCGTGGATCACTCGCACTGGCCTCCGGGGTTAGCCGCACCGGCCGTCAACTCTATCGCCGCATCGAGCGCATCTTCGACACAAAATGCGACCGCAAGTTGAAGCCGAGCTGGGTCACGACAACATTGGCCGGCCTCGGGCTGTTGGGAACGTCGGTTGTAGGAATTTGCTGGCTGCCTGTGGTGACGTGGACATCGGATGTGCAGGCCCAAGATGCCAAGCCTTCGCCCGAAGCCGGCCCCTCTTCACCTGAAACCACGGAGGTTCCGCCCTGCCACGGGCAAGTCGACAAAAAGGAGGCAGCTGACCCTGAGATCATCGCTCTGCTAAAAAATTCCGCGCTCAACGACAGTGATCCTAGGGTTCGCGGGGAAGCGGTCGCATCGTTAGTGACAATAAATAACGATCAAGCGACGGAAGCTCTTCTTCAATTGCTGGACGACAGTAAAGAGGATCGGACGAAAGTTTTCATCTTGCGCACCTTAAGTCACCGGCGGTCGGCGGATCCAAGAATTCGAGAAAAATTAAGCGAGTTTGCCGCCCGAAATCAATCGCTGCCGGTGCGGCTCGCAGCGTTGGATCAGCTGGCCGAAAATGCGGATGCAGGAGCGGTTGACCAATTTATAGCGATCTATCGATCAGCTAATGAACAGCCCATCAAAGAAAGTTGTCTGTGTGGTTTGGCGCGAATCGAATCGAAGCCGGCGCGAAATTTCCTAATCGCGACGGCGAAGGAGGACCCTGACTCTGATTTGCGGCGAGTTGCGTTGCGCCTCTTGGTCGGGCCGCCCGCAGGAGATCATCGGCTCGTGATCATCAGAAGAGATGGGGTAATGATCGACGGAAATGATCCGGACGAACTACGAAACCATCTTGATGGCTTGAATTTACCCCCGTACGAAACTGCAGAACCGGAGATGCTGATGCCGCCCCGTCCGGGGATGCCGGACGGTTCAGGCATGCGGGATCGTCTAGGGCCGGGTCCGAAATTTGGCGCACCCTTACCCCCGTTTCTTCCCTTGCCGAATGGCCCAGAGTTGAAACCAAACTTGGAGTTCATACCGCAGTTGCGACCAGAATCGCTCTCGAGCTGGTCTTCGCCCGTGATCTTTGAATATTCCGGCTAGGTTCAACCTAAATTCCGAAATTGGGGACTCCTCCTCGTGCTCGTCGTCGTCCTCGTCCTCGGAGATCCAGATGTCCCACAATAAGAATAACGGAACAAAATAATCGCGGGACAATCGGCTCTTTTCGCTGCAGAAAACGCCGGCGCATCGAGGACGAAGGACGACGACGAGTACGAGGACGAGTCCGAACGTCGGAATTTGGATTTAATGCACGATCATGCTGAAGTCGGGTACCCATCCCGACTTCAGCATACGACGCCAGGGCGGCAGGCTCTGCGCCTTCCGGCCAGCGAGAAAGTCGGAAGAAACGCTTCTTAGGATTTCGTAGAACGCCCTGACAGCGGTGCTCTCCCGGGATGAATCGAATGAAATGGCGTTAAGGTTCGCAACATGCTGATAACGTCTAACAAAATCGTTGGAAACTGCCTGGTAGGTCCGCAGGACGCTCTCCAAGGTCCTGGCATTGAATAAAAACCCTTCGCGCTCCAGATGGGTCAGAAGCGATCCGGCGATTTCCGACGCCATGCGCAAAAGACCTTTCCCTGGCTGTGCGGGATCCAAGCTTTGATGCTTGTGGTCATAGAGAATCGCGAGATCAACCTGGCAGATGGCTTCCGGATCGAGCTGTCGGTGCAATTCGCAGAGCAGCCCAATCTCGATGGCCCAGCCGTTTTCGACGGGCAAGTTCATCGCTGTATCGAAGCTCATCGAATATTCACCGGAAAGCGGATACCGAAAGCTATCGATGAAATCGAGCATAGGCGTATGTCCGAGCACGCGAATCAGAGATCGGATCAAAGGAATCATGAAGAGCCTCGTGACCCGGCCGAAAAGCTCTTCTCGGACTCGGCTATAATAACCTTTGCAGTAGTCGTAGCCGAGCCGTGCGACAGGGAGCGCGAGTGCTAGCGGGAGGTCCAAACTGTAGTTCTCGATGTCACAATCGTGGACCACGACGGTTCCGGATGACCGATTTGCTGCAAGCCAGCCAAACGCGAGCCAAAGATTGAGTCCTTTCCCGGGATCGAGGCGCAATTTCTGCCTGTCGAGTTGCTGCAGGAGATCGGGACAATCATTGAGCAAGATCACATGGGGTATCTTCAATTGTGACCAAAACAGTTTCACATCATTGATCCGGTGCTTGGAAATCCCATTCATGGAGACTACCACCTGAGACAAGAATTCTGATTCGTTCAGTTTTTCTACGATGCCGTTCAGTGCCGGAGTTGAGATCTCGGCGTGGTGGCACGGTAGAACAAGAACGACCGATTGAAGACCCGGCAGCGGTTTGTTGCTGTCAATAATAGGTCCATCAACGAGTCGATGTAAGGTACTGATCAGGCCGTGTTGGAAGAAATCACTCATCCTGGTGTACCGTCTCGCATATACGCGACGGTACACTAGTGTCCTGTCCCCGAAATAGCAGGTATATTGTTGCGATCAAAATGGGCCGTCGGCAAGGCGCGAGGACGATTACGATTAAAAGAACGTTTGAGGTCCCCAATCGTACTCGTACTCGGCGAAAAAGGACGTGATCCGCCATTATTGGTGGTAGGGACGCGCTCCCGCTCGATCCGGGGTGGCAGGCGAAAAGGGAGGTGATCCGCCACTATTAGTGGTAGGGACGCGCTCTCGCGCGATCCGGCGTTGCACGTGAAAAGGGAGGTGATCCGCCGTTATTGGTGGTAGGGACGCGCTCCCGCGCGATCCGGGGTGGCAGGGGAAAAGGGAGGTGATCCGCCATTATTGGTGGTAGGGACGCGCTCCCGCGCGATCCGGCGTTGCACGTGAAAAGGGAGGTGATCCGCCGTTATTGGCGGTAGGGACGCGCTCCCGCGCGATCCGGGGTTGCACGTGAAAAGGGAGGTGATCCGCCATTATTGGTGGTAGGGACGCGCTCCCGCGCGATCCGGCGTTGCACGTGA
>Ga0074046_10005432_pt1 | contig 10190 bp, 6 predicted proteins | sample BogForMeECP23OM3_FD_94441 | JGI IMG/M metagenome (GOLD analysis project Ga0074046, IMG submission 94441) | Bog forest soil microbial communities from Calvert Island, British Columbia, Canada - Bog Forest MetaG ECP23OM3 | ecosystem: Environmental > Terrestrial > Soil > Wetlands ...
GCGGATCGTGCGGGACTGCTCGGCCATCGCCCGGGTGATCGCCTGCCGGATCCACCAGGTGGCGTAGGTGGAGAACTTGTAGCCCCTGGTGTAGTCGAACTTCTCCACGCCGCGGATCAGGCCCAGGTTCCCCTCCTGGATCAGGTCCAGGAACAGCATCCCCCGGCCGGCATACCGCCTGGCCAGCGAGACGACCAGGCGCAGGTTGGCCTCCACCAGGTGGTTCTTGGCTCTCCTGCCGTCTTCGGCGACCCGCTCAAGGTCAATGCGCTGACCGGCGCGCAGCACCCCGCTGCCTGCGGCGAGCTTGTGATCGGCGAACAGGCCCGCCTCGATCCGCTTGGCCAGCTCGACCTCCTGCCCGGCGTTGAGCAGCGGCACCTTGCCGATCTGCTTGAGGTAGTCCTTAACCGGATCGGCCGTAGCGCCGCCGGCTGCCACCCGGGCGGCGGGAAGGCCCTCGTCATCATCGCCGGAAACCAGCGGCTCGTCCTGGCTCTCCTCGCCCGCCGCCTGCGGCGGGCGGCCGGCAGCAGCCGCGACGCCGCGCTGGCCGGCGCCTGGCTCCGCCTCCCGCCCGGCGCAAGGCTCACCTAGGGCAGAGCCTGAGCGTGCCCTTCCGATCGGAGCCGCTGCCAGCGGCCCGTCGATCTCAACAGCGCCGCTGTCCCCGCCAGGGTCGGCCGGGTCATCCAAGCCCATGACAACGCTAATGCCACCACCGGCGGCTGCAGTCGGCTCTAGCCCGCCGGCCAGCCCCGGAGCAGCCGCACCCGGCCCGGCTTCGGCGGAGCGACCAGGTAGTTGCCGGGAGCAGCCGACCCGCGCACTTTTGGCGGATGCCGTTCCGGAGCCTGCAGCGCCTGCCACCGCGATCACCTCTTCGATCGCTGGACCGCAGCGCGCCGCGGTGGGCTCGACGCCCGGCTGGCCGGGCCGGCTCGCGACACAGGCATCCTCTCCCGGGTATACAGGTCAACAAGACGGGACATACTGCTGAACCCGCGCTGGCTGCCAGGTGCCGGAAGACAAGATGACAGAAAAATCAGAGCGGCTGCCTCGTCCTCTTCTACATCACACTAGGCGGAGTCGGGAGCGGCTCGACCGCAGCCTGGTGCCGGGTCATCCAAGATAGCTGCCGGACTTGCCCATACCCGCCGCAAACGCTTGAGCTTCTCCCCGTTTCCCAGACTGATGTGCCCTGGGTTTCCCGGAGTCGGGTGGCTAGATTCTGGTCATGCTACGGGCTGGATCTGGCTGGCTCGAAGTTCGTCATCGCTCTGGGGTGAGCATGCCCACCGATGAGTGACAGCCGCGCCGGTTTCGCCGCGACCGATCCCGGCGTGCCGGGTGGGGTCGGTGCACGGCGCCTTCGCTGCGGCCGCCCAGGGGTCACACCGGCCGCGCGGGCAGGCCCGCCACTGAGTACCTCGCAGGGTCACCACGACGGTCGCGCTGCGCCTGTGGTCACTGCCCGGCACCGGTGAACCCCGGACGGCCGATCAGCTCGCGTGACCGGGATCCCGGGCCGGACCGGGCACGCGCCCCCGGCCGGGGTGTTCGCTCCAGCCGCACTCGCTGGCCGAGCCGGGAAAGTTCCAGCTGCCGGGCAGTTAGCCAGCCACACGGTTTCCAGCCCCCGCGCGTTCCGTGACAGGCTGGCCAAAGCAAGTGGCGAGCGCGGCCCCAGCCATGGCGGGCGCCGCATGTACAACCAAGAGGTCAAGATGACGCAGGGCACTGTGAAGTGGTTCAACGGCGACAAAGGCTACGGCTTCATCGCGGTCGAGGGCGGCCCGGACGTGTTCGTGCACTTCAGCGCGATCACCGGCGGCGGCTACCGCAGCCTGGAGGAAGGACAGAAGGTCGAGCTCGACATCACCCAGGGCCAGAAGGGACCCCAGGCGGAAAACGTCAGGGTCATTGCCTGACGCATCGGCAGCAAGCGCCATCCCCGACGCCCCGCAGCCCCGGATCGCGGGCCGGTGCATTGACCCCCAGCACCGTCCCAGGTGGCTCCGCCAGCTAACCCCCAGTTTGTCCGCCCGCCAGCAGATCACCGATCGTGGTCGAGCCGCAAGGCCAACAGCGCGCGCAAAGCCGCCGATATGCGGGGATGTGGGCTGGAGTCCGATCAAGACGCTGCCCGCGCAGATCGGGTCAATCTGCGCGGATGTCGCCCGGCGCCACGTCACGTTTCAGGTGCGCGTCGAAGAACGCGATGATCCTGCGGCGGGCGTCCTGCGCGGACGGCTCGTGGTAGCCGGCATGGGTGATCCGCGCCAGGATGGCAACGACTATGCCCGGCTCATCCCCGGACTGGTGCAGGAAGGCGTGCCCGGCATCGGGGTACACCTTAACGTCATGGTCAATCCCGAGCGCCGCCAGTGCCCGGTCGAGCCGCTGCGGCGCGGCCCGCAGGAACCGGTCCCTGGCCCCGAAGCTGGCCACGATCGGGCAGGCCCCGTGCAGGGCGTCTGCGGCGTTCTGGCGGACCAGGCCGTAGTTGACGCTCGATACGGAGAATCCGTGACCGGCCGCCATCAGCAGGGCGAATCCGCCGGTGGTGCAGAACCCGATCACGCCGAGCCGGCCGTCACAGCCGGGCTGGCCCGCCAGCCACGCCCGCGCCGCGTCAACCTGGTCGAAGGTCTGGCCCTGGCCGGCCCGCAGGTCACGGAACATCCTCAGCAGGCACGCGGACGGCCGCCCCCAGAAGCCCAGGTCGACCGATAGGGCCAGGTACCCGGCGCCGGCCAGCCAGTCCGCCTGCGCGCGTACCGCCTCATCGATGCCGAACCCGTCGTGCAGAACCACCACCCCGGGCCACCGGCCATCACCGCCGGGGCGCGACAAGTACCCGGGCATCCCGCCCGCAGACGTGGAAATCGTGACATCCCCCACGGTCCGCCCTCCGTCCGTCAGCACCCCCGGCGAGCCTAATCCCCCCGTTCGAGCGGACCTGACCCCTGCGAAGCTGTCAACGGCCATCTTGAATACCCACCAGACTCCGAGCATCGGATGCTTCGGCCGCAATAGCCCGAAGTGGGGGATCTGTGCTCGGCGACGGCCAGCAATGGCTAAGCGAGGGATCGCGCCGGATTCGGCGATAAGGTCGCAGCCTTTCCGGAAGGGCGGTTACGTTTGGTGGCAGCCGCTGGTCGCGACCGTCGCGCGAGATCCGCCGTTCTGTACCGGAATAGCCCCTTTGGCCTGGTCCGTTGGAGGCGCGCAGAACCGAATTTTCTGTCGCGTTGATGTCTCCTGCGAATCCGCGGGCGAAGTTCATCAGGCGGAGCTGTAGCGACTGGTCACGACAGATGCGGGGGGAGTGTGCGCGGCAGTTGCCAAGCGCCTACCCGCCGCGACGATCGTTTCGACCAATACCCCCGACACGACCTCATCCAGCATGCCGCAATTATCGCGCGGCAGGCGAATGCATGGAGTGCCGTCGCGAAGATCATCCTTCCCGTAGCCCACACCCGGTCATGCCGCAAGTCGTGCGTCTCGCGGGGGCTGCGCTGATTGCTCAGGAGGTCCAGCGGCGGAGCGGATGATCATCATGAGCAGCTCATAGGAGCCGGCCAGTACGACCGTCGGCCATGCGGCCACTGTGGCACCCGCCAGGCCATCGCCCAGGCCGTGCGCCACGTTAGCCGCAGGCGTTGCGGCGATCCCCAGTCCCAGCAGCCACCTCGCCAGGGCACGAACCGGTACTTTCCGCCGCGCCGAGTCGAGCATCACGATCGAAGTGACGTAGATTAGCCCGTCTATCGTCAGCGGGACCGGTCGCCCCGTCCGGGCCGCCTCGCCGTGCGCCCGCGCGAGAGCATGGGCATGCTCATAGGGCGCCATCGCCGCTACACCGGCTACGGCGCCCGCGGTGGTCCACCTGATGACCCGGTCAGCCGCCATCACCGGGTACTACCAGGAACAATGGTCATGGTCAGGGCGATAGGACCAGCATGCGCAATTGGCAGGCCTTGGTCCTCGGACACAGTCTCGCCCCGGGGAATCCTGACGGTCAGGAACCCGGGGCGTCGCCATGTCCGAATGACGCCCGCAGCGCATCGGTCAGCAATGCGACCAGCGCCTCGAGCTGCACGTCGGCCGGCGAGGAGGCCTCCTGGTCCGCCCCGTCCAGCGCCCGGGCGGCAAGCCCCGCCTTGCCGTCGATCAGCCCGGCGATCCGGGCGTCGATGGTCTGCGCGGCGATGATGCGCCAGGCGGTGACCGGTTCGGCCTGCCCGATGCGGTGGCTGCGGTCGATGGCCTGGGTCTGCTCCGCGTCGGTCCAGGACAGCTCGGCCAGCACGATGTTCGAGGCGACCTGCAGATTCAGGCCCACGCCAGCCGCGGTCAGCGAGCACACCGCGACCGTGACGTCCGGGTCGTTCACGAAGGCGTCGACGTTCGCCTGCCGCGCCGTGGGCGTCTGGCCACCGCGGATCGACGAGAAGCGCACCCCCTGCCGGGCGAAGGCCTCTTCGGCGGCGTCCATCACGTCGACGTGCTTGGCGAAGAAGACGACCTTGCCGGCGCTGCGGGCCAGCTGCGTCGCGTAGTCCGCGGCCAGTTCGGCTTTCGCCTGGCCGATGCGCCGCATCATGGTGAACACGTTCTCGCCGGACTGCGCGGTCGCCGCCTCCTTCAGCTCCGACCGGGCCACCCGGCGGACGAGGTCGTGGGCGATGCCCTCGACGCCGACGTCGGAGGACCGGTTCGCGAGCGCGGTCTCGTACCGCGCCACCATCCGGCCGGCGAGGTCCCGTTCTGCCGCCCGGATCGACCGGCCGGCCCGTCCGTCCAGCTCAACGGGGAGGTCGGCGATACGGCGGGCGGGGATGTCGGCGGCCACGTCGAGCTTGCGGCGGCGCACGATGCCGCGGTCGATCACGCACTGGCGCGCCGCGGCGGAAAAGCCCCGGTCGGCGGGCGTCAGGCCGGTGTCCTCAAGCGCGTCCATTAGCTCGGCCAGGGGCTTGCTGTCGTCGATCCAGCCGAGGAACTGCCAGATCGCCCGGAAGTCCTCGATGTCGTTGATCAGCGGGGTGCCGGTCAGCGCCATCAGCAGGGGCTGGTCCGTACCGGACCGGATGCGGTCGGAGAGCGCGAGGACGTGCTGCGAGCGCTGCGAGGTCTTGTTCTTGATGAAGTGGGCCTCGTCCGCGACCATGCCGCGGAAGCCGAAGTCGCTGAGCCAGCCCATGTGACGGTCGAGAACCTCGTAGTTGAGCACGACGATATCGGCGAAGCCGTCGACAGCCTCGCCGACGCCCTGCACCACGGTGGCCGGGCGGCGGGGAGTCCAGCGGGCCGCCTCACGGGCCCAGTTGGTCTTGACGACGTTCGGCACGACGACGAGCAGCGGGTAGGCGTTCGCTGCTTGCGCGGCGAGCAGCGCCTGGGCCGTCTTGCCCAGACCCGGCTCATCAGCGAGCAGGAACGTCCGGTGACCGGCAGCGGCCGCGGCGACCAGCTGCCCCTGGTGCGGCATCAGTTCCAGGCCCGCCGGGGTGAACCGTGCCGTCGGCGCCGGGAGCGCCATGCACGCCGGGGTTCCCCCGCCGGCACGCTCGAAGGAACTCAGCAGCGGGCCGAGCAGCTCCCACCCGGCCAGGCGGCGCGGACGGGAGGTGAGCTGCGGAACGGCGGAGAAGTCCGGGGCGAGAAAGGGATTCGCCAGCTGCCGGGAGATCACCGACTGCGGCACGACCCGCCGCTCCGAGCCGGCGGAAGCGGTCGCGGTCTCCGCCGGCGCGATCTCTTCGGGCGCCGGCGCGATGCCGAGGTCCCGCAGCATCTCCCGCTTGAGCGACCTGGCCGCGTCGGAGACGCCGGAGCCCTCGGCGAGCAGCGCCAGTAGCCCAGCGTCCCGGACGGCGGTCGTCGCGAGGATGGTCGCGATGCCGTCCAGGCGCTTGAGCTGCTCAGCCCGGCGACTGTCGGTTCCGGCCGCCGCCCGGACGCGGGCGCGCTCGTCCCGCAGCAGCATGGCGACGGCCTGGAACTTCGTGCGCACGGCAGGCGTCACGCGGCCGCGCCGGGCAGCCGCCTCGACCTCGCGGACGGTTCGGGAGAGCACCGAGACGACGTCGCCGCGGTGGCGGACGCGTCGCTGCTTCCGCGAGGCGGTACGGCGAGCGCCCGCCTGGCGCTGGCCTGGTCGAGCCACAGACTCCTCCTCTGGAATGCCGGGGCACGGTGGCCCACGGCAGCATGCCGCACAGTCCCGCGGACGGGGCGAGGAACGTCCCGGGCACAGGGCCTGGTGCTCCGAACGCCGAGCCGGCTTGCGGATCTCCAAGGATCAACGCAGCGGGCCCCGGCAAGCGTTTCACGCGGACCCGGAACCGCCGGTGGGCGGGCTGGTAACCAGGGCACGGAGAAAGTCGTCGTCGGACGACCGGCTCGGTTCTCGGGTACCGCTCATGTTAACGCATGCGAGGGCGCATAATTCCCGGCCGCACTGTGGGTGAACGTCCTCATTGCCGCATATCGCGCGCCAGCTCCAACATGATGTTGCCCGCCGGCGCTGGATGCTGCTGCCTCGACAAGAACCTCGACCATTGACCTATGGGCTCCAGCAGACTTGTCCAAGCGGCGCTGAATCGGAGGTCGACCTCGAGGTGATGCCGATCTACGGCGTGACGCTGAGTGACGGGCACTGTCCGGGAGAACGCGCGCGGACCCGCCGTTCGGTATCGTCAGGGGGTCAAGATTGACCAACGGGTTATACAGCGCATAACGGGACATTTTGTGCTGCGAGTAAAGGCGCTAGACGACGTGGTCGGCAATCTGAACCGCACTTGGCCAGTGAGCGCGCTTCACCAAGGGCCACTTCTTTATGGTCTGAGTGGGGAAGGTGGAGGCCAGGTGTGCTCTGAGGTTGATCGGCGCCGCGGCCGCGCTACGGCCGGGCCCGGCCCATACTGATCGGATGGAGCCCGAGCCTGGTTTGCTGGCGGAGTACTTCGATGGCTGGTACGCCGACATGACCGGATCGCTGGCCATGGACGAGATCCAGCAGCGCCATCTGGGCCTGCCGCCGCACCTGCTGTCCACTAGCCTGCTCGGCTGGGACGGGATCGCCGAGGCCGCCGCAGGGCTGCTGCTGTCTCCCGGCGGCACCCTGGTGGACCTGGCCTGCGGTCGCGGGGGCTACGGCCTGGAGATCGCCGCCCGCACCGGGGCCCGGCTGGTGGGGGTCGACTTCTCCGCCGAGGCGGTGCGCCAGGCCCGCGAGCATGCCCGGCGGCTGGGCGCCGCGGCGGAGTTCCGCATCGGCGACCTCGCCGCGACCGGACTGGGCGCCAGCTCGGCTGACGCGGTGCTGTGCGTCGACGCGATCCAGTTCGCCCCGCGGCCGGACGCCGCCTACCGCGAGATCCGGCGGGTCCTGACATCTGGCGGGCGCGCGGTGCTGACCTGCTGGGAGCCGCTGGACTGGGACGACGAACGGCTGCCCGAACGGCTGCGGCGGGTCGCCTTGGGGGCGGGGCTGGCCGCGGCCGGGTTCGGCGACGTCGAGGTCCGCGACCGCCCCGGCTGGCGGGCCAGTGAGCGCGCCATGTGGGAGGAAGCTGCTGCGCTTGACCCTGGTGATGACCCCGCGCTGCGCTCATTCCACGACGAGGGCGTGCGCTCCCTCGAAATCTTCGCTCTAGTCCGACGGGTCATAGCCACGGCGACCGCACCATAGGCGCCCCGCACATCAGCTTCTGACGACGACCGCACAACGTGGCCCACTTATTGAGGTCTACCAGCACGCGCAGCCGCCGATCGGTGCGCAATCGTCGGTGTCGTCGGAGCCCGCGCAGACCACGCAGATCAGGCGTTCAGGCGCGGTTGCTGTAGGCAGAGCAAGGACGCCTGCTGCCGGTGGGTGATGCGTCCCGGCCTGGCCGGGCTATGCCCACGGCACGACACAAACGAGTGATAGTCAGGACATCAGCAGGTTCGCTGCCAGAGAGTGGTTCTGTAGGTGACTTCCGGCTCCGTTTGTTAGCCGGCTCTGGCTCCACCGGTTCTCATGGGGGACCCGGTGTCGGCGAGTCTTGACTCCACCGGTGTGCAGGCATGGGAGGATCAGCTCCGGGTGTCTCCCGCACCCTGACGGGCAGGTGTGGCGGGAGGCGCGTGTGCAGTCGATGTCGAGGGTCGAGCTGTACGCGGCGATCCGCCGGGATTCTCGGGTAGACGGGCTGTCGAGCAGGGATCTGGCCGGGAAGTACCGGGTGGGCCGGCGGACCGTGGCCCTGGCGCTGTCCTCTGCGTGGCCCGAGCCGCGGAAGAAGCTTCCCCCGCGTGAGTCCCGTCTGGACCGGCATAAAGAGGCGATCGACCGGATCCTGCGGGCCGATCTTGATGCTCCGCGCAAGCAGCGGCACACTACCAAGCGGATCTTTGACCGGCTGACGGCCGAGCATGACGGGGACGGCATCTCCTATCCGATGGTCCGGGCCTACGTCGCGGGCCGCAAGCCGGAGATCTGGGTCGAGGCGGGACGCGGGCCGCCGCAGGTGTTCATCCCGCAGACCCACCAACCCGGGCAGGACGCCGAGGTCGATTTCGGCGACGTTTACATTGACCTGGCCGGGGTCCGCACTCTGTGTTACATGTTCGTGTTCCGGCTGTCCTTCTCCGGCAAGGCAGTGCACCGCGTGTCGGCTTCGGAGGGGCAGGAGGCGTTTTTCGAGGGCCACGCGCATGCGTTCAGCGTGCTGGGCGGCGTGCCTGCCGGGAAGGTCCGCTACGACAACCTGACCTCGGCGGTGGCCCGCGTGCTCGGCTTCACCCGGGTTCGGATGGAGACCGACCGGTGGACCGCCTTCCGGTCCTGGGCCGGCCTGGATGCCTTCTACTGCCAGCCCGGCCTGCAAGGGGCCCATGAGAAGGGCGGCGTGGAGGGCGAGGTCGGCCGGTTCCGCCGCAACCACCTGGTCCCGGTTCCCCGGGTGAGCACCATAGCCGAGCTGAACGCGCTGCTCGACGCCTGGGACCAGGAGGACGAGGGGCGCCGGAGCCGCGATCGACACCGCCTGCCGGGTCCTGCGCCTGCCTACCCTGCGGGCCTAGTTCACCGACCTCGCCGAGGCCGCCGCCCGGGAGCAGATGACCTACCGCGGGTTCCTCGCCGAACTGCTGATGGCCGAATGCGACGACCGGGGCCGGCGCCGCTCGGAACGCCGGATCAAGGCTGCCTGCTTCCCGCGGCAGAAGGAACTGCGGGCCTTCGACTTCCAGGCCAACCCGAACATCACCCCCGAGACGCTCGCCACCCTCGCCACCTGCGAGTGGGTCCGCAAAGGGCAGCCGCTCTGCCTGATCGGCGACTCCGGGACCGGCAAGTCCCACCTGCTCATCGCCCTGGGCACCGAGGCCGCGATGGCCGGCTACCGGGTGCGGTACGTCCTGGCGGCCAAGCTCGTCAACGAGCTCGTCGAGGCCGCCGACGACAAGCAGCTGACCAAGACCATCGCCCGCTACGGCCGCGTCGACCTGCTCTGCATCGACGAGCTCGGCTACATGGAACTCGACCGGCGCGGCGCCGAGCTGCTGTTCCAGGTTCTGACCGAGCGCGAGGAAAAGAACAGCATGGCCATAGCTTCCAACGAGAACTTCAGCGGCTGGACCAAGACCTTCACCGACCCCAGGCTATGCGCAGCCATCGTCGACCGCCTCACCTTCGGCGGCAACATCATCGAGACCGGCACCGACTCCTACCGCCTCGCGCAAACCCGAGCCAGAGCCGGGCACGCCGCCAGCTGACACCCGCACCCGGTGCCCTCTGCCGCGAGGTTGATTCGCGGGTGAGTTCCGGCCCCGCCTCGGTGCCGGCCTTACCTGCCGCGACGGCCGGCTGCGCGCAGCAGCCGGCCCGTCCCCGCCGTGGCCGTGGCGGTGGGCCGGCCGCGGTTCTGCCCGGCAATTCCAGCGGGCCGGAACCGGATCAGCTGAACGGCTGGTGCAGAACCCCGGAACCACGCTGGCGCATCCTCCGGTAGGGCGGCTGCCAGCTGGTCCGGGCAGTACTTCGAGCAGTCAGGCGGCGTCGACGCTTGCGGCGAAGCCGAGAAGAGCCTTCGCCAGCTCGTCGGGGGCCTCCATGGCGGCGTAGTGGCCCACGCCGTCGAGTGACACGGAGCTGACTTCGCCCGGCGCGGCCTGGGACATGGTGCTGGCCGTGA
>Ga0074046_10005433_pt1 | contig 10189 bp, 11 predicted proteins | sample BogForMeECP23OM3_FD_94441 | JGI IMG/M metagenome (GOLD analysis project Ga0074046, IMG submission 94441) | Bog forest soil microbial communities from Calvert Island, British Columbia, Canada - Bog Forest MetaG ECP23OM3 | ecosystem: Environmental > Terrestrial > Soil > Wetlands ...
CTGTGGAGCGTCGGCGTGACCTACGGTTTCGCTCCGCAGACACTGGAGCAGGTGCCTCCCGACGTTCTCGTGGATACTCCGGCCGATCTGGCGCAAGCGCTGACGCTGAGCCCCGTCATGCTGGAGGAGCTGCAGGAGCGCAGGTAAAGGTCTCCCGATTGTCATCACGAGCGCCACTTTGGGCGCGAGGAATCTGCTTTTTCGTCATTGGCTGAGAAAGCAGATCCCTCGCCCGCTGAGCGGGCTCGTGATGACAACCGTGTGCGTGTTCCCTGGGATTTCGGAATACCCGCTACGCTAGTGATACGCTCGAAACTGCTATCCTCTTCCCATGTCGCGCCCTGCACATTCGCCATTCCGGGATGGCTTCGCCGCTCTCTGGCACGAGCCTGCGCTGTTCGCGGCCGAACTCACCTGGCGGTGGTGCTTCGGGCTGGCAGCTTGGGGCCTGGCCATCATCTCCCTTGCTCTTTTTCTCGACAGTCTCAAAATCTCTGCCGGTGACGAGATCCTGTTCGGCACACTTCAGCCGTATCTGCTGGTGGGAGTAGTACGCCATATTTTCCGCGGCAGCCTCAATCGCTTCCTGGGGGAGCAGACCGTGCTCCTGTTTGGCCTCACGCTGCTCTGGGCCTTCGCGGCAACCGCAGGCCGCGCGGCCACGCTTCGCCGCCTGGTTGCTATGTTCAGCGCCGACGAAGAACCAAGAACGATGAGCAGGCAATTCACGTCGGTTCTTGTGCTTAATCTGCTGCGGGCGATGTGGACGCAGATTTCGCTGATGGCCGTAATCGTCTCGCTGATGGTTGGCATTTTGATGTCCCACCAGCAGCGTGCTGCGCTGGCCGCTCTCTGGCTTGGGTTCGGGATTGGCCTGTCGTGGGCGTTTGGCGTCATGCTGAACTGGTTCTTCGGACTGGCGCCGCTCTTTTGCATTCGCAACGGCGCTGGAGCGGCAGAAGCGCTGGCGCAGTCCGTGGATTTTTCCTCCCGCCAGGCTGGCCGCTTGTTCGGGCTGGGAATCGCCTTCGGAATGCTTCGTCTGGTGTGGGCGGGAACGATGTTTCTTGCCTTCTTTGCCCCGCTGAGGCTGGCGCACCATGTTGCTCGCGGGTGGATCGCGCTGCTTATGGCGATCGTCGCGCTGGTGTATTTCGCAGGAACTGATTTCCTTTATCTGGCGCGCCTTGGGGCCTACGTTGCGCTGGCAGAGGACGATGCATACTTGCAGATGCACGGGGAGGATCTCGCTGGGCCTGCGCCCCTGACGGATGCTACGACCGCGATCGCCCCAGCCTAGCTGGCATCAGTGCGTCAACTGAAGCCGCTCTTCTTCTTTTTTCATCTTGGCGAGGGCGAGCAACTCCACCGCCTTCTGCGCGATGTATTCGGCGCTGACTTCGAACTCCTTGATCAACTCCCAAGGCGCGCCAGAATCCCCGAAGCGGTCCTTCACGCCGATTGCGCCCGTAATCACCGGCACTCCGTAAAGCTCCGGGCTTTCCGTGAGAACGCCGCTCACCCGCCATGCGAGCGCGCCGATCTGGTGCTCTTCGGCGGTTATGACCACGCTGGTTTCTTTCGCCGCGCGAACGATGGCGCTCTCGTCAATGGGCTTCATGGTGTGCATATTGACAACGCGCGTCTCGTAGCCAAACTCCTGCTTCAGGATCCACGCCGCGCGCATGGCCTCCGGCACCATCGGCCCGCAGGCGATGATGCTGAGGTCTTCGCGTTCGTTGACATAGTTCGGAGCCAGCACAGTCTCGAAGGCGTCCAGCATCTCCGGCCCCTCGCGGCGCAGGCGGATGACGTTCGCCATCCCGAATACGAACGGTGTCTCCTCGCGGGTGACGATGGGCGTGGCCTCGCGCGCGAAGCGGATGTACTTCGGACCGACATGCTGGAGCAACAAGTAGTCCGTCGCCTTGCGGGTTTCGATGGCGTCGCAGGGCACTACGACGGACATGTTCGGCAACCCGCACATCGCGAACAGGTCTTCCAGCGCCTGGTGGGTCGCGCCGTCCGGCCCCACCGAGACGCCGCCATGCGCGCCCGCGATAAGCACATTAAAGTTGCCGTAGCAGACCGACACGCGAATCTGGTCCAAATTTCGTGCCGCGGCGAAAGTTCCGTAAGTCCCGAATACTGGCAGCTTCCCTTCCCTAGCCAGCCCCGCGGCCGCTGCAGTGGCCGACTGCTCGGCAATGCCCATGCTGACCCAGCGGTCCTTGCGCTCCGGCTTCCCGGTGCAGAAATCGCTGATCGTGATCGAACCGGAGATGTCGAGGCCGAGGCATACCACCCGCTCATCGCCGCCGTTATTCTGCAGCGATTGGCCGAACCCTTTGCGTGTAGGTTCCATCTTGACCTTCATCGAAGACGTGCTGTTCCACCAGTAATCGCGAGAGAAGCTCGGCGTCTTGGCGGCGAGTGTCGCCTCCACTTCCTTCTGATACTCCTTCGCCTTTTTCAGCAGAGCGTCGTAGGCGATCACGTCCTTCAGGCCCAACTCGTCCAGCGCCTTCAACATCTCGCCGTAGCTCGGGGCCTTGCCGTGCCACCCGGCTACGTTCTCCATGAAGCTGACGCCTTTGCCCTTCACCGTGTTGGCGATGATCACCGTAGGCTTGCCGGTAACGGGGATGCCCTTCGCGATCTGCAACGCATCAACAACTTGGGGAATGTCGTGACCGTTGATCACCAGCACCTCCCAGCCGAAGCTGCGATAGCGCTCCTCCAGCGGCTCGATGTTCATCACGTCCTTCACCCAGCCGTCAATCTGGAGGCGGTTGCGGTCGATGATGCCCACCAGATTGTCGAGCTTGAAGTGCGACGCCTCCATCGCCGCTTCCCAGATGTTGCCTTCCTGCTGCTCGCCGTCGCCCATGATGCAGAAGACGGTGTCGTCATCGTTGTCTAGCTTGCCGGCGATCGCCATGCCCACCGCGATGCTCAGGCCCTGCCCGAGCGATCCGCTGGAGACTTCGACGCCCGGCAGCTTCAGCCGGTGCGGATGTCCCTGGAACGGCGAATAGAGTTTGCGCAGGGTAACGATGTCTTCGATGGGGAAGTAGCCAGCAAATCCCAGGCCGAGATACAGTGCGGGCGCTTTGTGCCCGGCCGACCAGATGATGCGGTCGCGTTGGCTCCAGTCTGGATTGTTGGGATCATGGTTGGCAATCTTGAGGTACAGCGCCGCCACGATCTCCATCATGGACAGCGTGCCTCCGGAGTGACCGGAGCCGGCGGCGCACAGCGCAACCAGGTCGTAGCCGCGCATCAATCGTGCGGCCTGCTCAAGTTCTTCGATGGAAAACTCCCGAACAACTTCTTTGGAAGTGGAGTTGACAATAGGCATGGGCGAATCCTTTGTGCGGGTCAGGTCAAGCGTCCAGCAGCAGACGCGCCTCAAAGCCCGGCAACTCACACTCTTGCACCCAGGCGAGGCAATACCATACCCGCGATTTATGGGACCCCGACAACAACTAAGAGTAGGAGAGAAAAAACATTGGGTCTGTGAGCGATATCACCAGGTATTGTGATGTGGAATCATTGCGGCTCATTCGCCCGGTAGCTGGCGCGCAGTTCGGCGACGATATCATCCGCCGCCTGGCGCGCCGTTTCCAGCTTGTCGGGAGGAAACGAAATGGCCCCTACGCGCGCGTGGCCACCGCCGCCGTAGCGCTCGCAGATTTTGGCGAGGTTCTCAAAGTGGCTGAGCTGCGCCCAGGGATTGGAGCCCACCGAGACTTTTGTGCGGAAGCTGCTCTTGCTGAGTCCCACGGAGTAGGCGCACGAAGGGTGCAGGTAGTAGGGAATGAATTTGTTATAGCCTTCCAGGTCGTAATCGGTTACGTCGAAGAAGATGGTGCTATCCTTGCATTCCGAGCGCTGGCGCAGAATCTCCATGGAGCGGCGGTGCCGTTCCAGCAGCGGCGGGATGCGCGTGGCGATCGCGGGATCGGCGATAATCTCAGCCAGCGGCTCGTAGGCAAGCCGGGTAATCAGGCTGGGGATAAGCTTTGCATCCTGGTTGGCTTCAATCAGCATGGTCAGTTGAGTCGCCGGCTCCTTCATCTCAACCGCCATCTGCGGACTGTCGTAGAGCGCGCCGTCAATGATATCGGCCCACTCCAACAATTCCGCCACCGGTGCAGGGTTGAAGCCGAAGCGCTGCTGGGTGACGACGGCGATGAACTTGGTGCAGGAGCGGAAATCGGGATCGTAGAACTTGGTATTGCTCTGCTCCTGCTCGAAATGGGAGGCATCCTCGGGCGTGAGGAACGCGCTCTGGTGATGGTCAAACCACCAGGTAATGCGCGGCGAAGGTGAGTACTTGAAATCCACGATGGTATTCTCATCGCCGGTGAAGTCGGCCTCATTGAAAACCGCGCCCGCGCGATGCACCAGGCCCATGTATTCGAACTCGGCATGTTCGCGGATGCGCTCGCGGTAAAAGCGCGTGAACAGCGCCGCCGAGCAGGCCCCGTCAAAACACTTGTCGTGATAGAAGACCCGTATCCTCACAAGCCCTTTCTGATGCCTTATTTTGTCCCTTCAGACCGACGTTCAGGACGCCCCGTGCGAAAAGTGAAAAGTAAATAGAAATGACATTTCGGGAGTGGTTATGTCAAGCGGTCGAGGGGGCGGGTAGTGGTGCAGTTTGAAATCTGCTCTTTTTCCGACTCGGAGACTTCGATGCTCAAGAGTGCCTAGTCCCCTGTGGTTTCCCTGATGATCCGCGCAGCAGCTTGGTTCGCGTCCTCGGTCGTTTGGCCGGGCTTGTGTGCTTTGCTGAGATGATCCGCAAATGCCACGCTCATGGACGGCTGCACGTCCGGTTGGAATGGGTATCCGCAAACTGAGCAGCGTTTCAGATTGCCATCGGCGATCAGATGCGGCGAAGGAGCAGCTTTCTTGCCAAGGTGAGTGAGCTTCTCTTCCCTGACCTCACGGGCATGGTCAATGGCGTCCTGGGCCTTTTTATGCGGGTCGTACAACTGGTCGAACGGTTTCTTGTGTTCCATGTCCCCATGCTGCGCCAATTCTCGAAGCGGCGCAAGGGCTGGACAATTCAAACTGCACCACTACCAGGGGGCGCCCCATAGGACGCGAATGGCAAACACATTTCTGCTAAAGGAATGCTTCCATACGATTGGCAATATCTGACGCCTCGGTGTAACAATTGGAGGACCGATGGCCGACAATAAGCCTCCGCAAAAGAAACCAGAATACGACGCCGGGCACGTCCCCATTACGGAAGAGTTCGACAGCGCCAAGCGGACGTTGCCTCCGGCTGCCCCCGTCGCTATCGCGTTGGTCGTGGTGGCAATCGTCGTCGGCGTCATCGCATATCTCAACCGCGCAAAACCTGTCGCGCAAGGCGGCATTGATGCCGTGTACTTCAGCGAGCCGGCAGGCATGACCAGCGGAATGGCGCTGTTGCAGGTCACGCTTCGCAATGTCGGCAGCAAAACGCTCTACATCAAGAACATCAAGGTGAACCTGAAGACCGACCAGGAACTGTCTGACGACGCTGCCTCACCGACCGATTACGACCGCTATTTCATGGCCTATCCGGACCTCAAGGAGCACAGCACGCAGCCGCTGGTGGTCGAGATGAAGATCGCCCCCGGCGCAGAGCAGAAAGGCGCGGTACTGGTTTCGTTCCCCGTGACGAAGGAGCAGTTCGACGCCCGCAAAGACCTCAACGTGACCATCGAACCCTACGACCAGAATCCAATTGTGCTGCGGGAGAAGACCGCAACCGCGAAGTAAGCGGAGTTTGGGTCGAGGGGCCTTCAGAGACTGCCCTGATCGTACATGCGCCTCCGGCACACCTATGCGGATGAGAAATTAGAATTGTCATCCCGAGCGAGGACCGCGCCAAAATCTCATCCCGCCTGCCTTTTGGCGGGATGCGCTGCGCGGCCCGAGTCGAGGGACCTGCGTTTTGCCACGAGCACCATTACCCTCTGAGAAGAACCGCAGATCCTTCGACTACGCGCCCACCCGACCCGCCAGGCGGGTCGGGGAAAAGCTGCGCGGGCGCTCCGCTCAGGATGACAGAATTGAGGTTTGTCGCTGAAGCCCGGCGCTTCCACCGGGGCCCATTGAAAGAAATGCTCTATGGCGTCACCGGCGTTGGCGCGCCCTTTGGCGTGCTCAAGTATCCGCTGATGCTGTTCTTGTCGGCCTTGAACACCACCACCTCGTAGAGCATCCGGTCGCGTCCGGTGTAGAACTGCAGAGGCTCCAGAATCGTGCGGTCCTTCTTCTCGATGGTCTTGTCGTCGGCGATCACGTTCAGCGTGAACTTGCTCTTCTTGGGATCAACCTTCTTCAGTTGCAGGCTGATGGTCGAGACCGGCGTACGCGCGTTCTTCGCGAGAGTGAAGTCATAATAGTTGCGCTCACCCTTGCGCTTCAGCATCTCCAACTCGCTGGAGTTGTGGGCGATAAGCCCGCTCTGCACCCCAAGGTCGCCCATGGCGTGCTCCAGCTTGGCATTGGTGGCCGCAAGATCGGTCTGGGTCTTTTGGATGTCCGTCTTGGCGGCGCCGACCTCGGTCTTGACCCCGCTGACCTCGGTGTTGACCGCGGCAATCTGCTGGCCCTGCTGGCTCTGCGCCGCCGTCAGCTTGGCTGCCGACGCCTTCTGCTGGCGCTCCAACTCAGCCGCGCGCTGCGCAATTTCCGCCTTGGTCATGCCGACTTCCGAGCTCAGTGCCTGCTTGAACTCCGTGGAGGTGGCGTGGATGCGGTTGTTCAGTTCGGCTTGCGCTACTTCCATCGTCTGCTGTTTCTGCTCAACGGCGGTCAGCCGCTTGCGCAGGTCGAACAGCAGATACAACGAAGCGATCACATAGATAACTGCAATCGCCAGCAATACGTACTGAAGAACTCGGCCCTGACCGGAGGCCGTCGGAGCGGGAACCGGTTCAACAGGGGCACTCTGAGGTTGTTCAAATAACATCAATACTTCCTTTCTACTTTCAATTCTGGGGGAGCGTGGAAGCTCTGTCAATGTGACGCCTGGCGCAGCCTCAGCCTGGTAACAACCCGAAATCGCCAGGATTTCCTCTGCCATGAGCTGGGACTAGGTACGGGACTCACCACTTCGGCAGGAAGAATGCAGCGATCAGTTCAGTGACCGAAAATCGTCTCCAGTTGCCGCCGACCATGCACGACGCGAAGGATAAGTGCGTCTTCGTTTTCGACACAGTACACAATCACATATTCCCCCACGGCCAGACTGCGGTATCCGGGACCAAAGTCTTCCTCGCGCGAGCGCCCGAGGTAGGGAAAACGCGCGAGTGTGAAGAAACGGTCTGTGATGTTAGCGATTGGCCGTCTCAATGCTGCCGCTTTCCCTGGCAACATACAACCAGACGTCATCAAGATCGGCTACGGCGCGTGGAGCTACACGATGCGCCATTAGAGGGATGCGGTGAGTTCGGCAAGCAGCCGGGCGCGTCCCCGTTCCTTGACTTCGCTGGCCAGCTGCTCCATCGATTGCTGCGTGATAACGCGGCCTTCGCCCCGCGCCAGCGAGGCACGGGCGTCTTCCAAGGTGAGGAGGAATTCAGCCCGTTGCCGTTCACGTTCCTCCCACAAGCTTAGCGCCTCCTGTACCGCGTCCTCTTCCGAGCGCAGCCGGCCGCTTTCGATGGCACGGCGGGCAAAAGCCTTCTGGTCCGGCGTCAGTTGTACATTCACGCCCTCAGAATACGGAAAGCCGGCGTGTAAGGCAACATTCCCGGGCTGGTGCTCGTGCCCTGGGTTCGCCTCCAAAGAAGGATGCGAACCTGCAACTCAGAGTGCCTGGCTTTCGGCCCCTCGATTTTGGGCGCCAACCTGGGGCCTTCATAGCTCTCTACTACAATCAACCTGTGAAGACCTGGGACGTCATCATCATCGGCGGAGGCGTCATTGGACTCTCGCTCGCGTGGCGCTTGCGACACGTTGGCGTGACTGTGCTCGTAGTCGAGAAGGGCGAACCAGCGCGCGAGGCCACGCATGCTGCCGGAGGCATGATCGCGCACTGCGATCCCCACAATCCGCCTGAGCTGGCCGGCATGATCGCCGCGAGCGCCCGCATGTATCCCGAGTTCGTACGAGAGCTCCGCGACGATGCCTTCGAATCGCCCGACCTGCGCGACGCCGGAACCATCGCCTTCTTCGCGGGAGACGAATCACCGAAGTGCGCCGGCGTTCGCGCGCTCGATGAGGGTAAGCTGTCTCGTCTTGAGCCGCTGATTACGCTCCGCGGACCGGCATACTTCCTGCCTGAATGCAGTGTCGATCCGCGTAAACTGGGCAGCGCATTGGAAAAAACCGCGCGCCATCGCGGCGTCGACTTCGTCACCGGCTCGCCCGTAACCGAAGTCGCCGTGCTCGGAGGCCGAGCGACTGGCGTGCGCACGGCAAAATCTTTTTATGCTGCGGGCGCGGTGGTGAACTGCGCTGGCGCCTGGGCCGCTCAAATGAAGCCCTTCGGGGCGCCGACGCGGCCGGTGAAGGGCCAGATGCTCTGCGTCGTGCCGGCTCCCCCCGCCCCAGCGAAGGAAGCTGGGGTGGAGCACCCGAAGTCCGGACCGCTGATTCAGCACACAATCCGCACGCCCGAGATTTACATCATCCCGCGCAGCGATGGACGCATTGTTCTCGGCGCAACCGTTGAAGAAGCCGGCTTCGATAAGCGCGTGGACTCCGCCACCGTGCACAACCTTCATCAGGCCGCTTGCAAAGTCGTCCCCGAGATCGCTCACATGCGCATCCATGATGCCTGGGCTGGCCTGCGTCCTGGCTCGCCCGACGGCCTTCCCATTCTCGGCGCGACCTCGCTGTCGGGATACTACGTCGCTACCGGACACTACCGCGACGGCATCCTGCTGGCGCCGATTACTGCGCAAGTTATAACTCAGTTAATCTCCGGCCTACCGACGAGCTTCGATCTGGCGCCCTTCTCGCCGCTGCGGTTTGGTTGAAATCTGCTCCTCTAAGGAAATCCACCGCGGTTTATTCGTAATGGGTCCACATGCGAAGCACCTTAACCGTGTGCTCTTCCTCGAGGACCTGATAGACAAGCCTATGCTGAATATTGATACGGCGGGAGTATGCGCCCTTCAGGTCGCCAAGAAGTTTTTCGAACGGCGGAGGCCTCTGGAAGGGATCGTTCGCGAGAACTGTAAGAAGTTGTTCAGCTTTGGTTCGCAGGCCCGCAGATGCCAGCCGCCGGGCATCCTTCTGAGCTTGCTTCGTGAAGACAACCCGCCAGGGTTTCACCAGCCCGGTTGTTTCTGACATTCGTCTAGCGGGGTTGCGAGCCCTTCGCGGATGGATTCCCGCATGCCCGGAATCGACAACAGATACAGGGTCTCCTGGATGGAATTCCAGTCTTCTTCCGCAAGCAATACGCCGTTGGAGCGCGGGCCGGTAATGAGTACCGGCTCGTGGGCGGCGGCCGTTTCGTCGAGCAGTCGGTAAAGCTTCTCGCGGGCTTCGCTGACGTTCAAGGTATTCATACAGCAAGCGTACGCTTTTTCGTACGTATTGACAACTTCAGCGAGAGCGGATAGGGAGCGGACCGATCAAGGTTTCGTGGAGCCCAATGGCGACGTTTTTGTGGATGCCGTGCTCGGCACCAGCTTCAACCTCCGGTTGATGCGCGGCCAGTACTGTCGCAGAAGATTGCCCCCTGCGTTACCAAGCATGTCAAATCCAAAGCGGCTGAAGGTGTTTGTGGCGGTCCGGTAGTTATCGGGGTAATACACGTTGGCGAGGCCCTCGGCGCCCATCATGCCCAGCAGGCCCGACCAGTTGAATTGCTGGTTCCCGGAGTCACCGCGGGTGATGAAGACGCGACGTATGGAGTACTTGACGGAGCCTCCGAAGTCGAGGTCGTTGCGCACAAAGAAGCGCGGATCCTGATGCAGAGCGGAAGCCAGCAGGAAGGTCCCAAGAATCTGCGAGGAGGATCTTCGGGCCATCGCCGCTCCCAGCCGCCTGCCGTAACCCCCAATGGCCTCGCCGTAGGCGGCTGGCTGCTCGTGCGCCTGGTTTACACCGGCGCTCAAGTTAGCCGCGACGAAAGCGCTGAGAGAAACGCTGTTGTTCACGGCGAGCTTCAATTTCTGCTCCGGAGAGAGGGGAGCGGTGCTGGTGGCGAGATTCGGGAACACAA
>Ga0074046_10005435_pt1 | contig 10187 bp, 8 predicted proteins | sample BogForMeECP23OM3_FD_94441 | JGI IMG/M metagenome (GOLD analysis project Ga0074046, IMG submission 94441) | Bog forest soil microbial communities from Calvert Island, British Columbia, Canada - Bog Forest MetaG ECP23OM3 | ecosystem: Environmental > Terrestrial > Soil > Wetlands ...
CAATACGCAGTTGTCCTGGGGTGCAGCCCCGTCGATCCTACAGCAGACTACATGCAATCATAGCGGATTCTGCGTCATTCGCAAATAGCGCTGACCGATTCGCAAATAACTTTGCGTCTGACAGCTCTAATCAAATTCTAGAGCGTCTTTTTTTCGTTTGTGTACCTCGCAGCGGTCTTAACGGGGAGAATTCAAGAAACGGAATTTTATGCACGCCAAGTGTTAATCCTCCTCGAGAACAGCGCATGTCATTGAGGCCGCAATCAGCCGGCTAAGCTTAAGTTCACTTCACAGTCTCACGGGGGAAAAGCGCTATCTAGCGTGCGTAAATTTCCCTTTCTTGAGTTCTCCCCAATGTCAGGGAAAGGTTTACGCCAAATAACGGGTAAAGTAATAACTTTTCTGACTCTCTTTCTGATGAAATCCCATTCCATTCAGCTTGAAATTGCTGGACCGACGGCAATGTGGACCCGACCGGACACTGGTTCTTCACCGGTTTCTTATGCTGCCCCGACTTTCAGCGCGGTGAAAGGTATCTTTGAATCCATTTTGCGATGGAAGTCTGTGAACATTCGGCCAACCAAGGTTGAGATCTGTCGCCCGGTGCAGTTTCATCGATACACCACGAACTATGGGGGATCGCTTCGGGCGAGCGATGCCATTAGCAAAGGTGCGTCATTCCAATTTTATGCCGTGGTGCTCGTCAACGTGTGTTACCGCCTCTATGCTGAAGCCGAGTTTGCCAGACATCACGAATCCACGACGTGGCCGCCACACGCTTTCCACGACGCGTTCAACCGGGCGTTGGGACGTGGTCAGTGGTTTTATACCCCGTGCTTAGGGTGGAAGGAATTCGCGCCGGAATACGTCGGTCCGTTTAGGCCTGAAACGCGCGTCTGCGAAACCGAGAACCACGAATTGCCGACGATGTTGAGGACGGTTTTTGATCAACCGCAAGCGGGGCGTGTCAAACCAACCTTCAGCCGTAAGCTGCGGGTCGAAAAAGGTGTACTGGTCTATGCTTAATGAACTTTCCCGAGCGGTTGAGGCCATTGAAGGGTTGGGCATGACCACGCAGTCCCGGCACCCTCAGATTAATCCGATGGGCAAGAACAGGGACTTGCTTGTTGTCTGTCTTGCTGGGGACGGCACACCCAGTCGAGTCGAGGCTTTGAAAGGCGAGATAGCAGCGACGTTATTCCGAGTGGAGCACGGTTCAGCCGGGTCAAGTTTTCCTGGTTTCAACTTACCCACGCCTCTACTGCGCCTTCACGAAGTCCCAACAGAGAAACTGAGACCAGTAGTCGAGAACCTCTTGGCTTTGGCGAAAAACAAGGATATTGCTAGTGCGGCTTTGGCTGAGGCCATCAATCAGCTTTTCGAGCTGTCGACGCCCCGTGTCTTCACCCCCAACCAGGAGAAGCAATTCCAGCGCTCCTGCGTGGAGTTGGTTGCGAGACTCCAGGGAACACTCTCGAGTGCACCCGCCGGACTGAAGAACTTCCTAACTCTTTTGGCAATCATTGAGGCTGCGAAGCCGGTCCTGACCGACTTCAGCAGTTCGCTTGCACAATTGTTGGCCAAACGAGATTCTGAAAACGACCGCAGAACGCTTCTGCTCTTTCAAGACGTTCTCTTCGGCGTTCTGGACTGGGAGAAACGCCGAGCGGCGATCGGTACTCCTGATTACTTTGAGGAGAAGATTATAAAAGACAAAAGTGCCAACCAGCCTATTTACTTCGACATAGCTGAAGCGGATTGGAACTTCAAACGAGTCGCTCATAGTGAAACGAGCACGCTCATTAACGAGGCTCTCTTGAGATCCGACGACGCCGTCATTGGCGGCGACACCGACGAAGGCACGCTCGGAGTCGACGCCTACAGCGGGCAGCTAGCCAAGCTACAAGACAAGTTCCCGTCTCCCAAAATCGCCGAACTCGGGAACCTGAAGCTCTTCTCTGTGAACACGAACGAAGTGCGTGCTCTGCGGCGCTACGGCTTAGAAGGTGGAAAGGCATTTCCGGTTTCCGCCGCTCTAGCCCAGAAGATGAACAATGCCTTGCTCTATTTGGCTAGTGACGAAAAATATGGTCGCTCGTGCCGGGCCATTCCGAGTGCCCAGCTCAAGAAGAGCGACTTGTTGGTTGCCTACCTTGAAGGGGAACCTGAAAGCGGTGAATACCTGGCAGAAATGTGGGGTGGCGAGGCTAAGACATTCTCTGACGCCGATTTTGAGGGCCGCGCCCAGCCCGTCATAGAATTGTTAGAGGGCAAAGTTACTGCTAATCCTGACCTCAACGTTTGCCTGCTTTCGTTTTGCTCTATTGACAAGGGTCGCAAGCAGATCAGCCTCAATCGCCACTTTCGTGTGGTGGATGTCATTCGCGCGGCCAAAGATTGGCAAGCGGGAGCTCGCAACACGCCAGAGATTTCTGTTTGGTTTTACGACAAAAACGCCAAACAGTCTGTCTTTCGCGCGCGGACTGTTCCATATCCCATCGAACTCGCTTCAACTGTCAATCGTGTTTGGAGCATTGATGCGAAGGATGGATTGAGCCCTAGCATCCAACGGGCGGTTTCGGTTTCCGACGCCTACGACATCTTCCTGGCCAATTCGTCGCTTGCTCAGCAGAAGGCTGAGGTCGTTTTTGGGTTGCTCGTTCGGCGGATGAGTCTGGTGTTGACGAGCCTTGGCGCAGTGAAAACAACGCGCGACTGGAAAGGCTTAAGCGACACGGTTCGCTGGCAATCACTCAAGGCAATCGCGCTTTTCGGCATACTTCTCCGCCAACTTGGACAACACAAAGAGATCTTTATGAAAGAACCCATAACGCAAGTGGGGAGGCTTCTCGCTCTCGCGGACAACCTGCATCTGCAATACTGCAAACACGTGCGCAAGGGCGAATCGCCCTCGCAGCTTATCGGCAATGCGTTGTTTAACACCGCGTTGGATCAGCCTGTGTTCGCGTTGGCGCGCTTGGCAGAACGTCTGACTCCCTACCAAGCGTGGGCGCGAACATTCCAGAGCAATGATCCCGATGCAGGCGTCGGTCTGGTGAAGTATTTCCTCGGTGAACTCGCCTCTTGCACCGCCGCTATCCAACTTGAGCAATTGCCAGTGAGAATGTCTGACGCCGACAAAGCCAAACTCCTGCTAGGCTATCTCGCGGACCACGCCAAAAGAGAAACGCCAAACCAATAGTCCTCTTCGAATTCAAACTGAATTTATGAGCAAGAACCAAGACACTAGCGTCGTGCCCCGCATGACCGGACTTCTCATTTTGGAAGTTCGCAAATCTAACCCCAACGGCGATCCGGAGCGTGAAGGTTCGCCGCGCCAGCGTCCAGACGGTAAGGGAGAGATTTCTCCGGTCTCCGTGAAGCGCAAGCTCCGCGATCTTGTTGCCGAGAAAGACGGCGTGGTCTGGGGCGCCGTGAAGGCGGAGTTGAACATCGCGGATGATGCGGACTTCCAAATTCTAGAAAGCCGTGGACGTGACCGCGTCAGTATCAATAAGCAGCTGAAGGAAGACTTCAACGGCTTCAAGGCGACGTACTGGGACGGACGGCTGTTCGGGAATACGTTTCTCGAAGAAGCAGGCGGCGATACTATTCGCGCAGGGGTTGCTCACTTTGGGGTCGGGGTCTCCTTAGCTCCGATTGATATCGAGTTTTCCACTTGGACAAGCAAATCCGGTGTGGAGGCTAGCAAAGACCGTGGTATGGCGCCGATGGCGTTTCGCGTAGTCAAACATGGGCTATATGCAGTTCCCTTCTTCGTGAATCCCAACTTTGCTCACAAGACCGGCTGCACGAAACCGGACGTGGATTTGATGCTCCATTTGCTCAAGCACACCTACGCGGACACCCGCTCGGTCATCCGAACAATGGTTGAGGTGGTCCACGCCCATACGCTGACACACAGCAATCGCGCTGGTTCGGTTTCGGACTTTGCTTTTATTGACGCCTTAATGCCAAAGAAGAAGTCTGATCCTGACAAACCGTCAGAATCCCTAAGTGATTATGTAATTCCGCAATGGAGAGATGAGGTTGAGAGCAAGTCGATAAGAGAACGAAGCGCTACCAAGTTCGCCGATTGCGGCGAATACAGAGACTACGCGCTGTGACGGGCATAGCCGAATTTTCTGAACCGCTGGCGCACAGCGCCCGCAATGGCGCGCCGCAGCAAACGTATCGCGAGCACGTAAGCAACGTGTGTCGTTACTCCGCTCTCTTTGCACGCGCCGCTGCCGGATTTTCGGCAAAATGGCAAGTCCCGTTTTTAGCCGCAATCGAACGCGCCGCCGCCTACCATGATCTTGGCAAGCTGGATGAGTTATTCCAGGACATCTTGCGCTGCAATCGAAAGAACAAACATGGCTATAACCATGTTGAGGCAGGCACAACCCATTTGCTGCGCATTAAGCAATTCGAGGCTGCTTTTACCGCGTACGCCCACCACTTAGGCCTGCCGTGTTTCCCAAAGGAGAAAGCGAAGAACGCCAATAACCTGAACTTAGCGTTCCGTGACACGGACGATCTAGTCGGCCTGAGCAAGAGCGCGTGGCAATGGACTGATGAACATCTTGATGCCTATCTGAGCCAACACCACCAGTTGTTTTCCGCTGTGGGCGCTGTCCAAAATACATCGTTTCCCAGCCTCGTTCGCCGCTTGGCCCTTTCCTGCCTCGTGGACGCCGACCACAGCGACACTGCACGCCACTATCGCCAGGAACGAGAATTTCGCGGCGTACCGCTCCGGGCCGGCGAACGCCTGACGCGCCTAGATCGATATGTTGTCGGCTTGGTTCCAACCAAACCGCCGTCCTCAGAACAAGAACGACTGCGGCTCAGAATTCGAGAGCAGCTTTATCACGTCTGCCGCAACCGCTCGTTAGCCAATGACGAACGTATCGTTGCCTGTGACAGTCCCGTTGGCACTGGCAAAACTACGGCCGTTATGGCGCACTTGCTCAACGTTGCGAGCGAGCGCCGTCTGCGGCGGATTTTCGTGGTATTGCCCTATACAAACATTATCGACCAGTCAGTTGACACATACCGACGCGCCCTCGTGCTTGACGGCGAGTCGCCCGACGAGGTTGTCGCCGCTCATCACCACCGTGTCGAGTTCAAGGGCGAGAACTGGCGCGATTTGCGCCAACTCTCTCAACGATGGGATGCGCCCGTGATCGTAACCACGGCGGTCCAATTCTTCGAGACGCTGGCGGCGAACGAAACCACCATGCTTCGAAAGCTCCATCAGGTGCCTGGTTCCGCCATCTTTGTGGACGAAGCCCACGCTGCCATGCCCGCGCCGCTTTGGCCCCAGATGTGGAAATGGCTGCGCGAATTGTGTGATGATTGGGACTGCCATTTGGTTCTGGCCAGCGGTTCTCTAGCGCGGTTTTGGGATTTGGCAGACTTTGTTCCGTCTAATGAACGTCCGGTCGTCGCGGAATTAGTTCCGGATCAACTTCGCCGGGACGCAGCGACACTTGAAAACGAACGTGTCGAACTGAAAACCAAGCCGGGAAAGCTATCGCTCGCCGAGCTAGCGGAATTCGTACAATCCAAACCCGGCCCTCGCTTAGTCATATTGAACACTATCCAGTCCGCTGCCGTCCTCGCCAACCATCTTCGCGTTGTATGCAATTTGGGGACCAGCGTTGAACACCTTTCGACATCACTTTCCCCTCGCGATCGAAGCCACATCATTGAGCGGATTCGGACTCGCCTAAAAGAGCGTGGGAGCAAGGACTGGGTTTTGGTTGCCACGAGTTGCGTCGAGGCGGGTGTGGACTTCTCGTTTGCCACCGCCTTCCGAGAAAGCTGCGGTCTGGTGAATCTCCTGCAGATCAGCGGCCGAGCCAACCGTTCAGCTGAGTATAATGCAGCCGAGATTTGGGACTTCCGCCATGACGAAGATGGAATCCTCACCTTGCACCCTCACTTCAAAACATCCCGGCGAGTGCTGGAGATAATGTTTCGAGAAGGCAAAGTGGCGGCAGCCCATTGCACAGAAGGCTTGCAACGCGAAATCAATCTCGGCGTTGGGCAGACAGAAAACCTCGCCAAGTGTATCCTTCAGCACGAGAGGGACGCCGATTATCCGGAGGTAGCTAAGCTTTGCCGCCTCATTACTGCCGATACGCAGACAGTCCTGGTGAATCAGGATTTAATCGGGAGGTTTGAGTCGCATGATCCAGAGCAATTTCCGAGCGCAAAGGAGGTTATGCTTAACAGTGTTCAAATCTGGAAATCGCGTCTACCGGACCTCGATCCTAAGCCCATCGGCTTTGGTGACGAACTCTTCGGACTCCGTCCAACGCAATACGATGATTTCTTGGGTTACATGAAAGGCATCTTGCCATTGCTGGAAGGTAAAAGGTCAGGAGGTTTCGTCCTATGATCATGGAAAGCATGCCCCTGAGCCTTCTCAATGACCTCCTCTACTGCTCGCGTCGGGCGGCTTTGAAGATCGTCGAAGGCTGGCGGGAGGCCAATGAGCATACGGCGCGCGGTGACATTGTCCACGCACACGCCGATTTGCCCGGTTACGAAGTCGCGAAGGCGGTGACGCTGTTACGCGCGTTGCCAGTATGGTCGGAACGACTCGGCTTGAATGGCAAGTGCGACATCGTCGAGCGCCTTGCGGACGGCTCACTATTTCCGGTCGAGTTCAAACTTGGGCGGCGTCGGCAATGGGAGAACGATGAGGTCCAGCTCTGTGCACAAGCGCTTTGCCTTGAGGAAATGTTCGGCGTGCTGGTGCCACGTGGCGCAATTTTCCACTCCGACGGCAAACGGCGGCGCGAAGTGGAGTTTCTGGCGGAACTCCGAACCAAAACTGAGGCAGCCACCGCGCAGTTGCGTCGGTTGTTCGTGTCCAGTCAGGTACCGACGGCGGTGTTTAAGCCGGCCTGCGAAGAGTGTTCGCTCTTCGATACTTGCCTGCCCAAAGCGACCTGCACCAACAGCCGGGCCAAGCGTCTGAGCGAACTTCTGTTCCGAACAGATTGATCATGAGGGACATTCAACAAAATACCCTTTATCTCACCACGCCGGGTTCTTACGTGGCGCGCGACCACTTGACGCTTCAGGTCGAGGTGCCGGTGTATCCCAATGAAATGTCTCCCGGAGAGCGGACCCGCGACCGAGCCACAGACTGGCGCAAGCTCTCCGTTCCAGTGCACATGCTCGAATCCATTTGCGTGTTTGGCCCGAGCACCATCAGCCCGTCGGCACTCGACCTCTGCTGGGAACACGGTATCGCCGTGAATTTTCTCAGCGAGGCTGGCTACCTCCAGGCGCGGATGACTGGGGTGGCGGACACCAGCGTTACTCTCCGCCGCACACAGTTTCGCGCTGCGGATGATCCAGCGAAGTGCGCCAATATCGCCCGCCAAATTGTTGCGGGCAAGATCCAGAACAGCCGCAACAGCCTGCTTCGGGCCGCCCGTGAGAACGACTCGGCTGAGGAACAAGAAGAGATTACCCAGGTAACCAATGCCCTGGGCTGGCAGATTCGCGGACTAGCTTCAGTGATGCAAATTGATGCGATTCGCGGCGCCGAAGGTCTGGCATCCAGTCAGTATTTTTCTGTGTTCTCGCTGATGTTGAAACAGCAACGCGAATCATTCTCCTTCAAAGCTCGTAGTCGCCGACCGCCCCGTGACCGGATCAACTGTCTGCTCTCTTTCCTCTACGCCTTAGTCCGGCACGACTGCATTGCCGCACTCACTGCGGCGGGCCTTGATCCATTCGTTGGATACCTACACGTGGATCGGCCCAATCGTCCTTCCTTGGCGTTGGACCTAATGGAGGAGTTTCGCCCATGGCTGGCTGACCGGTTGGCCATCACGCTGATTAACCGCCAGCAAATCGCTGTGGATCACTTTCGCGAACGGGAAGGCGGGGCGGTTGAGTTTACCGAGACTGGGCGCAGACTCGTCATCAAAGCCTATCAGGACCGAAAGCAAGAGAGCCTGAACCACCTATTGCTCGATCAAAGTCTGCGTGTTGCCCAACTTCCGTTCGTACAGGCACGGGTACTTGCGCGCCATTTACGTGGTGACATCCCGGAGTATGTGCCAGTGATACCGAAATAGACCCCATCTATGCTCATTCTGGTTACCTACGACGTCTCAACCGTCGACAAATCCGGAGAACGACGTCTCCGCCGCGTGGCACAAGCGTGCGAGGACTACGGCGTGCGGGTTCAAAAATCTGTCTTCGAATGCCAAGTTGGACAGAAGGAATGGGTGTTGTTGCGCGATCGCTTGCTCCTCGAGATCAAGCGGGATGAAGATTCTCTCCGCTTCTACTTCCTCGATGAAAAAGCCGTCCAACGCATCGAACACCACGGCGTGAATAAACCGCTCGATCTGAGCGAGCCTCTGATCTTGTGAGATTTCGCGGGTGTCAACCTTCCGGCATCTCGTCTCGTCCGCGAACCCCAAGCTCCGACATTCCTGTGACCCTTTCGCGGAGCCGCCCGACAATGCTCCCAGTCTGGCGATTCGGCTGTTCTTTGACATCAAAGTTCGTTCAATTCCCAAAAGACTTGTTGGGTTCGCGGAAAGGCGCTACGAACCTCCTGCGACTCAGCCGGTTGTGGCGGTCGCAGTCGCCTCGTGAGTAATCACGGGGCGCGGATTGAAACATGACTAACCAGCTGTCCGGCATGGCACCGCAGTTTGTCGCCTCGTGAGTAATCACGGGGCGCGGATTGAAACAGCCAATTCAAGCTGGACTCTCACGACGTTGACGGTCGCCTCGTGAGTAATCACGGGGCGCGGATTGAAACAACGTGCTGGTGACCCAGTATGATACGACGTGGATGTCGCCTCGTGAGTAATCACGGGGCGCGGATTGAAACATTAACACGTGCCGCCATTCCCGTCCCTTTGCCGGTCGCCTCGTGAGTAATCACGGGGCGCGGATTGAAACGCAACTACAGGTCTACACCTCGAATGACTTCTCCGGTCGCCTCGTGAGTAATCACGGGGCGCGGATTGAAACTTATAAGCAATGGATGGAGCGGCGAATCGGGGTTAGTCGCCTCGTGAGTAATCACGGGGCGCGGATTGAAACATGAAGCCGACGCTGATAGCTCCATTGAGCAATGGTCGCCTCGTGAGTAATCACGGGGCGCGGATTGAAACGCGATAATCGTCACGCATGCGTAATCAGGAGGTCGCCTCGTGAGTAATCACGGGGCGCGGATTGATCAGGGGCAGAACGGTCCACCATCACGCGCGCTGGCCCGTCAACCAGGAAAAAATTCTTCGAGTTTTTCACGGTCCCAATCCGCAACGCACACACACGAGCCGCCTATTACCGGGCGATCCAGCAGTTCCTAGCCTGGGCCGAGCGCGCCGGTTATCAGGACCTCGAAGACATAGAACCGATTACGGTGGCGGCCTACATCGAGACACTCCAGCGCCAGGCCGCGCCGCCCACCGTCAAGCAGCACATGGCCGCGATCCGGATGCTGTTTTCCTGGCTGACCGAAAAAGGAGTGCTTGCCATGAATCCGGCTCGGGAAGTCAAGACAGAGAGGTTTTCACGCACCGAAGGCAAAACGCCGGCATTCGTCGATGGTGAAGTCCAGAAGCTTCTGGACGCGATCGAGACTTCCACGCATACAGGCCTGCGTGACCGCGCCCTGCTCGGGGTCCTGGCCTACACGTTCGCCCGGATCGGCGCAGTCGTGAATCTGAAGGTCGAAGACTATTACCCTAGCGGGAAACGGTTTTTGCTTCGGTTCAAAGAGAAAGGCGGCAAAGAAAAGGAGCTTCCCGTTCACCACAAGCTCGAAGAGCTCCTGGACCAGTACCTGGAAGCGACCGGCCTAGCTGTAAGTTCGGAAATTATTTGCGAATACGAGGCGGTAGCCGAAAATTAGATGCGAACGGCAGGACGCTATTTGCGAATGGAGTGCGGCGGTCAGTTATGCTTTTCGAATGGCCGAGCCCGTCTATGGGATTGACGACTTTCCTGACGATGACTCGCTTTGGCGTGTCGAATGGATCGGTGGCGTTGGCTACAACACGAGCGTGCCGCGCGACCCCCGAATCACCGTCTGCCTAACGCAGCTTCCTCCGGGCGAGACGAATCCGCTCAGCGCGCGAGCTCGTTTTCCGGCGTCCACGCCTTCTGGTCGCCAGGGGTCCGATCTGGTTTGG
>Ga0074046_10005436_pt1 | contig 10186 bp, 6 predicted proteins | sample BogForMeECP23OM3_FD_94441 | JGI IMG/M metagenome (GOLD analysis project Ga0074046, IMG submission 94441) | Bog forest soil microbial communities from Calvert Island, British Columbia, Canada - Bog Forest MetaG ECP23OM3 | ecosystem: Environmental > Terrestrial > Soil > Wetlands ...
CCTTACGCCTTCGAAGAGCGCGATCTGGTTGCGCTCGAGCGCATGGCCGACCTCACTTTGACGGCGCTCGATATGGCCGAGCAGCGCCAGAACTTCGGACCTGCGCCAGCGGCAGGGTCCAGGGTGGAACCGGAGAAGCTGGTCGAATCCCCGGCGGCAACGGTCACGAACGCTCCGCAGGCTGCGACAGTTCCACCTCAGGTTCCTCTTCCTCTTTCTCCCAGCGTTCCTGCCAGCGATTCGCTTAACTCGGAGCTCGCTGAGCCTGCAGTGCTGTCGGGCGAGGCGCCCGTAGTCTCGCCGCCAGAAGCGGCTGCCGTGCCCGAGGCCATGCTGCGCGTGCAAAAATGCCCTTCCTGCGGATTTCCCATCTCCGAGGGGAGAACGCTTTGCCTCGATTGCGAATTGAGGGATATCGCGCGGAAGGCGCGGGAGAAGGAGCAGGGAGAGATCGCGCAAGGCGAACCGGAGACATTGCCTGACTTGGCGGCTCCGATGGCGGATGAATTCGTGCCGGCCTTTTTGGCGAACTCAGTGCCTGTAAAGGAATCATGGCTGGCGAACCACGTAAATCTGCTGGCGATCGTGGTGGTGATCCTGGGCATACTGGTCTTTGTGGTGGTGTTTCGATAACCACCCTTGCACCCGGGGGTGCCTGTTTCCCTTGACAGATGGCGGTGAAACCCATACTCTGCGCTTAATCTCTTGTTCCAACACAGGTGGCAAACATGAAGAATGTGTACGAAGTTTTGCGGCAAAAGGAACTTGAACTGACCCGGCTGGAAAAAGAAGTTGAGGCCTTGCGCGTCGCCGCTCCACTGCTTTCGGACGAAAAAGAGTCGTTGGCCGAAGCGCCCAAGCCGAGCTTAACCGCCACCGCACCGCAGCAACCGGTGCGAATTCCTCCGGTGGTTGCCGCCCAGGCGGTAAACGCCCCGACGCGAGTCGCGGGCTGGGAAGAGGCGACCAAGCGTTGGCCGTAGGCAATCGTTGGTCGCGGTAGAGACGGGGCATGGCCCGTCTGCCCGTCATGGAATGGCCCAGGGTCGAAGATCGGTCTTGGGCTATTATTTTGCGCTCTTGGGGCAGGTCTTTTAGAGCGTGGGTCGTCCCTCCGGGACTTGAATCGTCATTCCACTTTACCCCGCGCTGAAGCGCGGGGCTAAGCTGGTTCGCCCCTCCGGGGCTGGAATCTCCTGCGCTTCCCTATATCGGATCGAAGCGAAGATGAGTACGCAGGTGCACACTTCAATCCGTCAATCCTGGCTTGTGAAGGCCAGTGCTAGTAGCGTCTTCTGCTCGACCTCGTGGGCTTTGGCCGAGCCGGTTGCCGGGCTGGCGCTTCCGGAACGCTTCACGGAATGCACTGGGCGGTCATTTGCGATGTACCTTAGGCGCGGCAGCATGTACGAAAGCGCGCCCATGTTGGAAGGCTCTTCCTGCACCCAGACAATATCTCGCGCTGTACTGTGGCGCTCGAATTCTGCGGTCAGTTCGGCCTCGGGGAAGGGATACATTTGTTCCAGGAAGACGATGGCGGTACTGAAATCCTTGCGCTTCTGCCGTTCGGTGCGCAGTTCGTGTCCGATCTTTCCGGTGCAGAGCAGGATCCGCTTGACGTCCTGCGCTTCCGTGTCTGGGATTACGGGCAGAAACTTCTGATGAGTCAGGTCTTCCAGCGGAGACAGGGCATCGGGATGGCGCAACATGCTCTTGGGCGTGAACACTACCAGCGGTTTTCTCCACTTGCGCAAGGCCTGCCGGCGCAGCAGGTGGAAATACTGGCCGGCATTCGAGGGCTGGCAAATCTGGATATTGTCTCGCGCCGCGAGTTGCAAGAAGCGCTCTATGCGCGCGCTGGAATGCTCCGGACCCTGGCCTTCGTAGCCGTGGGGAAGCAACAGCACCAGGCCTGACAGGAGCAACCACTTGTCCTCGCCGGCGCACACAAACTGGTCGATCACGGCTTGCGCGACGTTGGCAAAATCGCCAAACTGGGCTTCCCACAGAACCAGAGCCTCGGGATAATCGCGGCTGTAGCCGTACTCAAATCCCATGACGCCTGCTTCGGAAAGCGTCGAGTTGTAGATATCGCACGCGGCCTGGCCCGTCGCAATGTGGCGCAGCGGCATGTATTCCGTTTCGTCTTCAATATCCAGCAGCACCGAGTGCCGCTGATTGAAGGTTGCGCGGCGCGAATCCTGGCCGCTGAGACGCACCGGAATTCCCTGCTTTACGAGACTGGCAAAAGCCAACGCCTCGGCCATGCCGTAATCGACCGGCTTCTTGCCCGTTCCCATTTCCTGCCGCTGCTCGAGCAACTTCTTTACCTTGGGATGGATGTGGAAACCTTCGGGATACGTGGTCAAACGCTCGGTGAGTTGCGCTAACTCTTCTTGCGAGACGCCGGTGGGCTGCTCGTATTCCGGTTTATAGCGGCCCCCGAAATAGTCTTTCCAGTAGGTGGGAAGATCGCGCATCAGCGGCTTCTTGGTGACTTGCGTGGCGTCTTTCTGTGCGGCTTCGTACTCGCTTTTGATCGTCCCTACGCGCGCGGCGATGTTGTCATCATCCAGGCCGATTTGTTTGGCGTAGATCCGATACAGGGGCGGATGCTGTTTGATTGCCTTGTACATCAGCGGCTGGGTCACGGTGGGATCGTCGACCTCGCTGTGCCCGTGGCGCCGATAGCCGATCAGGTCGACGACCACATCGGTGCCGAACTGGTAGCGGTACTCGGCTGCGATGCGGGCGATCCGCATGACTGCGTCGACGTCTTCGCCGTTCACATGAAAGATCGGAATCGCCTGCCGGCGCGCCAGTTGGGCTGAGAAGCGGGAGGAATGCTCATCGCGGGCATTGGTGGTGAATCCGATCAGGTTGTTGACGATTACGTGGATGGTTCCGCCCACGGTGTAGCCGGACAGGTCGGCATAATTCAGCGTTTCTGCGGTGATGCCTTGGCCGGCGAAGGCGGCGTCGCCATGCACCAGCAGGGGCAGATACTTTGCCTTGCCGCCTTCGCCGGCGCGATCCTGCTTGGCGCGCGTGCGTCCTACGGTTACCGGATTCACGGCTTCGAGGTGGCTGGGATTCGACACGAGATGGATATGAATCTTCTTGCCGCTCTTGGTGACGTATTCGCCGGTTGCACCCATGTGATACTTCACATCGCCTGATCCCAACACGCTGCGCGGATCTACATCCTCAAATTCAGCAAAGACTTGCTCGGCCGGGCGATTGGCCACGTGAATGATGACGTTCAGGCGGCCGCGATGGCTCATGCCCATTACCAACTCCACCGCGCCGCGTTCGCCGGCTATGTCGAGAATCTGATCCACAGCCGGCAACAGAGAGGTATTGCCTTCGAGGGAGAAGCGTTTGTTGCCCAGGTAGCGCTGCTGCAGGGTTTGCTCAAAGAGGTCGGCGCGGGTTAGCAAGTCGAGGGCGCGGGCTTTGTCGATATCGACTTCGGCAGGTTCCGCTTCGATGCGGGCTTCGATCCGGTCTTGAATCCAGCGGCGGCGTTCGGGGTCGGCGATATGCATGAACTCCACGCCTACGCTGCCGCAATAAATGCGCCTTGCTTCTCGCGCGTACTCGTTGTCGATCTGAAGATCCGGATGCGGTTGCGGAGGCAGGAGGCCGAGGGGGTTCAGTTCGGCCTCCAGATATCCAAATTGCCGGAACAAGCCAAAGACGCGTTCCCGCTCGTAGTTATCGATGATGGCGGAATTTGCGTTCCCGCTGGTGTCCCTAGTCGAAGTGGCCATAAAAGGTGTCTATAGAATAACGGATGATCGGACCGGTGCGGGCGATTCAGCTGGAAGAAATGGAGCTGTGTGGCGGCGGGGCTTCGACCCGCCTGGACGGGGCAGAGCCCCGTCACCACACAACCCTGAAAGAGTATTCTGAGCGGGGAGGGATAACCCCATGGCACTTCGTCCCAATGCGGTCAAGCCTGGAACCCCGGTGATTCTCGGAATTCCCTTCGATGCCAACTCGTCATGGTTGCGTGGAGCGGCGGGAGCGCCGCCGATCATCCGCGTGGCCCTGAATTCCATTTCGTCGAACTTGTGGACGGAAACCGGTGTCGATCTCGGAGCCGAGGGGGTGTATTGCGATGCCGGCGATTTGAAGTTCACCTTCGATGAGCCGTTCGCGGCGATTGAGAGAAAAGTCGGCGAACTGCTGGACAAAGGCCTGCGCCCGGTCTGCCTGGGTGGCGACCACTCGATTACGCTGCCGATCGTCCGCGCCTTCGGCAAGCACATTCCTGGATTGAGCATCCTTCACTTCGACGCCCACCCCGACCTTTACGACGAACTGGAAGGCAACCGGCTGTCGCATGCTTGCCCCTTTGCCCGGATCATGGAGGAGGGCGCTGCCAAACGGCTGATCCAGATCGGCATTCGGACTATGACGGGGCACCAACGCGAGCAGTCCAAGAAATTCGGGGTTGAAGTGATCGAGATGCAGCAGTTGCCGGCGCTTGACCGCATGAAAGTCGACGGTCCCATCTACATTTCGTTCGACATGGACGCGTTCGATCCGGCTTTTGCTCCGGGAATTTCGCATCGCGAGCCGGGAGGCATGTCGGTGAGAGAGGCGATCGCGCACTTGCATGCCATCACGGGTAAAATCGCCGGCGCCGATATTGTGGAATTCAATCCCGCGCAGGACAATACCCAGATCACCGCTACGGTTGCCGCCAAGCTGCTCAAGGAGATTTTGGGCAAGATGGTCTTGAACTAGCGGGCAGTAGTTTGCGGTGCAAGTAACCCCTATAATTGTCATCCCGAGCGAAGCGAGGGACCTGTAGTGTCGCCGCGAACTGCAGATCCCTCGCTTCGCTCGGGATGACAAACTCTAAGTTTGGGACGACAACATCCAAATTGGAGGTCTTCCATGGCCAGCGGAATGATTGATGTGTCCAGTCGCTACTCGGTGCCGGAAACTTTGGCACGTCTCCAGTCCATACTGAAAGAAAAATCCGTGACCGTGTTTGCGCTCATTGACCACAGCGGTGAAGCGGAGAAGGCCGGCCTCCAAATGCGCCCGACGCAACTGCTGATATTCGGCAGTCCGAAAGGTGGGACGCCTTTGATGGTGGCCGCGCCCCGGCTGGCCATCGACCTTCCGCTGAAAGCGCTGGCATGGCAAGACGAGCAGGGCCAGGTGTGGCTCTCCTACAATTCCCCGGAGTATTTGCAGCAGCGGCACGGCTTTCCGGCCGACCTGCTGAAGAACATCGCGGGAATTGCTGCGCTGATTCAGAAGGCTGTGGAATAATAGCGAGCTCGCAGAATTCAACGGGTGATTGATGGCTCATGAGCAGGAAAAGGAAGCCGCCGGCCACGCGGCCGCCGAGTTGGTGCGTGACGGCAACGTGGTTGGATTAGGCACAGGATCAACCGCATACTTCGCAGTTATCGCTCTGGGCGAGCGCGTGAAGGCGGGACTGAAGATGGTTGGAATTCCAACTTCGATGCAGACCGCTGACCTGGCGCGCGCGGTTGGGATTCCGTTGACCACGCTGGACGAACATCCGGAAATCGATATCACCATCGACGGCGCGGACGAGGTTGATCCCAAGCTGAACCTGATTAAGGGCGGCGGCGGCGCGCTGCTGCGCGAGAAAGTGGTCGCGTCGGTCACCAAGAAGATGGTTGTGGTCGCGGACTCGGGGAAGATTGTTTCCGTGCTTGGCAAATTTCCGTTGCCGGTCGAGGTGATTTCGTTTGCTCGGACTGTGGTCGAGAGGAAGATCGTGGCGCTTGGCGGGGTGCCGAAATTGCGTACTAAGACCGACGGCAGCCCTTTTCTCACTGACAACGGCAATCAGATTCTTGATTGCAGCTTTGGAGCGATTGCAGATCCGGCGGGGCTGGCGCGGGAGTTGAATGGCGTGCCAGGGGTGGTTGAGCACGGATTGTTTATCGGGCTGGCGAAGCTGGCGTTGGTGGGTCGCGGAGATCGAGTGGAAGAACTGTGCTCCTAGCGCCTGCGCCCGTCGGGCTTCGCCCGACTGGACCCTTCGACTTGGCTCAGGGCAGGCTCACGAGGGCGGCTGTCCCTACGTGATCTGTTTCGAGTGCTCAACCCACAATCTCCCGCAACGCCGCGAGCAGACGTTCTACCTCCTCCATCGTGTTGTAGTGAACCAGGCCGATGCGCAGGAAGCCTCCCAGGCGCTCTACGTCTAACTGTTCGGTGAGGTTCAGGGCGTAGTAGTTTCCATCCCAGGTGAAGAATCCGCGTTCGCCTAGTTTGGTTGCCAGTTCCAGCGGCGTATGGCCCTCGATGCGGACTACGAACGTGGCGCAACGATTGTCGACGCGGCGCGGGTCGCTGATGCCGTACAGCTTTAATCCGGGAATCGCTAGCAGGCCGGCGATCATCTTCTCCGTCATCTTGCGCTCGTGGTGATGAGTCGCTTCGTGCGCAGCCAGGATCGCGGCGCGGCGGGTTGTGATGGCGGGATTCGCGTGGCGGCCTAGCTCTTCCCAGTAATCCACGCAGGCTTTGATTCCCGCTATGCATTCGTGGTTCAACGTGCCCCACTCCCAGCAGTTCGGAATCTCGTCGGTGTTGGGCCGGACTTTATACGGACGCAATCTTTTCAGGTGCTCGCGCTTGCCGTAGAGCACTCCCATGTGCGGGCCGAAGAATTTGTAGGTCGAGCAGGCCAGGAAATCGCAGTCGAGGGCTCGAACGTCAATCGGGCCGTGCGGAGCGTAGTGGACGGCATCGATGTAACTGAGAGCTCCCGCCTGCCTGGCCAGTCGCACTACTTCGGCCACGTTGTTGATTGTGCCGACCGCATTCGACGCATAGCCAACGGCTACCAGTCGGGTGCGGCTGCTGATCTTGGCCGCCAGATCGTGCATGTCGAGGGTGCAGTCTTCTTCATTGAATTTGACCGTGCGGATGATCACGCCTTTTTCTTCCAGTGCCTTCCAGGGCGAAAAATTCGCGTCGTGGTCGAGCAGCGTCAGGACGATCTCGTCGCCGGGTACGAGTTCGCGTCCGAGAGCGCGGCTCATGGCGAAGGTCAGCGTGGTCATGTTCGGACCGAAGACGATTTCGTCGGCATCGCAATTCAGAAAATCGGCCATCGCTGCTCGCGCATCGTCAATGATGCGGTCGGTGTTGTGGCTGGTTTGATAGGCGCCATGCGAGTTGGCGTTATTGCGCGCCAGGTAGTCGGCGATGGCGTCAATCACCCGCTGCGGTACCTGGGTGCCTCCGGGACCATCGAGAAAAACGGCGGGATGCCCGTGGACGGTTTGCGCGAGCGATGGGAACTGCGCGCGAACCCAGGTGAGATCGAGGGCGGTGGATGAGGAAGTCTGCTCTGCGGTGGGCATAGCAGACATTCTAATCCGGTACAGAAGATCCTAACCACAGAGGACACAGGGGAACACAGGGAAAAAGTCGTCCTGGGCCGCTCCCTTATGGCCGCTGTGGTTCAGGATTTTCTTTTCATTACCCCCGAAGGCCGTGTACCGGAGGGTGTAAGGGGAGGTGCATTTTTTCTGGCGCCGCTACCCTTCGTGACCAACTAACGATAGAATCGTCTAAAGGCAATCAGGTCTGGATCATCAACTTCGGGGTGGAATGCTGAAGGTGTCGTCAAATCGGGGCGGATTCGTCAGAGCGGTGGGCGTGCTCTGTATCGCCTTGGTGTGCGTGATGGGGACGGTGCAGGCTACCCACTCGCATTCCGAGAACTCGGCCACATCCCACCACACCTGTTCGATTTGCGCGACCGCTCATGCCGGAGTCAGTACGCAGACGGTTGCGTCCGCGCCGGTTTTGGCTACGGTCGCGTTGGCGAGTTTTGTTGCAGAAGCTTCCCCGATCTTCCGTCCCGTTACTACCCCGTTCATTCGTCCTCCACCTGCGCTCTGATTCTGCGCCCAATTCAATAGGTGTTTCCAAGAGACCGCGAGCTTTGATCTGTGATCAGGCTCGCTCAAAACCCATTATTGGAGGAATCATGCCTTTGTCTTACAGGAACTGGCTGGCTGCGGCCATGGTAACGGTTGTTGTGGTGTTGAGCGTTGCGGCTGCGCATGCGCAGTCGGGCGGAAGTTCGATTAGCGGCACCATACTGGACCCTTCGGGCGCGGTGGTGGCGAATGCCAAGGTTCAGATTCATAACGTGGTCAGCGGCTATGATCGAACCACCGCTGCAGACAGTAAGGGGAACTTCAGTTTTCCGAACGTGCCGTTTAATCCATATCACATGACGGTGACGGCTGAGGGATTTGCTCAATACGCGCAGGATGTGGAGATTCGGTCGGCGCTGGGCGTGAATGTGAAAGTCAGTTTGACGGTGGCCAGAAGTACCGACACGGTCACGGTCGAAGCGGGCGCCGATTTGGTGGAGAACGATCCCATCGGTCACACCGACGTGGATCGGGGATTGTTCGACAAGATTCCGCTGGAAAGCCAGTCCTCGTCGGTGAGTTCGCTGGTCACGCTCTCGGCACCGGGAGTGGCGGCCGATTCGAACGGCCTGTTTCACGGACTGGGCGATCACGCGTCGAATTCATTCTCAGTGGACAACCAGCCCATCACGGATCAGCAAAGCAAGATTTTTTCGAACCAGATTCCGGTCGATTCGATTCAGTCACTGGAAGTCATTCCCGGCGCGCCGCCGGCTGAATATGGAGGCAAGACGAGCCTGGTGATTGTGGCGACGACGCGGTCCGGCCAGGGCGTCACCACACCGCACGGCAGCGTGAATGCCTCGTACGGATCGTTCGGCTCGTCCAATGTGGGCTTTGATCTGGCTTACGGAGGGCAGAAGTGGGGAAACTTCATTTCTGCGAACGGGCTGAATAGCGGCCGGTTCCTCGATCCGCCGGAGTTCACCGTGATGCACGACAAGGGCAACGAGGAAAACTTCTTCGACCGCGTGGATTACCAGCTCTCGACGGCGGACTCGATTCACCTGAACCTGGGTGTTTCACGTTCGTGGTTCCAGACGCCCAACAGCTTCGACGGCCAAAATTCGACGCTGTGGAATGGAGTGGTGGTGGCCAATGGGGGTCTCGATCCGAACGGCAACGTCGTCGGGTCCACCGACCAACGCGCGCTGATTAAGTCCTTCAACGTTGCGCCGAACTGGACGCGGGTGATCAGTCCAACCATCGTCTTTAGTTTTGGCGGCTGGGTGCGGCGGGACGCGTTCAATTACTATCCCAGCAAGGACCCATTCGCGGACCTTGGCCCCTCCAATCTGCAGCAGGAGACCATCTCGCAGTATCGGACGCTGGCTAACACCGGGCTACGCTCCGATCTTTCGTATGTGAAGGGTATCAACAACGTTAAGCTAGGGGCTACGTATCAACAAACTTTCCTCACCGAGAATTTCAATTTTGGAATTGTCGATCCGACACTCGACGCGCCTTGCGTGGATGCAAACGGCGTTCCGGTATTTGTCGGCAACCCCGGGCTCAACGACCCATCGCAGTGCGCGACGGCGACGACGACGAACCAAAGTCTCTATCCCGCACCGTTTACCAGCAACGCGAGTTTCACTACCTTGCTGGGTTGCTACGACCTGACCCGGCCGACTCCGTCGTCCAACGATCTCTGTTCGGGTTCGAGCAGTGCCTCGTTTCCATTTCACGGCCATACGGACATAAAAGAACTTGCCATCTACCTTCAGGATGCGATCTCCAAGGGAAACTGGTCCCTTAACCTGGGACTGCGGGGTGATTTCTACAACGGCTTAGTGACCGCCCGCCAAGCGGAGCCGCGTCTTGGAGTTGCCTACAACATTAAGCGGACCAACACGGTGTTACGCGTTTCCTATGCGCGAACCTTGGAGAGTCCGTTCAATGAGAACCTTGTGCTGGCCAGCGAAGGATGCAATTACGCTGTTATTAAAGATCTGATCCCGTGCGTGCAAAAGCCAAATACGCCAGGCTTTCGCAACGACTTCCATGCGGGCCTGCAGCAGGCGTTCGGGCGCTATGCGGTGGTCAGCGGGGACTACATTTGGAAGTACACGCACACCGGCTACGATTTCAGCACGCTGGCCGCCACGCCGATCTTCTTTCCCATCGGATGGCACAATTCCAAGATTCCGGGATACGCCATTCGCGTGAGCGTGCCGGATTTCCACGGATTCTCGGCACTGGTAGTGATGTCGAGCGTGGCCGCGCGCTTC
>Ga0074046_10005437_pt1 | contig 10184 bp, 5 predicted proteins | sample BogForMeECP23OM3_FD_94441 | JGI IMG/M metagenome (GOLD analysis project Ga0074046, IMG submission 94441) | Bog forest soil microbial communities from Calvert Island, British Columbia, Canada - Bog Forest MetaG ECP23OM3 | ecosystem: Environmental > Terrestrial > Soil > Wetlands ...
CGGTCTTTCGTCTCGTGGGCGGGCACGTGTTCGGCAAGGTCTATACCGGCGGCATCGGCACGATTCTGACCGCCTGGTTCGACGCGCTCAAGGCCTCGGACGACATCCAGAGCCTGTGCATCCAATGCGGCAACTGCACGGAAGTGTGTCCGGGCAAAATCGATATCCCGGGATTGATTCTCGAACTGCGGCGGCGTCTCGCGGTCGAGAAAGGGCAGCCGCTGGCACAAAAAGCGATTTTTTCGGTGGTCAACAATCGCAAACTCTTCCACTCGATGCTGCGCGCGGCGTCGGTGGCGCAGAAACCCCTACAGAAAGGCAATTTCATTCGACATCTGCCTTTCTTCTTGTCGGAGATGACGGAATTCCGCAGCCTGCCTGCCATCGCCGAAGCGCCCTTCCGAGACACGTTCAAGAAGATCCAGCAACCTGCGCGCAACCACAAAGAGAAGATTGCGTTCTATGCCGGATGCCTGATCGACTTCGCTTATCCCGAGATGGGCGGATCGCTCGTGAAGATACTCAATAAGGCTGACATCGAGGTCGTGTTTCCCGAGGGCCAGACATGTTGCGGCGCGCCCGCACGCTATAGCGGAGCCTATGAAGTCGCCGCGCAGAATGCCAACGACAACATCGATGCGCTGCTCGACAACGACGTCACCTATGTTGTTTCGGCATGCCCCACTTGCACGGTAGCGTTGAAGCACGAGTTCATAAGCACGTTCGAAAGCCTCGGACACACCGATTCATTGCCGCGGGCTCGCCAGCTAGCCGAGAAAGTCATCGACTTCTCCAGCCTAGTCAAGAAACTGGTGGATGAAGGCCGCTTGAAGTTCAAAGAAGGGCAGCAACTAGGAAAGATTACGTATCACGACTCGTGCCACCTGAAGCGCACGCTGCGCGCAAGCCAACCGCCGCGGGAATTACTGGCCCAGGCGGGCTACGAAGTATCGGAAATGTACGAGGCTGATATGTGCTGCGGCATGGGCGGATCGTATTCCCTCAAGCTGCCGGAGATTTCGGCGCCTATCCTCGAGCGCAAACTGACCAACATCAAGCAAAGCGGCGCGCCGCTCGCGGTCATGGATTGTCCCGGTTGTGTCATGCAGATCCGTGGCGGCCTGGACAAGCAGAACTCAGCCATAAAAGTCGAACACACGGTGCAGCGCCTGGCTGACGAACTGGAATAGACCACGCGTCAGACGGCAACGCGGTTCCGGCCCGCACGGGAGTGAGTTTTGGTTGTTTTTGTCTTGATCGCTCGGAGGAACCAGAATGGCCGTGGCTGAAGTGGCTCCCATGCAAATCTCTTCGGAGGAAATCAAGGCTGGACTTGCCGCCTCCATCGACGCCTCTCGCATCCTCATCCGTCCGATCGAACTCATCGCGTACGCTTCCGATGCCAGTTTCTATCGCCTGATCCCGAAGGCGGTGGTACAGACCCAGGGACTGGAAGAGATACGAGCGCTATTTTCGTTCAGTCGGCAGCAGCGCCTACCGATGACATTTCGCGCCGCTGGTACGAGCTTGTCGGGACAGTCGATCTCCGACGGCCTGCTGGTAGACATCGCTCGCAACTGGCGAGCGGCAAATGTGGAAGATGGGGGCAAGCAAATTCGGGTGCAGCCGGGAGTGATCGGCGCACGTGCCAACCTGGCTCTTGCGCCCTATGGTGCAAAAATCGGGCCTGATCCGGCGTCGATCGCAACCTGCACCATGGGCGGTATTCTCTCCAATAACTCCAGCGGCATGTGCTGCGGCGTCGAGCAAAACGCCTATCACACGCTCAGGTCCATGAAGTTCATGCTGCCGTCGGGCACGATCATTGATACGTCGCGGCGGGACGCGGACGCAGAGTTTCATGCGCGCGAACCGGGACTGGCACGCGGCGTTCTGGATTTGAAACAAAAGCTGGAACAAAATGCCGATCTGCGCGACCGAGTACGTAACAAATACAAACGAAAGAACACCACCGGCTATTCGCTGAACGCCTTTCTTGATTTCGACACCGCCGTCGAAATTTTCCAGCACGTGCTCATCGGAGCCGAGGGGACTTTGGCCTTTATCGCAGAAGCCGTTCTGAACACTGTCCCCGATTTGCCGGTGAGGTACACGGGACTTTTGTTGTACTCCGATTTGTACGCGGCTGCCGATTCCATTGTCCCTTTGCGCACGGCTGGAGCCAAAGCGCTGGAGATCATGGACCGGGCTGCATTGCGCTCGGTCGAGAATCAAGCAGGGATACCGGCCTCGATCAAAACGCTTCCCGACGGAGCGGCGGGGCTACTGGTCGAATTCCAATCCGCAGAAGAGAGCAGTCGCTCCGAGTTGGAAGTGCTGGCCAAGGATGCTGTCGCCGGGCTCAAGCTGTTCGAGCCCGCGCGCTTTACGCATGTCGCTGCCGAGCAGGCATTGCTTTGGAAGATCCGCTCTGGAATGTTTCCGTCCGTCGGCTCGGTGCGCCAGAGTGGCACGACGGTGATCATTGAAGACGTCGCGTTTCCGGTCGAGCGCCTGGCCGATGCGGCGCACGATCTCAACCAGCTGTTTCGTAAACACGACTACTCCAACGCCATCATTTTCGGTCATGCCAAAGACGGCAACTTGCATTTTGTGATCACTCAGAGCTTTAACGATCAAGCGGCGATCGATCAGTACTCTCGCTTGATCGACGACGTAGTCGAAGTAGTAGTGCATCGCTACGATGGCGCGCTGAAGGCAGAGCATGGCACGGGGCGCAACATGGCTCCATTTGTGGAGACGGAATGGGGCAGCGATGCCTACCAGATCATGCGCCAACTGAAACACCTCGCCGATCCTGACAATCTGCTCAATCCGGGAGTGATTATCAACGCCGATCGGAAGGCGCACCTCGCCGATCTCAAGCGATTTCCATCCGTCGAGCCGGAGATCGACAAGTGCATTGAGTGCGGCTACTGCGAGCCCAAGTGTCCCAGCCGGGAACTGACGCTAACGCCCCGTCAACGCATCGTGGTGCGTCGCGAGATGGCGAGACAGCAAGAGGCCGGTAGCTCGGAGCTCTGGAACGCTTTGGATCGTGAATTCCCCTACATGGCGCTCGATACCTGCGCCACCGATGGCCTTTGTGCCACGGCATGCCCGGTAAATATAGATACCGGGAAACTGGTGAAGCGTTTCCGCAATCTTCGCGCTTCCGCCGGAGCCCATGACTGGGCAGTCCGCATCGCCACGAATTTCAGTTCCACGGAAAGCGGGCTGCGCTGGGCACTACGCCTTGCGCACGCGGCAGAAAGAGTAATCGGCGTCCGCGGTATGCGCTCGCTTACGCGTGTGATGAAACGCTTTGCCGGGGAGAACCTTGGCGAATGGATGCCGGATACCCCCTTCGCAGCAGGAAGAATCCCCACCACTAAGAAGGAAGGCGCTCAGGCGGTTTACTTCCCGGCGTGTATCTCGCGCATCATGGGCCGATTGCCCGCCGAGCCCAAGGACCGGTCTCTCATGGAAGTAACCGTGGAGTTGGCCCGGCGCGCCGGAGTGCCGGTGTACATTCCATCCGACGTTGCAGGAACGTGTTGCGGTATGCCGTTTTCTTCCAAGGGATTCACTCGGGCTCATGCGATTGCGGCGAATGCAGCAGTCGAACGGCTCTGGCGATGGTCCGGCCAGGGAAAACTGCCGGTCGTGGTCGATACCAGTCCTTGCACCTATACCCTTAAGACGTCGCGAGATTATCTGACTCCTGAAAACCAGGGGCGCTTCGATCAATTGAGGCTGCTGGATGCCATCGAGTTTGTACACGATGAACTGCTGCCTAAACTGACGGTGAAAGCGAAGGCCGACTGCGTCGCGCTGCACCCGGTGTGCTCGGTCACGAAAATGGGGATCACTGCGAAGCTGGAAGGCATTGCGAAAGCGTGCAGCCAGGAGGTGTTGATTCCGGCGGACGCAGGTTGTTGTGCCTTCGCGGGCGATCGAGGGTTTCTGTTCCCCGAACTGACACAATCCGCCACCCAGCCGGAAGCCGCCGAGGTCAAGGCAAAACATCCCGACGAGTGTTACTCCAGCAGCCGAACTTGCGAAATCGGAATGACCCGAGCCACGGGCCAAGTCTATCGTTCTTACATGTACCTGCTGGAGAAGGCAACGCGCTGACCCCTGCTGTGTCTTTGGCGAGCAGCACGCTTACATGATTGGAGCCTTGATTGGCTACCGCCAGTAAGGGACAAGCAAAAGCAACTTCACAACCGGCCAACGAGAACGAGGTGATCACCGACTCTGCCGTGGTCTCCGGCCCCAGCGCCTGCGAGCCGTACCGGGAAGCCATCGACTTGGGGCTCAGCCATGAATTACTGCCGCTCCATTGAACAACCGCCAGACTCACAGTGTTGGTTTGTTAGCCTGGTTGCTTCAATCCGGAAGCTATAGAAAGAGACCCTCCAGGCCATCCCGGACAACGCGACGAGTAAGAAGAGAAGTTCAAATCATTGCTGTACCGCCACCTGTTGAGGAATCATAGGAATTACACAATTTCCTGGAGTTTGGCACGGCTCTCCCGAACCATACCCTACCGATCCCATAGAAACATTCGTGAACAACGGAACTGCGGTGCCCTGACCCCATAGTGCAGGAAATCCTACGCCCAATGGAGAAGTTAATCCTGTTGTACTGGCTGGATTACTAAGATAAGGATAATAAGAATGCATGATCCTGGTATAGACCGCAGTCGTCGGGCACGCATCACCCCAGTACATCCACGCCCCCGTACCGTCAGAAACCGTCGTCCCAGTCGCTGTGTTGCTGTTCCACGTTGCTGTCGTCGTGGGCCAGGTCGGCTGCGTCGAACCTGCCGTGCCCGTCGTTGACCCAAGCCAAATTTCGCCCGCTGCTTCAATGTAGGTAGTGCCCTTGATAATCGTCATGCCAGAGGACCATGTAGGTAGCGCCGTCGAGTTCTGCTCGCAGAAGGCGTCCACCCAATTGTTGACGATCCGCACTTCCCACTTGTCGCCAGCCATCAACGTCGTTGTTGACCCGGTTAGCGTGTTTACCTGATCGCCAGGAGAGTTCGTCGGGTCTACGGTCGTGATGTGCCAAAACGGAGTGCAAATGTATTCAGGCTTTGCCGAAGCCGCGCAGGTTGCAGAGGCTCCGTTGGTCGCGATGTCGAGATTCATTGGCTCAAGCCCAAGGTAGATTGCAATCGGGTCGTAACATCCTGATGAACAGGACGTAGTTGGAACTATAGGCTGGTGAAGCAGCGGCATGAAGTAGTTATCGAAGCCCGAGCCGAAAGCATTTTGGGTCACGTTCCCCGCCATCCACTGATTGATCTGGAACGGGGCGCGGTATTCCGTCTGCCCAGCCTTGTGCGAGCTAAGGGTGCTGCCACCGTTCGTGATTCCAGCCGCATAGCCGCTGCCGTTGGCAAGCTTTCCAAAGGTCCCCGGCCATGTCGTGCTGAATGAATACGGATACCAAGGAGGCGTAGGCATCGTGAAAGAGGATGTGTTCAGCCCCGGAGAGTAAGTCGTGTAGGTTGGAGATGGAGGAGTGTAGCCGCCCGGAGAGCTGTTCCCCGTGATATTGCCGCCACTCCAGTTGTAAAGAGCATTCGTTGTGTTTCCTGATGCTGTCGTAGGAACATAGATTCCCGGTTGGCCAGTGGTCGCACAACCGGATACGGTAATGTCGGTTGGAAACCCAGGAATGGAAACTCCATTCAAGAGTGGCTGAAAATCGCAGCTATTCGCACGAAGTTCCAGTGTGTAGATTCCGGTTGCAATTGAGACTGCGGCGCTTTGGATGATGCTACCGAAGTAATCGCCAAAGTCCACATTCGTTCCAGAACTGCTCGGATACACGCTAAGATAATAACAATGGCTTGTCGAACAGCGTGTTGTCACTCCGACTGGAAAAGACGAGCTAATACTAGTTAGTTCAATTCCTGCCATTGAGTAATGATCCTGGTTGTAACTTTCATTCGTTCTTTCCGCCACGGCAATGCCGGAAACTCCCTCAACGAGGTAATTCGATCCTCCCCGAAAAATGTCCGGCATGACGACGGCGTAAGTTCCTGATCCAAGGTTCTCCCACGCTGAGCCTGTCTCCCACACGTCAAGAGGTAACTGATAAGGCGTATTGTTGTAGTTGACCAGCTGCCTGCCGGGAGCCACATAGTTCAAGTTGTAATAGGATGTGAACGGGTCTGACGCAACCTGGGTATCCGAGAGCAGAGTGTAGTTCTGCGATGTGACACTGCTAGGGTAGTCCCCCGAAAGGCATCCGATGGCCTTCAGTGTGGTTGTAGCAGAGATCGTGACTGACGATCCGTTGGAAACCGACGTACCATTGTTGACTGTGCATCCCGTCGAGCCGGTGATCGAAGGCGTTGATCCGTCCGTGGTATAGATGATGCTTGCCGAGGACGTGCCGCTGGTCATGGAATCGCTGAATGAGCTCGTGAAGTTCAACGCGTTTGGATAGCCGAACGTGGGAGCCGCCACTGTGGGAGTAGAGGGCGCGGTGTAAAAAGTGACGATGCCACCATACTCCGTTCCCGACCCTTCAGAATTGGTCATTGAGCATGACTGCGTGCTCGATGCCGAGGTATTTTCCCACCAAGAAGCCTGCCCATAGTTGCTGGTTCCAGCGTCAATCAACGCAAAACTGCCGCTGGGAGTCCATGTCCCCCCAGAATTCTGAGCAACTATGCAAACTTCCAACTCATCGCTATTGCCTACACTCGCGCTCGTAGTGAATGTCACCGGCGCGGTTCCCGAGTTGACGCCCTTTGCGTCAAACGTCCAAGTTCCACCAACACTGGAATTGAAATCGGCTGCAACAATCGCCTGATTATGGCTGGATGAACTAAGAGAGACAACAAACGCAACGGAGGTAGTTGAAGTCGCTACGCCGTAGTAGCAACTGACTGAAGTTTCGGGAAAAGGTGATGGGCAGGCGTTCCAAGTCGTTACACCGCTTCCAGTCACCCCCGTGATGTAATCAGAGTTATTGCCAGCGCCAGCGGTGATGATAACGAGATCACCACTCACGATGCCGAGCGATGGCATGGAAATGGGAGAGCCATAGCTGCCCAGGCTTTTCACAGCGCTGTGCAAAGTCATAGTCTGGGCTTGTATCCGCGCCGAGCACCCGAGCAGGAACAGGATGGCGAGCTTCTTCATTACTTCACCACGCACAGGGAAAGAGTTGTCAGGAACGCCGCCGTCTCGTTCGTGTCTGCCGAAGTTGGAGGCGTGACTTCCCATCCATCGCCAATCGCAAAGCTGGTCGCTGTCACACTCCACGTTTGCGCCCCAGCGGTCGATACCTGAACCGTGCCAATGCTCGTATAAGTCCAACTGCTGTAAGCTGTCGTCGAAGCCGAAGGAATCTTGTAGATGGTCGCTGTCCAAGGCGCACCAGGGAGAGTCGCCAGCACTAGCGAGGATGTACACTGCGAGTTCGCGCCGTTCGTCGGAACGGACATAGCCTGCCCGCGGATGAATGGCCCAAAGATGGGATTCGTCATGCTGCCCGCTGCAATTGGGTTATTGTTTACCACGTCGATCTCTGTGGTAGTCACGCCTGCGGGGAGAAGCGAGTTACTTGTAAGCTGCACGACATCAGTCGCGCCAGTACCTAAAGTCCCGAGCGCTGCCGTGCCAAGGGGCGTACCGTTCACCTTGGACCCGGAAGGTAGATTCAACGCATGCGCGAATGCGTAGCCGCTAGAAGTGTTAGTTGTCCCATCCGGCTCCGTCACCGTGCCTGTGAACGTAGGGCTCGCTAAGGGAGCCGCGCCAGTAACTTGAGAAACCGTGTAATCTCCGCTCTCTGCTGTCACCGCTCCCGTACGCCCGAACACACTAGTGACCGTACCCGAGCCCCCGGGAAATTTTTGGCTGGGGGAGAAGTTCACCAGGCCGGTGAAGTTGGCCGTACCGTTGACGTCGAGCGTGTATTGCGGGGCCGTGGTGCCGATGCCGACGTTCGTGCTAGCGGTGGCTCCGTTCACTCCATTAATACTGCCCAGTACCAGCGAGTTACTTTGCGTCACGTCTGCATTGGCCCCGATGGCAGTAGCGTTGGTGAGGGCAGGGGAGTTCTGATCTGATCCGGCGTTGTAGCCCAAGGCCGTATTATTGGAGCCCGTGGTGTTGAAGACGAGCGCGTCTTGTCCGGTGGCGGTATTGTTGTTGCCGCTGGTGTTGGAAGCGAGCGCGCCTTCGCCGGTAGCGGTGTTGCTAGTGCCCGTGGTCGTGGCATTCCCCGCAAATCCGAGAAACGCGTTGCCGTTTGCGTAGGAGCCCTGGTCGAAGACATTCCCGCCCAGGTTAAGGCTGCTCACAACGTTGATCGCTCCGGCGCTAAAGCTGCCGTTGCTGTCGCGTTTTACGATGGCATTCGGAGTGTCGTTGAAATCGGGAGCCACGAGCCATCCCAGACCGAGCGTGCCGCTCGTCGTCACCGGTGAGCCGGTCACAACGAAGTCAGTCGAAGGCGCGGTTAATCCGACGCTGGTCACGGTGCCGGTACCGCCTCCACCTCCGCCCCCGCCCGGTGAGCAGTGAATGCCGATAATCAGTGGCGAGCTTCCACTCGGGGTATCGCCGGCGAACGAGATGCCTGCGCCCCTGATCGCCGCTGCCTGCGGAGCGCCTACACACACTAAGTTGTTGTCGCCCAGTTGTAGGGAGCTGCCGGCGGCGAAAACAATGTCCAACTGCGGCGGATGTGCGGTGCCCGCGTTTTCCTTGCTGTCAAAGGTTGCATGAAAGGCGCCGTTGGCTACCAACGCAATTCCGTTATTCGCTTCGCCGTCCTTCAGCCAGGTCTGCACCGCGGGCGTCACGTTGATGAGGATGTACTGGTTCTTGTCCTCCGTGGTGATGGGAACGTTGGCGGTGATCGTCCCTGCGATCGCGGGAGCGAGTTCGTAGCTGAGCGCGCCTTCCGACCACGGGCCGGCTATGTAATTCACGTTGAAGCTGCCGGGCGTGGTCACGGAATCCACAAACAGTTTCAGGGTTGCCTGGCTGACGACGGCGCCCGGTGGAATCGAGGCAAGATCGAATTGAATGAAGGCTGTTCCGGTGGCGCCATTGACGCGGAGTACGGTGTCAGCGCCATAATTCGCTTTGGGATTTGCGCTGCTGATATAGGCATCGGCGCTGGGGGTGATCTGCGCGCAGGTAACGGTTGTCATGAACAGCAGGAACATCAGCACTGCCGCTTGGCGGAACAGTAGGACGAAGGTAGTAGCGCGCATATAGATATCCCTTTAGATCCACACTTGGAGAAGCAATCGCCGGACGGCGGCCTGAGGCTTGCGGGCCGAGAGTTCGACCGTCAACACAGAAGGCACACGTCCAAAAGTCATGCTCAGATTGGTGCCTGTCTGATAGACGTAGATGTTGTTGTAAAGAGATTCTCGCGACTCTACCAAAACACGGCCATCGCTGTTCTGCTTGGAGGAATTGGTGGCACTGTCATTGCTGCTCTGCTTGGGAGAGGCGGAGACGCTGCCAGGGCGAGTGTCATTGCGGCACGCCAGGAAGCCTACGATGCCGACAACGATGAACGCCAACAAACAACGGATAAGCGCCTTATGGCAGTTCATTACGGACCCATGGCCGATTCAAGTTACCTTCAGCACCGATCCCCGGAATTTTGGTCCCAACTTCAATTAAGGGAAGTGATGCTTATCACGCACAAATGTGATGGTGGCGGTCGAGACCCAGCAGGAAGTGTGCAAAACAATGGATGCGAACTGTGCGCTAACTGTTGTAACATCCGTATACTACGGGGGCGCTGCCAAGGCTGCCAACAGGCGAAGCATCGATGCGGGGAGCTTGGTGGGCGTTCTTGCTTTTGTCCTCCGCTGCTCAAGGGTGAACTCGGTTCTCGAGCGGAACGATTCATCGAGATGCAGGCACAGCCGAATTCTCCTCTTACTTAGAAGGTAAGGCGCAGCCCGAGTTGAATCTCACGTTTCGGGAAATCGGAGGTGAAGGCCAGCGGCGTGCTGGAACTCACCTTCAATTTTGGGTTGGGCGCGATCCCATGCACGTTGAAGGTCGTATAACCTGACCCACCAAATGCCGGGCTAATTGCAAACAACGGGCCCACCTGATTGTTGACGCTGGCGTAGTTAGTCCGGTTTGCGATGTTGAATCCTTCCGCGGTGATTAAGAGAG
>Ga0074046_10005439_pt1 | contig 10183 bp, 10 predicted proteins | sample BogForMeECP23OM3_FD_94441 | JGI IMG/M metagenome (GOLD analysis project Ga0074046, IMG submission 94441) | Bog forest soil microbial communities from Calvert Island, British Columbia, Canada - Bog Forest MetaG ECP23OM3 | ecosystem: Environmental > Terrestrial > Soil > Wetlands ...
AGGCCCTCCAAGCCACAAATGCTTTCCACCACCTGCTCGACAGAGAGTTCGGTGGCGCCGGCCAGCAGCCGGTTGTTGAACCCGAGTACGTCATGATCTTCATTCACCACAACCTGAAGCCCGAAAGCTTCCGGATTGTTTTCTCCGTGCAAATGCTCGTACACGATCTCCTGTAGCCGGAGCGCCTGATCGACGGTGTCAAAAACCGCCAGGATGTGCACTTCTTCCTTCGAGGTCACTTCCATCCCTGGCAGTACCGTGAGGTTTCTATCTTGCGCCGCCCTCACGACCGCGGGCGCGTTCTCCGAGGAGTTGTGATCGGAAATGCCAATCACGTCCAAACCCTGCTGGAGGGCTTGGTCTACGATCGTTTTGGGACCCATGTTCAACTCGGCGCAAGGGGAGAGGCACGTATGGATGTGCAAATCCGCCTTGAAGATTCGCGGCATCATAGGGTCCCCCGGATGCCCATCTGGTACAATCTTCCGACCAGCTCAAACGCCGGAAGCCGGCTGCCCAATAAAATGACTTTCTCCTCCTGGGCCTTCTCCATTGTTTCAGGATCAGGGGTTCGCCCGTTCACCAGCACGACCGCGGCCAGCTCCTTTAACGTGGCCACCGCGACGATGTTGCGATGCGTTTGCATGGTGATCCAAAGGTAGCCTGCCTTGCTGTGGGCGATGACGTCACTTAGGAGGTCACTGGCATAGCCTCCTGTTATCTCCGCGTCCAGGCCATCGTGTAGCGCCAGAATCTCGAGGTGCGTGCTGTCGACAACCTCCCGGATCGTCATTGAGTGAGCACCTCCCTCTTGCTGGCTAGCCCGGAAGAGGCGCCGACCGGGGTCCGAGCCTGCTTCGCGGTGAGGACCACGCAGTCCTCAAACTGGGCGCGCCCCAGGACCACGTCTTCGGCAAAGCTTAGGCAGGTGGGTGCGCCGCAGGCCCCGCAATTGATTTGCGGCAGCCCTTCATGCGCTTCCTGAATGCGCTTCCTTTTCTCGATTGCCTTCGCAATGTCCTTATCCAGTGGGGCGAAGGGCCTTGAAGAGATCTTGCCGGGCAGCGAGAAATAGCGTTTTTGATACAACTCTCGTATCTTTGCCCGGTCCTGGCAGGGGGCCTTCCCGAACCGGGCCACCAAGCTCAGAATCGTGCCCCGAGTAACATAGGGACCGCCCACGGTAAGTGAGCCGCCGCAACATCCCTGCGCGCATGCTTGGCACTCAACGAATTGGATATCACCGAGTCTTCCGCGCTCAATTTCGTCCAGAATCCTTTCCACATCCCCAAGACCGCCCACCGCCAGACTGCTTTCGGCCCGCAAGGAGGAAACTTGCCCGCCCAGGACTGGCCAACCCAGGCCCATGCCCCTCACTGACTCTTCGATCTCGTGCCCAGTGTTATTCATGTCGCTGAGCGCTGAAAGGAGGGGGCGGTAAATGTCGGATATGGCGATTGCGCCATCGATGTGTGAGGCTCTTTTCCTGAGAGGATACTTGATGGCGACCATTTTGGCGGGGCAGGGCGTCAGGTAGATGATCCCAATCTCGTCCCGCCGCAAGCCCAGTTCCTTCATCTTCTTGTTCCGCACGTCTCGCGCCGCTATCTCCATGGGAGAATCAATGGGAATCAGGAGATCAATCAGGCTGGGGTATCGCGCCTGAATCAGACGCACGATGGTGGGACAAAAAGGGGACAGCAGGGGCAGCGGCCCGCGATAGCTGGCCAGATACTCGTCGATAGCCGCGCTGACGGCCTCGCTGGCGCAAGCCACGTCACAGGCATCATCGAAGCCGATTTTTCTCACCCCAGCCAGGATTGTGCTGGGCAGAGTATCCTTGCGGAACTGCCCGTAGAGAACGGGCGAGATAAGCGCAACGGTGTGCCTGAACTTCGAGAAATCGGTGAAGGAGCTCGTTTGGGGGATGATCGCATTGTGGCGGCACGCCCGAGCGCACTCGCCGCAGTCGATGCAGCGGTCTTCGAGTATCTCCGCCTTGCCCTGCCGCACCCGGATGGCCTCCGTCGGACAAACCTTAAGGCAGGCCATTCGACCGATGCATCGCTCCGGCACAACCCGAACGGAATGAAAGTAATCCCCCATGCTAAAGCCGAAACGTTATTTCCAAAGCCGTGCCTTTACCCACCACGGAATGAATGGAAAAGGCATCGGCGTTCTTCTTGATGTTGGACAGGCCCATGCCTGCCCCGAACCCCATCTCCCGAATTTCGTCGGACGCCGTGGAATACCCTTCTTGCATGGCCAGCTCGATGTCCGGGATGCCAGGGCCTTCATCTTCCACGGTGACTCGGATATCCTTTGGGGTCACTCTCAACTCCATCACTCCTTTGCAGGCATACAACACAACGTTCATCTCCGCTTCATAGGAAGCAATCGCCGCCCGCCTGATCAAGGCCGGGTCAATCCCGATCTCCCTCAGAATCCCCTTGATAGTGATGGAGGCCTTTCCTGCGTCAACGAAATCCCTCCCGTGAATTTTAAAGCGTTGACAGAAGAGGGGCTCGCTTGGCATCCCGCAGGCCTCCCTCGAGTTCGCTGCCTCCGGGCAGACCGTGCTGGTAGAGTCTCCCACACGATTCGTACATGGGCAGATTCGTGCCCAGCATAACGATGCCCTTTTCTTTCGCCAGGTCGATCGCGTCCTTGTCCGGCAGCTTCCCGCGGACGTACACAATAGCTCTGACCTCAGCGATCTCGGCAGTGCGTACCGATTGCACGTTAGTCAAACCACTCAACAACAGCGCATTGGGCTTGATGAAGGCGAGCACGTCGCTCATCAGGTCCGCGCCGCAGCCGACCCCTACTTCCTCCCCCAGCTTGTCACCACCGGTGATCACCTGGCAGTCGAGAATCCTTCGTACCGCTTCCAGTTTCATTAGGCCACCTGCTTCACGATCTGATCTCCGAGCTTGATGGTCCTTTTTGCCGGGACCCGTGTGGCGGGGCAGGTGTTCCAGCACAAACCGCAACCGGTGCACTTGGATTCGTCCACGAACCTCGCTTTCCTTCTCACCTTCACCTTGAAGTTTCCGATGTATCCTGAAAATCCAACCACTTCGCTGTAACTCAGCAGTTTGATATTCTCACGATGCCCTACCGAGACCATCTTCGGCGTCAAGATACAAGCAGCACAGTCCAGGGTGGGAAACGTCTTATCAAACTGGCCCATCCGCCCGCCGATGGTGGGTTCGCGCTCCACCAGGTACACCGTGCTACCCGATTCGGCAATCTCCAAGGCTGCTTGTATACCGGTTATCCCACCGCCCACAACCAGCACGTTGGGGTTGATTTCGGCGCGCATCGGCTCCAGGGGTTGGTGCAGGGCCACGCGTCTGACCGCTCCCGCGACCAGAGCTTTGGCTTTTTCTGTTGCCATGTGCACGTCGTCGTGGATCCAGGAGCAGTGCTCGCGGATATTGGCGATCTGGACCAGATAGCGGTTAAGTCCCGCCTTCTTGGCCGCACCCCTGAAGGTGATCTCGTGCATCAGCGGAGAACAGGCGGCAACCACAACCCGATTGACGCCGAGTTGTCGAATGTCGTCCTGTATGAGCGCCTGTCCAGGGTCCGAACACATGAACTTGTAATCTCTTGCGATCACGACGCTAGGCGCGCGCGCGCTGAATTCGCGGACTTCATTCACGTTCACGGTTCCGGCGATGTTGAGCCCGCAATGACAAATATAAACCCCAATACGCGGGTGCCCATTCTGGTCCATCTGTCTCCTCCTTCTATGCGGCTAGCACTGAGATCGGGGCTCTCCAGGGGATGAGATTCCTGTGAAATCCAAGCTCTTTCTCGGAGCAGCCCAATGCGACCCCCAGCAGTTGAGTGAAGTACATCACGGGGACTTGATACGACGTTCCGAACATCTTGTTGACGCGCTTCTGGTACCCCTCCAGGTTGACCTGGCACAGGGGACAGGTGGTGACGATACATTGGGCCCCGTTCTCCGCAGCGCATTCCACCAGATCCTTCACAAGTTGCAGACACACGTCCGGGAAGGTGGTCATCAGCATTCCGCCGCAGCAGCGCGTCTTCAAAGGGAAGTACGCGGCTCGGGCGCCCAGCCGCTGGAAGAGCGTGTCCATGGTTAAGGGGAACTCGGCATCGTCAAAGCCGCGCTCGGGACGCACGATTTGACACCCGTAATAGGGGGCGAAAGCGATGCCCTCCAGGCTTCGCTTGGCAGCCGAAGCAATCGCCTCAACACCGACATCGTTGACCAGAACGTCGAGGGGATGACGCACCTTGACGCCCAGACTGTATTTCAGGCCGACCTGCCCCAGCAATTGATCAACCTTGGCCCTCAACTCCGGACTCTCCCGCAGGAAGCGGTTGGTTTTGAGCAGCACGGTGTAGCAAGCGCTACAGGGCGCGATGAGGTCTCGGAATCCGGCCTGCTCCGCGAGCGCCAGGTTTCTTGCGCTGATCGCCATCGACAGGGCCTCATTCACGCTCATGTACATGGTCGCGCCGCAGCAGTTCCAGTCCTCCAGTTCGCGGAGCCCGATGTCCAAGGCGCGAAATACCGCCGTTAGACTCTCACCGTAAGGTTTCCCTGAAGACTCAAGGCTACAACCGGGGTAGTAAAGATACTCCATGGGTGCCTCTCAACTGGTTCTTTCGGGCTGGTCTTTATCCCACTGCCCGATATCCGACCATTCCTTCAGTGTACGGGACGGCTTCCTTTTCGCGGGGCAATTCGAAGTCCTTGGAGGCCCGCAAAATCGTGCGGATCGCCCCTACCCCTTTGATCTTTTTGGGGAACAGTGCAATTCTCCCTCTTCGTAGCATCGCCATCGCAAGAGGCAGCATCCGCAAAAGTCCCAGGGGATTTCGCAGGTAATAGAGCAGGAGCAAGAGCGTCTCTTGATTGCGACCGTAGCGGTTGACGACGCGAACGAAATTCTTTGACAACAGGTAGACCGGAAAACGCTCCGGATAAAGGCCGGCGTCGATCGCGGTGCGCTTTAAGGCATAGAGCAGATCGGTGATCTTGATGGATTGCGGACAGCGCGTCGTGCACATGTAACAGGAAGCGCAAATCCAGAGCGTCCGGCTTCGAAGAATCTCCTCGATTTGCCCGGCCCGGAATAGCGCGATGACCATCCTGGGGGATATGTCCATCGCATAACTTACCGGGCAACTCCCGGTGCAGGTTCCGCATTGCAGGCACTGGGAAATCCGGTCGCCCCCTGGCACGACCTGGGCTTCCTCCAGGAATCTCCGCCGCAGTTCCCGCTCCGGTGCGGGCAGACTCCCTGGAATTGGCGCGTGATATTTGATCGGACTTGCGTCCACTCTCGCACTCGCCATCGTCCCTCCTCTTTTATGTCGCCGTTTCAGCGCGCCGGCGGTTGGATGTGAGTCTCCGTCCCGCCAACCCCTTCGACAGCGGACTCCGCAGCCTTGCGCACCTTGTGTTTCTGATAGAAGCAGGTGCGCTGGACTAATTCGCGCAACAAGCACTTTTCGCGGAAATATATGCCGCACTGGAAGCATAGCTCTTGCGGATTGGCAGTATGGTCCACAATGTTGGCGGAAAGGCGGTCCAGTGCCGCCGCCATCCCACATAGTTGCTCCGGCACACAAGCGCCGAAGATCTCCGTAAGCTTCTGGTCTCTGGCAGCCTCGTAAGCGCTCAACAGGCGGCGGCCCTCCCCGGTGAGCGAAAGCTCGCTGGCGCGCCGGTCAGCGTGTCCCTCCGCACGACGAAGAAGCCGGCGACGCACCAGTTTGTCCGCCGCCTTGCTAGCGGCGGTGTTACTCACGCCCAGGAACGCGGCTACGTCGCCAATGGTGTTGGAATCGGTGAATGCTACTAGTTTCAGGAGTTTTAGGCCGGAGAAGGTGAGCCGTCCCCGTGCTGTCTCGCGCAGCAGCTTTTCCTCCAGCACGTCTCGTACGGCCGAGGAAAAAACCTGCACACTACCCAGCAATTCGCTGATCGTTTCGGGCGTGTTGCTATCTGGCACGGCCTGCCCCCAGACCTCTGACGGCGCCCAGCAAGAACTGCTCAACCGAGTTTAATATAAACCTGCTTCATTGTTCGGCCAAGCTAACTATAGACCAGAGGTTAATTCAAGCAAGGTGCCAGCCAAAGCTGGGTTTTTCCGCCTGCTATCTCCCAGGCAGTTGCCTGATGTCAGTTCCGAAAGTGTACAGATCCAACCAGCCAAGCGAACCATCTATCGAGCGCTATGAAGCCGGAAAGGGGATACTTTGGCGCCCGCTTAAGTTTTCATCTGCTGTGTTTTGCAACAAAGCACTCGAATTCAGAGTTGTCGTTTAGATGACACTCTGACCGCAAGTGCGAGTAGAGGCTTATGGGCGATAAATTTTGCCCCACGTAGAATCAACAACTTAGCAACTATTCTACGTGGAACAAACCTTATCCGCGACACACTTCCAATGACCAGGGATGATGGAGTCGCGCCTTTGTGCTGGGTGAAAAAACCCCCGACGCGTCATTGCTGGGAATTCTTGTCACCTGTGCTGCGCAAAAACTCTGTGATTCCGCCCGGCTGAAGGTGGTTTAGCGCGGACCTGTCGTGAAGGTCCGCGGCTCGTCTCCCGTAGACGAGGAAAAGCCGCGGACCTAGCGAACAGGTCCGCGCTACGCTTGCTCTTATTATTTGCGCTTCTCATACAAATCGCGTTCTGAAAGTTGCCGTGAGATTTCCTTCACTTTCCTGGCGAGGTTTGGCAGGTTGGCAAGCTGGGCATACATCTTCTTGAACTCATCCAGGGGGCGGGCGGGGGTCCCCCAGACCTTAGTTCCCTTGCGAATCACCCTGAAGATTCCCGCCTGCCCACCGATCATCGCCCCCTCTTCGATTCGAACGTGGTCCGCAACGCCAACTTGGCCGCCCATGACCACGTAGTCCCCAATTTCTGCGCTGCCAGAAATGCCCGTCTGGGCAGCGATTACGCAGTGGCGCCCTATCTTCACGTTATGCGCAATTTGAACCAAGTTATCAATCTTGGTACCCTGACCAATCACCGTGATCCCTAGCGAGCCACGGTCCACCGTGCTGTTGCTGCCTATTTCCACGTCGTCTTCAATGACCACCCCACCCTGTTGGGGGAATTTCTCATAATGGCCTTCGGCGAAAACGTAACCGAACCCGTCGGATCCAACCACCACGCCGGAGTGAAGGATGACCCGGTTGCCAATCCTTGCCCCCGGATAAACGCTCACCCGTGGATGCAAGACACAATGCGAACCTATCTGAGCCCCCTCGCCCAGGCACACTCCCGCTCCTAGATACGTCCCTTGCCCCACATCTACACCGGACTCAATCACCACGTACGGACGAATGGTCACGTCCTCGGCCAAGCGGGCGTCCGGAGCAATAACAGCCGTGGGATGGACTCCCGGCTCGGCCTTGCGGGTGGGACAGAGGATCTCGGCGGCGCGAACGAAAGCCAGTTTAGGATTCGCGACCTCGATAGTCGTCCGGCCAGTCAAAAGGCAACCTTCCGGCACTAGGATACACCCCGCCTGGGAATCGGCTGCCAAGTCAAGAAACTTGGCGCCTTCGGCATAGGTCAGCTCAGCCGGTCCGGCAGTTGCCAGTGCCGCCACTTGGCGAACTTCCCGAGCCTCTTCTCCGTGCAGTATTCCGCCCAACAACTTGGCAAGCTCCGAAGTCTTCATAAATCGCCTCGCGGGAAGAGTTGTCAGTAGTCAGTTGTCAGCCCTCAGCCATCAGCTTTCAGCCCTTAAAAGATGGAGCTAGGGATTGAGGACAAGGACAATTCTGAACTACAGATTCCGTACTGCTTTCTGCCTTCTGCCTATTCCCTACTCCCCACTCCCTGCTGCCTACCACCTTCTAGTCAAAGCGGATAAAGCGGCGGTTCGCCCGGCGGGCGTGTTTTCCAGCGGCGGTGAACCCAGAGCCAGTGATCCGGAAAGCGGCGAATGTAATCTTCAATCAGATGGGTGAAATTGGCAGTATTGACCTGGATTTCGTCTTCCGGGTTCTGGCAATTGATCCATTCGACGGGGTCGAATCGCAGTCGATATTTCTTGAGCTTAGAATCCCAGATGACCAACCCCAGCACGATGGGCACGCCGGTCTTCTTCGCCACACGCGCGGGGCCTGTGGTAGTACACGCCGGGATGCCGAAAAAATCCACAAAGACCCCCTCGCTCAGCAACATGTTCTGGTCGATGAGCACTCCCACTGCGTCACCCTGGTGGAAAGCACGCAGAACGCCGCGTGCAAAATCACCTTTTTCGATAGCCTTGCCGCCGCCCAGGCACCGATAGCGATTGATGAGTTCATCCATCAGGGGATTGTCAAGGGCGCGCACAACGAAGTCGCAGGGGTAGCCGTATACCCCGTGAGCGAAAGAGCTAAGTTCCCAGTTGCCGAAATGGGCGGTGAGAAAAAGAACGCCGCGACCCTGGCTCTGGGCTTGGGCGTAATTCTCAAATCCATCATAGATTATCAGGTTCTCAATATTGCCGCGGTTCCAATGCGAAAAATGCGCGAAGTCTGCCAGCATCCTGCCAAAGTTGCGAAACAAGCCGGAAAGCACTTTCCGGCGCTGGCTCTCAGGCCAATCAGGGAAAGCCAACTTCAAGTTGAACAGACCCACACTGCGCAGGCGGGGCCAGAACCAGTAACTCAGGAACGCCAGAATTGCGCAGAGCGCCCGCGTCAAACGGTGCGGCAACGCCCCAAGCAACTTCAGCAAGATAAGAGCAGCATAGTATTCCATCCGATATCGTAGGGAACTACGCGACGATGGTTGGACGAGGTTCGGACGAGGTGGCGAGGTATCGGAATTGGTGGCCGTGGTTGGCACTCCCTCTCAGGACGCAGAACTTCTACAGCCGGCATCGGTTCACCCTCCGCCGTCGAAGCCCGCGTATCTCAGTCAGCCTTGAGAGAAAACTTCTCCAAGAAGAAACTGAGCACTTGACTCGTAGACTCAAAATGTTACCACAACCCATTTTCCCGCCTACGAGAACTTTTCTTTTTTTGGCATTTTCGTATCATGGGGAGTCTGAATCCTGTCCTGGTGTCAGCGAGGTTCAAGTTTTGGGTTATACTTGCATGGTTTTGCGAGCGCCAAGAGGCTTTGCCATTCTTAGACTGTTGGTCTCCCCAGGATGGCTTGCGCGACGGCAGGTTCCACTCCGGCCGTCCAAGAGGAAAGTGTCGTGGGGTCTGAAATCATCGATATTCGCCACTTTGAGTTGTCTGCGTTCTCGGAACTGCTGGAGGCAGAATCGCGGGCCTGGAACGAAGAGCTTTACTGGGATTTCACTTCCTCGGCTCGCGTGATTTCCACCTGCCTGGAAGAAAAGCGTCTCTCAGGGTATGCGCTGGTTCTGGATGGCGTCGTTCGTGGCTATTGCTTCTTTTTCTGCGACGGTGAAAAGGGCCTCATGGGAGATTTATTTGTCAGCCCGGCGCTAGCGGGTTTGGATCAGGTCCTGGAACTGCTGGAGCACGCAAACGAAACGCTTCTCGCAACTCCCGGCCTGCGGCGCGTCGAAGCGCAGCTTCCGCACTACACCTTCGAGGATCTTGAGAGCAACTTCACTTCCTCGAAGTACAGCGGCTACCGGCGCCGCTTCATGGCCTTGTTCCTTCCCGAGTGGCAACCCCATGCCTCGTCCGGGTTCGGCCTTTCTGATGCCACGCGGCGCGCCACTGCCAGCCTAGATGAGTTCTGGATCACTCCCTGCGATAAGAAATATGCCCGCGAGGCTGCTGAACTCCTCTTCGGCGCGTATCACGGCCACGTCGATGCGGCGATCAATGACCAATACAGCTCACTGGCAGGAGCAACACGCCTGCTCGATAACATCGTCCACCACCAGGGTTGCGGAGAGTTTCTCGAGCAAGTCTCCAAGGTCGCCATTCATCGCCTGACACGCAAACTCGCCGGGGTCCTGACCGTGACTGCCGTCCGTTCGGATACAGCTCACATACCACAGATTGCCATTGCGAGGACGCTGCAAGGAATCGGCCTGGGGACAGCGTTGTTGGAATCTGCGTTCAACGACCTCGCCCGGGCAGGCTACCAGCGGGTTTCCCTGACCGTCACCGACGCCAATCTGGGCGCCTTTCGCCTCTATGAACGCCTCGGCTTCAAAACCTTCCGCACCTTCGGCGCCTTCGTCTTCAACCGC
>Ga0074046_10005440_pt1 | contig 10183 bp, 9 predicted proteins | sample BogForMeECP23OM3_FD_94441 | JGI IMG/M metagenome (GOLD analysis project Ga0074046, IMG submission 94441) | Bog forest soil microbial communities from Calvert Island, British Columbia, Canada - Bog Forest MetaG ECP23OM3 | ecosystem: Environmental > Terrestrial > Soil > Wetlands ...
CGGGTGCGATTCATCAATTTGTGCCGCTCGACAGCCCAAGCTTCTGCCGGCGCTTCATCAATCATTGGCACCCCGATCTTGGGCTGTTTACAGAGTCCGAGATTTGGCCAAACCTGATCGTCGAGGCAAGCGACCGCATAGTCCCATTGGTGCTCGTGAACGCGAGAATGTCGCACAAATCCAGCAAGCGCTGGTCGCTGATGCCGAGCCTCTCCAAGCCGGTATTTTCGCGTTTCGATCTCGTCTTGACGCAAAACTTCCGCTTCGCCAAACGGCTGACCGGGCTTGGCGCACGCAAGGCCGTCATCACAGGCAACCTCAAATACGACGCGCCCCCGCCGCCCGTCGATCCGGCAGCGGCCGAGGTGCTGCGGCGCAGTTTCGATGGCCGGCCCGTTTTCCTCGCCGCGAGCACGCATCCCGGCGAGGACGAGGCCGTAGCGCGCGTTGCTGAAATTCTGCAAAGCACCATCCCCTCCCTGCTAACGGTCATCGTCCCCCGGCATCCGGATCGCGGCGAGGCTATCGCTTCGCTTCTCGCAGAGCGTCATTTGACCGTCGCCCGGCGTTCGGCGGGCGAGGCGGTTACTGGCAAAACGCAGATCTATCTCGCCGACACGATTGGCGAGTTGGGGCTGTTTTACAAGCTGGCGCCGCTTTCCTTTATCGGCGGGTCGCTTGTCGTTCATGGCGGCCAGAACCCGATCGAAGCGATAAAACTCGGCTCTGGGATCTTGAGCGGCCCGCATACATTCAATTTCGCGGAGACCTACTCGGTCTTGCAACGTTTCGAGGGGTTCAAGCTCGTCGCAGGCCCGGAAGATTTAGCGGCCGAGCTTAAGAGGCTGTTCGAAAACCCGGCAGAGGCCGAGGAGATGAAACACCGGGCGGCGGCCGCGATCAGTACCTTAGGCGGCGCGCTCGAAAAGACGTTGGAGGCGCTCAAGCCCTATCTGCCAGCCGCCCCTCATTTGGCCGCCACGCCGGCGGAGCGCACGGCCGGGCATGCGGCTTGAACCGCCATCCTGGTGGTACCAAGGCCGGATTCCGCACGCTGCCTGGGGGCTTTGGCCCATTTCGGCGATCTACGGCGCAGCCGTGCAGAGGCGGTTCCGGACAGCTTCCCCATACCGCAGCAAGCTTCCCGTCGTCTGCATCGGCAATTTCACCCTGGGCGGTGCAGGCAAAACACCCGTCGCGCTGAAGCTTGCTTCGCTGCTTTCCGAGCGCGGCCGCAAGCCAGCGTTTCTCACGCGAGGCTATGGAGGCTGGGAGCGCGGCCCGCACATGGTAGACCCCGCATCCGGCGATGCCGGCCGCGTAGGCGATGAGCCCCTCCTTCTCGCGGCAGCGGCGCCGGTAGCCGTAAGCAGGGACCGGCCTGCCGGAGCCCGTCTCCTCGAATCTATGGCCGCAGACGTGATTGTCATGGATGACGGCTTCCAAAATCCAACGATCCGTAAGGACTTCAGCCTCATCGTCATCGACGGCGGAGCCGGGATCGGCTCCGGCCAGGTTTTTCCGCTCGGCCCGCTGCGCGCTCCCCTCGCCTTCCAAGCCGCCATGGCCAGCGCCGTCCTGATCTTGGGGCGGCAAGGCAGCAACGCGCCGCTCAAGCAAAAACTGCTAAGCGCCGCGGGACGCGGCTTTGATATCTTCGAAGCCGATATCCTGCCGATAATCGCTGACGATATGCGCGGCCGGCCCTTTTTGGCCTTCTGCGGGATCGGCAGGCCCGCCAAATTCTTCGAGACGCTCCGCCAAGCCGGCATCGAGGCGGTGAAGACCCGCAGCTTTCCCGATCATCATCCTTTTACGCCAGAGGACGCACAATCTCTCATCGCAGAAGCCAAGGCGCTTGGAGCGGGGCTTCTCACGACTGAGAAGGACCTTGTGAGACTGAAGGGCAAGGCCGGCCCGTTGGCGAAGCTTTACCGCACAGCGCGCGCGCTACCCATCGCAATTCAATTTGCAGGGGATCAGGAGGCCTCGCTCATGGAGGCCATCCTCTCGCGCATCGAATTGCCGTAACGCGAAGAGACAGCGGACGCCTGAACCGGCGTGCGGGATTCTTGCGCCTGTCCTCGCATACAGGAATCGCCGGGAAGTCCCCCTCACCCCCGCCCTCTCCCCGAGGGGAGAGGGAGTTTGCTGCGGCCCTCTCACCGAGGTGAGAGGGCGTTTCAGGCGTCCTCTCTCCCCTTGGGGAGAGAGACAGAGTGCAAGGGGGTCTTGAAGCTGTTTCCGCTTATATAGGCCAGACGCTAATCGAACAGCGTCGAAACCGATTTCTCGGACGACGTGCGCAGAATCGCCTCGCCAATCAAACCCGCGAGCGAGAGCACCTCGATATTGGCAGCCACGCGAACGGCCTCCGTCGGCACGATGGTATCGGTGATGAAGAGCTTCTCGATTTTCGACGCCATGATCCGGGAGACCGCGCCGCCCGACAAAACGCCGTGCGTGATATAGGCCACGACCGACGATGCGCCCCTATCGGCGAGCGCTTCCGCTCCGTTGCAAAGCGTGCCGCCTGAATCGATGATGTCGTCGATCATAATGCATGCGCGGCCAGCCACATTGCCGATCACGTTCATAACCTCGGATTCGCCGGGCTGCTCTCTGCGCTTGTCGATGATGGCGAGCGGCGCGTCGATGCGGCTTGCGAGGCCGCGGGCACGGACCACGCCGCCGACGTCTGGCGAAACCACAGTTATATTCCCGTTCTGGAAGCGCTTGCGGATATCGCGCACCATGACGGGAGCCGCGTATAGATTGTCGGTTGGAATGTCGAAGAAGCCTTGGATCTGCCCGGCATGGAGATCGACGGTGAGCACCCGGTCGGCGCCGGATTGGGTGATCATATTAGCGACGAGCTTCGCCGAAATGGGCGTGCGGGCCAGCGTTTTGCGGTCCTGGCGCGCATAGCCGAAATAGGGGATGACCGCCGTGATGCGCCGCGCCGAGGCCCGCTTCAGCGCATCGATCAGGATCAAGAGCTCCATTAGATTGTCGTTGGCCGGATAGGACGTCGACTGGATGACGAAGATATCCTCGCCCCGGACGTTCTCCTGCACTTCGACAAAGATTTCCATATCCGCAAAGCGCCTGACGAGACATTGCGTTAGAGGCGTTTTGAGGTAAGCGGCGATTGCGTGAGCCAATGGCCGATTGCTATTGCCGGCGACCAGCTTCATCGGGGGCAGTCCATTTCACTACGGGCCTGACAAAACGAATACGAGCGCGCTTCTAACAGCGCGCTCGTATTCTGTAAACCGCCTATTGTGCGATCGCGGCACTTCGCCCCCGTGCCGGCAGGACGTATCAACCAGCAGAACCGTTCGCGCCTTGCTGGGCTTGGCCCTGCGCAGGCTTCTGGAGCAGCTTTGTGACCTCCGATGCGGCCGCGCCTGCAGCTTGATCGGCAATATCGCCCCAGGCGCCGTCCAGGCTCCCGGCTGCAACCTTGTTCTTCTGGACAACCGTCTTTTCCAGCTGCTTGCCGGTTGGATCGACGACAACCCAGCGGATCGTGATCGGCTGCTGCCCGTTCGCCGCCGCTTCAACCTCAACCTGACCCACAATTTTATAGGCTCCGCCCCGTGCGTTAGACACGGTCTTGATGCCTTGCCGGTTGAGAGCACGCTTCATCGCTTCGGAGAGAGTCTTCTTTCCGTCGCCGGGGGCCCCGGTCACTTCGGGAACGATGGCGACCACCGGTCCGGACGCAACCGCAACCTCTTGCTTCGCCGGAGCGGCTGCGGATGCATCGAACGATGCCGCAAGAGAAGCCGTTTGGGGCGCAACAGGTTTCGCAGGAGCGGACTTAGGCGCAGTATTCGCCGCCACTTTCACGGGAGCCGGAGCGGCGCTCGCCACGGCAGCGGACGGTTGGGGCGCGTTCGGGTTATCGACCCAAGCGGCGATGTCGACAGCCGATTTAGCCGCGACCTTTTGAACGCTGTCCTCGGTGACGTGAGACCAAGCTTCGCCGCCGCGCTTGGCAGAAACGATTTCCTCGCCCGTGATGCTGCGAACCTTGTTACCGGCCTTGTCGGTAACGTTGATGGTGTAGGCAACCTTCGTTCCCTGCTTGGGCTCATAAAGCGCTGCGTAGGAAGGCTTAACGATGTATTGAGCATCCTTGGCGTCGACGATGCGAACGCCTTTCTCTGTCATCAATTTTGCGAGCTCACCATCAACTTTGCTTGCAAATTTCTGCGGAACGCCCTCAGATGGCGAAAGGGCGACGGCAGGTTTGGCCTTTAGGCTTGCGTCGGCGGTATCGCTGTTTTGAAAGAGGCTGCTCCCGCAGCCGGCGAGGCCGGCTATCAGAAGCGCTCCAGTCAAGAGCGACGCGGCACGGCGAGCTGCGCTCTGCGCGGCCGGTTTGTTCTCGCGCGTCACTTTTCCACTCCTTGCTTTTTTTTGGCTCTAGCACGGCGGTACTTGACTATACCGGCACTCATTCCCCCGCCGAATCTCATTAACGATTAAAATCTAGCGGCGGGGTTCAATCGCGTCTAGCGATCACAGCTTTCCACAGGGCACTTCAGCAAAAATACCGTTAAAATCAGGCCTGTCCTGTCCAGTTATCCACATCAACTGAGGAGAATGGCGGAAATTTGGCGCCCATAATCGGGCTCAGCTCTATGAACCGAGCGCCGGTAACTGAACAGAATCGATTCGTTTTCATAGGTACAGGCGCCGATATCTTGAATGTTGGCAACACCGCGGCGCAATAGCCGGTCTTTGACATAGGCCGGCAAGTTGAAATGCGGCCGGCCGCCCAGAGGGTGCGTAAAATACTGTCCATTGGAGCCGCCGGCGGATAAAAAGGCCGCTTCGAATTCGGGGCTAACCTCGTAGGCGGCCTGCGAGATCGCCGGCCCGATGGCGGCCGCGATCCGCACAGAGGCGGCGCCAAGGCTCTCCATGGCTTCGATTGCGCTTTCGATAACGCCCGCCTGTGCCCCTTTCCAGCCTGCGTGAACGGCCGCTATGACCCCTGCCTGCGTGTCTGCCAGAAGGATTGGCGCACAATCGGCGGTCAGCACACCGATCGCCAAGCCGCGGACGCTGGTTGCCACCGCGTCGGCTTCGGGGGCATCGCCTGGTTTCCACGCGGACGTTGCGATCACGGTCCTGGCCGAATGCACTTGCCGCGGCCCGATCAGATTTCCGGAGCCGGCGCCGAGCCTTGCCGCGACCCGCGTTCTGTTCTCCTCGATGCGGTCTTTTTCGTCGTTCGATCCGCGCCCGCAGTTCAGCGAAGCGTAAAGGCCTTCCGATACGCCGCCGGTACGCATAAAAAAGCCATGAGAGACACCGGCCGCCTCAAGATTGCCGCCGGTCAAAGCCGGCAGGTCTCCTGCGGTGTCCCCGATAGCCCCCGGCTGAAATTGTTGTGCCATGGCTCGCTCCCCTTCGGCAAAAGCTGCTTATTAAAATGGCGGCAGCGGTCCAAGACCGCCACCGGTCAGAACGGCGGCCTTAAAGAGCGCACCCATTTGCGCGGGGTCTATGAGCCTCGAAACCCGGCTCCTTATCTCCGCAGCTTGCTCGGAAGTAGCGCGGCTGAGAAGCTGGAGGCATCTCGCCTCAAGCCCGAGCCGCAAAAGCCATTCCCCCATCGGCATGGGCCCGTAAACGTCAAGGTTCAACGCCTTGGCCTTTTGCGTGAGATCGGCAAAATCGACATGCGCAGTGAGATCGGCCTCGCCTGGAGCTTCGAAAATGCCGGCAAAGCGATGCTGTTTGACGGCTTGCACGGTGTCGCCGAACGAGGGCTTTGTGTACCCGTAATCGATAATGAGTGCGGCGAAGGGGGCAATGGCGGCGCGCGCCGCCATCTCGCCAAGCGTATCGGCCGTGCCCGGCCGGACTTCCAGAATCGCGCCGTCTTCGGCGGTGGGTGAGTCCCCCCTCACTCTGTCTCTCTCCCCGAGGGGAGAGAGGACGCTTGCACTACCCTCGAAGAGAGGGCCGCAGCTTCCCCCTCTCCCCTCGGGGAGAGGGCTGGGGTGAGGGGGGACTTCCTTAACGGCTTCTAGCCCGAACCCAAAGCTCCCCTCCTCGAACGTGACCATGCGCTCGCGCCAAACCTGCGCCGGCCCGTCGAAGACATACTGCCGCACGGGCAGGCAATCGATGAACTCATTCGCAATCACGATAGCTGGGCCCTGGGGGACATCGCCGAGCCGGCCGTGGCAGAAAACGGGGCAGCCGGCGCCGGCTAGCACGGTTTGCTGAGCACCTCGCAGCGGTCCGGACGTTTCGATGAGATGAACTGTTACACTTTTTAGGAAGCTTGGGAGCACGCGAAGGGCGCGAAGCGCGTCTGCCATAAGCGTTCCGCGGCCTGGGCCAAGCTCGATCAGGGCAATCGCGGCCGGCTGCCCCATGAGGCGCCAAGTCTCGCCCGCCCATAAGCCGATGAGTTCGCCGAAAACCTGCGATATTTCCGGCGCGGTGATGAAGTCGCCGCTCCGCCCGAGCGGATCTCTCTTCTTATAATAGCCGTGCTCGGGATCGTAGAGGCATGCTTCCATGTAATCGTAGAACGGAATCGGCCCCCCGGCCGCTATTCTCGCGGCCAGCTTCCGGGCCAAGGGCGTCGATTCAGCTTCTTTCTCAGTCATGGGCGGCATCATCCGCCAAGATAGTTTTTCGAATAGCGGTATGCCAAGGTCCGCCCGAGCGACGCGGCGCTGGGGTATAGGTTGGCGCGCGTGACGCCGATATCGTGCAGCTCCTTCATGATGGCTTTCTTGCCGCTGCCCTCAATTTGAACCGAGGTCAAAAACACGCTGGCCCGCTTCATGAAAAAGCTGAGCTTGTCCAGCGGCGTCGCCTCCTTGCCGTGCACAGTCCAGTAGATGTTCTGCGTGTTGTAATTACGGACGTTGCGCGTTGGCCTGAACGCCATGGGCTGGGCCGCTTCCGGCGCCGTGGGCGCGTCCGGTACGTCGAGCTTGACCGCATATTTTTTGAAGTAGTCGCTTTCGACCGGCGGGACGTAGGAAAGGCTCCCCGTGTTCTCGTTCATGACCCACGGATTGAGAATCCAGACGCGCCCTGCGTCCGGGCTCATGGTTTCGACGGCGAGAAAAAGCGCGGCGAGCGGGTTTCCCGACCATTCCAGGATGCGTGACGGCACCCCCGCCAAATGGGCGCTGACAAGAAGCTGCCAATCTGCAAGCCCGCTCGTTGGCGCGAATTCGGCGCTCATCTGCCGGTAGTCGCGCAAGATCTCCCGCTCAAGCTCCGGCTTAATTCCAGTCTTGTGGAGGGCCGGGACGAGGTCGCCCTTAAGGTCGGGCTGGCCGAGATACCAAGGTGTGGCTGGCGTGGAATGCAGCCCCAGCTTGTTTTTCGGGTCCGAGACCGCGGCGAGAAACTCGCCTATCGAGGCGATAGCCATGGCCGGGCTAAGCCCCGGCCGGCGCTGTGCCAGGCGCCGGCGCCGCCTTTGCCGGTGCCTTTCTGGCCGATGCCGCCAGATAGGCCCCGAGCGCGATCATGGGCATGGAATACACCACGCCCTCGGAGAAATACGGCGTTGTGAAAAACTGCGCCGTGTCCCACTCCTTGAAATACTCGGCGAAGATGCGGAAGAAGCCATAGGCCATCAGAAAAATGCCCGCGGTCAGCCCCGGCGAGAGGAACGCGCGGCGGCTGTGCGTGAAAAAGCGAAGCAGAACGAACATGACAAGGCCTTCGAGCAGCGCCTCGTAAAGCTGCGTTGGATGGCGCGGCCCCGGCAGATCGCCCTTAAGCAGCAGCCGCGCGGGAAAGTCCACAGCCCACGGCACATCGGTCAGCCGGCCGTAAATCTCGCCATTGATGAAATTGGCAATACGCCCGAAAAACAGGCCGAACGGCACGGCCGCCGCCGACAAATCCATCAGCGAGCGGACCGGAATGCGCTGCGTCCTCGCGAAAAACCATACGGCAAGTCCGACGCCCAAGAGCCCGCCATGAAAGGCCATGCCGCCTTCCCAAATCCGGAAAAACTGGAGCGGATCGCGCAAAAGCATGCCCGGCTCGTAGAATAGGAAGAAGCCGAGCCGGCCCCCGAGCACGGTTCCAAGCGTCGCCCAGAACAAGAAGTCGTCCGCCTGGAGGGGCTGCATCGGCGCCGGTCCGCCCCAGAGCCGCTCCTCCTGGCAGAGGTGCCGCATGTAGAGCCAGCCGAGCAGCAGCCCCGCCATATAAGCAAGGCCGTACCAGCGCACGCTGAGCGGCCCGAGATGGATCGCCACCGGATCGTTGAAGGGAAATGCAATCGCCATCAGCTCCATGGAACGCCTCGAATGCCGCCGCCATTGACGCCCGGTTTAGCAGAGGGACGGGCGGCGCCAAAGCGAAAGATTAGCGCGGCGTTGCAAGCGCACAAACAACTCGCGGTTCATAACCACCGCCGCACACGCTGCCTGTACCGCTGAAAAGCGGCGCCGAACGTATCTTCGAGCATCGTCTCCTCGCGGACGATGAAGACCCGGTCCAACAGAACCGCCAAGGCCACCGGCGCGATCCACGGGCTCAAAGTTCCTTCGAGGACGGCAACCCCCGAAACTATCAGCACCATGCCCAGATACATCGGATTGCGGCTCCATCGAAAGACGCCATCCGTGACGAGGGCGCTCGACCGCTTGAACGGCTTCACCTCCGTCCCCCAATGCTTGAATTGCCGGTCCGCAACGATGTTGAGGGCGATGCCGGCCGCGATAGGAAGAAGCCCGGCAAAGCGCCAGCCGGAGGGAATAATCGCCGCAAGCGGGAAGAGAAAATGCGCGGCGAGCGCAAGCGCTATAGCTGCGAAGAAATAAGTAGGCGGTAAGATTTTTGTCATCTGGCTTGAGCCCGGGTTTCCGGCAATACAGCGCGCGCGGCAACGTATTAGTTCTTTGCAGGCGCGGTGAGGCGCTGGGCCTTGAGTTGTATAAGCTGCGCCAGCATCGCACTTCTTTCGGCGGATACTCCCTCGCCGGGGCTCAAGGCGCCTGACGCGGTTTCGAGCGCTGCGATCGCTGCGTCGAGGTTTTGCCGGCGCTGCCCCTCGCTGCGATCGAGATAGGCGCTTGCAAGCGCACGGTGCAAATCCGCCCAGTCCTTCACATCGACCTTCGAATCGAAGGCTTGCTTGGCGAGTTCGAAGCACCCGATCGCGCGCTCGATGTTTTCGGAGCGCGTCCCCGAACTGCGGCCAAGCAGGGCGAGCCCTAGGCCCATTAAGGCGTCCCCCCTGTCGTTGCGAGCCACGAAGGCCTGCCGGACCAAAATCGCCTCCTCATACGCTTTGATGGACCTCTCGATATTATCGCTTCTCACGCCAGCGCTTCGCAGCCTGTAGGCGGTGCCGAGCCGGGTGTAGCCGCTGGCCCAAATCCCCTGGAATTGCATCGGGTTGAGCAGCGCCAAGCCTTGCTCCAAATATTTGATGGCCTGCTCGCGATAATCGGCCGCACCGTCTGCCGCAGTACGCCGGCTATAGGCGCCGCCGAGGAAGACCAGGGATACGGCCCGCTCCTGCATGCATCCGTCTTCCGGAAGCATCGCCAGCACGGCTTCCCCCGCCTCAACCCGGTATGCCGCCCTGCCATCCGGGCTGAGCTTGTCCTGAGGCTGGGAGCGGGAGTCGGAGACTTCAGCTTCGAGAATTCTCTCCTCTTTGTCCCGCCATACGGTCAGCCTAACCTTCTGGCCTGGCTGGATTTTACGAATGGCCTCTAAGAAGGCAGACGCGACGGTCACGGGCTGCCCCTCCAAAGCCGTGATAATATCGCCGCGGCGGAGGCCGGCCTTCTCGCCCGTGCTCTCCGTGCTGAAGCCCCGCACAAGAAGGCCAGTTCCCGCGGGCAACCCAATCGCCTGGCCGCATTTTTGTGAAATTCCGGCGATGCCTGTGCCAATAAAGCCGTAGGCGAACATTTGCGGCTCCCGCCAGTGCGGCTCAAACGGGGCGGGCGGCGGGGTAATCGATGCTTGCCGCGTTGGCTTGGGCGGATCGGGCGCGGCCGCGGCCCCTAAGTCCGAGCCTTGCGCGGGGGATTGGACCGGCGCAGCACCAGGAGCGGATACCGGCGATTGTGGCGGCGCAACCGGAACCGGCAATGGGCCGCCCAACGCCGCTGCCGGCACGCCTGCCCCTTTATCGCAAAAGTCACGAAGCCTAAGAACC
>Ga0074046_10005442_pt1 | contig 10178 bp, 7 predicted proteins | sample BogForMeECP23OM3_FD_94441 | JGI IMG/M metagenome (GOLD analysis project Ga0074046, IMG submission 94441) | Bog forest soil microbial communities from Calvert Island, British Columbia, Canada - Bog Forest MetaG ECP23OM3 | ecosystem: Environmental > Terrestrial > Soil > Wetlands ...
ATCAAATCAGCCACGCTAACCCACACGGATTGACTGCGTCAGATCTTGGAGCCCTTACTCCATCTAACATCACTCTGACTCTTACAGCAAATGGTGGATGTATAGCAATCCCAACCAACTCACACACACTATTGCTTCAGTGGGTGGCTGGAACTCCTATCCATTCCAACCTTGGAGGAAACTCTGATCAGTTTGTGAACTTCCCAGTAGCATTCCCAACCACCTGTTTGTTCGCTACTGTTTCTACGCAGGTTGCGGTTCTCTTTATTACATACGATAGCATGTGGCAGTTGATTGGTACGCCTACCAAAACAGCGGCTCATGTTATCTTGGCTCGTATCGCTGATACGCTGCCAGCTGACGATACAACTCCAATGATCTGGGCAATAGGTTACTAAATGGCTAATCGAGGAGTACAAGAGTTCTATTACACCAGAGAACTACCGTCTCGAGCGGTTGCGATAGCACAGGTGTCTACTCCTCCTACGAGCCCGGCTTCCTTGACCGATGTCAATAACACTCCTTATCTTCCAGGAGACTTGACTATCAGGAAGAGTTTGACTTTGGATATCAATCCCGCTGACTTTACAGCACCTGATTTCAATCAGCCAGTTGCTATCAGCGGAGCCACTGAATACCGAATCTACAATCAGTTCTTTGAGTTGACCAATGTGTTATTGAGCGACGGGACCCCAGGATTCTATGTCCATCCTCTACCTTCGGAAGTGGATCAGCAGGTAGTAATCCTAGATCTGGATGGAAATACCACCACCACCCCAATGGCAAGGAATGGAAACCTACTATTCCATTCACTGGATGGGGCGCCATACAGAGTTAGGTATGTTGATGGTCAAGGTTATCTCCACACCGATCTTCTACAATATACTCCAGTAGTTGCCTTTACTCCATTCAATGTGTCTGTTAATACCTATCTTCTAAATGGCAGATTCCTAACGGTGGCAAGTACTGGAACGTATTACATTCGATTCACCAAACCAAATGGATATCTGGTTACCGTACCATACGATGCCCAGCCAAACGTTACCTGGTATCCTCGTATAAGATTTAGTTTGACGCCGCCGGCTCCAGAGTGGGCAGCCCAGATTTTCCAACCAACCCGCCCTTATCAACTTGCTACTTGGGTTCCTGGAGAGGTGCTGGATCCCAGCCTGATACAGTTTGAGAGACCACAGATATATTACGACCCGTCGCAGTTACCAGACATTCTGGTCTTCGATTCGAACTATGTGATCAAGTACGCGCTGGATGGATCGTTACCTGGTTCTCCGATCAAGAGAGGAACTTTATACAACTGGAAGCGTGGGCAAGTTCAGTTCATCGATCCTAACAAAGGAAGAGTTCAGGTGGCGGTGACTCTGGATCCAACTGACATCATATACGGTTTCTACGCATACAATGAGCCGGATGTTTTATATACGGCTCTGGATGTGAATCCTTTCACCAACACAGCGGTGGCGGATAAGATCGTCGAATTCTACTTCAAATCGAATGGATCGGATCCATTCCATTACATCTATCACCAGGTCATTGATCCGGTGACGGGGGCGATTTCCGGCGCTACTAATGATCCGGCTCCGGGCACCGGTACCAATCACGTATTCGCTACATTAGCGGTTGGTCTCGGTGTCGGAGTTCAAGACTTTACGATGATGGACATTAGAACTCGTGGTGGGGGTTTGGCTACACCTTACTTCAACATCCCACAGGCTGTCAACTTCTGGGATCTTGGGTATTGGGATGGCAAACCTTATCCAGTGGGTGGTTGTTTGGCAGTGTATGTGCCTGCGAGTATTCTAAATACAATAAGCAGTAGCGACATCAAAGGTAAGATCCAAGCCTCCCTACCAGTTGGATGTCTTGCCATAGTCCACTATTATAACGCCGACGGTTCGGAGTTCGTCCAATAATGTCTACCACACCGTTCTCACTAATCTGGACTGATGAGTCCAATAACGTTCTGACGGAGCAAGCCTTTCCAATAGGCTTCCCTGGAACCTCGAGTATTCCTGAACAACTTCAGGTTCATACTAACGCCGCGACTCTTCAGACTTATGAAACCTTGGTAGGGGTGAAGTTCTTCCTGACTGGAGACTCCGATGACGTCAACATTGTCCAAAACATATGGCCGTCGTTGGGTGGATCTACTCGTCCTGAACTCAATGGGGGAGTTGACATCTCTTTCGACTTTGGTCAAACATATACCCGTTTTGACTCTACGCACGGCGTTGAGACCGACCCGTCAAGTTGGATTCCTTTACCCGCTCAAGCCGTGGGAACACAGGGAATTGATGAAACTCTGGGTGCTTTTGACACAGCGCATCTTATCCTTCGATACGTCATCCCTCCCGGAGCCACTCAATTTGAAAAACTCGACATTCGAATCGGGTTAGATTTCGACATACTCTAATATGCAACTACTTGGACCTTACATTAGCGGACTTCAAGCCTTCCATTACGAGGAACTGCTTGCCTTGTATACCGCGGCGATCGCAGCCGGCGGCTTCGCAGGTAATGCCACGTTTGATGAAGCCACCATCCAGACCCTTATCCAACAGTCCCAGGATTTTACCAACCTACCAACGGCAACTGCTGGTCAGAGAGTAACGGACGACTCTCTAAACTACCCACTATCGCTTCTCTCTGCCAGATTTAGCGCCCTGACAGCCGAAGCCAATGACTTCTCTACGCGCGCCGCTGGGCTCATTGCCGTATTGGAGAAAGACACCGGCTTACTGGATATGCTGCTGTCTGGTGCCGATCTCCAAAAGTGGATCTCGCAACAGCCGGAAGTATCTGGAGCCTACCAGTTCAGTTGGAGTTATGGGATGGGTAATGGTCCGTCCTCTGGACAGATCACCAAGGTAGACCCAGCCAACGCAGTTTTGTATCCAACCGACTGCCCAACCGATACCTACTTGGATGTTATTGATGGCAGTTCTTTCGATGGTCTGGTGGCGCCGGCGGCAATCAATACGATCTCTCCTCAAGCCCTAACCTGGACTTGGACGGCTATGACGGCTGGTGAGCAGTCGGAACCCCTATACGGATCCGGATGGGCGGAACTGAACCTCCTGGAAGACCGACCGATCATCAACTTCCTGCCGAACCCGGCGGTAGTAGTTCTGTTGCCTATTGGTGGTAGTGTAAATGGCGTTTTCAGCATCTCAGGACAGGTAACTGGGGGCACGGTTCCTATCTATGTGCGTACGGTATTTGAGCCAAGGCGGAACAACGTTGTATTGACCCCACAGAATGCCATTTCTGACGCATCCTTTGAGCTAGGAGGGGCTTCCTGGTCGTTTGGGGTGGGTTGGAGCCTATCCAGCGACGGGAACGCCCATACGGGCTCCTATTACGCAAAGAAGACCCCTATTACAGCATGGTCGAGCCTGACAACCTACAATTCTGGAGACTCGGTTAGTTATTTAGGCAGAGAATACACTTCTCTTACCACCAATCTTAATAGCATACCTGATGTTCCCGCCAATACAGACTGGAATTCAGGAGGGGTAGTTGGGACTATAAGTGTATTAAAATCACAGACTTTCCCACTATCTCCGTTGAATGGGGTTTATGTGGAGGGTTGGATAAAGAACCTGGCTGCGGACGGGCTATTGAGCATCTCGCTGGTCTGCCTGGATGTCTTGGGAAATGAGATAAGTCCTGCTATTTCAATACCTTCCGTGTCAAGTGCTCAGGATTATCTGGAAGTTTCGTCGGTTCTACAAGCATTGGCAAGTCCAAACGTAGTAGCCGGTCGAATTGAGGTATGGGTTTACGGCAACACCACAGGCGCCTGGGCTTTCGACGACCTACGAGTTCATCTGCCGCAGAACATGAGTGCCTATACGGTTGATCAAGATACCGTAAACGTATATATTCCACAGCCTAACGGTCTGCCAGCATCGGTATACTTCGTCGGTCAGGACTACGTAATCGATGACATCAGCAACATCACCTTCATGGGTCTGGTGGATGGTACAGCATACACTGTAAGATTCACAGAGAACTACCCAGGCTACCAGTGTTCAGTAAATGAGACTGTATGGAGTTCTGTAATAATGCTGGATCCTGCTCGACCATATCCTGATTCGACTACAATCTTTGACCCGATTGATATTACTGTGGATCCTTCAGACAGTAGAACTCTGTTCCCCATTACCGATGAGAAAGGAATACCAATAGGATTGACTCTGAAGGTATTGAGTCGCCCTCTGTATCAGTATTATCTACAGATCACCACACCAGCGCTGAACCAGTATGGTGCCACCGCAATCCTGGAAATCGATCTTTCTACGCCGACCTACATGAATGGTCTGACGATCGCACCGTTCTCTGCTTATCCAATGAGACTGACGAGAGTAGAGACCGAGTCATTCACAATAGATACTAGACAGACAGTGGGAGCACCGAATGCTCTAATCGATCGACCGATGGTCTTGACCTTCCCAACCACCCTACTCCGCAAGATCTTCCTCACTCTCTATCAAGAGAACTACGATCTAAACACCCTCGTCGCAGAGCCTCCTGACTTTATTCGTCGAGATGCGTTGGTCGCTCTACAATCGGTACTCCCATTCAATGTCCGCCGCCCATCCCGTGCTACTCCAAACTATTTTACAGGTGCGCAATATACGTTTGGCTTGGAGAGTATCGCTGGAACTTACAGTGCCCCTATTCTGCCTGGCGTATTCATTGCTGGACCGCACCACTTCGTCGGCTGCCCAGACATAATCCGTTTCGACGCTGATGTGTTCGATAATGCCAGCGTAGCACAGTTCGATGCCTATCTATGCTGGAAAGCCTACAACAGTTCTGGTGTGGTGGTCAATTCAGAACTGGATGGAATACAGATCGAACCTGGAACCTGTGTGGTATTCCCATTCCCCACTCCATCACTTCTTGATCGCACTACAGTAGATCACGTGGACATTTTCATGAAGTTCGTATTCCGTAATGAAGAGGTCGTATTACAACGCTACCTATTACAGGTGACAAGTGTCTAATTCAGCCCTTCTTTCCAACTCGCCATTCACTGAAGAGAATAATGCTCTGCTGAAGGATCGTTTGAATCGCATAGCCGAGAACCTTCGCAAGTTGACTCTTACTACAGCCGAAGACTATCAAGCCGAAGTCTACAACGAGGTAAATGCTGTAATCTCTCTGGGCGTGGCAATGACTCCTCTGGTGCCAGTCCAAGTGGGTCCAGCGACCGTTGGCAATGTGACGGAGAACTACACTATTCTGAACAACGATGCCCAAGACATCGCCAATGAGATTCTTCGCATTGAGAACTCCGCGGCGGACTTGTTCAACCTAGCAGCCACCTCCCTGAATCAACTTCGTCAGGCGATACGAGAGTTCATTTACGAATCTAATCAGCAGAAGTTCACCGAAGACTTCTTGAATGCTTCACAGTTATCAGCCTACACAACTGGCGTTGACTTCAATGCTGGGCTGGCTACTACCCCAGTAGTGTCGCAATCAGATGTAACAGCATCAGCAACGTTCTCTACTGGACCTAACTCTGTTGGCTCTACTACAACTCCATTATCCTATCTTACTGATAATAGAGTAGATACAGCATTTGTATGGAACGGTTCCACCTTGGAGTTGCTGCTAACTTTCTCGTCTCCGCAGATTATCAACAGGGTTACTATCAATCTGGATACCTATGCTGGCTTGGAGATAGATACTTTCACTACATCTCCAGATGGCACTTTGGTTCAGGATATATTGAATGATCTTGGTGTAGATCGCATTGTGATGGATGGAACATCCAATAAGTTCTCCGGGGATGTCATCATAGATTTCCCACCACGCCATGTCCAGACCATGAGGTTGATCATCACAGACCTAGTTGGTTTGGGACTAATCTCTTTCCGTTCATTCGTCTGTGGACAGAATACCTACTCTTCGACCGGGCAACTGACCAGCGTTCCTATTAAAGCACCGACTGGCACTGTGGTTTTTACCTCCACGCAGAATGTATTCTCTCCCTATGTAAGTATCACGCATCAGATCTCTTACGATGGCACGCAATTCACTGCCATAAACCCAGGCGATGTAATCTCACTATCGAGCTCTCCTTTCTTCTACCGGGCGGTCTTGGAGAGGAGCTCGTCCAGGTTTGACTCCCCTGCGGGGCCCCTGGTTCAGAGTCCATTGGATCCTGTAGCGTCTGCGAACTATATTCTGGTGACTTCAACCAGCACTCCATTAGGAACGGGTCTGATTGAACGCTCTCTTCAGATAAACTCTGTAACTGGCTCTATCGTATTGCGTGATACACCGATGCCAAATACCCTGATTATTCAAGAAGGGTCGATCATATTGAGTTTGGCAAATGGAGACTACTCTTTCTCCAACAATACGATTACATTCCCAGGGAGCGTAACTGGTTTGACGATTAGTTATCAGACCTCTTCATTGGGCTCGGCTGCTGTATCAGACCTTCAGTCTTACTACACCCCTTTGCTTTATGGGTATGAATTCCAGGTAGAATAATGTCGACAACTCCATTCCAACTCGGTCAACAGGCAAGCGCATCAGCATTCATGGAGGCGCTGACTAATCTTCAGTCTCAAGGCGCCGGCGTGCTCAAGAGCATTGAGAGTGCTCAACTTGGTACTCTTGTCGAGTTCGATCGCAGAAGTCAGGCTATTGGTGGACGTAGATCGCGCGCATTGAGAGTGTCTTCTCCAGAACAAGCAATCAAGTTTGTGGTGTCTGATTTTACGGACATCGATCAGGCTAACACGACGTGTACTGTCCGGGCGGACTCCACATCTGTTAGCCTGCGGGAACGAGCGGAGCCAGCGGAAGCCGTCATTAGGACGAATAACTTCAGCTCCAACAAGGGCACGATTCAGGCTCTAGACTCCGCTCAAGATATTCTACGAGTAGCAACCGACGACTTCTCCATTCCGACAGGTCAGTTTGATATAACTCTGACCGAGTCATTAGAGTTGAGTCAGTTCATTGTGGACATCGTGGCTACTCCATCATCCCCAAATATCGTCGTATCTGTATCCAATGATGGTATTACTTATACTCCAGCAACTAGTGTATCCATTCAGGGATATGTAGTTACTGTATATCTGACATCGATGGAGATGAAGTACATCAGGATCCAGATCACGCCGGCGATGCCAGACAATCTGAACGGCAATACATTCACGTTTGGCATTACCAACTTTACAGCACAAGCAACTACGTTCCAGTTGCGATCGGACTTTCTATCCAAGACATTACAGTTTTCACCACAGGGTGAATTCGTTATCTTCGATGCGATGAGTGATAACCGAATTCAATACTATCTGTCTGTCTATGAGACAGGAACTATTGCGACGCCGTTCGTAGAAGTAAATCCAGGAGATGCGATACAGGTAGGAACTTTAGCGAACAATTCAGTGACAACCAACGCAAGTTTCCCTTATTCTTTGGGTTCGTTGCCTTCGAATACCTATCTGAATACTTTGAAAGTAACTGAAGGCGGCGCCGAAAAGATAATTGCTCCTGGTCTATCACCAATGGATCCAGGAGTAGATAACCTTCAGCACGAGTATGTGGTTCTGGTTCCTACATCTTTAGGATATGATCTGGCGCTGTTGAATGGAAGCCAGGACTATAACCCACCACGCACCTTCCAAGTATCGTATGTTTTTGGACCTGAAACGGTGAATGTCCAATTGAAAGTACGACTTACGACCAATGATGAGGCGGTCTCGCCTGTGTTCAACGGCGCTACGCTGGATCAGGAATAGGGATACTAATCAGGAGAGAACATGGCACAAGACCTAAATCTTAGCACGGTAGAATTGACATCTACCTTACGGACAGCCCCGCTCAATGGGTCGCCTTCCTCCTCGGACTACAACTCGTCCCAAAGGGAGAACCTTGTTGATCTGGCGACGCTAACCGACTTTATAAACAATACGTTACTGCCGTTGATCAATGCTCTGCCAGCAGGGGCTCTGCTTCCAAGCATAGCACCTGTAGGTATTGAGGGACGAACGATCTGGACGGACACATCAGATCAAAGCACCTTGTTCTTTGATTCTCTTTCAAGTCTTCCTCTATCCATTGCCGATACCATTCGGGTAATCAACGGTATCGTAACGGTAAATGCCCAGCAGTTGACGGACATAGGAGTTGAAGTAGCCTCCCTCCAAGCCAGGCTGGCATCTACCAATCAGAACGACATTGCCTTGGCGTTACAGAATCTGACCTCGGCATTGAATCAGGTGACTGTCAATCAGCAGATTCAGAATACCCAGATCACTCAAATCCAAGGCACGAAGATTGTATCGATTAGGAGTGTATCAACTCTTATCCCAAGCGGCTCAACGGCTCCAGTCTCTTTAGTATTTGCTACCGCTTATGCCGACAACGCCTATACCGTTTCAGTAAGTGTGGAGTGTGTAGGTGGAGATAACGGTCTTGTTTCGGCGGGTTCTTTCCAGAAGGATGGAGTTGGCACTGGCATAACAGTCAGCATCTCAAACTACGACGTATCGGATCACAACGTGATTGTCCATCTGCTGGCATCCCACGACTAAACGGAAGGTAAACTATGGCAACTTGGAAGTGGTCAGGTCAAGTTCAGTATGGAACTGGTGGAAGCCTTCTAGTAACAGGAAGCGGCGACCCAGAAGGAGTCGTATCGGCTCCTGTGGGATCAGTGTTTCTTCGTGGAGATGGTGGAGTAAGTACCTCTGTATACATCAAAGAAGCAGGTGGTTCTGGGGATACAGGATGGACTGCTCTTGGAGCCGCGGGCGGCGGATCAACCTCTCTTGCTACTCTTTCTGATGTTAATACTTCATCTCCTTCTAATGGAGAAGTTCTAACATACAATACTGGAACATCCAAATGGATAAACTCTATACCAGTGGTTACTAATCCTGGTCTACCGATTGGCAGTATTCAAGGAAATAACGGTGCCGCGTTCGATGGAATGCCTGGAAGCACCATCGACTTCGTCAATGGAACTCTTACTATTGCTGTTCCTGATGGCGGAAGTGCTACTCAAGCCGCCTTCTCTGTAGTTGGAGATGACCAAGGAAACAACATCCTGGATCTCTACGTCAACGGTGGAGATCCTACTGATCCAACTTCTGCCAATATTTTCGTGGATCAGCACGGTCAAACAACCATACATACCGACGCCACTCCAGATCTGGTAGCATTAACGGTTCAATCTGGAGGAACTGGATCAACTCTTGAAGTATTGGATCACGGTGGATCGTTGTTATTCGCAATCAACGAAGCAGCGTCTGCTATTTTTAATCAATACATAACGAACTTCCAAGAGGGCATCTACAATCAAGGTCCTTATAAAGATGTCTATGGTTCTGTTGGAACTGCTGGTCAGGTTTTAAGTTCTACAGCAGCCGCAACTCAGTGGATTACACCTACTTCTATTACTTCTATTTCAACGGTTCAGTTCGCTGTTCCTGACTGGTATAACATGGTTGGCACCTCTGGTTCATCTGTTTGGAGAGAATCTCCTGCCGCCGCTTCCGAATTATGGTCAATCACTGGTATAAACTCTGGCGGCGGCGGGGCAAGCAGTGTGGTAATACAGCCAACTTCAACTGCTGCTGGATACGTTACGCTCACGCAAGGCTCGGCAGGAGTCAATCACTACGTTTCATTTATCGGTTCAGGGACGGGCACTGGTCATGGAGTTGGCTACTATGGTTTCGTCAAGACATTCAAAACCAACATTTCCATCGCCAGCACCACATCTATGCGGTATTGGATCGGGATGACTGACAAAACCACGAGTACTATCGGTGCAGTTTTCGAATCTAACAACCCAGCAGCCAACTTCGTTGGTTTCCGTTATGTGGCTGGAACAGATACCCACTGGATGGGTTACTGTTCAACAGATGGAAGTAATTTCTCTACCGTAGACACAGGTATCACGCCTGATACGACTGGGGCTTTGCACTCATATTCATGGAAGACGGCTCAAGGCGTTCCCGGCACGGTGAATTTTTTCATCGACGGGGTATCCGTAGGACAGATCACCACTGATGCTCCGATAGCGGCTACTTTTGTGGGACCGATAGCTTATGCGGAAAGTTTGGCTGGCGGGGTAACTCCGTCTTTCGGTTGCAACATGTTTTACGCGGAGAACTTCCAGTAAG
>Ga0074046_10005443_pt1 | contig 10178 bp, 4 predicted proteins | sample BogForMeECP23OM3_FD_94441 | JGI IMG/M metagenome (GOLD analysis project Ga0074046, IMG submission 94441) | Bog forest soil microbial communities from Calvert Island, British Columbia, Canada - Bog Forest MetaG ECP23OM3 | ecosystem: Environmental > Terrestrial > Soil > Wetlands ...
AAGATTAGCTGATCATGCCGCAGGGGCACTCTGGCACAATCTCTCATGCGAATCCATTCCGATCCTCGGTTTGCGGTATCTGTTGCCTGAAGAATAACTGAGGAGCAGACACTGAGGAGCAAGGGACAATCAAGGCGTGACCTCGTTCTTTGACCCTGCGGCGTTTCCCGGTACCAATCCGCGCGGAACTTGCGAGATCGCGAGGTCTAAGTCGGCGTTAGAGGATGATTTTAGAACTTTTCCGCTCCGCCCCGATACTTTTGAGACCCGAGAGCGCGTTCAAGGCTGAGCCTGACCATGGAGAGGTCATCCCGGGTTCGGCGGTCGATCACTCTGAGCAGTGCCGGGACCTGGGGAACCGTTCGCGATGCCGACTCGTAAGCATAGATCAGCGCGCCTTCGGCTATTGGCCAATCTCGTATCGCACCACGGCTAACGCGGTTTGATAAGAATAGCGGGCATTGGCGTTATCGATTTCAGCCTGCGTCTGGTTGAGTTGTGCCTCGCTGATCTCGACGATGCCGCTCAAGCCGATCTTGTAACGGGCCGAAGCGAGGTCGAGTGCAAAGTTGGCTTGGTCAAGCAACTGCTGGGTGACGGCTATGCGCTGATAGGCGGTTTGCGCGTTGAGGACGGCGGTGCGTACGTCGCGCGCAATGGTGTTGCGCAAGTTGCGCACATCTTCCTGCGCCGCCTGGGCGCGCAACTTCGCTTCCTTCGCCTCGGCGCTATAAAGAAAGCCGTTGAAGACCGGAATGCTGACATTGGCGCCGGCGGCGCCGTACCACGAGGATTCAATCTGGTCGGCGCGTACCGGCGTTCCGCCCACGGCGCTCAAGGCAGAAATGCTGGGCAGCATCAGGTCGCGTTGCGCGGTGCTGAACTGGCGGGCCGCGATGGATCTGTCGTTCAGGGCTGCGAGATCGGGACGCGCTTGAAATGCGCTCCGGACAAGCGCTTCCGCATCATCCGGCGCCGGTGCCGGGTTGCCGTAGGTCTCGTCGACGAGCGTGTATTGCTGATCCTGCTCGGAGCCAAGGACGTTGTTGAGCGTGGCCATCGCCGCCAAGGTGTTGTTTTCGGCGCCGAGTAGCAGTAGCTTGGCCTGCGAAAGCTGCACCTCGGCAAAGCTCAAGTCGAGATCGGAACGGATCTTGGCCTTGGTGAGCGCGGAAACCTGGTCGACGGTAGCTTGGCGCTGGGCGACGGTCTGCTGCGCGACCTTGAGCACGGCCTGCGCGCTAAGCGCCTGATAAAAAGCCTGATCGACGGTGAGGGTGATGTCGAGTTCTGTGGCGTGTTCGCTTTCAAGTTGTGCTCTGGAGTCGGACTGAGCGCTCAAGACGAGGTTGTGCGTGCGTCCGAAGTCAGTGATCAACTGGCTCACCGTGAGTCCGGCCGCGGCGCGGTCGTAGACAGAGGGATTGTTTAGGAGTCCAGCAGTGATGCGGCTGTTCTGGTGGGCACCCACGGCAGTGAGATCGCCAGTTGCGGTGGGGAATTCGGCCGAGCGCGCCTCGCGCGTCACTTGCGCCTGGGCCCGAGCCAGCAGCCGCGCCACGGTGATGTTGGGATTGTTGCGATTCGCCATCTGCTCGGCCTCAGCGAGCGTGAGCGAGGGACCGGCAGATGAACTTGGGCTCTGTGCCGCGCCGGGCATCGCTACTTGCGGCGTGGAATCGGACTGCAGAGCCGCGATGAAGTGCGTGGATGGCGCATCGGGCAGCGGGGTTTGTTGCGTGCGCGCGACGGAATGCGGAATCACAGCCGCCGCTAAAATCGCCGCAAGTTTTGCAGAGAACATTGCAGATCGATGGGTTTTACTCATGGTCGACACCCTCCGCTGAGGCAAGTGTCGCGCTATGCCTGCCGTGGATGAGGAGATACACGGCTGGAACCAGAAAGACGGTGACGACGACGGAAAGGGCGAGTCCGCCAATAATGGCGCGCGCCAGCGGAGCGTACTGCTCGCTGCCGGCCTCGAGACCGAGCGCCAGTGGAATCATTCCCAGCAGAGTGGCCAGGGAGGTCATCAGGATCGGGCGCATGCGAATCTTGCACGCAGTCACGGTTGCTGCCAGAAGGGTCTCGCCCTCTTTATGCAGGCTGCCTGCGAACTCGACGATCAGAATGCTGTTGGAGACCACGATGCCAGCCATCATGATTACGCCCATAAGCGACATGATGTTGAGCGTGCTGCCGGTGAGAAGCAAGATTAGAACCACTCCCGCCAGGCCCGGTGGAATGGCCAGGAGGATGATGAAAGGATCAATGAACGAAGTGAACTGGGCCATCAGAATCAGGTAGACCAGCAGGACGGCAATGATTAGGCCGATGCCGAAGTCGTGGAATGCTTCGTTCATGCTGACCACGGCTCCGCGCATGTCGATGACTGTGTTGCGGTCGTGGCTGGTTTCGGCAAGCAAGCGGTTGATCCTCGCTCCCACGCCCTGCAGAGCCTCGGTATTGGTGGCGACATAGATGTCGATGACGCGCCGAATCTGGTAGTGATCGACCTCTGTTGGCGTATTGATCTGGGAAATATCTGCCACCTCGCCCAATGGTACGTAGCCTGCGGCATGATCGCCGACCGTGGGTTCAGAGGATGCGGGATCGGCTCCCTGGCTCTCCTGCATTGGGGAATAGCCGGCTGGCCGCACGCCACGCAGCGGGATGTTCTTCATGTCCTCGAGGGACATGTTGTCGATCCACTGGTTGGCGTATTGCACGGTGACCATATAGTTGTTGCCAGTGCGCGGATCGATCCAATAGCTCGGCGCTACCATGCCGTCAGAGGTGAGCGCTGTGATCACATCGTCGACCACATCCCGTGCCGATAAGCCAATGAGGCTTGCGCGCTCTCGATCAATGTTCAGCGCCAGGCCGGGGTAGTTAATGCTTTGCGGGATGTAGACGCCGCTCACGTTGGGGATGGACTGGATTTTCGCGGCCAGCTCGCGCGCCAGCTTGTAGGCGTTGTCCATGTCACTCGACTTGATCTGAATGTCGATGGGCGCCGGAAGTCCCTGGTTGATCACGCCGTCGACCAGGCCGCCGGCCTGATAGTACATGGAAAGTTCGGGCATCTGGCGCGAGAGCTCGTCCTGCACCCGCCGCATGTACTCATAGCTGCCGATGCCGTGGTCCTCTTTGAGGCTGGTCTGCACGAAAGCCGTGTCCATGGATGCGTTTGTAGTGTAGATGGCCGAGAGGTCGGGATAGACGCCGATATTGGAGACGATCATGCCCAGGTCTTTCGGCTTCACTACGCTGCGGATGATGTTCTCGACCTTGGCGATGTAGTCGTTGCTCACTTCGAGCCGCGTGCCGCTGGGCATGCGGACATCGATGATGAACTGGCCGGGATCCGTGCGCGGGAAATAGGCGCGGCCCAAAAACGGGAAGCTCACGGCCAGGATCAGAGCCAGCCCGCCCAGCATAACCGCAGTAGCAAATCCCGGCCTGCGCAGCACTCTGTAGGCAAGCGCTTCATAGCCATTGAGAAGCCGCTGGAAGGAATGATTGAAGGCGATGAGAAAGCGTTTGAAGAACGCGGGCTTGCTTCCTTCGACGGCATCGATATCGCCCTCGTGCTCTCTGCCCAGCGGATCCTGGCGAATGAACTTTGCACAGAAAAGAGGCACCACTGTCATGGAGAAGAAGTAGGACGCGAAGATCGAGAGCACGACTCCCAGCGCCAGCGGCGTAAAAATATACTTGCTCACGCCGCTGAACGAGGTGACGGGAAAGAAGACGATGGCTGTGGTGAATGTGGCGGCCAGCACCGCCATCGAGACTTCGGTGCCGCCTTCCGCCGCGGCAACCTGAGGTGACTTACCCAACTCCATATGACGAAAAATGTTCTCGAGTACAATCACACCGTTATCGATCAGGCGCGAAAAGACCAGCGCCAGCCCGGCCAGGATCATGGTGTTGATGGAGCCGCCCATGAAGTTGACAATCAGCAGGCAGACCAGCATGGAGAGCGGAACGGCGAGCAGCACCGCGACGGTAGCGCGCGGGCTGCCCAAAAACACCAGGATCATCACACCGGTCATCACGAGCCCGATGACCGCCTCGCGCGTGACGTTGGCGATGGCCAGCTTGACGAAGACCGACTGATCGAAGACCACGGCGGTCTTAAGAGTGTCGGGAATATCAACGAGTTTCTTGACCGCGGCCTTGATCCCGTCGACGATTTCGATGGTGTTCGAGTCGCCGCCCTGCTTGAAGATGGGCACGTAGACGGAGCGCTGGCCGTCGATGCGCACGATGTTGTACTGCAGTGCGCCCGCGTCCTCCGCGTGCCCCACATCGGCCACCAGCACCGACGAGTTGCCCACCGACTTCAACGGCATCTGGTTCATCGACTTGGCGTCAGGGAACTGGCTGTTGGCGTAGATGTTGAAGTCTTTGGAGCCAATGCGCACATCGCCGGCAGGAAGAATCAGGTTGGAGTTATTGACTGCCGTGACGACGTCGTTCAGGCTGAGGTTGTGCGCTTCGAGTTTCAGTGGATCGACGTAAATCTGAATCTGGCGATAGGTTCCTCCGTATGGTTGTGGGACCGAAGCTCCCTGCACGTTGGAGATTTGATTGCGCACCTGGAACTGCGCCAGGTCCTTGAGGCGGGTTTCGTTCAGGCCTTCGCCCTTGAGCGTGACCAGACAGACCGGCTGCGTGGAAGCGGTCATGCCCAGCACCACGGGAGGCAGCGTGCCGGGCGGCAAACGGCGCAGATCGGCCATGGCAAGGTTTGCGATGTTGCTCAGCGCCGCATTGGGATCGGTGCCCGGCTTGAAATAGATTTTGATCAGGCTCACGCCGGTGAGCGAGCGCGATTCGCTGTGGTCCACGTTGGCGGCCAGCGTGAAGAAGCGCTCGAAGGTGTTGGTGATGTCGGCTTCGATCTGCTCCGGCGGCATGCCGTTATAGAACGTAGCAACGACGACCACAGGCATATCGATCGGTGGGAAGAGGTCCACTGGCATGCGTGCCACGGTCACTGTTCCGACGAGCGTCACGATCAGACAGAGCATGAGGATGAAAAAGGGAAAACGCAGGGCGAACTTTGGCATTATTGGCCTCCTCCGTCGTTCGCTTTGGCTTTCATATCGATCATGCCGCCCGATTCCTGCACGGTTTCTGAGGCGGGCTCGGGCGTGAGCAGCGGGTTGACCTCTTCGTTCTCCTGGTATTTTTCCTGGCCGCCGATAAGGACGCGATCGCCGGGGTTGAGGCCGCTCGTGATCTGCGCCAGCTTGGAACCCTGCAGGCCGACCTGAACTTCGCGAATGTGAACGCGATCGTCGCTGTCGAGCACGTAGACCGTCTGTTGGTTGCGCGCGTTCAGCGCCAGAGCTTCAAGGGGTATCGTCACCACGTTCTGAGCGTGCGCCAGTTGCAGCGCGGTGTTCGCGTACATGCCGGGAGCGATGGAGAGATCGTTGTTCTCCACGTCCACTTCCGTCTCCATAGTGCGGGTTTCAAAGTTCACGTTGCGCGTGAAGCGCACGATTTTCCCGGTGAAGAAGCGGTTGATGGCATCGACACGCACCTGCAGCGAATCGCCCTCGTGAACATACCGGATGTCGTCTTCGGGAACCGGCACGCGCAGACGGAGCAGACTGCTTTGTGACAGACGAACGATGGGGAGGGCCTGATCGTTGGAGTTGGTGCCGCCCTGAATCAGCGCGCCAGTATCGGCATAGCGCCAGATCACGACGCCGGCGATGGGAGCAATGACAGTGGTGTAATTCTCGAGCGCCTGCACGCGCTCATTTTCGGCGCGCGCGGCTTCGGCGTGTTGCTGCGCCGCGGCCATGTCGGCCTTAGCGGAGTCGATCTGCGCCTGTGAGCTGAGGTCCTTGGCCTGCGCATCGTCGAGTTCCTGTTGCGCGATCAGGCCGGGACGCGTGGCTGCTGCCTGTTGCAGACGCTGAGACTCGGCGTGGAGCGCGGAATTGAGCGCCTCGGCGCGCTTGATCTCCTGCTGAGCCCGCGCAATCTCTTCCTGGCTCTGCTTGAGCTGGAATCCGGACTGCTCGAGCTGCGCTTTCAGCTCTGGAACTTCGAGGACCGCCAGGGTTTCACCCTGATGCACGATGTCGCCGATGTCGACATTGATGCGCTTCATGTAGCCGCTCACTTTGGGATGCACGTCGACTACCTGATAGGGCTGGAACTGGCCGGCAAGCGTGAGCACATGGGCAATGTCGCCGCGCTGGGCCACGGCGACGCGCGCGGAAGGCACTGCGGAGGCTTTGGCCCCGGAGCCGGAACTGCTCGAATGGCAGGACGTGATGCACACGGCCGCTGCAGCAGCCATGAAAAGAAAAAGTCGTTTGATCATGCCGAACATGCTCCTGATTCGCTGCGCCCGCAATGCGTTGCGGAGCGGGAAGTCAACAGGGGAAGAAGCAATGGAACGCGGGGAGCCCGGCTCGCTGCGAGTGTGGCCAGCAAGGGGGCAACTCACAGTGAGGCCATTGCGTTCTTAAGATGCTTTTGAGGGGAGATTAGAAGGCCGGCGGAGGGCGAAAATAGTGCACAGGTGAAAGGAATGCGGCCGTGAAGCGGGGCAGACGATTGCCAAAAACCCTTGTGCGCTGTGGGAGATGAGCAGCTTGAGGAGTTAGGGCGGTCGCGAGCAACAGAGAGACAAATGCTGTATGGGAATGCAGAGGATCGGGCGACAGTATGCGGTGCTTGAGCAGCTTAGGTGTCGCCGCCGGCAGCGCCTTTGCGGCGCGGACATTGCTTCCCGGGCCATATTTAGGCCCATACATCGCGGTCTTGGCTTCTACCGCAAAGAGAAATGCCAGCAGGCAAAGCGCGAAAGCGAGAGGAGCACGCCGGCAGGGAAGATGATCGGCGAAAGATCCTGACATAACGTCAGTTTACCATGCGGCAACATGCGCAGCCGAGTGCGCGGTTAGCGGCGTTTGATGACGGCGGTCAGGTCGCGCAGTACCCACTCGCCCAACTCCTTCGGTGAGTCGAATGGCTCCGAGACCGGGGAACTTAGTTGGATGTGTCACCGCTTACTCTGAGATCGCTGCTTCATACACAGTCGAGCGGGTCCCACCGTCCGGCCTAAAGGATTACTAGCCTGAAGTCGGCATATCGTCACCGAACCGCTCCGGGCGAGTCACCGCCAACCCAGAAGTAACCGAAAATAGGGTTAAGTCTGGGTGGACGACCTCCATGTTAGTCATCTGTCAAGAGAAAACACGAGGCCTTAGGGCGCGCTCGGGAGAGCGCGCAATTCGCGGATCAGGATCGTCTGCTGCGCAAAAGTGCCTCACGGCTGGTGGCCCCTGCATTCCAGCAGGACCGGACATCCATTTGCTGCCTCGGGCTCGAAAGAGCCTTTGCAGATGATTGAGTTTGTGTTCTCTGCCAGTCTCGAAACAATTCAGAGAGAGCCTCCGGAGGGAAACTCCTTCGCTCAGTCGTCCACCTGCGAGACCTGGCAGCCTGCGCTTCGATAGATCCCGATGTTTTTGTTCTTTCCTTGTTAGGAAAGGTTTTTACGCTGCCGCGGTCGGCATCAATTCTCCTGCAGGCACGAAATCCTGCTGCCTGCGCTCGACCGCCATCATGTAGCAGACCATTTTCCTCGCTACTGCAAGGGTCGCCCGGTTGGGATTTCCTCTCTGCAACTCGCGCTCTCGGATCAAAGCCAGTTCCGGCGACTCTCTCGGCGCCAGCTTGGCCGCCTCGATCAACACTCTCTGGATGTGCTTGTTGCGTTGTTTCGATAGCGGCATACGCATCACCTTGTCGGCTGAACTCTTCTCATCGGCGCACAAGCCGCAGTAACTGATGGCCTGCTTGTTGGAACTGAACCGCGTGTAATCGCCGATCTCCAGCGCCCAGTTCGGACGCAATGGTGACTGCCGAAATATGCGCCACACCGCGCAGAGCCTGCAGACCCCGGATCACTTCCTGCATGGGCTGTGGGGCCAGCTTCACCACTTCGAGTATGGCCGCTTCCAATCGCTTGACGCGCGCACTCATGTGCTCGAATTCGTTCATACAATCTCGTAGCGTCACTTCCTGCGCCGGCTGTTTGTAGCGGACCTGCGCCAGCCATCGCATGTAACGCTCTGTCCACGCTTTCAGTCCCAGTGGCGGACGTTGACCCGTACGCAGCAGGAACTTGGTCAGCCGATGCCGCGCACGCAGCTGATCCTGCTTAGCCGCCTCCCGTTGCCGGACAAGATCGCGCAATGCCTCGGAGGCTTCATCCGGAACCCACACTGCGGTCAGATCGCCGGACCGATGACTGCGTGCCAGCTTCAACGCGTCCCGCCGATCGGTCTTCACGCGGTCTCCGGGTTTTTTCGGCATCAAGCTCGGCGCCACTACTGCGCAGTCGACTCCTAACTGGGTCAGCTGCCAGTACAGTACGAACCCCGTCGGCCCCGCTTCATAACAGGCCCGCAGATGCTCGGTCGGGCCAAGCCTCTTGATGAACTTGCGGATCGAATCTTCGCGGTTGGCAATCGTTCCCAGGCTGCCACCCGGCACCATTAAGCCATTTATTATCAGCGGTTTACATCATTTAGGCCATTATGCATTAGGGACGGCGTAAATTGCTTTAAATGAATCAGTTGAGAACGGACGCGATCAGAATTCCCAGCGCGCGATGCCGATTCGCGGCGACCATATAGTGCAGATCGAATAGATAAAGTGGAACTCATCGCCTAATCGCGCACTCTTATTTCGCCTGCTCCTGTTGCAAATCGCGTTCACGCAGCCACGTGAAGATGACTGGGGTCACAATCAGAACGTGAAGCAGAGAACTAAGCATCCCTCCCAGCACGGGGGCAGCAAGCGGCCTCATAAACTCCGCGCCTGTGCGTGTGGACCAGAGAAGCGGCAGCAATCCGGCTACCACTGTGGCCACGGTCATCACTTTAGGACGAAGCCGCAGCAGGGCGCCTTCAATTACGGCTGCATGCAGGCCGGCGCGGGTCAGTTGGCCATCGACTGCTTTGCGCCGTGCAACGGCTTCTTCAAGATAGATGACCATCACTACGGCCGTTTGCACTGCGGTTCCGAATAGGGCGATAAAGCCTACCCAGACCGCAACCGAGAAATTGAGCCCAAGAATCTTAACCAGGAAAATGCCCCCACTAAGCGCGAAGGGAACCGCCAGCAGAACGTGTGCGGCCTCCCTGGCCGAGTGATAAGTGCGATAGAGCAGGACAAAAATTACAAGCAGCACAATGGGAATCACCAGTTCGAGCCGTTTCCTCGCACTGATCTGGTTTTCATATTGGCCGCTCCACTCGATGTAGTATCCCGGCGGCATCTTTACCCGTTCGGCCACTGCGCGCTGAGCCTGATCAACGAACCCCCCCACGTCGCGCCCGCGTACATTCAACAGCACCGCTCCGCGTAGCAGGCCATTCTCGCTCGTGATCATCGACGGCCCCATAATTGTTTTCATGGCGACCACTTTGCTGAGCGGCACTTGTGCGCCGCCGATTCCCATCACAAGCACTTCGTCCAGTTGTTGCGGGTTCTCGCGGAAATCGCGCGCATAGCGAACCCGGACCGGGAAGCGTTGCCTGCCCTCAATGGTGGTGGTCAGATTCTTTCCGCCGATTGCGGTTTCGATCGCGTCTTCGACGTCAGCGACATTCAATCCGTAGCGGTCTGCGGCTGCACGATCCACGGTCATCTCCAGGTACGGCGATCCCGTAGTGCGTTCGGCATAGAGATCGACCGCTCCCGGAATCTGGGCCACGACTTCTTTGATCTCTTCTGACTTGGCTTCAATCACGCCAAGGTCGGGACCAAATACCTTGATGCCAATCTGTGTGCGGATGCCGGTGGAGAGCATGTCGATACGGTTGCGAATCGGCTGTGTCCAAATATTGGTGACCCCTGGAATCTGCAGCTTCTCATCGAGCCGCGCCAGGATTGCGTCTTTCGTAAGCCCCTTGGGCCACTGGTCCTTTGGCCTGAAGGTAATTGTCGTCTCACTCATGTTCACCGGCGCAGGATCGGTGGATGTTTCCGCGCGGCCAACTTTGCCCACCACCATCGCGACGGCCGGGTCCGCGGAAATGATCAGGTCCTGCTGGCGAAGAATGCGGGTCGCCTCGGTGAGCGAGATGCGCGGATCGGTAATAGGCATGAATAGCGCCGTCTCTTCATCGAGC
>Ga0074046_10005444_pt1 | contig 10178 bp, 8 predicted proteins | sample BogForMeECP23OM3_FD_94441 | JGI IMG/M metagenome (GOLD analysis project Ga0074046, IMG submission 94441) | Bog forest soil microbial communities from Calvert Island, British Columbia, Canada - Bog Forest MetaG ECP23OM3 | ecosystem: Environmental > Terrestrial > Soil > Wetlands ...
CTTTCGAGGGCCGCACGATGGCCGGTCTCGGCCTCGGAACCATCCCACCCCGCCACTGGGGGGTGGGTCATGATCGTGAGAAAACCCTCACGACCCCTGGGTCATGTTCGTGGGAAATGACACCCCGTGCACCCTGGCACGGCGCTTGCGAAGAGTGAAACCCAACGATGCTGCGATTAGCCTCGGGCCTTACTATTTTGCCTAATTACCTCCGCCGATCATTGGGAGTCGCTGCTCCATCATCTTTCGAGCACGGGTCTCCGCTGCCCGTCCAGCCGGAAAAAACTCTTCCTTCCGTTTCGAGCACTTCGCCTTTGGCGAAACTAGACCAATCGAGAGTCCTGAAAGGCAGCGGCGCGCGATCACCTCCCCGGGTTGCAGCGTGCTCGATCTGAGGGTCAACCGCCTCTTCAACCAGTGCGAAGGAGGCTGGCCCGGTCGTTATTCCTTAACCAAAAGGAGAGTTTATGTCGCTCTACGGGCTGCGCCCGCATCTTGTCTTGGCCGCCGCCGCCTTGGCTCTCACCCCCACCCCAATTCTCGCCGCGCAGCAGCCCTGGGACCAGCAGAAGGTCACGCAGATCGCCAGCGAGCTGGCGGAGGCCGTGTCGGGTGTGCGCGACGAGTTCAGAAAGCAACCTCCCCCCACCATCGCCTCGCTGCATTCAAATGCGCACTACCGACTGCAGGACGAACTGCGCCTACTCGAGAGCGAGACGCAGGAGCTCATGCGTCAGCTCAAATCCGGCGAGAGTCTCGGCGCGACGCAGCCGATTTACGACCGCATCGGTTCTTTAGCGCGCGATGCCCGTGAGAATGCACGCAAGCAGCTGGTCACGGAGCCGGTACAGAAGCGTGTCGACCACGCCGAGGAGCTGTGGGCTCAGCTCACGCCCTACTATACGAATGGACCCGTTCCCAGCGAAGAGTAAGTGAACCGCTGGTGAGTTAAGGGGCAGGCCAGGACCGAATCGCTCGCTATCACACGATAGGCGCAGACGTGACAAACCCAATAGGCTGCCGTTTGGCGTGTTCACCACCGGGCGACAGGCTGGACCAGCTCTCAGCTGCGCTGGAGATCAGCTTGTTCTCGGCTCCGCAGAAATTTATCCATCTCGGGCGTGCCATTCGACGGTGGCACTGATCCGTGACTGGCACGCCGCATGCCTTCTCCTCTATCCGGCTCCCGGCGCCGGGCTGAGCTTCTGCGGGGCGACGCCGTAAGACAAGTGAGCGCGGGGGCCGGTCCGGAGAAGAAGGGCATGCATCCGACGAGCGCAGCGTGCGAATACACAAAACGAACCTTGAGTCGGATGACGCGGAAGTGTCTCGGCAACGCGTTGCCCAAGAATACCCTCGGATCATTTCGAGAGCTCTCTTCCATCGCCTTCTTTGAGGTTTGGCCCCGCCGCGCGTCACAACTGTTCCGTGTCGAACCTCAGCTGCACGAACCGCTGAATGACAGCGAAGAGGATCGCTGTCGATAGGCCGAACAAGAGCATCCCATCGGCTGCCTCGAGAGGCCCGAGCAGTCTCCAGGGCGCCGACAGGATAATGTCACCGTATCCCAATGTCGTGTAGTTAGTCGCCGAGTGATAGAGCGCCGGGGCGAAATGGACGAATTCACCGCACAGGACAAAGACGACCGCCCAGACTACCGTCTCAATAAAGTGGGCTCCGAAGGCGATAAAAGCGGCTGCCGAGACGAGAACGACATCCACCGAAAAGTGAACGCCAGCGATTCCGCGGACTCGCGCGCTGCGAACCAGGTGGATGATTCCGATCGTAGCGATCGCATGAATGAGAATTGTGCAGAAGATCGTGGCTCCGCCAACGGTTAGAGGTAGCAGAAGACCCGTTCTATCGTCCGAGAGACTCATGTGTGCCTTAGTTGGCGAACCTTCGCCGCTTCTATCCGCGTTCCCTCTTGCCTGGTCGAAGCCTTCCGATTCTTCCGGGAAGCGGCAGTCCTTGAGCGCCCTCGTCGAGGCAGCCACGACTGACTGTAACAGCAAAGATACGGGGCGGGGCCGAATACACCGCCAGAAGCGGGTATCGTCGAGTACAGACGCCCCCCATGGTCCAAAGCGGATGACCAGAAGGCGCCTCGGCTCAACATCTTCCGCCATATCCAGAGTCACAGTTCCTACAAGCGCTCCTCGCGAGAAGATCCAGTTAGCGGGGGCACAAAGCCGGGCTCGATCCGGAGCCCGGCTAACCTTTCGGCCCTGTCGGAGTCGCAAAGATTGCGGACGCAGAGCGGCCCCAGTCGGTTCAGAATCTTGAGGGTCGTTCCTCAAGCGCTGGTTCGCGCGGCGGATGAAGCGGCGCATCGAAATCAACCCGAGCGAGGCGCTCGAGGCCATGGTGGTACGCGTAGCCGGGCAACGTGCGCGAGCTCGCGAACCTGATCGAGCGGGCAGCCGTCCTGTCGCCGGGGCCGACGCTCAAGGTACCCCTCGGAGAACTCGTTCAGGTCCGGCCCCCGGTGAACCCGCACAGGGGGAGGGCGTGACGACGTTCGAGGGCTCGAGCGGGCGCATATCCTGAGCGTTCTCGACCAAGTGAACTGGGTGGTCGGTGGTCCGCGAGGTGCCGCCGCCCGGCTCGGGATGAACCGCACGACGCTCCACTCGTGGATGAAGCGGTTCGGGATCAGCCGGCCCCCCGCACCGCACCCCACGGCGGTAGGTGAACTGGCCTCCTTGGACCGCCCGTCGACCAACCCGTGATGAGAGCTGCTAGAGCTGCTTGAAGGCGATGGTTGGTCAGATCTGTCGAGGCGTCGTCACGCGATCCTGGCAGATGGCGTTGATGCCAGTTCCGAAGTCGTTTCTTCTCATCGGGGCGCTTCGTAGCCCTCCGGCACGGCACTTGCGACGGGCACGACACAACCAATGCTGGGGCTTACTGAGATTCCAAAGACGAGAGCGGAAGGTGGTGCCGCTTGGGCCCTGAAGCTCGAGGGCTACGTTCAGGGCGAATGGGTCACGGAACTGCGGCGTGCCTGGCGAGGCGTCCGCCTCGCCAATGCCGGAGGACCGATCCGTGTCGTACTTGCAGACATTGGTTTCGTCGACCCGGGCGGCAAAGCTTTGCTCACAGAGATGCATCGCGAAGGTGTCGATATTACTGCAACCGACCCCCTGACTGCCGCAATCCGGGATGAGATTGTTGCTGCCGCGGATCGGAGCATTGAGCGAATCAAGAAGTGAGTGCGCAGAAGCCGCGAGCCTCCTGTTGAATGCGCGCATAGGCCCAACGCTGGATGAGCCCGTCTGGTTGAGAACCGACCCCCAGCGGAACATCCCCCGCTTCTGAACGCGCAGACCGCTGGCACGTGCCATGCAAGTAGTCCGCGCCAGGTTAAGTACCCACAGGCGATGCCCCTGCCAGATCAGCCTTGTCGCCGGAATCTTCACCCGCGCGGCCAGGCCTCGTCAGCGAGGATCCGAGTGGGCACCAAAAGGCGGCGCCAGAACTCCTCGACCTACACTCCAAGCCGTTCGCTTGTCGGGGCGGCAGCACGTAGCACTGAGGAGTGGCGCAGCGCTCCCTATTCTGTTCTCCCCGCCGCAGCTCGCTTTTCTTCGCGCTGGCCCGCCTGGCGAATTAGGCGGTGTCGCCCGGACTCGAGACGGACCCTGGCCAACTCGAACCCAACCGCACTCGAGTCGGACTCGGATGGAAGGATCCCGTCTGCAAGGAAAGAGGGCGCTGGCTCGAGGTCTCCTGAGATGATTTCTCGCTCACTGGAAACCCGCGCCATTGATGTTCGGAAAGTACCGCGACGCGATTGCGTCATTGCTGTAGGGACGCCGCAGCTGGTAGGCGATCCGAGACCCGCGGTTCGAGTCCCCGACGCCGATCGGGGCGCCGGCGCAGGGGTCGGCGCCACACACCTACGTCAAGGCATTCGCGGGATTGGGTACTTCGTCACTGTGCCCGAGGCTAGACAGCCAAGCGGTGTTCTTTGGGTTAATCTTACTGACTCCAGCGGAGGGGCCGTGCCGCAATGCATCGCTCGCCGAGTGTGCGTGCCTGCGCTCGTCGTGGCGGTTTCGGTATCGCTCGCGGCGGGGGCGCTTTCTGATGACGAGCTCCGTTGGGAACGCGCTGCACCGTCATCCCCCGCCGCCCCTTGGACTCCCCCGGACCTCACCGATTATGCTCGCGCCCTGCAGGTGCCAAAGTCTCCCGCCCTCGACGCGGGTCGAACCTACGATCTTCCGGCGCTGATTGATGTCGCGGAGCGATCGAACCCAAAGACGCACATCGCATGGGAAAGGGCACGGCAGGCAGCGCTCGCGGCGGGTCTCGTAGAGAGCGAGTACTACCCAATGCTGGCCCTCGTGGCGAGTATGGGGGCGCAAAGCCGGGTGTTGCCCGCCCCGAAGACGTTGGTTTCCGATGGCTTCTTTCGGCTGGACTATGGAGACGTCACACCGATCCTTTCGCTTCGCTGGCTGATCTTCGACTTTGGTCGAAGGAGCGCAGCCCTCGACGCTGCGACCGAACAGCTGTTGGCTGCGGACTTGGGCTTCAACGCGACGCACGAAGAGGTCGTGTTTCGGGTCCAGCGCAGTTTTTATGATCTCGTGAGCGTCCGCAGTCGGATCGGGGTAGCGGAGAAGTCGCTGGATGCCGCCCGCGAGGTGGAGGCGGCGGCCAATGCACGCCTCGAGCACGGTTTGGCCACCCTCCCTCAAGCATCGCTTGCGCGGCAGCAAGCAATCCAGGCCGCGTGGGAGCTGGAAGATGCCCAAGCGCGCGAGCGGGATGCTCAGGTTGCGCTGGCGCAGAGCATTGGCACAGTGCCGACGACACCGATAGAAGTCGTCGATCTCTCGAGCATCGCACTGCCAGCAGCGCTTGAGCCCGCCGTGGATGGCGTGATCGACCGCGCGCTGCGACAGCGGCCGGACCTGATCGCGAAGGTCGCCGTGCTGCGTGCACGGGAAGCAGAAGTGCGCCAAGCCCGCGCTGAGTTCCTCCCCAAGCTCTCCCTGGATTCTGACGTCGGCGGGAGGTTCGCAGAGTCTCGCTTCACGTTGGACGGCATCAACACGCCACGCACGGGCTATGCCGAGCCTGCTTACGGGGCACAGTTGACGCTCACCTGGCCGCTCTTCGAGGGCTTCGCGCGCATTCGCCGACTGGAGCTGGCCCGATCCGAGGTTCGAGCGGCCGAGCAAGATCTTGTGGACGCGCGGGACAAGGCCATCCAGGAGGTCTGGAAGGCCTATACCGACGCCTCTATGGCGCTGCGCAAACTCGACGTCGCCGCCGCACTCGTCCAGGCATCGCAGGCGACCTACGACGCGACGCTAGGCTCATATCGGGTCGGGCGTGGGACGCTGGTCGACCTATTGGCTGCCCGCCGCGAACTGAGCCAGGCGCAGTACGTTGAGGTCGAGACCAAGACGCAGGTGCTCACCGCCTCGGCCGCGCTCGCATTCGGGAGCGGTGACCTTGGCCTCGAATTGCAGCAGAAGAGCACGAAACCCTAGCGGAGGTGTGCATGAAGCGGTGGGCTTGTGGGGCAGGCATGCTGCTCGTCGGCTGTAACGCCGCTCCCTCGATCTCGTTCGTAGGGTCGTTCTTCCCGGCCTGGATCCTGTGCGCCATTATTGGAGTTGTGCTCGCAGGGTTTGCGCACATAGCGCTCGTGCGCGCTGGGATCGATCGGTTCCTCGCGCCCCGGGGTCTTGCCTATGCCAGCCTCGCTCTGTCGTTCGCACTCGGCACGTGGCTGCTCTTTTTCGGAGTGTAAATGGAACGCGAGACGCTTGGCCGCCTCCTCGGAAGAACGAGTGTGGTCCTTGCGGTGGTCCTCGTGCTCGTGACGTTCTGGCGGACGACCGAGAACCCGCGCACTGACGACGCCACCGTGCGAGCAAACTACGTTGGAATCGCAGCCGAGGTCGGAGGTCGGATCGTCGAGATCCATGTCCGCGATGAACAGGCGGTGGAGAAGGGCGACCTCCTTGTCCTCATCGATCCGAGTTCCTACGAGATCGCTCTCGCACGGGCGCAGGCGACGCTGGCGGTTACGCGCAGGGACGTTTCCTCCTATGAGGAAAATGCTGCTGCCGCCGGTGCCGCCGTCGAGCGCGCCGAGGCGCAGCTGGCCAGCGCCGAGGATCACCTGCGACGCATCGAGCCTCTTCTCGCGCGCCAGTTCGTGACCGCCGAAGAAGTGGACCAAGCGCGTCGGTCGCGCGACGCAGCAGCTGCGGCAGTGGCTGAAGCCCGCGCGCAGCAGGCGAGGGCGAAGGATGCGATCGGAAACGTCGGCGACATGAACGCTCGCATCCGTGCGGCGGAGGAGGCCGTGCACGCTGCGGAGCTCGACCTGTTTCACTGCCGCGTCGTGGCGCCTTTCTCGGGCAAGGTGGTGAACCTAACCATCTCGGAAGGCGCATTCGCCCGCCCGGGTATCGAGCTCTTCACCCTGGTGGACACGCGAACCTGGTGGGTCGTGGCGAACTTTCGAGAGACCGAGCTGCCACACATTCCGGACGGTGCTGCGGCCGACGTTTTCCTCCACTCCCGCCCAGCCCGGCGCTACCGCGGAACGGTGGTCGGGCTCGGCTGGGCGGTCCTCCCGGAGAACGGCTCGAGCACGGCGGGCCTGCCCCAGGTCGGCCGCGCACTCGACTGGGTGAGGCTCGCAGCGCGATTCCCCGTGCGCATTCGAGTCGATGACGCGGACGACGCGTTCCGTCTCGGAGCCTCGGCGATCGTGACGGTCCATGGCAACGCCAAGCGCGGTTCGGAGACGCCGTGAGCGCAGGCTCCGTCCCCGCCGAGGTTCTCGCCGCATCGGGCTCCGAGACGTGGCTCCACTTCCTGCGCCGCGAGTTGGCTCCGACTCCCGATCGAGCGCAGGCGACGCTCCGCCTGGTGATCGCTTGCGTGGTCGTGACCTTCTTCATCCTCACCCATCGCATCCCCGAAGGCGCGCTCGTGTTGCTCGTCATGTACTTCATGGCACAAGAGGACACGGGAACGACGCTCCTCGCCTCGGTGTTAGGCGCGCTCGGCACCACAATCGGCTGCGGCGTGGCGCTCCTCGCGTTGATGGTGGCGATGGACATTCCTTGGCTGCGGGTTGGCCTCTTCTTCGTGGTGTTTGCGGCCGGCCTCTACCTGACGCGCGCCCTCGTGCTCGGTCTCATTGCGCTGCCGATGGGCCTTGGCGCGGCGTTTCTGATCACCGTTCCAGACGTCTTTCATTTCTATCAGCCCGAAGACGCACTGGATTTTCTGCTTTGGACTTGGTGGTGCTTGATCCTCGGGATCGCGACGAACTTCGCCGTGCAGTGGTGGCTTTCTCCGGGCGACCCGCTTCGCCTCCTCGACCGGGAGGTTGCCCAGAGGCTCAGTGCGGCGGAGTCGGTCGTTCGCCTGCGCCTTGGGGAGACCGTCACTCCCACGAGCGCGCGCGCGGCGGAGAAGCTGGCACTCGCCGGGCTCGCGCGGCCTGAGAAGCTGCTGAAGGTCGCGCGACTCCGGCACCCAGGGCTCGGAGTGCGAGGAAACGAACTCTCCGCGATGGTCAGCTTCGCGCAAAGGCTCGTCGACGCGGCAGCAATCCTGGGCACCCTTCCTCGGGCACCCTTAGGTCGTGAGCTCGAGCTGCGGCTCCTGCATTTGGCGGAGGAGTGCGCGCGCCTGCGCGCGGCCGCGGAGGCTGGGATTCGTGCGGAGGCACCGCCTCCAGCGATCCATCCAGCAGCGGACCCTCCTTTGGCCGAATCGCTCGGTCCGCTCGCGGAAATCGAGCGCGCGCTCGCGGGAATCCGCGAAGCGTGGCCCCACCGCTCGGCGGTTCCCGCTCTGGCCGACGAGCGGGGTCGCGAGTCCGGCCCTCGCCTCTTCGTCCCGGACGCCTTCACGAACCCGGCATACATCCGATTCGCGCTGAAGGGCGCGCTTGCAGGACTCATCTGTTTTGTCCTCTTAGAAGCTACCGATTGGCCCGGGATCTATACGGCGATCATCACGTGTTACGTCGTTCCGCTCTCGAGCCTCGGCGCGACCGTCCAGAAGGCCGCGCTGCGTTTCGCCGGTGCCGCTGCCGGCGGCCTCCTCGGGATGATTGCGGTGGGAGCGGTGTTCCCATACCTGGACGACGTCGGCGGGTTCTGGGTCGTACTTGCGGCCGGTACCGCAGTCGCCGGCTGGCTGGCATTCGGAAGCGCCCGCATTGCCTATGCCGGGATTCAGCTTAGCTTTGCGTTCTACAAGTGCGTCCTGCAGGGTTATGGCCCGATGACCTCGTTCGAGGTGGCACGGGACCGGCTGATCGGGATTGCACTAGGCCTCACGGTTTTGTGGGTGATTGAGACTGAGCTCTGGCCGGTGCGCGCGAACGACCAACTCTTCGCCGCGTTTGCAACGACGTTGCGTTGCCTTGCAAAACTCGTCCCACGTGCAGGCTCGGCTGATGAGGCACGCGGTCCTTCCCTTGATTCGATACGCCTCGACGTTCAGGGCCAGCTCAGCAAAGTCGAGACGCTTCTCGAGGAGTCTCGCTTCGAGACGGGAGCCGGCCAGCGCGACGTTGTGCAACGCTCCCTTCCGGATGTGCAGGGAGTCTTTCTCGCGCTCCTCTCCTTGGCGCGCGAGCGATATGCGCGACGCCAAAACGCGGTGACGGATTCATTCCGGACGGCCGAATCCCTCCTTGACGCAGAGGTGGTGAAGGCACTCGAAGCCGCCGCCGAGCGCGTAGGAGGCCTTCCGTGCCCCCCGCAGCCGAACCTCACCAGTGCAGTTGCGCGGCTCGAACGCGCCGTCGACGAAGGTGCTTCTGGAGAGCTGGCAATCTACCGCCAGCTCGTGTCTCATCTCGGCCGATTCTGCTGAGATCCCCTGGGCCGGGTCTTGGCTCTGAGTTCATCGACGATCTTCACTGCACCCGCAGCAGCATGGGGAGGGTCTCCAGGAACAGCACGTTCGCCCGTTTTGCCGACCCCACCCGCACCGCCGCGATGGGCGGAATCCATAGCTCCTTTTCGCAGACCTCGCTCTCCCAAGTGCTCGTGAACACGTGGCAGCGCATCGACTTGGGGACCGACACTGGGCGAGAGAATGGGCACGCGCCCGCTCACAATGGACGCCCAGTTCAGACTCAGTGTGGCATCCGCATGGCGTTCAGGTGTTGTCCTTTGATTGCGCGTGTGCTTTGCAGATGTGCTGGGAACCTGTAAGAATCGACGAGGGCTTCCGTCCTCTTTCGGACGATCAGGCGACCAGGGGGGCCTTACGCCCACGATCCACCCAGAGCCCGGGTGAGCAGTCCCTGAGACATCCGCAAGCGGCCGAAGCTGTAGAACCGATCAATCCCGCGCGCAGATACGAGGGGGAAACCTCGTGACGAGACTCAGTCCAGACTTCGTCAGAAGTGTCGCCTTTTCAGCGCGGTGCTCTGTGCGCTTGGTAGCTGCGCCACACGAGCGTCGGGCGGCGCCGCAAGGACATTCCGTTAGGCAGGATCGCGCTGGCACAAAGTCTGCAGTTGTTTGGCAGAGAAGATAGTCGGAAGGAATCTCTCGATGCAGTTCCACGTACTCTCCTTCGAAGGGCCCGATGGGTACTCCCGGGCCGGAGGAATCGCGAGCCGCATCGAGGGTCTGACACAGGCGCTGGCCGAACTCGGATTCGAGACCCACCTTTGGTTCGTCGGAGACCCATCGCTCCCCGGGCACGAGTCGCACGGCCAGCTCCACCTCCACCGCTGGTGCCAGTGGATCAGCCACTACCACCCCGGGGGCGTCTATGACGGCGAGGGAGGCAAAGAGAGCGACTTCTCCTCGTCGCTCCCCCGCTACCTGCTGAACGAGGTGCTGAACCCTCACCTAAAAGGCCGCCATGCTGTCGTCCTCGCCGAGGAGTGGCAGACGGCGAATGCGGTTCTTCATCTCGATCGGCTCCTGCGCCAAGAAGGGCTCCGTGAACGCGCGAGCCTCCTTTGGAATGCCAACAACGTGTTCGGCTTTGAGCGGATCGATTGGGCCCGGCTCGCCCGGGCCTCGGTCATCACGACCGTGAGCCGCTACATGAAGCACTCGATGTGGAATGTCGGCGTCGATCCCATCGTCATTCCGAATGGCCTCTCCGCAGACGCTTTCCTGCCGCCGGATCGGGCGGCAGTCACCGAGATGCAGCGC
>Ga0074046_10005445_pt1 | contig 10178 bp, 11 predicted proteins | sample BogForMeECP23OM3_FD_94441 | JGI IMG/M metagenome (GOLD analysis project Ga0074046, IMG submission 94441) | Bog forest soil microbial communities from Calvert Island, British Columbia, Canada - Bog Forest MetaG ECP23OM3 | ecosystem: Environmental > Terrestrial > Soil > Wetlands ...
AGATGATCGCGTTCCGCTTCGATGTCGGAGTTGACCACCTGATAGTCGAGAAACTGCGTGGACTGCGGCCTCCCTTCAACACGCCAGTCGTCGTAATTGAGCAAGCGGCGGAAGAATGTGAATTGTCCTTGTTGATTTAAGATCTCGATTTGCATGAAGTCCGCGAGCTGTCGAGCGAATGCCTGCACGCTCTGGTCGAGCCGTCGAAGATCGTGCTCAATATGCGTGCGTAACAGCGTCTTCATGCTGTCGTTGGTGAACTGCACTTTTAGTTCGCCAACGGCGCCCGCGGGATCGTGCAAGATTCGAGCGATTGCCGCGCCCACGCCGGTCTTTGATCTGGCGCCTTCGAGCAGAATGCAGTAGAAGATTTCAATCTGATAAAGACGGTCGCGTTTTGCTTCAAAGAACTTTCGCCGCTGTTCGATCGCCGCTTCCACAATCGGATCGTCATAATGTGCGAAGGGTATATCGGGGCGGTTCGATTTGAAGAGGTATTGGTAAACGTGGAAGCCTGGGCCAAACGCTTTGAGTGCCGCTTCCAACCGCTTCACTGCGTACTCCTGTTCTGAGCGGTCCAGACTTTCGTAGTCCACGCCGGGAACGCTCAGAACCATGCCTAGATCGCCACTTTTGGTAAGGAAAGCCGTCTCGTTCCAGAAGCCGTAGAGGTTGATGTGGTCGTTGAGAGCCGCACTCTCTTTCCACGGCTTGATGACTTTGTCGAGGCGCAGCATCAAACGACCTCCACAAGTGGGACTTGCTGTTTGGACGCGTCGTAGCGCAGCTTGTAGCGTTCGGATTTCGCCAGGATGCGGAGGAAGGCCGGATCGCTGTTCGTTACCCAATGCCCGAAAGCAAAACCCCCGATGAATACTGCGATACCGGCGAGGATCGAATTGAAGAGGTTGAAGGCCCCCACTGCGCCGACGCATACGAAGTAGAACAGCGTCCGTTCGACGCCCAAGTAGGTGAGAGGTTTATGCAGGCTCTTGAAGACTCGATTTGTGCGATGCTTCTGCTGTGGTTTGTCGGGCATAAGTTCCTCGTTTCAGACGCTGGTTGAAAGTGGCGCTATACGCCCCAGAGCCAACTCAGGACATTTACGGCGAGAACGGCGATGCCCGTTCCAGCGGCAACGCCAGCCAGCGCCTTTTTTGCGCCGGGTTCGCCATGCGCGAATCCGTAGCCGCCGATCACGATTGCAACCAGACTGGCAACCTTCGCGATGGTGCCGGTGAAAAGGCTTTGGATGGCGTTAAAGCCCGTGTCGAATGGTGAACCCTGTGCCAACGCGGCCACAGGCAGGACCAGAAATAGCGTGACAAGAGCGGCGGTTGGACGTGCGCACTTCGACTGAGCAACGAGCTGGACTTGACGGACCAAAGGGACTTGAGACCAACGTGGCATATGCACCTCCGGCAGCGCCCTAAAGCGGCTGCTTTTGGGGCAAAACTAACCTCACTCAATCACCAAGTCCAACGGCTTTTCGGCAGTCAGTTATCCGTGGGAGGACGGCTGGGGCATATTAGAGTGATTCGGTCGGTAAACTTGTTGTCGAGGTCGGCATGAGGAAGCTCGGTAACCAACTCGCGATAAAGGACAAAGGCATGTGAGATCGTTCGCCACGTGCTCTTCGTAGTCGCCAGGCAAACCCCCACAGCTTTTTCCAACTGAGAACAATATGGGTGGTGACAGCGGCGCGAAAGCGTCGCCGTGTACTCCGCCGTGGCGAGGGGAGACACCCACAGCTTTTTTTCGACCTGAGAAAAACACGGGTGGTGACACACCTGCGCGATTTGTCGGCACGTCCCTAGGCAGGTGCAGAGCGCTTAAGACGGTTCTCCGTGCGGTCCGCTTGACATTTCTATCAGCCCGCACTACAACACCGCTCGGGGTTGACTTCTTGTTTTCCGCGCGGATCGTAGACTAAGCTGTCTCTTTCAAAAGACAAGTTTTCGCAACAAAATCACGAGAAGAGGTTCGCGCACGTGAGGCGATCGAAACAATTAGGAAAGAAAGAGCGCCGACGAGCGGACAATTCGGTTTACAAGATTGAGAGAGCCGCGCGCGATCGCGCTGATGACCAAGCTCGTCGTGTCCCTTGGCAGTTGCTTTTGGAAACTCGAAATCAGTACGTAGAGATGCAGGAGTTTTGCTTTTGGGCGCGGTCCGTTATTGAGACCGAGGATGGTATACCCGGCTGGCTGGCCAAGATGCTTGACCGGCGCTGCCCAGGATTCACCGAGGACCAGCAACGATGTGAGAGCGATCGTTCGAAGACCTATCCTCCATCCTCTGTTCGACTTCTCTTTTGGAGTCAAGAACACATGTTTGGCCGTGCAAGAAATGATGGTTGGTTTGATGCGGTCCAGTTTTACGCTATCCGCAATTCCCGTTCTACGAGAGCGGAAGTGTATTGGTCTCAGTGCGTGAAGACGTGGAGAAAGGCGAAACCGCGGAAGTATCCATCGTTGAAGCGGTGGCTGAGCGATGCTGCTGCATGCGACCCTTTTACTCACCTAACGCCAAGAGCTCGCAAGGTCGGGGCGTCGTACAGACTGGTCGAACCCAGGCGCCTCACCGAAGCTGTTGCTCGCTACATAGACTGGGAGGCCCTTGCATACTGGGCTCGGCCGGCGCTTGAAGCCGCGCCTCCACTCGTTCACAACGTTGCCCGAGAACTCGTTCGTCGATGTCGTGGGTTCTTGGAGTTCAATGCGAAAGCGCGCAAGGCCGATCACGCAGATTTTCCGCAAGATTGGCAGCGATTGATGCTCTGGATAACGGATCACTTCTTCCGGGACGCCAAAACGGGCGGGTGGATGGATGCGATCTTGTCTTCTGCCAGGAGTCATCCCGGTGCGATACGCACGATGGAGTACTGGGAGCAGTGTGATGAGATTTGGGCGTCGAACTTACCCGATCCCTACCCCTCATTCCGGAGCTGGCGTAAACAAGTTGATTCGTACGTCGTCTCGCCGCCCAATGAGACTGTCTCAACTCGCTTGGTGATTAACGCCTAACCGTCCGTCACCCCTCTGTGACATTGCTCCACGGCATGATCGGACGTGCCGAAAATAAATATTCCCTCGAATATCCCGTTTGCACTTTGGGCATAGTCTGACGACAAGTGCCTGCTTCTGCGAAAAAGGTACTGAGGTTAGCTGGGGCGCCACTACTTTCAGACCGTATTCCGCAGTGAGCCACCTCGCGACCTCTGGGTCCATGAGTTGCAAATTCAGTTCCGCGCCGTGCTGCCGACAGAACGACTCAAAGGCTCGGTCCGTCACGGAAGGGTCTACTACTTTGAGGTCTCCGTTTGCGACCCATTTCCCCACTTCGGCAGCAGTGACACCCAAGAGCTTCGCAACCCGGCTCCAGGAGTGCGCGTTCTCTTCTTTCCACAGGTCTACGGCAATCTTGTCCTCTACTCCCGGTTGCAGTGTAGTCCTGTGTTCCTCACACCATTCCGCCAGTGAGATCACGGATACCCTTGGGTCGCGTACTTTCAGGAAACCATTCCCGATCAAATGTTGAAGGCGGCGATAGCTGACATGCAACGTTTGCTGGAGCCGTCGTAAGGACCATCCATCCGTAACTCTGGCGCTGATCGATCGGCCCTTAAGGCGGGAGCGAACTGATTGTTCCGAGCGGTGGAGCTTCCGAGCAATCTCCTTGACTGAATCGTAGCCGGCCCGCACAAATAGCTCCTGTTCCTCTTCCCTCGTCCAAGGTCGCCGGCCGTCGTTCTTTTTGGTTCGCCGTTCTCCTTCCAGCCAACCTTGACTCCGGGCGAATCTGGACACGACGTATCCCGACAATCCCGGATAAAGTGCTCTGACTGTCTTGATTGCGGCGGCCTTTTTTCGCCCCCCACTCCGATAGCCTTCTCGAAGGGTTTCAATGGCGTCTTTACTCCAGTCGATAGGTCCGGTAGGCTTACCGCGATCCTTCTCCCGCAGATGTCGCATCCGATGCCAGATTTGGGCGGGCGAAAGTTCTGGAGAGAGCTGCCGTAGCTTCTTGACTGCCTCATGCGTCCCTTTGGGACCATACTTCATCCCGACGACCAGAACCTGGTCAATCTGCGGCAACCAACTGAAGGATTGGTTTGCCTTTTTGCTCTTGGGATCGGGACCTTTTTCCATGAGCACATCTCACTGCAAATCGTCCGCTTTGAGCGGCTGCAATCGCGTTCCGAGTTCGTGGGCCGGTGCGTGTGATTGTGCCAATCAAAGTAGAGGGACTGTTTTTATAAGCGTCAGCTGTCTTCCAAGAAACCCGGCTGCGGCGACTGCGGACACTCATCTTCTAGTCTTCTCCCTAAAGCGATATCCGTGACACGAGCGCACGTACGGGCATCTCCAGCGCCAGTTCTACCGACGAACAAGACGAATTTGCTGCAACTGATTGAGTTGAAGGACTACCGGGTCAAGGCAGGACGAAGAAAATGCGCGCGCGGTTATGCTTGACCACGTTTTGCGGGTAGGAGAGTTCCGTTCGGCAAATCGCTGAATGGCTGGCCAGATCCCCATATTGGTTCACCACTGCCGACGTTGACCATGCAGCAAGAAGAACGACACCGTGTCCAGTCAGTCCTCGCCCCACGCGTCGGATGTCGCTTAGGTGTTTCGGTTGCTGCTCATCCCAGTGCTGCAACCTGTTCGTACAATTCATTGCTTCGTTCTCTTCGATCCTCAACCTCCGAAATGTCGTATCCGTTTCCCCTCGCACCAATGACAGGACACTTGTAAACTCTGAAACCCGCAAATCGTAAAAAGTTGTCTTCTTCAAGAGATTTAATTTACCTGAAACGCGGCCCGTAGCGCGGGGTCCGCCGTCTTCCCATTGGTTGCCGGTGAGTTGCTCCACCCTCGGTGCCGTCATACTTCATGACGAAGATCTCGCCTTAGGCGCTGCGCTGCTCGTGTGTAGAGAACTTCGTCTTTTCTAAAGCGGGCGGCTTAACTCCGACGCTAGGCCCTGTTTACAGAGTTGCGTAGCGCAACAGCCCTCGCCACTTACAATGGAGCAATGACCATCACGCTCAAGGATTTTCAAGCCTTCGCCGAAGAGCGATGCCATCGGCCAGGCTAAGGAGCGGCAGTTCTCCCCCTAGCTACGCTATACTCGCTCATTCACGACGGTTTTCTGATTTTGCGCTCGGATTAATGAGGCATTGGTTTGGTGGATGCCCCACAGATCGAACTCCTCGAAAGAAACAAGCGAAGGGCCGTCTTCGTACTGTGTCTCACCGCGGTCGGTCTGCTTGTGTTGTCGGCTCTTCGATTTGTGCCCCGGCTGAACGATGCTCTTTCAGGCAAACCAGAGTACGTCCGCATTCTTACCGAGACCTTCGGGCGACAGCTTGCCACACAGACACAGATGCAGTTTCCAGTGATTGTCGAGCAGGATGAACATGGAACTTGCCAGGCCGTGAGTGCGCCTTCGATTGCAGAGGAAGAAATCCGGGGCACCATCTACCTTCTGACCTACTCGGAACAGCAAAACCTCACCTGCATCACCACGTATCTCGTTCCGATGGACGCCTCCAAGGTCTCAATCCTACGCGGCTTCGGGCCGGCTGAAGGAAAGAACTACGGTCCAGCGCTTCTCGGTACGGTTAAGGCGATTGCGGAAGACCGCATTGTCCACGTGTATGCTCCTGAATATTTGAGAAGACTCCATTGGCGATACACGCCGCACTTTCCTCTGTCGCCGAGCGAGGCAGCGAGCCTGAGAAGCCAATCCTATTATTCAGGCGGCACGCAACCAGGGGGCTCGGTCAGTATTGATTTTGACTATGGAGAGCTTCGGGCTGAAATTGCAAAACGCCATCAAATCGTGAATTCTGGGCTGTCCGTCTTGCTGATCGGCTGTGTAGCAGTATCCATACTTTTGCTTCAAAAGCTGGCGCTGGCCTTCCGGGCGTTATCGCAGTACTGCCGTGTTTATCAAGTGCAACTAACCCCAAGAATTTTTCTCAAAGGAAACGTCGCGACGGAACTCAGTGTTGCGCGGCGGCGGTACTTTGAGCGACAACAACAGGATCAGTCGCGGCTGCGCGAAGAGGAGAAACTGCGCGCTCTCAGAACCGGCTGGCAAGAGGGCCTGCGCTCTGCTTTGCCAAACTTGACTGACGAGCAACTTCGCAGGAGGGTTCAGGAATGCCTGGAACACGAACCTCAAGACCTGGAACAAATGAGGTCTTTGTGGGTCGAGATCCAAGAACAGAGAGGCCAAAAGAGTCCGGCCGAAAAGCTAAGCCTGCTTCTGGAGTCCGCCAGGCCTTATTGTCCGGAAGGAGAATTTCTGGCTGGTCGCGCGGAAGCTTTTGCGATCCTGAACAAGTGGGGATTCAGAGCGGCGAGGACGTTTGCGATTGCCATGCACGACCAGTTGAAGATAAGAGCACGGGAAATGGAGGAATTAGAGAATTCAGATCGGAACATTGCGTGAACCTTGAATCCCGTGTCGCAAGCTGAAAATATTCTTCTGGAAGGCCAACAGGCGGGGCTTAACACCGCTGCAGATGCAAGAGCCGCCCGGAGCTAGACAGCGCTACGACGGGAGGCTTAGTACCCCCTCAGCTTGCTTCCGCATTCTACAGGTTCTTACCGCTTTTTCGCGCTTAAGTTAGCTTATGGTGGCAGGCCCCTTCATGGTCATGAATTCCGATGCCAGACATCCAAAGGAATTTTCAACTGAGAACACTCTGGGTGGTGATTATGTGTTCCCTGAGGACCGACGGCGGCTCTGTTTAGACGCGGCGATTCGGCCCGACCTATGCGCTACGACGCCACTCGCCGCCCTGTTCGGGTCGCAATGCAACCGGCTGCGCTCTTCGAAGCCAGTTCGCCAATTCATGCGGATCGAACCGGATTGCGCCAGCCAATCGGAACGATGGGAGTCTCCCGGCTGCTGCCATTTTATAGACATGCTGGGGTGTGACTTGGAACAATGTTGCCACGTCCCGTGCGCGTAAAACGCGAGTTTCTTTTTCCAACTGCGCTATCAGACTCATATTTGTGCACCTCACCGGAAGACAGTCCCGTCTGTTAATGCCACGGCAATACCACTATTTAGGACAGTCCAAGATTTCCGTCAAACGGCTTCCAGGTTTCGAATCTCCGGGTGCCACGATACCGTGAGAAATCGAAGTTCAAATTAGCCTGCATTGCGACCTGACATCCGTCACGCAACGTAGCGGGCCAACGCTCCAGCGTTGACCTTGGCCAATGCGTCTTTGGATTGCACACCCTTCAGGTAGACCATAGTGGACTTAATGTCGCGATGCCCCATCCAGCTTTGCAATGTCCGAATGTCGACGCCGTGCCGCAAGTGCTCTGTTGCGAAAGTATGGCGGAACTTGTGGAGGAAGAAATGTCGGCAATACGGCCCTTGGGCACATTTGTTTCCGTGTTTGGTGACGCATTGTCCGCAGTTCAATTCGGCGCGCTGGGCCACGCGCTTGACGATCATGTCATTTTCACTGTCGGGATTCCCTTTTGAATTCGGAAAGACTAGTTGTGAAGGTAACCCGTGTCTCCGTTCTCGGAGTACTTGCAGCTGCTCTACAAGAGCGGTAGGAAGCGGCACGGCCCGCTCCTCCCAGTTTTTCGGTCCGAACCCCCAAAGCGGTTTGGCAGTCACGCGCACCAGACTATTGCGAAAATCCGTGTCACGCCAAGCGACATGACGAACCTCGCAGTCGCGGAAACCCGAAGCGAGCAGGAACTTGAGAAATACGGCCTCATCCTGGTCCGCGTATTTGAGCATGGCCTCGATTTCTTCTGCTTCGTAAATAGGACGGATGGTATCGACGTACTCCGGCCAGTCCGTCGATTCAATCAGTTTGATCTTTCCGTAACGTTTAAAAAGCTGGAGCACAACGACGAGTTTGTCATAAACCGTGCGTTTGCCAAGACCGTGTTTGTAGCAATCGGTCATGAACTGCAAGATGTCGTCGCGGGTGATCTGGTCCACGAAAGATCTTCGGCACCACACTCTGAGAAGTTTGTCGAGCGTGTAGCGGTAGGTGACGTAGGTTCGTTCTTTGCGGTGAGCCTTAATGAAATAAAGATACTCGTCAATGGCTTGACCGATCGTGACGCGCTGCTGTTCCGGTTCCTGGCTCGCCTCAATGATTCCCGCCTTCTGCGCATTGACCTCGATTGATTTGCGGCGTGCGGCTTCGACAACCTCTGCAAAGTCGCCGACCGACTGGCGCCTTCGTTTTCCTCCCTGGTACCACTCGATGTGGTAGTGCCCTTCGGGGTGGTGCTCATCGCGACCGGAGACCCAGACATGGTCGCGCACCATCTTGCCGTTCCTTTCGACCACAGCTGCGAACGGCCATCTCTTGCCTATTTTGATTCTCTTAATGACGTTGACGCGGCCGGCATACAGTCTTGTCCTTCCCATCTCCTCAGCTCCTTCGCCGAGGGACATGTAGCATGGACCGCGAACTAGGTCAAAAGAGGGGAAACGGACAGCACGATGGACAGCATGGGAGGTACGTGTATGAAAAGAAAGGGATCTGGTTAGAAGGCAGCGTTCTAACCGGAGGGAGCGGTAGCCGACCATCAGAGTCATTGAATGCGTTTCCCGCGATCCCGAGAAGATGCGTCACAACCCCTCTGCGATACGCTCAGCAGATAAATTCCGGTGTTACCCAGCGGCCAAAACCCGAGCCGTGACCAGTATGATCTCAGCTTCCGAACGGCCTCTGCTTTGCCAATGTTGGGCGGCGCAAGTCTTTTCAGTGCTTCTGGATCGTCCGCAACGGACGGAGTGAACTGTAGCGGCCAAGGCTTGCACGCTACCATCCCGCACCCTGTACCAAAAATGTCGATCGTACGGTGAATTGCTGACTCAGCGATCCCTAATCCCCGAAACTTGGGAAAAACCGCGACGTAGTCGATGATCATTAGATCGAGGTCTACCACTTCGAACTCATTTTGTATTTCTTCTTTCGGATAGCCAGTTTCCACGTCGAAAAGATGTTCCCAGTATTCTGAGATGTCGCCAGAGATGCCATCTCCAAGTCTTTCCGCACTGATGCCGTGGTTCAGTGCCTCGCCGAACTGAACGAGTGAAGCTCCAATATGTCCGGCGTCCTCTTTTCCACGGCCTTCCGGTTCGGCAGTAATCCTTCCGAGAATGGAATGGACGAAGTCTGTCTCACCGGAGTCGCGCAGTTCGGTACGGATCACAAACTCAACACTCGCAACGACATTCTCATTGGAGTCGGTTTCTGTACTATTAGCCAATGTTTTAGTCGGTTTCATTTCCTGTTACCCCGCTTTTCTGAGCTTCCTATGCACTCGCTGCACGATACTTTCCGGGATTCGAAGCGTGGTATAGCCTCGCTTAAACCGTGTTTCACCGTTCTCCCACTTGATCACCCCAGGTTCGTCGGTGAAAATACGCCGGATCGTTCGTTCGCTTAAACCCCACAATTCAGCGACTTCACTCACGCAATAGTGTTTTTCAAATGCCACACTGGCCGGCAGCGCTGGCTTGCTCGGAGGAGCGTAGCTGGGCTGGGGAGATGGTTCTGTTGCCATAGAGCACCGTGTTTGATGTATGTAGTACGGAATTGAAATCTCGTCAAACGGGAGACTTCTGAAGCGCCAGGAGATTCCCGCGCTGGACATGAGGAGCGGGACGGGGCCATTTTTTGCGATTTTAGGCAACTAGCCGTCGTTGGTGTCGGTAGGTGCGATTCGGCTGTGACCACGAAATGGGTGGTGACAGGTACGCCACACGTGAACAGCGAAACTGGTACCCATTAGAGGGGCTTTGCACTAAGAACGGGCGGCGCGCCTCACGACTTTGCCCGAGCGCCCATCCGCTATATTGATTACCGGGGCGGCGGTGTTTAGACCCATCGTCGACCATGCCGTCCGCACGCTCGTTGCCAGCCTCTGTTGCCGCTCAAGAACCCAAGGAGCGTAGTGCTTCTGTGTAATCAGCACACTGGAGTGACCAAGCAAACGCGAAACCTCTTCCAAGGGCATGCCCGCAAGGAGGTACTCGACTGCAAACGTGTCTCGCAGCATGTGAAGGTGGGCTGGCCTGGAGCTGCCATCAGCGTCCAAGAAGAGTTTGGGATGCGTCGCGGTAGCCTTGGCCAGAATCTTCCCAAAGATTTTGATCCAATTCGAAACTTC
>Ga0074046_10005446_pt1 | contig 10177 bp, 10 predicted proteins | sample BogForMeECP23OM3_FD_94441 | JGI IMG/M metagenome (GOLD analysis project Ga0074046, IMG submission 94441) | Bog forest soil microbial communities from Calvert Island, British Columbia, Canada - Bog Forest MetaG ECP23OM3 | ecosystem: Environmental > Terrestrial > Soil > Wetlands ...
CGACCATTACCTCGGATGGCGGCGGACTGTCGAAGCGCTTGGGGACGACGCCCAACCGGCGAAATGGCTGCTCAGCGCAGTCGGGATTGGGCAATATCAATAATAACCGCTAAGAGAGCCTTCCGATTTGAACGCCTCGATGACGGTCCGGTCGAGCCGCAGGCTGATTAGCTGCTTCGTTGGAGCCCTCTGCCTGGCGCGCACGCGCTTCGCGCCCGTCGCGAGTTCAGGAAAGGCCTCGGCGAGAGCTTGGCTCTCGCCATTTCGTCTGCGGTGAACTTCGGCGCCTCGGAGACGTCCTCGAGATCGGTCTTCGTGTAGCCTCGCTCCGCTTCGGATTTGCTCGCTTTAGCGGTCATGCAAAAGGCTCCTTACCTTGCAGCTCGCCGCCGCGAGGGGACACACTTACAATGGCCCGTCGTCGAAGGCCGCGAGCGGCCAAGCCAAAAGCAACGATAGCCGAGGTTTTCCGCGGCTCGATCGACCCGCGTGACAATCAACGCGATCATCTTTAAGCGCCATAATTCATCTCAAAGCCCGGCCGCGACCGACCCGTTCAATGTCTCAATTGGTTCCCGAAATCATTTCCACCGGCGGCCGCGAGCTTGAAAGGGAAGACCAATTTCAGCAGTGGTTCTTCGGGCGCAGAGGCGAAGCCGGGGGCGTATTGCGAATAAAATTGCCGTGCTGGCGCCAATACGTGTTCGGCAGGGCGATATTGCCGAAATATCATGCGGACTTGCAATTCTACAACAACGAACGATGTTTCGCGGAGCTCGAGGTGAAGTTCGAGCGCAAAAAATATTTGTTCGTCATGGAGAAGTGGCAGGAAGGGGAACCGCTGGCTCCTTTGACGGAAGCCGTCGACAGGCTCGCGAAAACGTCAGCTGACGCCACCCTGCTGGTTTTCTCGGCGAATCAATTCGGGCAGACGGAGGAATTCCTCCGCCGGATCGATGGGCTGCCGGGCGTCGAGGGCAGGAGCGGCGTGCATCGGTTTCGCACGAAAAACGACAAGGGCGAGGACTACGAATTCTGGGTCGGGGGCTGGCGGGTCGCGAGCAGGCAGTCGGCCGCGACTGGCCGTCGTGCGTTGGGGTAGGGTCGGCGGACGACCGGCAGGCGGCGCTCACCCGGCGGCCTTCGGCCGCCGCCCTCTCCCGCAAGGGGAGTTGAGATCGCCGCCGCCGGGGGCTATGGACGGGGCGGATTGCAGCTGCTTTCGGAGAGATCGGACGTTGGGCGCACAGGAACCGAGGGTCGACGAGGCGCTCGCGATCGGGCATGGGCTGAAGCCCGACGAATACGCGCGCTTTGTCGCCCTCATCGGCCGCACGCCGACTTTCACCGAGCTCGGCATCGTTTCGGCGATGTGGAACGAGCATTGCTCCTACAAGTCGTCGCGCCTCCATCTCAGAAGGCTGCCGACCAAGGCGCCCTGGGTCATCCAGGGGCCGGGCGAGAACGCCGGCGTCATCGACATCGGCGACGGCGAGGCCTGCGTGTTCAAGATGGAGAGCCACAACCATCCCTCCTTCATCGAGCCCTACCAGGGCGCGGCGACCGGGGTCGGCGGCATCTTGCGCGACGTGTTCACCATGGGGGCGCGGCCGGTCGCCTGCCTCGACTTCTTGCGCTTCGGCTCGCCCGGCCACCCGAAGACTCGCCATCTGGTCGCGGGCGTGGTCGCGGGCATCGGCGGCTACGGCAATTCGTTCGGTGTCCCGACGGTCGGCGGCTCGGTCGGCTTCCATGAACGCTACGACGGAAACATTTTGGTCAACGCCATGGCGGTCGGCGTCGCGAAGGCCGCCGCGATCTTCACCGCCAAGGCGACCGGCGTCGGGAATCCAATCGTCTATCTCGGCTCGAAGACGGGGCGCGACGGCATCCACGGCGCGACCATGGCCTCGGCCGCCTTCGAGGCCGACGCCGAGGAAAAGCGCCCGACCGTGCAGGTCGGCGATCCGTTCGCGGAAAAACTGCTGTTGGAAGCCTGCCTCGAGCTCATGGCCTCGGGGGCGGTCGTCGCCATCCAGGACATGGGCGCGGCCGGCCTCACCTCTTCGGCGGTCGAAATGGGCGCGAAGGGCGATCTCGGGGTCGAACTCGACCTCGACGCCGTGCCCTGCCGCGAGACCGGCATGACCGCCTACGAGATGATGCTCTCCGAAAGTCAGGAGCGCATGCTGATGGTGCTGAAGCCCGAGCTCGAGGCGAAGGCCGAGGACATCTTCCGCAAGTGGGGGCTCGACTTCGCCGTCATCGGCAGGACGACCAACACCAGGCGCTTCGTCGTGAAGCACAAGGGCGAGGTCAAGGCCGACCTGCCGATCAAGGAGCTCGGCGACGAGGCGCCGCTCTACGACCGTCCCTGGACGCCGACCGCGCCGTCCCCGGTTCTCGACCCTGCTTCGATCGTCCCGTCGATGCCGACCGACGCTGCGCTGATGAAACTCCTCGGCTCGCCGGATCTGTGTTCGAAGCGCTGGGTCTACGAGCAATACGATTCGCTCATCCTCGGCAACACCGTCCAGGGCCCCGGCGGAGGCGCGGCGGTGATCCGGCTCGGCGACGGGCCGAAGGGCCTGGCGCTGACGACTGACTGCACCGAGCGCTATTGCGAGGCGGACCCGCGCGAAGGCGGCCGGCAGTCGGTGGCGGAGGCCTGGCGCAACCTCGTCGTGGTCGGCGCGATGCCGCTGGCGCTGACCGACAATCTCAATTTCGGCAATCCGGAGAAGCCGCACGCGATGGGGCAGCTCGTCGGCTGCATCGATGGGATCGGAGAGGCCTCGCGGGCGCTCGATTTCCCGATCGTGTCGGGCAACGCGTCGCTCTACAACGAGACGATGGGCTCAGGCATACCGCCGACGCCGGCGATCGGCGGCGTCGGCCTCGTCGCCGACGTCGCCAAGACGATGTCGCCCGGCTTCAAGGCGGAGGGCCACGACGTCCTGCTGGTCGGCGGGGCGCCGGACTGGCTCGGCCGCTCGGCCTGGCTCGCGACGGTGATGGGCCGCGAGGAGGGCGCGCCGCCGCCGGTCGATCTTGCCGCCGAGCGACGCAACGGCGAGTTCGTCGCCGCTCTCATCGCCGAGGGACGCGTCACCGCCGCGCAGGACCTGTCCGACGGCGGGCTCGCGGTGGCGCTGGCCGAGATGGCGATGGCGGGCAGGATCGGCGCTGCAGCCGAGGCTTTTGGGCCGGAGCACGCCTTCTTGTTCGGCGAGGACCAGGGGCGCTACGCGCTGACCGCCGCGCCTGCGGAGACGGCCGGCATCGTCGAAGCGGCGGCGCGGGCGGGCGTGCCGGTGATGCGGATCGGCGTCACCGGCGGCGACGCGCTGAAGCTCGGCCGGGCCGAGGCGGTCGCGCTTTCGGCTCTGAGTGCGGCGCACGAATCCTGGCTGCCGGATTTCATGGACCAACCCTCAGGGGGCTCGGCATGATCCCATTCGTCGTCGTCAAGACCAAAGCCGGCTTCGCCTACATAAAGCCCGAACGCATCGTCGCCGTCAGCGCGACCGATGCCGCCGAGTGCATGATCCTCATGACCGACGGCGTGACGATCGCCGCCAGGGAGCCCGCCGAGGACGTCGTCGCGCGGCTCGAGGCGGAGGCGCGCGAGGCGGACGAGGCGGCGCATTTCAAGGAGCACAACCAGCATGGCCATGTCCCGAACCGAGATTGAAACGATGATCCATGAGGCCTTCCCCGACGCCCGCGTCGAGGTGAAGGATTTGGCGGGTGACGGGAACCACTATTCCGCCAGCGTCGTCACGGCCGCCTTCAAGGGCAAGAGCAAGGTGCAGCAGCACCAGATGGTCTACGCCGCGCTCAAGGGAAAGATGGGGGGCGATCTGCACGCGCTCGCGCTGACGACGTCGGAGAGCTGAGGCGGAGCAGGCGGGGCAGCGCCGGCCCTTTGGCGGCATGTTCCCTGCTATGCGCCGGCTAAGCGAGACCCCGAAAGTCGGCGCGATGGATCACGCGGAGTTGGCTTCCTCACTCCTCGCAACGCTGCTCTTGTCCGTCCGATCCCCCTCGCCCTCGTCCATCAGGGAGACCGCGCTCGTCCTGTTCGGCCTCGCCGCCCGGCGTTGGCGGGCGACGGTGAGCGAGCGCGGCGCGTCCCGGTAGCCGATCCGGGCGCACGCGATCGCACAGCGCGCCTCGGGCCAAATTTGTCCAAGCCGAAACCAAGCCAGACCAAGAAAAACCAAGGAAACTGGGCTTGGATTCTTTTGGATTCTTTCGTCCGATTCAAGACTTTTCAAAAGGTTACGAGCAATCCAAGCAAATAAATATTCCCCACCCCGGCGACGGCGATCCTCTGGGCGCAGCGGACCCAGGCGAAAATCCGCCCCCGCCGCATCGTCCGGCCAAAAGCGTCGAGCCGCAGCTTGCGCGCACCCTCGCCCGGCCCCCTCCATGCCAGCCTCGCTTTCCATCCCGCCGCCACGGCGGTTGATCAGAAACGCTAACATGGCATGAATTTCGAAAAACGGCAAGAACAGAACGAGAATATTTTGCGACAGCCGCTTGGCGCCACCGAGTGGGTCGTGTCTGAAAAGTTGTAGCCTGGTTCGCCGATCGAAGAATGCGGGCCGAAGCGAAACCATGTGAGGACAGCGAAGGGAATCCAAAACGCCGAGATCGCTGACGGCGTCTACAGAATCTCGACATTCGTGCGAGAGAAGGCGATCGGCTGATTGGCGCGTCGGATGGTCGGGCCGCTTGTTGTCCCTTCTCCCCGCAAGCGGGGCGAGGGGGCGGCAGCCCGTCTTGGTGCTCATCGCCGCAGCTCGCTCCGGAGATTGCGGAACGTCAACGAATAGCGGAGCCGCTCGACCCCGGGAATGCTGTGCTCCCAGTCAGTGCGCGCAGGGACCTGGAGAAGGTAGGCCGAGCTCGGCGCCAGGGGAAGCGAGGCCCGCTCCCAGCCCGAGCCGGCCTTCTTGCGGAGGCGAAACAGACACGGCGCCAGAAGAGAGGTTCCGATCACGTCGGCGAAAATCGCACGATCCCTGTGCCAGCCGATCGATGCGCCGGGCTCGTATTCCGTGACCAGAAGGTGCTCGAGCGCATGCGCTTCGAGGCCGGCGAAGCGGGCGGCCTTGTCGCGGACGGTAAGGAAAAGTTCCGGAATGGGCGGCGCTTCGCGCAGCTTGCCTTCGCCGAAGTCATATCGCCAACCGAACGACACGACCCGCCGCTTGCCCAGGAAGCCGTGAAATTGGAGGGCGGCATTCGGCATATCCGTCGAGTCGATCGCTCTGTGTTCAAGATCAGCGCGAGCCGCTGGCGCTTCCGAGAGCGCCTCGTCCGATTGGGCTCTCGACCTTGAATCCGGGCGCAAACGCGACGATATCCAGGCCGGCCGCGGCCTTGGCGCGGCCGAACCCTTCCCCATTTCCGACGAGGCAAAAATTGACCGCCGACGCAAAAACCCCGACGAACGAAGCCGCGACGACGCAAAGCTTCGAGGCCGACGTTTCACGCCTTTTGCATCTGATGGTCCATTCGGTCTATTCTGACCGTGAAATCTTTGTCCGCGAACTCGTCTCCAACGCCGCCGACGCCTGCGAGAAGCTGCGCTACGAGGCGATCGCCCGGCCCGAGCTTACCGAGAGCGGGCCGTTCGCCATCACCGTCTCGCTCGACCCCGAGAAGAAGACGCTGACGGTCTCCGACAATGGCGTCGGCATGACGCGGGAGGACCTGACCGCGGGTCTGGGCACCATCGCCCGCTCCGGCACAAAAGCCTTCCTCGACAAGCTGACCGCCGAGGAAGCGAGCAAGGAGGCGAGCGCGCTGATCGGCCAGTTCGGCATCGGCTTCTATTCGTCCTTCATGGTCGCCGACGAGGTCGTGGTCGAGACCCGCCGCGCCGGCGGGTCCGAGGCTTGGCGCTGGTCGTCCGACGGCCAGGGCTCGTTCACCATCGCGCCGCTCGCGCTCGAGGCGGCGCCGGAGCGGGGCACGCGAGTCATCCTCCACCTCAACGACGCCTCGAAAGAGTTTTGCGAGCCCTGGCGGGTCGAGCGCGTGGTGCGCGAGCATTCGGGCGCGGCCGCCGTGCCGATCGACCTCGTCGACAAGCCGGGCGCCGAGCCCCGCCGCATCGCCGACGGCGCGGCGATCTGGGCCAAGCCGAAATCCGACGTCAAGCCGGAGGAATACGCCGAGTTCTATCGCGGTCTCTCCGGCCAGTTCGACGAGCCGGCGCTGACGCTGCACTGGCGGGCGGAAGGGCGGCACGAGTACACCGTGCTCGCCTTCATCCCCGGCTCGCGGCCGTTCGACCTGTTCGATCCGTCCCGCAAGGGCCGCAACAAGCTCTACGTGCGGCGCGTGCTGATCACCGAGGACGCCGACATTTTGCCGGGCTGGTTACGCTTCGCGCGGCTCGTGGTCGACAGCGCCGACCTGCCGCTCAACGTCTCCCGCGAGCTGATCCAGAAGAGCGACGTCTTCGCGGCGATCCGCAAGGGCGTGACGAACCGGATCGTGCAGGAGCTCGGGAAGCTGGCGGACGGCGAGCCGGAGAAATTCGCCAAAGTCTGGGAGCATTTCGGCGCGGTGATCAAGGAGGGCCTGTACGAGGATCCGGAGCGCCGCGACGGCCTGTTCAAGATCGCCCGCTTCGCCTCGACCACGCACCCCGCCGGCGACCGGACGCTCGCCCAATATGTCGCGTCTTTGCGCGAGAACCAGACGGCGATCTATTACCTGACCGGCGACGACGCAAAACGCCTCGCCGCGAGCCCGCAGCTCGAAGGTTTTCGCGCCCGCGGCGTCGAGGTGCTGCTGCTCGCCGATCCGGTCGACGCCTTCTGGGTGTCGACCAGCGCGGGCTACGACGGCAAGCCGTTCAAGTCGGTGAGCCAGGGCGCGGCCGACATCAAGTCGATCGCGCTCGTCGAGGGGGCTAAAGCGCCGGCCGAGGCCTCGGGCGAGGTCGCGACCTTGCTCGCCTTCTTCAAGCAGACGCTGGAAAAGGAGGTGGCGGAGGTGCGCGCCTCGGACCGTCTGACCGACAGCGTCGCGTGCCTCATCGCCCCGGACTTCGGCCCCGACCGGCAGCTCGAGAAAATGCTCGCCGTGCACGGGCGCGTTTCCGACCGCGTAAAACCCATCCTCGAAGTGAATCCAGCCCATCCGCTGACGGTCGCGCTCGCTGGCCGCTTCACCGCCGGCAAGGACAAGCCGCTCGTCGAGGACGCGGCCTGGCTGATGCTCGACGAGGCACGGCTTCTTGAGGGCGGACAGGTCGAGGACCCGCCGGCCTTCGCCGGCCGCCTGCGGCGGGTCATGGAGAAGGCGCTGGGGTAAACCCTCATCCGGCGCCGCGTACGGGGAGAAGGGACACGCATCACGCGCTCGCCTGAATGAACACGCGGCTCCGCCTGATGTCTTCCGCCTCGATCGCGGTCAGCCCGTCGAGGTCGAGATCCTGATCGCCCGCCGCAAACAGGCGGTTCGCCTGACGCAGGCGGGCGCGGTCGAGCGCGTTGCGGATCGACCTCGCGTTGGCGAAGTGCGGCTGCCGGCGCCGCAGCGCAATATATTCGGCCAGCGTCTGCCTTGCCTTCGGGCTCAGCCTGTAGTTGAGTGCAGAGAGCATTTTCTCGCCGATCGCCAGTAGGTCCGTGTCGTCATAGTCGGGAAAGTCGATGTGATGGGCGACCCGCGAGCGGAATCCGGGGTTGGAGTGGAAAAAGCGATCCATCTTGTCGGCGTAGCCCGCGAGAATGACGACCAGGTCGTCGCGGTTGTTCTCCATCACCTGCAGCAAGATCTCGATCGACTCCTGCCCGTAGTCGCGCTCGTTCTCCTGCCGGTAGAGATAATAGGCCTCGTCGATGAACAGCACGCCGCCCATCGCCTTCTTCAGCACCTCCTTGGTCTTGGGCGCGGTGTGGCCGATGTATTGGCCGACGAGATCGTCGCGCGTGACTGCGACGAGATGGCCGCGCCGCACGTAGCCGAGCCGATGGAGGATCTCGGCCATCCGCACCGCCACCGTGGTCTTGCCGGTCCCGGGATTGCCGGTGAAGCTCATGTGCAGGGTCGGCGCCTGCGACGAGAGACCGAATTTCGACCGCACCCGGTCGATCAGCAGCAGCGCCGCGATCTCGCGGATGCGCTGCTTGACGGGCGCAAGGCCGATCAGCTCGTCGTCGAGCTGCTGCAGGACGGGGCCGACGCCCGACTGCGCGAACTCCTCGGCAAGATTGATTTTTGCCGGCGCCGCCGGCCCGGCCTCGCGCTCCTCGCTCATGCGTATCGCTTCCCTTCAGGCCTGTCGGTCGCGTAGGCGCGGGTCGCGTAACGCTGCGTCCGGCCAGGACCACCCGACCGCTCGAGGCGGAAGCCTTCTTCGTTCTTCGGCCGGTTGACGATGAAGGAAATGCGCACCGACTCCCAGCCGTGCGAGGAATCGAAGGCCGACAGGCGGATGTAGCGATCGCCGTAGATCTTGCGGCAATTGCCGAGCTCCATCAGGACGCCCTTGGCGTCTTGCAAGTCGAACATCGGCAGGCCCCACATCTCCCAATAGGTGTTGCGGGGATGCGGGTCGTCGGTGAACTCGAGGTTCACCGCCCAGCCGTTATCGAGGCAATACTGGACCTGCGTGAGGATCTGATCGTCGGTCAGGTCGGGGAGGAACGAAAAGCAGCCTTGTGTGATGCGCATGGATGCTACTCCTGAATTCGTTTGCGGGACGGCGCTGAGCCGCCAGGGAGAGGAGCGCCGCGACGAAGCCGTCGGACGAGTCGTCGCTCCACAATTCTTGAGCGACTCGCCGGCGCTCACGCTGTGACATCAGTAGGACGCCTGCGCCGTCGGCACGTAATCGAGCTGGTCGGTCGAGGCGTAGTTGAAGGTCACGTCGCCCCAGACGTCGAGCGCCTGGCGCAGCGGTGTGCAGGTCTTGGCGGCCTCAGCCAGAATGGTCGGGCCCTCGGCGACATAGTCGCGCCCCGCGTTGCGGGCGAACACCATCGCCTCGAGCGCGACGCGATTGGCCGTCGCGCCGGCCTGGATGCCCATCGGATGGCCGATCGTGCCGCCGCCGAACTGGAGCACCACGTCGTCGCCGAACAGATTGACGAGCTGGTGCATCTGGCCGGCGTGAATGCCGCCCGAAGCCACCGGCATCAGCTTGTTGAGCGAGGCCCAGGGCTGGTCGAAGAAAAGGCCGTGCTCGAGCCGCATCGGATTGAAGTCCTCGCGGCAGACGTCGTAGTAGCCCTTGGTCGTCGCCGGATCGCCTTCGAGCTTGCCAACGACCGTCCCGGCGTGGATGTGGTCGACCCCGGCGAGCCGCATCCATTTGGCGATCACGCGGAACGACACGCCGTGCGACTTCTGTCGAGTATAGGTGCCGTGGCCGGCGCGGTGCAAGTGCAGGATCATGTCGTTCCGGCGCGCCCATTTCGCCATAGATTGGATCGCGGTGTAGCCGATGACGAGGTCAATCATGACGACGACCGAGCCGAGCTCCTTGGCGAATTCGGCGCGTTCGTACATGTCCTCCATCGTCGCGGCGGTGACGTTGAGATAGGTGCCCTTGATCTCGCCGGTCGCGGCCTCGGCCCGGTTGACCGCCTCCATGCAATAGAGAAAGCGGTCGCGCCAGTGCATGAAGGGCTGCGAGTTGATGTTCTCGTCGTCCTTGGTGAAGTCGAGCCCGCCCTTCAGCGCCTCGTAGACGACGCGCCCGTAGTTGCGCCCCGAGAGGCCGAGCTTCGGCTTGACCGTCGCGCCGAGCAGCGGCCGGCCGAATTTGTCGAGGCGCTCGCGCTCGACCACGATGCCGGTCGCCGGGCCCTGGAACGTCTTCGCATAGGCGACGGGCAGGCGCATGTCCTCGAGCCGCAGCGCCTTCAGAGGCTTGAAGCCGAACACGTTGCCGATGATCGAGGCGGAGAGATTGGCGATCGAGCCCGGCTCGAACAGGTCGAGATCGTAGGCGATGTAGGCGAAATATTGCCCCTCGGCCCCCGGAACGGGATCGACGCGAAAACACTTGCCCCTGTACTTTTCGCAGGCCGTGAGGCGGTCGGTCCAGACCACCGTCCAGGTGGCAGTCGACGATTCGCCGGCGACCGCGGCGGAGGCTTCGACCGGATCGACGCCCTCCTGCGGCGTGACGCGGAAGCAGGCG